>Ga0123355_10001292_pt1 | contig 34932 bp, 31 predicted proteins | sample TergutEmb28metaG_3_FD_89872 | JGI IMG/M metagenome (GOLD analysis project Ga0123355, IMG submission 89872) | Embiratermes neotenicus P1 segment gut microbial communities from Petit-Saut dam, French Guiana - Emb289 P1 | ecosystem: Host-associated > Arthropoda: Insects > Digestive system > Gut ...
ACACAGGTCTTGGTGCATTTGGGTCATAATCGTGAATTTCTCTCATCAAAGGCTGAAGCACAGGAACTCTCATAAATGAATTGTAAGTGAAAAACACATGTCCTGCGACAGCATCATTTCGCCTGTTCATTGCAACTTGCCTTCTAAGCTCCTCGCCACGATACCATACATTCCCTGGGCCTACATCTACTACTCTATATGCTCCCAGTCCGATGTAAAGTGACACATCTGTGCCTTGAACAACGTCTGTCCACCAATCAAGTAGTATCTCATAGTCTGCAATTTCAAAACCGATATGCCAATAGAGCTGCGGCATAATATAATCCAAATATCCTTGACGCACCCAAAGTCTCGTGTCTGCGTACATTCTTGAATACGATTCATTTCCTCTCGTTGCACTGCCAAGCGGACTTGTCGTATTGTTCGCCCATATTCCAAACGGGCTTACGCCAAATTGTGCAGAAGGTCTAATCTCCCTTACTACTTCTTGGATTCCTCTTATTAGCTCTGTCGTGTTATGTCTACGCCAATCAGCAAGACTGTTAAATCCTGCCCCATATCTTTGGAATGTTGCATGGTCAGGAAACACTCCACTTGAATCGCTCGGATAAAAGTAGTCGTCAAGGTGTATTCCGTCAACGTTGTAGTTTCTAAGAATTTCAGCGATACCATCTATGATAAGCTGTCTTGCCGCTGGATTGCCTGGGTCAAAATACAGTCTTCCGTCTGAGTGAAGTATTGTAAGATGTGGATATCTTACTGCTGGATTTGTCGGGCAAAGTCTATCGTTGTCTGCAACCCTCGATGTTATTCTGTAAGGATTTAACCATGCGTGAAATTCCATGCCTCGCCTGTGTGTTTCTTCGATAAAAAATGCGAGTGGGTCAAACCCTCCGTGCGGTGCAACTCCCTGCGTGCCTGTAAGCCAGTGTGACCAAGGAAATATCTCAGATGGAAACAGCGAATCTGCTGTCGGTCTTACTTGGAAGAAAACAGCGTTAAAACCCATGTCTTGTATATTGTCAAGCGTTGTAATCGCTTCTTGCATAAGCACTCTGTAATCTCTCGTTGCAGCAGATGGATAGTCAATATTAAAAACCGTAGCAATCCAGATGCCTCTTAGCTCGCCCTCTCGTCTAGCAGGTCCTGTATTTATCGAAGTTTGTGGTGCCGCTTCGTACGAATCAACTTCTCCTGCATATCCTACTTCTTGTGCGTAAGTTTCCTGTATAATAGCTCCAAGTGAAGAACACCCTGCAAACAATACAGCTACGCAAAGCATAAGCAGTCCTACGGTCTTTCTAATTCTCTTTATATTTTTCATGTTATAAGCTCCCCTTAAGATTAGTATATGTTATTTTTATAATTCACTATTTCTAGCAATTGCCTTGTGCCTCTTAATTATACATGAAATTTAAAAGCTAAAGCAACAAACAAATTTCTTAACTTTAGCACAAAAAAGAGTAAATTCCCATAGAGGGTCACTTTCTATTGAAAGTGCTTACCATGGAAATCTACCCGTTTTATCAAAAAGTGTTATTATCTATTAGATAAAATGTTTTTTCATAGGCGTTTTGCGTAACACGTTTGCAAGTATAAGAACAAGCACTATTGCTACTGATGTTTGGATTACATCTCCTATAACACCCCAAAGTGCAACTCCCCAGCTTCCTATTACAGCTCTATAGGCAACTGCATAACCTGCGATTTGCCATATTCCACCAATAATCATACCGACCGTATATAGTCCAAATTTCTTTGACTGACTTGTTTCTGGTTTTTTCCCGCCCATAGCGTTGAAAACCATCCCCATAATAATCGCCATTACCCCCTTAATGACGAAAGTCCACGGTGCCCAATGAGATAGCCCCGAGAGAATGTTTGCCAAAGACGCACCTACCGACCCTGCAATCGCTGCATTTTTAATTCCAAGCATCATCACAGCTAAAAATATAAACGTATCGCCTGGGTGGATGATTCCTCCAGTCACTGGAACTGGAATTCTTAAGAACATAATAGAAATTATAATTAGTGCCGCCATTAGTGCCGTTAGAGCAAGTCTTTGTGTCTTGTTTTCGTGAATCATTTTTTCCTCCGATTCAAATGAATTTACAAACTTTATTTCAAACCCCTTTTGAATTTCATTTGACTTTTAAGCTTGCTCTAGATATGATATCTTAAAAGTGTACATTTTTAAATATGCATTTTTAAATATTTTTTAGGGTACAGTTTGACTTATGTCGTAAAATTTATTATATAAATAGAGGTGAATTATGAAAGCGATCATCCCTGTAATTGATGAAAATTCCACAAGACCTTATTATTTACAGCTTTATGATTATATCAAAAATGCTGTGATTTCAGGAGAAGTCTCTGCCAACGAAAAGCTACCGTCGCTTCGCAGTTTATCAAAACATTTGAAGCTCAGCTTAACCACTATAACTCTTGCATATAGCCAACTATCTGTAGAAGGTTATATATACAGCAAGCCTAATTCTGGTTTTTTTGCAAGCAACATCGCTTTTGCTCAAACGCCTATTAAAAGCGAAGATTTTTCTGCTTTCGGATTTTCAGAATTGCATCTTGAGCCTGAGCCTTTCCCTTATCAACACGATTTGTCTTCTTTTAATTTTAATAAATGGAAAAAGTGTTTTAACAGAGTTTTAACCGATTATTCTCATCTATTGCTTTCAGAAAGCGAGCCGCAAGGAGAGTATGCTTTGAGGCATGAAATTTCAAAATACCTTTATCTTTCTAGAGGTGTAACGTGTTCTCCGCTACAGATTATAATTGGTGCAGGTACACAGCAAATCACAGGTCAACTATCGCTGCTTCTCACAAAGATGTCTATTTCTCATGTTACAATGGAAGACCCTTGCTACTTACCTGTAAAAAATATTTTTAGGGATAGAGGCTTTGCAATTTCTTCTGTTCCCGTATCAGCAAACGGCATAGACATATCAAGACTTCCCACCAAAATAAAGTCGGCTGTTTATGTTTGTCCATCAAACCAGTTTCCAACAGGTGCTGTAATGCCTGTCGGCAAGCGTTATGAACTACTTGATTGGGCAAGTCAGAACGACAGCATAATAATTGAAGATGATTACGACAGCGAACTCAGATACTTTGGAAAGCCTATCCCTGCACTTAAAGGCATAGAAACTAACAAAAGTGTTGTTTATCTTAGCTCTTTTTCTTCTACGCTGTTTCCTTCCATAAAGATAAGCTATATGGTGCTTCCCGAAAGTCTTGCGAAGGTCTTTGATGACCTAAAAAACGATTATACACAAACTTGCTCAAAAGCAGAACAATTAACACTCGCACTTTTTATGGAAAACGGATATTATCAGGCAAACATTCGTAAACTTAGAAGCCTTTACTCTCAAAAGCTTACAGCTGTAAAAAATGCAATAAGTAAATACGCTCACTCGTTTATCGTGCCATCTGGAACGTCTTCTGGAGTAAACATGATTGTTAATGTAAAGAGTACAAAACCCGCTACGATTCTTTGCGAAGAAGCACGCCGCCTCGGTCTTATCATGACTCCTATTTCAGCATATACCGACGATGTCAAAGGCAATACTCAATCACTTGTTTTTTACTATAACCAAATTCCTGTCGAGGCGATAGATGATGTTGTCAAAAGACTTGCGAATGCATGGCAAAGGGTATAAACTATATTTAATTGAATTTAGAAAACGAGGTGAAATATATGGAATTTCAAAAGGTTATTGAAGCAAGGCAAAGTATACGCAAATTCAAAAAAGGGTCAATTCCAAAAGATGATTTATACAAAATCGTCAAGGCGGCTGGCATTGCTCCTTCAGGCAAGAACTCACAAAACTGGCATTTTCTTGTGATACAAAACGAGGCTCTAATACGCAAAGTCGGTGAAACCGTTAAAAATAAGAACGAATCGATTTGCTTAGAAATGGACAAAATTGACAAATCTCGTGGCGATACATTTCGCAATTTCGTAAAAAACCTTACATTGTTTTTTGTAGAAGCTCCTGTTATTGTTCTAGTCTTTACAACAGATTACAAACCATCAGGATACTATGAGCTACAGTTTATAAACGCAAGTCAAGACATCCTTGATGAACTTGAACTACGCAAAAGCCCCGGAATGCAAAGTCTTGGTGCTGCACTTCAAAACTTTTCGCTTAAAACTGTTGAGCTTGGCTACGGAAGCTGTTGGCTTACAAGTATAAACTATGCTGGACGCGAAATAGAGGCTCTTCTGAAAGAGGAAATCGGCTTTGAAAAAGAAGACTACTTTTTGGCAGCACTTATGGCTGTCGGCATCCCCGAAGAAGGACAAAACAGTCCTAACAAAAAACCTGTTGAACAAATCATGACTTATATTGAGTAGTTTTGTATTATGTATACCTTATTATCTTTTGCTTTGATTTAGTTGATTAGTTCTCAATTTTTTGTTATGATTGATATGCAATGTTTTTTATTTGAGGCATTGCAAAGTATTTATTTGATTTTTTGTAAGAGAGTGGGAGGTTTAGATGGCAAATGTGTTTTCAATTCCGCGTTTTGTTATTTCCGGCGATAATGCAATGGATTTTAGCGTGGATTACTTCAAAGAAATGGGCTCAAAAGCACTTATAGTTACTGACCAAGCAATGGTTGATCTTGGCAATGTCAAGAAGCTAACAAGTTTAATGGATTCGTGTAATGTTTCTTACTATGTGTATTCCGAAATTAATACCGAACCTACGCATACTATGATTGACAATGGTGTGGAGCTTTATAAAAATGAGAAATGTGACTTTTTAGTAGGCATTGGAGGCGGAAGTCCTCTCGATGCGATGAAGGCAATAGGTGCAGTATATGCAAACGGTGGAAGCATTACCGAATACATGGGCAAGAAAATCGAAAAAGATCTTCCTTGCATGTGTGCAATTCCTACGACATCAGGAACTGGATCAGAAGCAACTAAAGTTTCTATCATTACAAACACAGATACTAATGTAAAGATGCTTCTAAATGATCCAAAGTTAATGGTTGATTATGCAATCCTTGACTATACGTTTACTATGACAGCTCCTCCGTCAGTTACTGCCGCTACAGGAGTTGATGCTCTTACGCATGCTCTTGAGGCTTATGCTTCTGTAAAAGCATTTCCGCTTAGCGATTCGTTTGCGGTTTCGGCACTAAAAAGAATTTACGCAAATCTTCTCGATGCCTTTAACGACGGTAATAATGTTGAAGCAAGAAAAGAAATGTCTCTTGCCGCTTATGAAGCAGGTGTAGCTTTTACAAATGCTTCTGTAACGATAATTCATGGAATGAGCCGCCCAATCGGTGCACTTTTCCATGTTCCGCACGGGATGTCAAATGCTATGCTTCTTAAAACTTGTCTTGAATTTTTCAAGCCTGCGGTAATTCCAGAGTTAGCTGAGCTGGCTAGAGCTATTGGTGTGTACAAAGAAGGTATGAATGACGATAAGGCAGCAGATGCTTTTGTTGCTGCAACAATTTCTCTTTTAGAGCCTCTTAATATCAAATCCCCTATGGATTACGGTATTACGAAAGAAGACTTCTTCAAGTATATTCCTAAGATGGCAGAAGATGCAATGATTAGCAAAAGCCCGCTTAACACGAGAAGAACTCCAACAAAAGAAGACCTTATGGCGCTTTATGAGAAATTCTGGAACGATTGGGAAGCAATACACAATAGCAGAAATAGTTAAGCATCAGTTTTTATGTAACATACGAATATATTTTCAAGCTTAAAGGCCGGTGGAATTGTAAATTTTCTGCCGGCTTTGTTTATACGTTACATATCATCTGTTACTTTTCTAACCCATTTTTTCAAGAAAAATCGCTTTAGGAAAATGAATAATTTAATGAACTCTTCCATTCTTACAAGAAGGACGCATAGATAAATCGGTAAACGTAGCACCACCGCAGAAAGAAACGCTAATGGCACGCCGATTAGCCATACGACAGCACCTTCTACTATCATAGGGTATTTCGTATCGCCACCTGCTCTAAGTATACCGACTATATTTACTGAATTAATTAAAGAAAGAAACATTGTAGCACCAAACACTGCCAATATGTAAAACATGTACCTTTGACCTTCTGGTGTAACTTCGCTAAAAATGCCAATGATAGGTCTTGCAGACACAACAAGTGCAAATCCAACAACAAGTCCTATAACTACACTGATTTTTAAAAATCTCTTGCCGAGTTCATATCCGTAATCAAGCTGCCCTGCACCAAGCCTTTGCCCTATTAGTATAAGTGCCGCATCTGCAATACTATACGCTGCAAGAACAAACACGCTATTGATTGCAACGCTTAGCTGAACTGCCGCATGAGCTGTTATTCCAACTCTGGCATATGCAGCCACATATAAACTTGTGCCAACACCCCAAAGCGTTTCATTTATTGCAGTAGGAATGGCATTATTGAAGACTTTTGGAACAAAACCTTTTTGCCATCCAAAATATTCTCTTACTTTGCCTGATATTATATTTTTGTTATAAAATACGACAAATAGTACAACCAAAAGCTCTAAAACTCTAGCTATTGACGTTGCAAGTGCTGCTCCAAAAACACCAAGTTCTGGTGCTCCAAAATTTCCAAAAATAAAAACATAATTTAAAAATGTACTCATGCAAAAAGCAAAGGTGCTCGTATAAAGCGGTAAACGTGTCTGCTGAACAGCTCTCAAACAAGAAGTTATAGGCACTGTAATCCCAAGTGCCAAGAAACAAACTGCACCTGCCCTAACATAGTCTATCGCAAGTGCTTTTACTTCTGGATTGTCTGTATAAATACTCACAAAAATTTGTGGAAAAAACATGGCAATAATGAAAAAAATTAGTCCTATGCTACTACTTGCAGTTATTGCAAAACCAAGTGTTTTTTTGATATTTTTTACATCTTTCGTTCCCCAAAATTGTGCCATAAACGTTGCACAACCACTAGAAAAACCAAACATAATCATCCAAAAAACAAAAAACGGTTGGATTCCTGCCCCTACCGCTGCAATTGCTGTTTCTCCTAGACTTCCGACCATCAAGTTGTCAACAAGCCCCAGTGATGAACCGATAAGGCTTTGGAGTGCAATAGGTAACGCCACTCTTGTCAGCGTTCTGTAAAATTTTTTATCTTCTATAGTGACGGGAGTTTGTTCTTTAATATGTCAACAATCCTTTCCGATGCACGGCCGTCACCATATGGATTTACAGCCCTTGCCATTTTTTCATATTCGCTTACATCGGATAGCAGAGTTTCTGCCATTTTGTATATGGTTTCTCTGCTCGTTCCTGCAAGTTTAACTGTTCCCGCTTCTATCGCTTCTGGTCTTTCTGTTTCTTTCCTCACAACAAGAACAGGCTTTCCAAGCGATGGTGCCTCCTCTTGCATTCCGCCAGAATCCGTAATAATCATGTATGATTTTGCCATGAGATTTGCAAAAGGTTGGTACGACAACGGTTCAATAAGGTGAACTCTATCCATACCTTTTAATATCTTGTCGGCTATTTCCCTTACTTTTGGGTTCATATGCATAGGATAAACGATTTCAACATCTGAAAAAGAAGACGCTATATCTCTAATCGCACTAAAAATATTTTCCATATTCTCGCCAAGATTTTCTCTCCTGTGGCAAGTAACTGTTATCACTCTTTTGTTTTCAAAGTCTATATTTTTTAGCACGTCGCACTCAAAATCATATGGCTTGCTTACAACCCACTTTAGTGCATCTATGACTGTGTTTCCTGTAATAAATATTTTGTCAGGTGAAATTGCTTCTTTGAGAAGATTTTCTTTGTTTGTGTCGGTCGGTGAAAAATGTATGTCTGCCAAATGCCCTGTAAGTATTCTATTCATTTCCTCTGGGTATGGCGAATATTTGTCATAAGTCCTAAGCCCTGCCTCAACGTGGCCTATTTTCTTTTGATGATAAAACGCCGCAAGAGCAGATGCAAACGTAGTCGTCGTATCTCCATGAACAAGTATTATGTCAGGGTTTTCTTTTATTATAACTTCTTCCAGTTTTAGTATAACGTTTGTCGTTATCTGGCTTATTGTCTGATTTGCTTTCATTATATCAAGGTCATAGTCTGCCTTTAGCTCAAACAGCTCCAAAACCTGATCAAGCATCTGCCTGTGCTGTGCAGTAACACAAAGCACAGATTCAATGTCCTTGTCCTCATTTAATATTTTTACTAGCGGAGCCATCTTAATAGCTTCCGGCCTAGTTCCAAAAATCGTTAAAATCTTCATAGTTATATTCCTTTTACTATTAATCAATCTATATTGCATACTAATTATAATTATTAATCAATCTGTATCGCATACTAACTGTTTTGTAATCGCTTCGGAACCCATCCAATAGTACAATAATTGCTTGACAATTATTGTTACTTATCCGAACCCGATTGCAAAATGGTTCAGTATGCGATGTTTATTTTTATATTTTACTATTTTTCTTTCTTTTCTTCTTGTGCAATATTTACAGCCTTTAGCTTTAACTTCTTGCTACTCGTGTCTGCAAGGAAAATGTATATTAGCATGATTGCAATAGCGAGCAATGCGATTGATTCTATAAACAAACTTCTCGTAAGCAGTACTGCCGCAACACCCATCGTGGCGCTTATGCCATAAAGCATGAGAACTGCACGCCTCTGTCCAAATCCTACTTCCATAATTCTGTGATGCAGGTGCCCTTTGTCAGCTTCCATGATAGGTCTTCTGTTTATTAATCTTCGTAAAATTGCAAATGCTGTGTCAAAGATTGGAACACCTAAAACAAGCACTGGCGCCATCATCGCTACTACCGTTGCACTTTTGGTTGCCCCCTCAATTGCAAGCACCGCAAGCATAAATCCCAAAAACAGCGAACCGCTATCTCCCATAAAAATTTTCGCAGGATTAAAGTTATATGGCAAAAATCCAAGTGCACCACCTGCAAGTGCAAGCATCGCAAGTGCCGCCACAGATACATACGTTGGCCCCATTGCAATAAATGCCGCCGATGCTATAGAAAGTGATGCTATTGCAGCTACTCCCGCAGCAAGACCGTCAAGTCCATCAATAAGGTTAATCGTATTTGTAATACCTACTATCCAAAGCACTGTGAAGACAAACGCCACAATTCCTGGGAAAAATGTATACCCTTCACCTACTAAGAAAAAAAGTCCGATAAAGTCGATTCTGATTCCAAACGCAAAAACGATACACGCTATTGCGATTTGCCCCAAAAATTTAATCTTCGCAGGAAGCCCTCTAAGGTCATCCACAAGGCCTAGCAAATATATTAAAGCACCACCAATTAGAATACCTGTCATTTCAGGATTTCCAGGAAGTAAGAAAATCGCCATTGACGTCATCGTGCCGATAAATATAGCAAATCCGCCGAATCTTGGCATCGGCTTACTATGCATCCTACGATTGTCTTTTGGTATATCAACAGCACCGATTTTTGGTGCAATAAAAATAGCAATTGGTGTGAAAATTAAAACCAATACTAGTGCAGTAATAAATACTATAAAGTAATCCATCGCTACTCCCCTACTACAACTATTTTAAGACCTGCCTCCTCAAGTATATCAACCGACAATTGGTCAGGATATCCTTCTCTTACTACAATTCGCCTTATCCCTGCATTTACTATCATCTTTGCGCAAATTACGCAAGGCTGATGCGTTATGTAAATCGTGGAATCTTCTATACTTAGCCCTAGTACGGCCGCTTGGATAATCGCATTTTGCTCTGCATGTAATGCCATACAAAGTTCATGCCTTTCGCCTGATGGAACTTGCATCTTTTCTCTGATGCAACCGCCTCTTTCGTTGCAATGCTTGATGCCTCGCGGTGCTCCGTTATATCCTGTCGTGATAATATGTCTATCTCTTACTATAACTGCTCCAACTTGCCTTCTTAGGCACGTTGACCTCTTTGACGTAAGCGTCGTCATCTCCATGAAATATTCGTCCCAACTAGGTCTGTTATCCATAAATTCCTCCAAAATATCACAAATGTAAACTAGCAAGCACCTCTGCAAATCACTGCGTAACGTGCAAAATCACTACCCTTGATTGTATCACATATAGTAAACCTCGGCAAGGTATAATCCTTGCGGTGGTGCTGTATGTCCTGCATTTTGCCTGTCACAGCTTTCTATGATATATGGCATAGAATCTGGACTTATTTTCCCAAGTCCTATATCTACAAGTGTTCCTGCAATTATCCTAACCATGTTATATAAAAAGCCATCTCCTATTACTTCTATGTCTATTCCCTTTTCTTCGGCATTTATAATTTTTAGGCTGTGTATCGTTCTTACTGTAGTTTGTTTTTCCTCTCCACCTGCTGCCTGAAAACTTTTGAAATCTTTTGTTCCTACAATATGAATCGCTGCCTCTTGCATGAGGTTAAAGGCAAGTGGCTTTTCTATTTGATAGTAATAATTTCGTTTGAAAATGTCTGCCTCTGCACTATTTATAATTTTATAAATGTACTTTTTCCCTTTTGCGTCAAACCGTGCATGAAAATCAACATCCTTTTCGGTAACGTCGAGAATTTTCACATCGCCAGATACACTCATGCCATTTTTGCCGCCACTCAAAATATTGTTGACCGCGATTTTAATTCTGTCTGTCGGAATTTTTATGTCTGCTTTGAAGTTTGCCATCTGACCTTTGGCGTGAACACCAGCATCAGTTCTGCTTGTTCCGTTTATCTTAATTTCTTCACCACAAACTATGCTCAAAGCATTTTCTAATTCGCCTTGAACAGTCCGCTTGTCAGGTTGCTTTTGCCAGCCGTGAAAATTCGTTCCATCATATTCAATTTTCAAAAGTATGTTTTTCATATTCATAATTATATTTGTGTTGACACACTAGTTGTTTTGTAATCACCTCGGAATTTATAATAGTATGATAATTGCTCGACAATTATCATTACTTATCCGAGCCTGATTGCAAAATGACTAGTGTGGCAATTATCCTATTTGAATCTGATTTTTATAAATTCCAAATTTCATCGTCAGTTGGTACATATTTATCTTTCATTAAGTACGCAATTTGCGAAACATTTATAAGGTGCTTATAATCCAGATTTTCTGAAATACTGTTATGCCCCCACGAACCGCACCCTAGTGTATTTGTCGGTGCAAGCCCATTTTGAAAACTCCCGCCTGCACTCGCTGCACAAACTTGATTTACTAAAAACCTCGAAACGCAGAGATTTTCCCCGACATATTCAATATTCTTTGTATTGTTTGAGTGGATTGAAACACTATGCCCTTTTCCCTCAACTTCAAGGTTTATTCGTGCAATTTCTACTGCTTCTTCAAAATCGTCATATGTATATGCTGTTATTACTGGACACATTTTTTCTTTTGAAAAAATATCTTCTTCGCCGACTCCATCAGCAATTGCAACTATTATTTTTGTATTTTCAGGAACATTTATTTTCGCTGCTTCGGCAATTTCCACTGCCGTCCTACCTATTGCATGCCTGCTCATCGCACCATCAGAAAACATAACGTTTTTAATTGCTTCTTTTTCTTCTTTAGATTTTACAACGTATGCATTGCTTCTTTCAAGCTCTGCAATTATATCTGTGAACTTTTCTTTTGGGCAGATGATCGTTTGCTCACCAGAACAGACGATTCCGTTATCAAAAGCTCTACCTGTTACGATTTTTGGTACTGCCTCTGTTATATCAACATCTCTGTCAATTATACACTGTACATTTCCTGCTCCCACTCCTAGAGCTGGTCTACCTGAGCTATATGCGGCATTCACCATGCCCATACCACCTGTTGCAACAACTACATCTGCGAGAGAAATCAAATTTCTCGTGTTTTCTCTTGATTGCACACTTACTATTTGTATCAAATTCTCAGGCATCCCAAGGGATTTAAGCGATGCGTTCATAATGTCTACTGCTTTTGTGCTACATCTTATGGCTTTGTGATGTGGCGTGATTATGATAGCGTTTCCGCCTTTAAGTGCAAACATCGAGTTGCTCATAGGCGTAACTATAGGGTTTGTGCAAGGTGTTATAGCTGCCACCACGCCTACAGGTTTTGCTACTTTTGTTATCCCTGCTTCTTCATCTATCTCTATTATTCCTTTAGACTTCTTATTTTTCAAATTGTTCCATATCATTTTGGATTTATTTTTACATTTCAATATTTTATCAGGCACATTTCCCATTTCCGTTTCTTCCACAGCTATTTCTGCAAAAAATTCGGCATTATCATATATGACTTTAGCAATCGCCCTTACTGCTTTGTCTATTTCTTCCTGTGAAAGCTTCTCAAATGCACTTTGTGCTACCTTTGCTCTCTTTATATATTCTTCAATATATGCCCTGCTATCAAATTCCATAATTCCCTCGTTTCTATCTATAATTCCGTTTATCTGTATAATTAGTTTATCTCAATTACTCAATACATACAACGAAAATCTTTCTAACCGTTGTCCCTTCTTGTATTTCGTATAAAAATACGATATAATTAGCCGAAATAGATTGTTGGAGTACATCATGACAAACCAAATCGAAGCAACACGATATCTAAAATGGAACGACGATGTAATCGGTGTTATTGACAAAACAAACACGGTTGCTTTTATGTGCCCTGATTTTAACAAAGTTGTATCTCTTTATACAAAAGGAGCTGCTACTTGGACAGGAGAGCAATTTCAAGAATTTTTGTCAGAACGTGTTGTAAATCGAGACAGACGAGATATCGAGAGTATTTTATTTCGCTGCGGATTATCACATTATGATGTGCTTAAAATTGCAAAAATTACACGAGGGCTTCATCCAAAAGATTTGCTTTGGATTGCAAATAGCAAAGACGAAAAAATCGAAATGGTTATGACGGATGTCTTTGATTCTGTATTTAATAAGCAAATTGATTTAGTAGGTGATTCTGTTGACACGCCAGAGGGTTATAATATCAAACGTTACGGCGTGTATGAAGGGCAATATGGAATCTATAAAAAACGCATAAGCCCTATTGTGACTGATGTAGAATCCGAAATTGCAGTATACTTGCTTGCAAAAAGGCTAGGCGTACCTTGTTGCTCAGCATATAGGGTAGATGAGGATACAATGTTTTCGGCGTTTATGTATGACTTTTCAAAAGAATACATTGTGCATTTTCGTCGTCTTTTTGACAGTGGTCGCACAGATAATGAATATCAAAATTTGATTTTAGCAAGGCCGCAGTACAAAAACGATATTGCTCGTATGATCTTGCTTGACTTCATCACAAGACAAGATGATCGTCATTTATCTAATATCGCAATTAAGGTTTCATCAGACGGAGAATCTTTCTATCCGCTTTATGATAATGGGCGAAGTCTTTTTTATGAAGACACAGAAGACATGGTACAAAATTCTATAAATGACCCGATTAAGTATGCTACAACATTTGGTTATTCGGGAACGTATTGGGATTACATAAATGAGATGGTAGCAGATGGTATCACCGTAAATGCGTTACTTGACTTATCAATCACAAAGGACGAAATCGCAGATATTTTAATGACAGCAGGCTTTACAGGATATCGATTTTATGGAGCTCTTGCTTGGATAGTAAAAACAATTGATCTGATCCGTTAATTGACTAAAAAACGCTATTATGCTAAAATAAAACTCATAAAGCGAGAGTTGGATTTGATATGAATGTAAGTAACACAAGCACCGTAAAACTTTGGGCAATAACGATAGTCGTAATAATTCTTGGCGTTGGGCTATATCTAATAGCTCCCTCAATCACGCCTCTTTTTATTGCTATGTTTTTCGCTTATATCATTCACCCTCTTGTAGAATTAATTCAAAAACACCTCAAAATACCCTACAAAGGAATTGCAGTCACTTTGGCACTTATTGTAATTGCTGGCGCACTTGCCATAGCAATCAATAGCCTTGTTCATATAGTAACTCAGCAGGCAACTATCTTTGCTGTAGAATTTGAATATTTTGCTGCTCAAGCAGAGCAACTTCTTGATATTCCAGAAATGCTAGGTCTCGAAGGATTCTTTGCCACTCAACTAGAAGAAATCGTAAGACAATTTCTTATAATTCTTAACACATTTATTGTAAGTTTCATCGCATCGGCATTGGGATTTATTTTAGGATTTACAGATGTTGTTATTGTCCTTATACTTCTTTTCCTTTTCCTGCTTGATGGGCCTACGCTTGCAAATAACACAATTGCCAGAACACCTGAAATACTACGCGACGCTGCAAGCAACTTCTTCAAAGGGATTCACGATATCGTTTGGGGATACCTAAAAACCATGGTTATCATCTCCATTTGCTTTGGCATCGTATTTGGTTTGATACTATTTGCTCTTGACGTTCCGTTTGCTATCCTTTTAGGAATTCTCGGCGGAGTGCTAAATATGATACCTTTCATAGGTTCAATTGTAAGCGGTGCAATTGCAGTCATCGTCGCACTTCTGTACCACGAAGCGTACAGAGCTTTGATTTCTCTTGCATTAATCATAGCACTAAATGCTGTCCAAGGCGGAATTATCGCACCTTTAGTCCTCGCAAACAAACTGCGTATTCATCCTATATTTGTAATTGCTTCTCTACTGGTTTGCAGTTATATCTTTGGAATAATGGGAATGTTCATAGCTGTTCCTGTTTTGGGGCTTGGTCGCCTACTTATCCAAGAAACGTTCGGTGTAATTAAGAAACTCTAAGAATTATCAGATTTTAGCCCATAGGAATGTAGCACACAATAGTCGTGCCTACATCTTCTGTGCTTTCTAATGTAATCCTACCATTATGATGCTCTGTAATATGCTTTACAATTGAAAGTCCAAGGCCTGTGCCGCCTGTCTTTTTTGAACGAGAACTATCTGCTCTATAAAACCTCTCGAATATTCGCCCCTTATGTTCCTCTGCAATTCCCATACCTGTATCTGTCACAGTTATCTTGCAAAAACCACACTCCGAAGACACATCAAGAGTAACTTTGCCACCTTCTTTGTTGTATTTGATTCCGTTTTCGACTAAGTTATACATTAGCTCATCAAGCAGGCGAATATTTGCAGTAAGTATTTGCGAGCTTCCTGTAAGTTCGACTGTTACAGCCTTTTCTTCTGCCTTTTCCTTGAGTGCTGCTATAACTTGGCTTGCTACGTCATAGATATTAAATGTATTAAAATCTTTTCCAACTTTACTTTCGTCAAATTCAGAAAGTCTAATTATCCCTTCGATTATGTCAATCAATCGTCTGGTTTGTTCTGAAATTCTTAAAGAAAAATCTGCCACATCTTCCGTTTTTGCCATACCGTTTGACATCATTTCGGCTAATGCATAAATCGTTGTAAGCGGTGTTTTTAACTCATGCGATACGTTTGCAGTGAACTCTTTGCGTTGTCTTTCGGCTTTGAACTGTTCTGTTGCATCAAGGAAAAAGATTATAACTCCACGAGTGCTTTCATCTCCAGTTACAGGGCTAAAGAAAACATTATACATTTTGTCATTTCTCGCAAAATTCATCTCTAGACGTTCTCCGTCAATACACTTTTTAACGCATTGCACAAATTCTGGGTCGCGATAAATATATTGACTATTTTTGCCCATGATGTCATCTGCCTTTGCTATTTCAAAAATATCAAGTGTACTTTGATTGACTGCCATCACAAGTCCTTTTTCATTTAGTATCACAAGCCCTTCTCGCATGTTCGCGATTATAGCTTCTATTGTTTCTGCTCTATCTCTTAAAGTTGTAAGCTGACCTGCTATCTCTTGTTTTTGATGATTTATTTTTCTTATGTAAGGCCATAATTCTTCATACATTGTTTCACTAAATTTAGTATCTGTAATTGCTTCTTTGTTTTCAAAATCAACCTCTGCTAAAGGCCTTAGGATTCTCCGAGTAAGACGAAACGCCACAAAATACGCCAATATCAAAATCGCCAAAGTTATAATTATTATGATTGGCAAGATGGCAGGAAATACCGCACCTAAACTATTTAACGTACGAGAAACTCGCACAACATTTCCATCAGAAAGCCTAATCGCATAATAATACGCATCTACACCAAAAGTATCTGAGCCACGAACAGCTTCACCACTTCCATATGTAATAGCACTGATAAACTCTGGTCTATCGCCTCTATTTATAGTCAAATCCGCTGTCACATTGCTATCCATAAGCACCCAGCCATCCGATGAAATAATCGTAAGCCTAGTCCCTCTACTGCCTATTCTTTCGCTGTAGTCAAAGGCACCTTGGTTTAACAATTCAGAGATGAGATATGCCTGATCTCTAATCGCAAGTTTTTCATGGTTTTGTGCTGCATTTAAAAATACGATGCTAAATAATATAGCTATTCCTAAAATACAAATCAATATTAGCACTGTGAAATTTAAAAAAATACGTTTTTGCATATCTTATGCCCCCAATTTATACCCAACATTTCGGATAGTCTTAATATGTTCGCCTGCCGCTCCTAGCTTTTGCCTAAGTGATTTTATATGCATATCAAGTGTACGACTTTCACCTTCAAAATCATAGCCCCATACTGTTTCCAAAATCCTATCTCTATGTAGTACTATATCCACATTTATAAGCAAATAATGTAAGAGTTCATATTCTTTAAAAGTAAGTGTAACAGGCTCACCGGAAGCTATCACAACTCTACTTGTGTTGTTCATTTTTATGTTTCCATATTCGATAATTTGTTTGTCAGCTTGAGAATGGCTACTGCGACGCAAAAGAGCCTTAATGCGTGATATGAGTTCCATAACACCAAACGGTTTAGTCAAATAATCGTCTGCACCTAAATCCAGCCCTTTAACTTTATCGTATTCGCTCCCCTTTGCTGTGAGCATTATGACAGGTAACGTCTGATAGTCCGTGTTTTGGCGTAATTTTTGTAAAATAGCAAGGCCATCATCTCCAGTAAGCATAATATCAAGCACCACCAAGTCAGGTTGTGTTAATTCCGCTTTCTTTAACGCATCAAAGAAGTCATTAGAATTTTCAAACCCGAGTGCATCAATCTTTGCACTTCGCAAAGCATATATTATTATTTCCCTTATGTCTTCATCGTCCTCTACTATCCAAATGTTTGCCATTTTATCTCCTTTTACGCAGTTTCGTAGTGAAATGTTCTAGTCGCTAACAGACTTGCCAGTTATAGAATATACAACCCATTCTGCAATATTACAAGCATGGTCGCCTATACGTTCAAAATATTTGGCTATCATAAGCAAATCTATCGCTTGTTCTCCATTAGCATTGTCCGCTCTAATAAGCTCTATTAAATCAAACTTAACTCTGTCAAAAAGGTCATCCACAACATCATCATATTCTAAAACGGACTGTGAAAGCTCTAAGTCTTTTTTTATGAAAGCATCGATACTGTTTGAAACCATTTTTACAGTAGCTTCTGCCATCTGCGGAATATGCTCTAATTTTTTAATATATGGTGCACCATCCATCATGATTACTATTTCAGAAATATCTGCTGCCTGATCGCCTATGCGTTCCATATCTGTGATCATTTTTAGTGCTGCCGAAATCAATCTTAAATCTTTTGCTACAGGCTGTTGTTGCAAAAGTAATTTTAAACATAACGCTTCTATCTCTTTTTCTTTTTGGTCAACTTCTACTTCAACTTCGATGACTTTTTTTGCAAGCACTACATTTTGCTCTATCAGTGCTTGTGATGTTAGCGTAATGGCTTTTTCAATAAGTGCCCCCATTTCAAGTAACTTGTCGTTTAATTCCATTAGCTGTTCATCAAATCTACGCATTATCCAAACCTCCCAGTTATATAATCTTCAGTACGTTTGTCATTTGGTATGGAGAAAATTTGCTGTGTCTCTCCATGTTCTATAAGTTCTCCAAGCAAGAAAAATCCTGTATTGTCCGAAATTCTCGCCGCCTGCTGCATATTGTGAGTAACTATGACAATTGTGTAATCTTTTTTTAAAGTCAAAACCAACTCTTCAATCTTCGCAGTAGATATTGGGTCAAGTGCAGACGTTGGCTCGTCCATTAGTATTACATCTGGCTGTGCCGACAATGCACGAGCGATGCACAGTCTTTGTTGTTGACCTCCTGAAAGGCTCAATGCACTTTTTTTTAGCCTGTCTTTTAATTCATCCCAAATCGCCGCATCTCTCAAAGATTTTTCTACAATCTCATTTAGTTTGATTTTTGACTTTATGCCGTGTGTCCGTGGAGCGTACGCAATGTTATCGTAAACGCTCATCGGGAATGGGTTTGGCTTTTGAAAAACCATACCTACACGTTTTCGCAGCATATTTACATCAATATTACCATAAATGTCGTTGCCGTCCAGTAAAATTTTACCTGTAATTTTACAACCTTCTATTATGTCATTCATACGGTTTAAACTTTTTATCAAAGTAGACTTACCACACCCCGAAGGCCCGATAAATGCTGTAATCATATTTTCAGGCACATCCATGTTGATGTTTTTTAATGCTTGAAAATCATTATACCATAAATCAACTTCTTTTATAGAAAACTTATTCGCTTTTCCAACCATGCTTTTATCTCCTCGTTATGATGCTTTTATTAGTCTTGCAATTCTTGCCGACAATGCATTTATCAAAATTACAACTATAAGTAGCACTGCCGCTGTCGCATGAGCTTCACCTGGGTGCGTGCCCTCATTTGCAAGTGCGTACATGTGTGCTGAAAGTGTACGTCCTGTATCAAACAAATTGTTTGGCATACGAGCTACATTTCCTAAAGTGAAAATTATTGCCGCAGTTTCTCCAACAATTCTTCCTATTGCTAAGATTATTCCAGCCAAAATTCCCGGAGTTGCCGCCGGAACAACTATTCTTGCGACTGTCCTAAGCCTTCCTGCACCAAGCCCGAACGAGCCTTCTCTATATGTGTCAGGCACGGACTTTAGACTTTCTTCTGTCGTTCGCATGATGAGCGGAAGTATCATAATCGAAACTGTAAACGTTCCAGACATAACCGATAGTCCCCAGCCAAGAAATACTCCGAAAAATATAAATCCAAATAACCCATAAACTATTGATGGAATTCCCGCTAGCGTTTCTGTAGTAAGACGAACCATTTTGACAAAACGACTGCCGCGTTTTGCGTATTCTACAAGAAATATAGCAGAAAACACTCCAAGTGGTACAGCAAGAATTAATGCATTCCCTACAAGCATAAGAGTTCCTACTAGTGCAGGAAATAATGATTGGTTTTGCGGAGTAAATTCAAGTGCAAATAGTGACGGTCTTATATATGGCACTCCGTTAAATAGCACATATCCCACAACAAGTAATAATACTGATACTGTAATTCCAATGCCTAGCCACGCAAGCAAAAAAAGTATTAAATCAAGAGGTTTTTTATGTCTTATATTCACTAGATTTGTAATTTTCACCTAAATCCCCTCCCTCTTTTTAAGTATCGAAAACAGCACATTAATTATTAGGATAAATACAAAGAGTACAACTCCTGTAGCAATCAGTGCTGCCCTGTGTTCGTCAGCTGCATATCCAAGTTCGATTACTACGTTTGAAGTTAATGTCCTTGCTCCGCTTAAAAATTCGTTTGGCATACGCAAGATTGTTTGATTGCCTGCGACCATTCTAACTGCCATCGTTTCGCCTATTGCTCTGCCGATTCCGAGAATAACAGACGCCATAACGCCTGACTTTGCAGCAGGTAAAATCACTCTAAATGTAGCATTTTCGTTACTTGCACCTAATGCAATCGCACCCTCATATATCTCACTTGGTATAGCACGCATCGAGCTTTCCGAGATTGAAATGATAGTCGGAAGTATCATCATTCCAAGCAAAATAGATGCTGTAAGTATACTCATACCGTTACCGCCAAAATTTTCTCTCACAAAAGGTACAAGCACAACCATACCAAAGTATCCATATACTACGGACGGTATTCCTGCAAGAAGATTTATAGATGGTTTAAGTATTCCGTATATAGGTTTAGGGCAAAATTTTGCCATAAATGTTGCAGCAAATATTCCTATAGGTACACCGAAGAAAATAGCTCCTGCAGTCACATAAAGCGAGCCTACTATCATCGGAAGGATTCCGAAAAGCGGTGGGTCCCAAGTTGGCCTCCAGTCTGTGCCTGTAATGAAATTAAAGACTCCAATGTCAAACATCGCAGGAAGCCCCTGTATAAAAAGAAATACGCATATCAGCCCTACCGCAACAACTGCGGCACAGGCTGATGTGACAAATAATATCTTTGCGGCAAGTTCTCTATTTATGAAAAACAGAATTACTAATCCAATTACGTATATAATAATCAGTGCTGGCAAAGCTTGTATTAAGATAGAAATAAGTGTTATTGCAATTGTTCCCATCTATCCGCCTCTCCAAGGAAAATGTCTCTAACTTGGTCAATTGACAGTCCGCTTATCGGATTGCTTGGATGTGCGATTACTGCAATACCATCAATCGCTATCGTCATCGGTGTCATGAATTCAAGTTCTGTGTCTCTAAGGTCACGGCTTGACATCGCTATATCTGCCAGTCCATCTCTCACAGCTGAAATACCGTGACCTGTACCTGCACCGTGAATGTCAATTGTAACGTTCGGATTTATTTCACGATAAGCTGCACTTAAATGCTGCATAAGTGAATAGAGAGAGGAGGAGCCGTTAATTACAATTGTACCCGACATACCGCTTGCGATATATTGTGGTGCACCTTCTGGAACGAAGGGAACATAACCTCTATCTGCTACGACATCTTGCCCTTGCTCAGAGAAAATAAAATCTACAAAATCTTGTGCAAGATCGTTTAACCCTGCGTCTGTGTTATAACCTATAATAAATGGTCTTTGTATTGCATATGTACCGTTTAACATATTTTCAACCGTTGGCATAACGCCATCAATGCTTAAAACTCTTACTCTGTTGTCTCCTAGTGCTACACCTGTTGACGCATATCCTATTGCAAGTGGATTTTCTGCTACGCTAGTCATCATGACGCTTGTTCCCGGTGCTACTACTGCTTCAAGTGTAATATTATCGTTGCCATCTATTGTAATATCAACGATTTCAACAAAAGCACCACGCGTGCCACTGCCATCTTCTCTTGTGATAGCTGTAATTGCTCCTGTAATTGCGTTTTCTGCGGGTGCATCAACCTCACCATTTTCACCGTTTCCGCCGTTAGCTGGTGGTGGCGTTGGTGTTTGTGCACCTCCATTGCCTCCGCAAGCTACAAAAGACAAACTCATCGTGATTATCGCTGCTGTCGCAATTGCAAACTTTAAACCTTTTTTTAACATTTTTTATTCCTCCATAGTTTTGCTATTAGTATTTTTTAATATTATTTTTGTTTTTGTGATCTTTTCTATGGAATTAGAATACAACTGCAATGTAAAATGACAATAGCGACAATGTAAAATCTATGTAAAGTTTTTAAAAAATCTCTGTATCTAAATCAAAATGCAAACAAATCAGTTTTATTTTGCCAATTTTGTTCAAAAAAAATTATTTTTGTAGAATTATTCTAAATTATGTGTTATAATATTAGGACACGAAGTTGTTTGCTAATTAAATATGCAATAGAATATTTAATTCTAACCGCAAATGGCTTTATTAAACTATCAAAGGAGGAACATACCGTGGCAAATTTAAAAGGAACAAAAACAGAAGCTAACCTAATGGAAGCGTTTGCAGGTGAATCAATGGCAAGAAATAAGTATTCTTATTTTGCATCGAAAGCAAAGAAAGAAGGCTATGAACAAATAGCTGCACTTTTCTTAGAAACTGCAGAAAACGAAAAAGAGCACGCTAAGATCTGGTTCAAGCTACTGCATGACGGAGCGGTGCCGAGTACTTCCGCAAACTTAAAATCGGCAGCAGCAGGTGAACACGAAGAGTGGACAGAGATGTATGCTAGAATGGCTAAAGAAGCACGCGAAGAAGGTTTTGATAACATAGCGGCATTGTTTGACTCTGTTGGTGCAGTCGAAAGAGAACATGAGGCCAGATATCTTGCTCTTTTGAAAAATGTTGAAGAGAGTAAAGTCTTTGCAAAAGACAAGGCAGAAGTTTGGCATTGTATAAACTGTGGGCATCATTCACAGGAAAGAAAGGATGCACCTGCGGTGTGTCCAGTCTGCAATCACCCACAGGCTTATTTCCAAATTATTGCAACAAACTACTAGAATTATTTACACTAAAAGTGCCGAAAGAATTTTCTCTCGGCACTTTATTTATGTCAAAAAGAGGGATTAAAATATTTCTATAATAAGTAGACCAACTATTATTCCTGCAAAAGCATACGCCGTCGGAAGTCTGTCTTTATTCATAAGTATTGCTTGTGGTAGGATTTCGCCAAATACTACATAAAGCATCGCACCACCTGCTGCTGCAAAACAAAGTGCAAGTGCAGTATAAGAAATTCCACCGACTAAAACTCCAAATATAGTTCCAATCACTGTTGTAGTGCCTATAAGCATAACCAGTCCGACTGTTTTCAGCCTCGAAAGTCCACCACCGATAAGCGGTGCTGCAACTGCCATACCTTCAGGAAGGTTATGAAATCCGATAACAATTGCAAGCGTTAACCCTAGCGATATATCATGATGGCCTGCCGCTCCGATTGCCAGACCTTCTGGAATATTATGTAGCCCAATTGCAAAGAGCAATACCATGCCTGATCTCATCAAGCTTTTTTTCCTTGCAATAACATCTGTTGCGTGAAAAAATTCTTCATATGTGTTATGTACTTTTGATTTTTCTGGTTTTGAGCCTGAAACTTTATCCATTACGTTGTTTAAAATATAAACTAAAAAAGCACCGATTATCAGTCCGATTACTGTAATTGCCAAATTTGAATACTCCATTGCTTCTGGTAGTAGCTCTATCAAAACGACGCTTATCATGACACCACCTGCAAAAGATAGAAATATTCCTATCATTTTGTCTGTGCGTCCTCCAAACACAGCAGTGATTATCGCACCTGCTCCCATTCCGACTACGCCGGCTATAAGACTTATCAGTATAATTCCCATATATACACTCCTTAAAATAATTTTGAGTGACATTAACTATTTTATTTGGTTAGTGCCAACTAACTTTTTACATGTTAGCATAGGCTAACTTTTTTGTCAATAGTTATTTTAAAAAAATGTTTCTTTGCCTGTGATTGAAATAATACTTCTTTTATGGTACACTCAAAATGTGTGAACATGTAAAATAAAAAGGAAGATTTAATAATGAGACCACAACAATCAGCAGAAAATTATCTGGAAACCATATTGATGCTAAGTCAAAAAGAAAATCATGTGCACTCTGTTGACATCGCCAACGCACTTGGATATTCAAAGCCTAGTGTCAGCGTTGCTATGAAAAATTTAAAAGCAAACGACTATATAACTGTTGATTCAAACGGTCATATCTTTCTGACGGAAAGCGGACGAAAAATCGCCCAAAACGTATATGACTGTCATACTCTTATTTCTGATTGGCTAATCTTTTTAGGCGTTGATGAAGAAACCGCCGCTAATGATGCCTGCGGTATGGAACATTCAATAAGTGAAAAAAGCTTTTTAGCTCTTAAAAAGCACTTGGAAGAATGGAAAAAAACCGCCGCTGATGTTTAAGCTATGAACAATTTAATTGATTTATTTAGCAATATCGAAACGATTATTTCACTTAGATTCTTTACAATTGTGGGAGTCTCTATCATTGTTGGCACTTTGGCAGGCAATAGTGCTGTATTTATATTTAATAAAATGCCTGTTAGCTGGCTTTGTGATTATGGCGAAGAACCTAGCGAAGAATTAAAACGAAACGATAGGCAAAGATTAAACAGCTATCCTTGGAAGCTTGTTCTTTCGTTGATGTTTATATTGTGCATCATCACAATGGCAGTACACGACTGGCAGTTTGCAATAGCAGGAACTATTTCAATTTGGGCACTTATAATCATTGCGATTTCCGATAAAAAATACATGATAATTCCTGACCAGTTCGTCATACTGCTTGCACTGTCAGCGTTTGGTTATGTTCAGTATCATAACAGCTTTCTTTCTCCTATGTGGGGTGCTCTCATAGGTGGCGGCGTTATGCTTTTCATAGGAATTGTTGGAAAGTTAATATTTAAAAAAGAAGCACTTGGTTTTGGAGATGTCAAATTGCTTGCCGCAGTAGGACTGATAACTGGACCTATTGGTGTTGCAATCATCCTTGTGGCATGTTCGTTTTTGAGCTGTTTGGATTTTGTCATTCTTATGGCAAGGAAAAAAATTAAAAGGACAGACATGATGCCTTTTGGCCCTTATGTCGCCCTTTCAACTATTTTTTATCTAGTATTTTTGTAAAACTTTTAATTCTTTGATTTTTCTTCTTTAAGTGCGTTAAAATCTTCTCTTTCAAACAAAACAGATATCGTAACGCCTATCATAAGTGCCCAGAAAGCTGAGCCAATGTTCATTACAGTAATTCCTGATGCTGCAGTTACAAGCGCAAAGAAAGCACCCATCTTGCAGCGACCGCTCTTAAATGCCTCTGTGACAGAATTAAGTAAAACGTTTATCATCGCAAGACCTGCTAATACACCTATAAGTTGAGTTGGTGCCATCTCAATAAACGCCAAAGCAAAACTGGCAACAAGACCAAATCCACCAAAGAATACTCCGTTCATAAGACTTGCAGCATAACGGTCTTTTGGATCATCTCCACCTTCTGGAGAAGCACAAATCGCTGTCATCGGTCCTGCTAAGTTAAGATTATGAGCTCCAAAGCTATTTGCTACAAAACCCATGCCTCCGCAAATAAAATTCATAGCATTTACAGGTGGTGTATATCCTTGAGATTTTAACACGCCGTAACTTTGTGCATTTTCTGCACCAATCGCTATGATCGCCAGAGGCACTGAAACTGCCAGTATAATAGCTGGATTAAAATGTGGCATAAATAGCTGCGGTGGTACATAACGCAAAGCTTCAACATTTCCTGCAAACGCACCTGTAGCAATTGCCGCAATAACGCCAACAATAAGTGCACAAAGAACAGGCGAAAACTTTTTGCCTAGAAAATGTGGAACTATAAAGAACGCAAGCACCGCTGAGCCTGCAACTATAGGTCCATCTACCACAGAAGTGGCAATTCCTGTACCAAAACGCAACATCGCACCAAATATCATCCCCATCACTATAGGCTGCGGCAAAATTCGCATAACTTTTCCAATGAGACCTGTTGCCGCCAGCGTTGCAATGATAAGACTGGCAATTAAAAAGCCAAATACTGCTTCGTTAAAAGTAAATCCATACAGTGCCACCCCCATAAGAGTAGCACCTGGAATAGAAAACGAACCAATAATCGGCTGTTTATAATATAATCCCATAATAAAACTTATGACACCGCCAAAAAAGTAAATGCCAAATAGCCAAGAAACAATTTGCTCAAACGAATAGCCCGCTGTTTGTGCAGAAGCTATAACGACAAGTGCCGGACCAGTGCAGCCAAATATCGCTGACACAAGACCTGCTGTAACAGCTTTACTGCTCATCGCCTGCGGAAGGTATCCTAAGCCTTCTGCAAATCCCGGTCCTCTTTCCCAAAACCCTAATATATACCCTTGCTTTTCCATATGAAGTCTCCTATTTAGTGCATTGGTAATTATCTACTATCTACTTTTTCCACGAACTTTTTAGGTCTACTATCTCATTGAAAACTTTTTCATCATCTGTAGTAAGTTTTTCGTCTGCAATATAGTAACCATGTCTAAAGAATTGATAACGTTCACCCGCTTTTACGTCCTTTAATGACGGTTCGGCATATGCTATCGTTTCTCTCATAGAATTTGGATTTAATACGCTATCTCCATGTTCATTTTCGACCATTAGATATCCGTATATTCTAACTTTCACAGGTATTGCTGTTCTTGCACATACCCAGTGGATAGTTCCTTTGACTTTTCTTTCAGAAGTTCCCTCACCACTCTTTGTAGCAGGGTCATATGTACAAAGAAGCTCTTTTATCGTTCCGTCTTCATTTTTTATGACTTCGTTACATGTGATAAAGTAAGCACCTTTGAATCTAACTTCATTGCCTGGGAACATTCTAAAATACTTTTTCTCAGGAACTTCCATAAAATCTTCGCCATCAATATAAAGCTCTCTGCTAAAAGGAACTTTACGAGTACCCATTTCTGGCACTTCTTTATTGTTTTCGATTTCAAGTTCTTCTGTCTTGTCCTCAGGATAATTTGTAATTATCACCTTGATTGGATCAAATATAACATTTTTGCTTTGCACTTTTGTCTTTAAATCTTCTCGAACACAATATTCAAGAAGCCCCATGTCAACAGTGCTGTTCGCTTTTGCTACTCCAATCCTATCGCAAAAATCTCTTATTGCTTCAGGCGTATATCCTCTTCTTCTGACACCTACCATGGTTGGCATCCTTGGGTCATCCCATCCATCAACGCTCTTTTCGTCTACAAGCTGTTTGAGATAACGCTTACTCATCAAAGTATTTGTTAAATTTAGTCTTGCAAATTCTATTTGCTTTGGTGGGTTCGGCCACTCTGTTTCCACAAGCACCCAATCATAAAATGGTCTATGGTCTTCGAATTCTAAAGTACAAATAGAGTGTGTAATTCCCTCTATCGCATCTTCAAGTGGATGTGCATAATCATACATCGGATAAATGCACCATTCATCTCCCGTATTATGGTGAGTAGCATACACAATTCTATAAATTACAGGGTCACGCATGTTGATGTTCGGAGATTTCATATCTATCTTCGCACGAAGCACCATCTGCCCTTCTTCGAATTTTCCAGCTCTCATGTCCTCAAACAACTGTAAATTTTCTTCGACACTTCTATCCCTATACGGACTGTCTTTGCCAGCCTCTGTAAGAGTTCCTCTATACTGTCTCATTTCTTCAGCAGAAAGCTCGCATACAAACGCTTTTCCTTTTTTTATCAGTTTTACTGCACAATCGTACATTTCACCGAAAAAGTCTGAAGCAAATAGCCTCTCCGACCATTCAAACCCAAGCCATTTTACATCATTTTCTATTGACGTAACATATTCAACATCTTCTTTTACCGGATTTGTGTCATCGTAGCGTAAGTTGCATTTTCCACCGTATTTTTGTGCAGTCGAAAAGTTAAGACAAATGGACTTCGCATGACCTATGTGAAGATATCCATTTGGTTCTGGCGGGAATCTCGTATGAACCCTATCTCCATAAAGCCCACTCTCTAAATCTTTATCTATAATATTATGGATAAAATTTGATGCAGGTCTTTCTGTATTTTTTTCTTGTTTTTCTACTTCTGACATACCAGTGCCTCCTAGTTAAATATGTTTGTTTATCTTTCTACTATTAGAGCTGTTCCTTGTCCGCCACCTATACAAAGTGTCGCAAGACCACGCTTCGCATCTCTTCTAAGCATTTCATGGATAAGCGTAACTACTATTCTACAACCTGATGCTCCGATAGGATGTCCAAGTGCGATTGCTCCGCCATTTACATTTAGTTTATCAGGGTCAAATCCAAGATCTTTTCCAACTGCTACTGACTGTGCTGCAAATGCTTCGTTTGACTCTACAAGGTCGATATCAGCAATAGTAAGGCCTGCTATTTTAAGTGCTTTTTGCGAAGTCGAGATAGGTGAAATTCCCATGATTGCAGGATCAACTCCCGCCGATGCGTATGATTTGATAGTGCAAAGCGGTTTAATTCCAAGCTCGTCAGCTTTTTCTTTTGACATAACTACTACAGCAGCAGCACCATCATTGATACCTGATGCGTTTCCTGCAGTTACGATACCGTCAGCTTTAAAAGCAGCTTTCATCTTGCTAAGTGCTTCTGCTGTCACTCCAGCTTTTGGATATTCGTCAGTATCAAATATTATAGGGTCGCCTTTTCTTTGTGGAAGTTCTACAGGAACAATCTCATCTTTAAACTTGCCTGCTTTTAGAGCCGCCTCAGCCTTTTGTTGTGACTTTGCTGCAAACTCGTCAAGTTCTTCTCTCTTTAGTCCCCACTGGTCGCACACGTTTTCTGCTGTAATTCCCATATGGAATTTGCCCATTGCGTCTGTAAGTCCATCATGTATCATAGTGTCAACAAGCTTCATATCGCCCATTCTTCCGCCCCATCTTGCAGCAGGAGCAATATATCCTGACTGTGACATGTTCTCTGTTCCGCCAACAACTAGGATGTCCGCATCGCCAGCTTTTATCATTTGTGCCGCAAGACTTATAACTCTCATGCCTGAACCACAAACTTTGTTAATTGCCATAGATGGTACTTCTTTTGGAATTCCTGCATCAAGTGCTGCTTGACGAGCAATGTTTTGCCCAAGACCGCCCTGAAGGACGTTACCCATAAGAACTTCATCAATTGTCGCAGGATCAATTCCTGCACGTTTGATAGCTTCTTTTAATACGATTCCGCCTAGTTTTGCCGCACTGATATCTTTAAGGCTTCCTCCAAAGTTTCCGATCGGTGTTCTTACCGCACTTACAATTACTACTTCTCTCATTATTTTTTTCCTCCTAAAACTTTATGCTTACGCAATTGATTCCTTAAATATAGCTATATGTTTTTCCAAAAGTTTTACTGGTCTATACGAAAGCTTTGCCTTTCGCAAGTTTGGAATACCAAGGTCTTCTTCTCGGTTTATGAATTTTACATTTGAACTAATATTTTTGCAAAACTCATTGTTAATTGCTTGGTACAATCCCCTAAAATCCGTGTTTGCCTTTTCGACATGTACCGTCACAGTATTTTTGTTAAGATGGCCGCCAATGGTTATGGCTTCAATCTTGTTGTTAATTAATATTGCACCTGCAAGGTAGTTAGCTTTTTCAATGTTGTTAAACGTATCTAACATCGCTTGTTTTTCCATTTCGAGCAAAAGCATCTCATGCTCAGGTATAGCTTTTCTCTTGTTAAATTCGTCGATAAAAAGCATTGCTTCCTTTGCCATCTCTGACGTCAGCTTAACATATTCATACTTATAATTGTTTTTAAAGTAATTTAAATGGTTTTTCTTGCTGTGATATTCCCTTCCCTTTAAATCCACAAGGTCTTGTCTCTTATAAATATAATCGTAATTCGGTCTATCTTCAAGATATTTCATTTCAGCTGGGCAAGCTTCTTTTATAATATCAAGCATGTGAAGTGGAAGCAATCTTATACTAAAAACTTCGCCTTTTTCTTCAAAAATCCTCTTTGCTTCGTATATCGTTTCCCTGAGCTTCTTTGGGTCATACTCTCCCGTCCTTGTCAGCGGTGGAAAAAGAAACATTTCTTTAATCCCTTGCTCCAGCTCGAGGTGACTTATTCCCGCAATACACACATAGTCGCCTATTTGTTGCCAACTAAATTCGTTGATTTCACGCCACATAAAAAGCGATGAAAACGATAATCCAGATGTTTTATATTCAAAACCTTGCAAATATTGTTCAAGCTCGTCTCTTTTTTCAATAGTTATTTCATTTTCAAACATGTACATTAATTTTTTTTCTCTCTTGCTTTTTGATTTTATTTTACTATAGAAGCTACTTGCTTGAAATTTGGATTTTTTGCATCGTTTGTTAGCTCAAATAACACTGCCTCATAAGTTGTCATCATAACACCAGCCTGCAACATTCTTTGCTCTGCAAGTCTTTTGTTTTCTACTGTTCTAGATGCCATGCAATCTATAACGCCAAAAACTTTATATCCCGCTTCTATAAGATCCATCGCTGTCTGTAAAACGCAGATATGTGATTCCATACCTGTTAGGATTACTGTTTTCTTGCCAGTTGCTTTAAGTGCTTTTTCAAACTCAGGCTCTCTAAATGCACTAAATGTTGTTTTTTCTATTGGGTTTAAACTTGTTTCCAGCACTGTATCTGTCAATTTTTCTGTAAACGCCTCTGTTACTGCTGGCGTTGTTGGTCCAATGCCTTGTGTATACTGCTGCGTTATAAGCACTGGAATATCAAATAGACGTATTCCTCTCGCAAGCCTGCAAATAGTATCTTCGCATTTTTCCTTTTCGTTCATATTTGCCATCAGTTTTACTTGAAAGTCAATAGCTACTAGTACTGCGTCTTCTTTTTTTATTGTTAAACTCATTTTTTATTCCTCCTGTATAATAATTTTATTCCTATCGCTTTTGCGATTTTACTAACTATGTTATTTCCCAGTCTTTGATTTCTTCAAGAAGTGCATGGTTTGTCAAATCATATTGAAGCGGTGTAATCGTCGCATAACCTTCTTGCATCGCTATTATATCTATATCGTTTTTTAGCCCCTCATAAACGACAGGTTTACCGTTATACCAGTACTGTGTCGTTCCATTATTTAACTTTTCTGGTCTGAACCATTCTTTGTATTCTCTAACACCAAGCTTTGTGATTTTAACACCTTTTATCTCTGACTTTGGTAAGTTTGGGGTATTGATATTTATTGCTGTTTTGTAATCTATCTTGCCATATGAATTTTTAAGAACTTTGACCGCTAGTTCGCAAGCAAAATCAAAATGCTGCGGAAAGTGACTTCCCACAGAAACTGCCACTGAAGGTTTTTTACAAAGACATCCTTCTATCGCAGCGGCAACCGTTCCCGAATAAAGCGTGTCTGTTCCAAGATTAAATCCGTGATTTATCCCTGCAAACACCATATCTATGTTGATGCCCTTTTCTTCGAGCATTCGCAATCCAATCTTTACACAATCTGCAGGAGTTCCTGTTGTCTCTAGTGCAATTTTGGCGTTATCAACTTGAATTTCTCTTACTTCGATAGGACGAGCTATACTAATGCCATGTCCGCTTGCACTTCTTTCACTGTGCGGAGCCGACACATATATGTTTGCTTCTTTTGATAATGCTTCTATAAGTTTATATATTCCCTCTGACCTTATACCGTCATCGTTTGAAACTAAAATGTTCATTTAAACCTCTGAATTCGTGTTTTTTCCAACATATCTACTATACACCATTTTCGACATTATAATCAAGCGGAAAAACAACAAAGCTAACCCGCCATAGGATTTTTTTTGCAAAAATAACAAGCCGCTAATTAAACTCGGTGAGATTTTTCCAGTACCTGACCGGCATGAAATTCTTTTGACATCTTGGATTTGTTCGTTCTTTGATTGCTATGATTTCAAAATAGCTTTTCCATAGCTTCCTGTAATCGGTTTCGACATCTGCTAATTCGGGAACATCTTCTAGCGAAAACGCCGAAATATACCAATCTCCTCCGCTTGCTATTAAAGCCTTTTCTCTTTTCTTATCATGGATAATAAATGGGTCACTTTTAAATCTGTCACAAAAATGCTCTGCAAGGAGTTCGCATACGTCGTGGTCTGGCTCTATTGGCGAATATAGTATATCGCCTTTAAGCAATGTGAACCTTACAAGTCCTTTTAGGCGATGTGATTCAAACAAAACTTTTTGCTCTATTTGCTGGACATCAAGTACAGTTTGCACACCATGAAGAAGCCTTATTCTAGGTCCCTTTTTAAATCCCATTTCAATATATTTTAGAAGTTTGGTTTCTTTATCTTCGATGCTCGACAAAAATACACAGTACACCCTTCTCATATCGTGTGTTGATATTTTAGTTTCTATTGCGTTGTATACTTTGGTTGCTTTGCTCTCGTCTGTTTCTATCTCAATTGACTTTCCTAGCAAATTCGCTTGGTATTGCTCTTTGTGAAAAATCCCATTTGCTTTGTTTTCGTAATAGTGAGCATAGACACAGCAAAGAAAACCCTCAAAAGTCCCATCATACAAGTAATCTACCATTTCTATTCTCCTCAATAGTTTGCTGAAACCCACTTGTAAACATTGAAATTTGTAGCTCATCGTTAATTGGCAATAAGCTGTTTCTTATCTGCTCTGCTTCAATTGCTTTACCTCTGATATATTCTGGCTCTAAATCTTTGCCACCATAGTATTTTCCCATGCATGTAAGAAAGAATCTTGCTCTTTTTAAAACTACTCCCATCTTCTTTAAGTCTTCATATTTGACTGCCGCAATCTTGCGTTGTCTTTCGATACGAAGTGCAGACACAGTTCCTACCCCTGGAATTTTTAAAAGCTCGTCAAATGATGCCTTATTGACTTCTACTGGAAACTTTTCAATATTGCGTAACGCCCATGATATTTTAGGGTCGAGATTAGGGTCAAAGTTAGGATTGTTGTCATCAAGGATTTCATCTGCTGTAAAGCCATAAAACCTCAAAAGCCAATCCGCTTGATAAAGTCTATGCTCTCTAGAAAGCGGAGGCGTTGTAAGAGCTGTCGGTAAAAGTGGAGAATTACTTATTGGAATATATGCACTAAAATATACTCTTTTCATCTTAAACGCCCTATAAAGCCCTTCTGACGTTTTGAGAATTTGCTTATCCGACTCGTCGCTAGCACCTATTATCATTTGAGTAGTCTGCCCTGCTGGTGTAAATTTTTCTTTGTATTTTTGAGCTTTTATCAGAGATGTTTTGAAATTTGTCTGAACTGTATATTCTTTTGAAGCCTCTTTGAGCATCATGTGAGATGTCGCAACATCATAAATACTCCCATCACCTACACTTATGTTTTCGCCTTGACCTTGTATTTGCTTACCGTCTATCGGATTTAAATAATTTAATGGCGAATTTAAGTCCATACCTTTAAACATAGTCCCTGGACCTTTTAGAGATTTTTGTTCTATCATAGTGTTTGTGATTTGTCTCATCGGAGTGAATATCGCCGCTTTTTTCTTTTGCGGAGCAAGGAGATTTAGACTTTTCTCTGTAGGTAACTCTATATTTACACTTAGCCTGTCAGCAACCATACCTATTTGATGTAAAATTTCCTGAGAAACACCAGGGATAATCTTTGCATGTATATAGCCTGCAAAACCATACTCATTGCGTAATAGCGATAGGCATTGTAAAATACGCTCCGCTGTATAATCAGGCGAAACTTCTACTGCTGAGCTCAAAAACAAGCCTTCTATATAATTTCTTCTGTAAAATTCTATTGTGAGATTTGCCAGCTCCTCTGGCTCAAACGATGCTTTTTCTGCATCTGCACTTTTTCGGTTTACACAATACACACAATCGTAAACACATTTATTCGTAAAAAGAACCTTTAAAAGCGATATGCACCTTCCGTCCGCAGACCAAGAATGACATATGCCAGCACAAGCGGCATTGCCTATGCGACCGACGTTCTTTCTAGCTACGCCACTTGAGGAACAAGAAACATCGTATTTCGCACTATCTCCTAATATGTTCAATTTTTCCATGACACTCTGCATAACATACCTCCGCCTATTTAATCGTATCGCATAGTCAAACTAACGTTTAGAACTTATGTTTGCATTGTATCACGAAAAGAACTTTTATTCAAGCGGGAATTTGTCAAACATCTCATTTTATGTTTCTAGAAAAGATTTAATGTGAAGTATACTTAGCATTATTGCTGTGAAAAATGTAAAGTATACATTGCATTTTTTCTAACGATAATGTATACTATAGTTAACATTATTGGAGGTGTCGTTATGAATCTTACTTCGCACGAAAATATTTTAAAAGTTCTAAGTGCATTTAACCCTTGGTGGAAAACAGGAATGGTACGCCCAGAATTTAGCAAAGCGTATAAACGTTTTGCATTCTTTGAAGCATTAAAAACGCTTTCTCACGAAAGCATTAGGCGAACAGCCATATTAACGGGCACACGCAGGGTCGGCAAAACAACCATACAATATCAACTAATCCAAAACCTTTTGGATTCAGGTGTAAAGCCACATCGTATTATTTTTGTATCATTAGACCATCCTCTTTTGAAGCTAAGTAATCTCGGCGAGATTTTAGACTGCTATCATGCGAATATATATGGTGATGAAGATTGCTATTATTTTCTTGATGAAGTTCAATATGCAACAGATTGGGACAAATGGGTAAAAACCATATATGACACAAAACCCTTATCACACATGGTTGCAACCGGATCAGCAAGTCCTGTCTTAAAAAAAGGGGCATCCGAAAGCGGTGCAGGGCGATGGACTGTCATACAAGTTCCAACATTATCCTTTTACGAATATTGTGAAATGCTAGATATCGAGAGACCCGAGTTGTCTGCCGATATAAGACCAACCAATTTATTGCGATATAACAAAAGAGAATTGTCACTGCTTATGACAAAACTGTCAGGCTTGCAAAAGCACTTTCATCGTTATTTAACTGTTGGCGGGTTTCCAGAGCTTGCACTAGCTCATGATGACATCATGGCTCAATCCACAATGCGAGAAGATGTTGTAGACAAAGTTCTAAAGCGTGATATCCCTTCACTTTACAATATTCGCAACTCTACCGAACTTGAACGCATTTTTTTGTACCTATGCTATTATTCATCAAATATAATTGCTATCGATACCATCACCAAAGAACTTAACGGTGTGAGCCGCTCAACAGTAGAAGATTATGTTAGTTATATAGAAAGTGCAAATCTTATTTATCGAAGCTATCCCGTGGAGTTAAGTGGCAAGCAGGTACTCAAAGCCAAGTCCAAGATATATATATCGGATTCGGCAATTAGAAATGCGGTACTAATGGATGACAACCTTATGACTGATCCTGTACAGCTCAGCATCATCGTTGAAACTGCTGTTTACAAGCATCTTGCAGCATTTTACTATCAAAACACAACAAATGTAGGTTACTACAGAGGTGGTAAGCGAGGAAATGAAATTGATGTTGTCGTTGACTACCCACAAGGGAAAATTCTTGTGGAAGTAAAATACCGTGAGAATACAGAGATAAATGAATCCGATGCTATTTTTGAACTTGCAGACACTGCGTCTTGTTCTATTGTTGTTACAAAAAGAGAGGATGATTATGGAATTCAATCTTCACAAGGTGGCAAAAATATTTTAAAAATTCCTGCATTCAGTTTCCTTTACTTACTGGGGCATGCTGAAA
>Ga0123355_10001293_pt1 | contig 34914 bp, 34 predicted proteins | sample TergutEmb28metaG_3_FD_89872 | JGI IMG/M metagenome (GOLD analysis project Ga0123355, IMG submission 89872) | Embiratermes neotenicus P1 segment gut microbial communities from Petit-Saut dam, French Guiana - Emb289 P1 | ecosystem: Host-associated > Arthropoda: Insects > Digestive system > Gut ...
GATTCCACTCAATATAAAATTCAAAAAAGCGGGGTCAAGGGGACTGCGTCCCCTTGCAGGGGTATTGGGGACAGCGTCCCCAAGGTCTTAAATCTTTTGACCTTAAAATCCTTTGACCTTTTAATCTCTATTTTGATACAATTGTACTATCACTGATTTGGGGAGGGCTTATGAAAAAAATTATTTTTGGGGTGTTTGTGCTTGTGATTGTTTTTGCTACGGTATCGGTTAGTGGTCGTGACTTGGTTGATGCTGTGCCTGACAATTTTCAGGCAACGGGGCTGGTTGTCCATACTCGGGGCTGGTTGGATTTTTTGTACTTAGAGCCAATTTCAATTGCTAGTATTTCTAGCGATATTACTTTTTTGCGCTTTGAAACACCTATGGAAACTTATTCGGCGTATCGGCTTCTTAGAGGAATCTCTGCGGTGTTGTGGGTAGAGTTTGAAAGAATTGCACCCCCTGTTGGCGATATTGAAGAAGTTGTGGGAGTGGCGGCAAACAATGATGATTTTTTGTCATGGGGAGCGGAAGCGATTGGCGCATGTGCATTTAGACGCTTCCTGTACGAATCCGACCGACCACAGGCGGGCGTTATTGTTGCGGTTATAGATACGGGCGTAGATGAAGAACACCCGCTCTTGGAAGGACGTGTTTTGCCAGGGTGGAATTTTATCCATAACAACGAAGACACACATGATACCCACGGCCACGGAACGCATGTAGCGGGAATAATCGCAGACATAACCCACGGGCTAGATGTTCAAATTTTACCAATTGTGGCGGGGCATTCTGATGGCGCAAGCAGTAATTTTGCAATAGCACAGGGCATTGATTGGGCCGTGAACAGCGGCGCGCATGTAATCAACATAAGCATGGGAGGTTCGCGCTCCTTTCTTGTTGATGAAGCCGTTTTGCGCGCAAAGGCTTCGGGGGTTACGGTGGTTGCGTCGGCAGGAAATAATTCTTCCCGCGCAGATTTACGCTCTCCGTCCGCTTCGTTTGGCGTTATAACCGTTGCGTCTGTTACTCACGATAATAGGCCCGCTTCGGGTAGCGGTTGGGGTTTTGTTGTTGATATAGCCGCCCCTGGTGTAGGCGTGTACAGCGCGAATCGTGACGGCGAAAACATAGCCCGCTCGGGTACGTCTATGGCTACGCCGCATGTTGCGGCGGCTGTTGCTATGTACAAAATCGCCAACCCAAATATCAGCCCCGCCGCCGTAAGACGAAACTTTGCAGGGTACGTAACCGTTCCCGAAGGCTGGAATCATATCCGCTACGGAAACGGCATTTTAAATATGGAAAGAGCAATCCCACAATGAAAGTAGTTTTTCGAGCATGGCTATACTTATGATATAATAGTAAACAATCAAAGGCGAACAAAATTTATTTTGGAGTAAATATGAGGAGGTAAGGTATGTACGCTGTAAAAGCAATCTATGATGGGGTTAATTTCAAACCAAGGCAACCGATTTCTGTGAGCGGGAAATATGAAGTAGTTATTACTTTTCTTGAACCTGTGGAAGATAATATTGCTACTGATAAACAACCCAAGAAGCGTCCTCTTTCAGAGTTAAGAGGATTTTTGAAAGGCAAGATTCAGATGGCCGATGATTTCAATGCACCTTTAGAGGAAATGAAGGAGTACATGGAATGAGTTGCTACTTGTTATGCTTTTTCCATTCTCAAACATCAAAATTCGCCCAACGAAGATATTAGAAATCTAACATTGAACGGATTGGCGAATTTAGGTATTTGAGTGGAAAAAGTATTAGATACGCACGTTTTGATGCGGCAGGATAAAATCCACCCTACCGCTTTTAGTAACCTTATCTAATCCAGTTGAAAATAAGATTCTCTTTACCCTCAATGACATCAAATTCGTGATGGTCTGCCGTGAGAATAGAACCCCTCAATATGATGGTTTGTGCTACGGCAATAGAATCCGCCAGTGATAATTTATAGGTTGCTTTTAACCTCCCAGCTTCCATAAAAATTTCTCTGTCAAACTCTGTAACAAGGACATGAGAATCTTCAACATTTTCAACAACATTTAAGGCGTATTCTTTTCCATACTCACGATAAAAACCATAATACACTTCGTATAGATTTACCCTGTTCATGTATAATCGTACATTGCCATGAGTGGCTTGCTTTAATATATCCGCAACAATATTTGCGCCTTTTTCTTGGTTCGTTAGTGCAATCAATGCACAGGCATCAAGGACAAATGCATCATTCATGATTCCAGACCCTCAAGGATTTTGTCCTCTCTCGTCATAGCCAAAAATTTATCTACGGTAAGACGACTTCCTGCTGTAAGCCCAAGCAGAGGGCACTCGTCCTTTGTAACTTCACGAAGGGGAGTCAAGCTGATAACGTTACCTGTTTGCCTAAGTTTTACCTGTTCGGTCGGTATCATCTTAAATAAAGTTTCTGGCAACGCTTTTACACTCAAAACCATTTCAGACATAGGTAGTAACCTCTTCTCTATTTTGTTTGATAGCTGTGCAATGCTGTCTTGACTTGCAAAACTATTATTTGCTTTTTATTATGGTAATTATATCATGAGCATAGTAGCATTCACAATATTTGATTTCTCTGACCCCTTGGCGAAAGTCAAATCAATTGAACTGCGTATAGCACAAAAAACGAGAGATGCAAGCCAACTCTCGTTTTTTGCTATAGAGGGGAACACGCCCAAAGTAAATTTACAACTGAAATTTAACGAAATCACTTATCATATTTATAACGGTAATGCGGGTACTTGGTGAAGCGTGCAGGCCGCGAGCGAAGCGTGCGCCTTAAACGGCGTTTTCTTCGTGTGGCAAGGGCAACTAGGGCGAAGATTAGCGTTAGCGTCGAAATGGTTAGAGGGATTGCGAGGGTGACAATATACTCGTTATTAAGAAATTCCAGCCTACCTGAAAAAATTTGTATTCCGTCGGGCTCTGGTTGGTCGTAGTAGGCGGCGTATGAAGGGGTTAGGTTTGCGTAGGCGTATGCAGTTTCTTCTGTCACGGGGACGTATGCGAAAACAGCATCACGCGAAGTTAGCGGGACTTCGCCTACACGGATATTTTGTACATACACGGCAACACGCCCAAAAGGCGTTCCCCTTAGCACGGGCGGCTCTAGTCTTTCTGGAACGGATAAGTCGTAGCGAAGCCAGCTATGCGACCAGTCTGGTGGCAAGTCGAAGCGTAGGTCTATGTCGGACATTAGCCTTACGCGGCCTATTTCTGTTTCCGTGCCGTTAATTTCTTGGTACACGGGAATTGCGATTGAATACGCAGAGGAATCAAAAATAGTCACCGTTTCCATTGGTAGCTCGAATCCGAAATTTAACAACTCGGTTGTATCGTTAAACGCGCCTGTGCCTTCGCCAGCTAATACCGTTGTGATTAATCTTCTACCATCATGATAGGCGTATGTCACCAGCGTGTTGCCTGCGGCTGGAGTAAATCCAGTTTTTCCGCCTATTACATATTCATTATAAAATGGGCCTGCACGCATTTGTCTGTTGGAATTTAGCAAATGACGCGTATCAGCTTGCCGCTCTGTTGGAGGAATATCAAAACGAACGGTGGAAACTATATTTCTGAAAATTGGGTTTAGTACCGCCTCGCGCATTATCAAAGCCATATCATAGGCTGTAGTAGTGTGATTTCTTGCGGCAAGCCCACTTGGGTTTACAAAATTTGTGTCATACGCGCCTAGTGAAGCCGCACGACGATTCATTAAATCGGCAAAATTTTCCACACTTCCTGCAACGTGCAACGCCAACGCAACCGAAACTTCGTTTGCAGATTCCAGCATTAATGCGTATAGGGCTTCGTAAATTGTCAGCGTTTCGCCAACGTCCATGTAGATATGGCTTGAATTTCTGGGAATAGACCACACCGCGTAATCGCAAAACCGAATGCGTTCGCTTAAATCGGTTGCGTGTTCCAGAACCACCAAGGCAGTCATAACTTTTGTTATACTTGCGGGATACATTGGCGTGTTTTCTTCGTGTCCGTACAAAATTAACCCAGTATCTGCATCAATTAACACCACCGCACCCGCTGTATATCGGGGTGGAGAGGGCATTTGTCGGATTTCTGTCACTTCTTGCGCGTAAACACTGGTAATTTGCACGACTAATAGATATAATAAAATAACCGACATTTTCTTAGAAATTTTAAAAATGTTAATCTTCCTTTCATGAGGTGGCATATGGCGAATATTTTAGTGGTAGATGATGAGAAAAACATCGTAAAGGGAATCAAATTCAGCCTTGAGCAAGACGGAATGAAGGTTGACATGGCACACGACGGTGAAGAGGCCTTACAGATGGCAAGGGCAAACACGTATGATTTAATAATCTTGGACGTGATGCTGCCAAAAATAGAAGGCACAGACGTATGCAGGCAAATTCGCGAATTTAGCGCGGTACCAGTTGTGATGGTGACTGCAAAGGGCGAAGACATGGACAAAATAATGGGTCTGGAATACGGCGCAGACGACTACATTACAAAACCGTTTAACATTCTCGAATTAAAAGCGCGTATAAAGGCCATACTTAGACGCGCACTGCGGGAACGCCCAAAAGTTAAATCACATATAATAAAAGTGCGTGACGTATCTTTGGATTCGCTTTCACGCAGGGTTTTTGTGTCCGAAATTGAAATTTACTTAACGGCAAAAGAATACGACCTCCTAGAGTTCTTGATGAACAACGAGGGCAAAGTATATACCCGTGAAGCTTTGCTTTCTCAATTATGGGGGCCAGACAATGCAGGCGACGTTCGCACTGTAGATGTTCATGTGCGTCGCTTGCGCGAAAAAATAGAAGAAAGCCCGTCCGACCCGAAATATATTTACACAAAATGGGGAGTTGGTTATTATTTCCGATAAATCTGATAAACTTCCGTGGTATTACAGTATAAGATGGCGGCTGGCTTTGAGTTATATCGCGCTTAGTATGGTGCCGTTGCTTATATTCAATATGACAATAATGTCATTTATCCAAGAATATTTTATTAACCAAGAAATCGACGAGCTAAGGGTAAACGCCTATCGAATGAGCGATGTTGTAACAGGCTCTACATTTGAACAACTGCAAGACCCATGGGCTTTAAATAGGCTTAGGAATAGCGTAGACCAGCACAGCGGCTTATGGGACGTGCGAATAATCGTAATAGATAACAACGCACGCGTAATTGCCGATTCCAACCACCATGTTCTGGATTCTTTGGTGGGGCAGACGCTTCTGCAAACAAGAGTACTTAACGCCTTAAACGGTCAAAATTCAAATTTGTTATATCGCGGCGAAGAATACGTGCTTTACAGAACAACCAGCATTCGTGATGCAAACGGGCAGATAGGCGCGGTAATGCTTGTCACCGATGTTAGCGACGTTTTTGATTCGATTGCCTCAATTCGCACTCGTCTGTATTTGTACAGCTTGGCGGTGGGGCTTCTTGTGGTTGTGCTTGTGTTTCTAACGTCGCATAGATTGATTGCGCCTTTGCGGCAGATTGTTCGTGTTGTTCAGCGAATGTCCATTGGGCAGTTAAATCAGCGTATTCCAATCAATAGCCGTGACGAGTATTCAATTCTAGCCCGAACATTCAACAACATGACAGAAAAACTAGAACAAGTAGAAAAAACTCGCGAAGAATTTGTGTCCAACGTATCGCACGAACTTAAAACTCCATTGACTGCAATAAAAGTCCTTTCCGAGTCAATACTAGGACAGGAGAATGTCCCCGAAGAAGTTTCACGCGAGTTTATGCAGGACATCAGTTCCGAGGTAGACCGCATGGTTAATATCACCAACGACCTTTTAGCCCTAGTAAAAGTTGACCAGCGTGAACAATCCCTAAACATAGACACCCTAGACCTAAACCAAATGGTAGAAGACATTTTAAAACGCCTATCACCCCTAGCCGAAAAGAAGAAAGTCATTCTAATCTACGACGAAGCACGCAAAGTACGCATGGAGGCTGATGAAATAAAATTAGCACTAGCTATCTCAAATATTGTCGAGAATGGCATAAAATATACCCCTAGGGGGGGTACTGTAAAAGTTGCAATAGATTCCGACCATCAAAACGCCTATATCACAATACAAGATACAGGCATGGGAATCCCCGAAGACGAACAAGATAAAATTTTCAACCGCTTCTACAGAGTAGACAAAACCCGCGACCGCGATACTGGTGGCACTGGTCTGGGCTTGGCAATCTCCCGCTCTACAATTTTATTGCACAACGGCAGTATTAGAATTAGCTCCCGTTCTGGTGAGGGGTCTATGTTTATTATTAAAATTCCTATGCGGTATTAGGGTCTTTTGAAGATGAGGAGGTATAAAAATGCAAGCATTTGAATTTAAAACTACAACACAGGATGGGATTATCCGTATACCTGATAGGTATGTACAAAAAATACCACAAAAAATTAAAGTAATAGTCCTAGTTGAGAAAACCGAAAAAGAAAAACAACCACCATTTCCCTATTTTGCTGTTGATACAACAGGGTATGTGTTTGACAGGGAGGAAGCTAATGAGCGGTAGGGTTTTTCTTGATACTAATGTGTTCGTATACACACAAAGCGAGGGCGAAACGATTAAGCGCGATATTGCTTTGAACGCACTTGATAAATACGATTGTTGCACTAGCACACAAGTGTTTAATGAAATCAGCAATGTTATGATTAAGAAATTGAAAATGTCGATTGCTGAAGTGAAGCAAATTATCACTGCCATCAATAGTCGTTGTGAAGTAGGTATTATAGACTTTGAAACAGTCCAGAAAGCACTTGATTTGAAAGGCACTTATGGTTATTCGTATTACGATAGCCTAATTATCGCCGCCGCAATTTTAAATGATTGCGATTACATTTTTAGCGAAGATTTGCATGACGGGCAGATTATTGATAATAAAGTCGAAATTGCTAATATTTTCAAGCGACGTATATAATTTTTTCAGAGAGCGTGGTCGACAGAGTGTCAAGATTTGGATTGTGTGTTTTGGAAATATGATTTGAGGTGTTAAAATGCATGACTTTAAACATGAATTGCAAAATGCATTAGCGGAAGCACAAAGAGCTTTAAATAATATTGTAATGGAAATTGAATCCGAAACAGACCATATTCTTAAAGAGATGTTGTACAGTATCTTAAACAACGAACAAACGGAAGATATGACCATTGATGAAATTAAAAACCGATTGTGCGAGTTTAGAAAACTGTATAGACAAATAAAAACTAATGCAGATAAAGCCGACCATAAAAGTATTGCTGAATCAATAAGTAAAACTTTCAAAAAAGAAGCGATAAATGATATTACAAAAGTTAAGAAACCATTGACGTTGTTTAGCAGCGATTATGTTCTGTACGAAATTGCAAGGACAAATACATTTTGGGGAAGCCGCATAACTGCAAAAGGAATATATGGTGCTAATTCGTCCAACAGAAAAGCTTTATTCAAGCCAAAAGTTTATTTTGCCGACGAAGACTTTAATATATTTAAGGCGTTACTTTCCCAAAAACTTTCCCACGAACTTATTCAACATTTCAACAAAAATGATATAGAACTTAGCTTCTATGTAGTAGATGGCCTTGCAAATGGCGTAATAGGAAAAAGAATCATGCTAAGGATTAAATTACTGGAGTAGGGATGTGCGTTTTAAATATCCCCAAAAATTATCCGATTTACGCGGGACGGTGGGTTTGATGATGTCTCAAATTTTAAGATATGGAGTACTAATCATGAAGAAGCTCTTTAGAAAATTACGCTTTAATTTGCCAAACGCGGAATCAAATACATTCAATATTGTAGCAACGCTTATTGGAATAATGGTTGCTATTTTCGCTTGGCGGTTTCCTGTTCAACCATCAACAAATTATCCATCAAACTATTTTGCGAATGAATACTTAAACGGGGAATATATTGGATTTGCCATGGTTGAAACAAATACACATAGTATTCCGTCAGAAGCAATAGAGTTAGAGGATTATTTGGATATTAACGAAAAACCACAATTGGTAGACCCAATAATTGTTTCAGAAAATGTAATGATAATGGAAGGTAGAACATACCGCAATAACGAAAGTCAACTCACTATCAGTCCAACTACGATTTTTTCGGCATCTATTACTGCGAATATCACGCCGTATGGACAAGACTCTCGACTCATAACTATGAGGAGCGGTCAAGTAGAGCGGTTTACGCTTAGGGAGCGAACCTTCGGAATCACCCTTGATGAAATTAACTGGAGTGTTAATCGAAATAATAGTCACATAGTCATTAGTATACGAGAATATTCAGCGGAGTAAGTTTGAAGCCAAAAGCATTGGAGAGATTACATGAGTGATTATTTTAAGTATAAATATCTTGCCAACAACCGGTTTTATCAGAAGATTATTGAAGGGTATTCATATGGTCAAGCGGGGGATATGTGCCTTGGATGGACAACAATCACATTTGAAAGCAAGAAGAAAGAAGCTCTTAAATATACGGTTTACTATAGTCATATCCTTGCAAAGTTATCGCTATATAAGATGGGGGAGGAAACTTTCAAGCTGGAGAATTTCAAATCTGATTATGAATCAATGCTAAAGCTGTATGATAGTGTGCCAATTGATGCATTATTGAATGAAGAAGAATTACGGCATTTTAATGAAGATATGGCTATCGTAAAAGAAACATTTGAAGCCCTTTAATACTGTTTCATAGGAAAAAGTATAATAACAAATTTGCTTGATAAAAAACGAGGTGATTATGTGAAGAAATTTATCAATAGAAGAAAGAAAGAGATTTTTATTATTGCTGGCGTGCTTGGAATAGTAATTGTTGGTGTGGTCGCGCTGGTTGTGGTTATTGATTTTTCATCTGACGGGTATGTGTTGGAGAGAGTGCCTATATATTTTTTTAATGCTGGGCAAGGTGAGTTGGAGGCGGAGTATCAAAACTTGCCGCAAGTTGGGCTTTATGGGCAGATAGATACTGTGTTGGGGTATTTTTTTAGTCGGCCTAGTGGTTCTGGGTTGTTGCATGTTTTGCCTGCGGGTGTGGATTCGCGTGGGCTTTTGACGGAGATTTATGTTGACGACGACATGTTGGTAGCTTCATTTTCGGAGATTTATCAAAACATGTCTGCTGTTGACGAGGCAATATTTCGGTCGGCGTTTACGCTTACTATGGTTGGGTTGCCGCAAGTTGAGCGTGTGAAATTTCGCACGGTAGGTTATAATGGTGAAGCGGGGCGCGAGTGGGTAGAATCGGCGGCCACGGTCGCCAACAATCCGTTTATATCGTCTACGCGGCGAGCTACTCAGAATTTTATTTTATACTTTGTTGATGAATCTGGCGAAGGGCTAATTTATCGCAGGTACACGGTTGCTGATGTTGATACGCATAGGCGATTGCATCACCTTATCGAACTGCTGATTGCCGAGCAGAACGCGGCTGGCATTATGCCGCTGATTCCAACGGAAACGCGGGTTCTTGATGTTCAGCAGCACTCGCCTGGTATTTATATTGATTTTTCGTCGGAGTTTCAGCGGTTTAGTGGTAATTCCACTCAAGCTAATTTAATGTTACAATCTATTACGCATACGATTAATGCTAATCATCATGGTACGCGGCTGGACGTTTTCTTTTTGGTGGATTCGCGCCGCTGGGAGGATTTTCATGGGGTAAGCGGTTTTAACCTAGGCTTTAGCGTTGACGAAACTGTAATGCTAGGATTCACACCACCAGAAGAATACGAACCATACGAAGTCGAATAAATAATAAAGGGGTGCTGAGAATGCATATATCGGAAAGACTTGTGAACGAAGTAAGGGCATTGTCCCAATCGGATTACGCGGAATTTTTGTCCTTGATGGAAGGGCTGGAGCGGGAGCGGTATATAAAAAGTGTTTTCATGGGACGAGTGGAAAGGCTTTTGAATGAAATAAAATCGTTATCGGCAACGGATTACGCGGAGTTTCTTAATCTTGTAGATTTGCTGGAGAATCGCAAGCCTGACAATGACTAAGGAACTGCCCGTCATGTTATTCTCGGACGTTCCTAAGTTTCCTTTAGCTTTGAAGCGTCCTGTTTTGTGGGCGTTGGCTTTTCTGATTTTTGGGGTTGTTTTTGAGGGCGCGTACTTTGTGCCTGCTTTTGTGTTGGCTGGGGTTGTTTGTGCTTTTTTGTATGCGATTTACAGGTATTGGCCTGTTATTTTTTTTATGGGATTTTTTCTGCTCGGGGCTTGGCGAGTGGAACATAGTTTGTTTAATCACACGGTTGAGCCGACGCGGGTTGTTTTTTCGGGGGTGGTGCTGGACGTTGGGTACACTGCTGGAGGAAATCAGCGGGCGGCAATTCGTGGGATTCACCCCGAAACTGGTGGACAAGTTCGAGTTATGGCGTACATACGACCTCATCAGCCGCATTTGCTGTTGGGGCAAGAAGTCACGGTTACGGGGGAACTTCTGCCGTTAAACAGGGCGTTAAATCCTGGTGGTTACGACCAATTTCAGCATTTGCGTTCGCAGAAAATAGACGCGACCATTTGGCCAGACACAATAGAAACAGGCGAAGTGCAACGAACGCTAATGGTAGTGCTGCGACAATTTCGCGAAAGGCTTTCCGCCGTATACGACGAAATTCTACCCCCACGCGAAGCGGGCGTAATAAAATCCATGGTGCTAGGCGACCGCCACGACATGGATAGAGATTTGGCAGATGCATACCGCGTAATGGGGATTTTTCATATCCTGTCGATTTCGGGGTTGCATGTTGGCATTCTTATGATGGCAACGAATAAAGCGTTGTCATTGGTGCTGGAAGAACGCCGCGCAGGTTTTGTAGTGTTAGTGCTGATGGTGCTTTACTGCTTGCTAACGGGTGCGTCTGTGGCGACAGTTCGGGCTGTGACTATGGGTGGCGTTTTAGTAAGCGGGAAGATTATTTATCGTGAATACGACCTTTTGGCTTCGGTGTCGTGGGCTTGTATTGCTTTGCTTTTGTTTGAGCCGCTGTATCTTTTTAATGTGGGTTTTCAGCTTTCTTTTAGTGCGGTTTATGGCATTGGCTTGCTTACCTCGCCTATTGAACGATGCTTGACGCGATTGCGATTTCCTAAGAGGTCGGCGTTTTGGTTGAATTTGCGCAAAAGCCTTTCCGTTGGAATTGCCGCTGTTGTTTCTACTTATATTGTCTTCGCATTTCATTTTTATGAAATTCCGCTGTACAGCGTTTTGGGTAATCTTGTGATTGCTCCCACCACTACGATTATTCTTGTGTTGGGGCTGTTGGTTGGATTGGTGGGGCTGGTGTCTATTCAAGTTGCGCAAGTGCTTTCGGGTGCGGTGTATTTTATTTTGCGCTTCTATGAAATTTCTGCCGTGTTTTTTGCAGATTTACCATTCGCTATGATTCGCACTGGTGGCGGAAGTTTAATCGTATCCGCGCTGGGCGTTCTGGTGCTGGGAACTTTCGTCTACACCTGCCACAGCTTTGGTGATGATTTTAAAATGAGAAGACGCATTTTTGTAGCAAGTGTATCTCTTCTAATAGCGGCGGTTTTTATTCACCAAAACCCCAGAAACCTGCAAATAACAGAAATAAAATCCTTCCCACGTATACAAGCCCCCGCTCCAAATGAATACGTAACAGTAATAATCGAACCAACACCATATGTAAACTACACAATCCTACGCCGCCGCACAGATACCCTAATAATAGGCGCGCCTCACGGCAACGAAGATGCGCTACTACACTATTTGGATAAACGAAACGTAAACCAAGCCGCATTACTACTAACCCATCCACCTCACCCTAGCAACTCCGCACGCCTAGCCCAATTGCTACCACGCATACACACCCTTTACCTCCCCGCACACGCAGAAGGTGTTACCGCCTCCCTAATGCACTACGCCCTGCAAGACCTCACGCTTCCAGAAAATATAGTCTTCCTACATGACGGAGATTCCCGCATAGCAAACGGCGTATCCGTAAGGGTATACGCCGCTGAAATGGGTATGTTTAATTTTAGTATTAACGTGGATTAACCATGATGTATTTTTTAATCTGCGAAAACATCTATTTGCAGTTGTATCATTTTTTTATTGCCGAGGTAACTGTTCATGGTTTCGAGACGTATGTGTTAGCTTGCCATGCAGGTCATCGGCGAAATGCGGCTTTGCCGCTTTTTTAGAATATTTTTTATTAACGGCAACAAGAAATTTTTCAATTCTGTCTGGGTGATTCTTCAAAAACCATCTGATGTGATTATTAATGTATTCGCGCCGTATATCTTCATCGTTTAAGTCATTTGGTACGCGCTCCATGCGCTCATCAATACTGTCAAACCCAACAAAGGGCTGGGAAATACGCGCTTCAGTCATAGCTACATAATCTTCATTAATTTCCATACCTATGCCACGGCGATTTAATTGCTGACACACTCTCAATGAAGTGCCTGAACCGCAAAAAGGGTCAAGGACAATATCGTCTTCATCCGATGATGCTAAAATCATCCGCTCGAACAAAGCTTCTGGTTTTTGCGTTGGATGGTTTTGCCTATTTGCTTGACAATAATGAACATGCGAAAACTCCCATACATTACCTGGGTTTGCTCCTCTCATGTTATTAACACTACGATAATATTTTTGCGGAACTCTAATTGGGTCAAGGTTGTATTTGAACCGATTGTTTTTCGTAAACATAAGAATGTCATCATGCCGTGGGCTAAAACCCTTTGTTTTTCCTATTCCTTGTGTATAAGTCCATGTTATCCATGAATTGAAATGCAGTCCCAGCTCTTGTTCCATCATTACATAGATGTATGAAATATATCGCACACCCATAAAAACATAAATTGTACCTGTGGGCTTTAATACTCGTTTAGCTTCAGCAAGCCATCTGCGAGAAAAATCAATATAATCGTTATGATTTAGATTATCGCCATTGTTGCCGTAATTTTTGGATAAATTATATGGCGGGTCAGTAACAATTAAATCTACACTTTCTGGCTCTATAATGTTCATAAGTTTTAAACAATCACCATGAAGTATGCTTATTTTATCCATTTGTTTTTCACAGCCTCCCTATACCAATCGTCAAAGGAACGCCGCGAGGAGTTTAAATATTTCCTATCTAGTAGCTGACAAAACTCCCACGTTGTTCTATATTCATACCCAACATAATGAATATCCTTAACTTGAATCTGTCCAGTACCAAGTGCTGGATTATAATTTATGTCGTTATCAGACAAAAATTTCAAATCATAGGCATTGTACTTAACAATCTCCATTACCCCGTCTATCAATTTTGTAATATGATTTCGTTCAGAGTAAACTTTATGCTTCAAAGATAAGATAATAAACATAAAGTCGGGGTCTTCAATATATGCAGAGCGTATGCGACTAAATGACGTTATATTAGGCCCTTTCCCAGAATTTTTAATATCTTCTGCTGTCGCTTTAACGTCAACATTAGCCGTTATTGATGACTTTGATTTTTTGAATTGAAGGAGTACATCAGCCTTGTCAAGTCGTGATAACGGCTCAACATTTACCAGTTGATAAGCATTATCAAGATTATCTTTAATATCGTGGAATGTTTCATAAGCCCACGCTTCAACTATTGGGCCCGCAATTTTATTAATATTTTCCATAGGCAACCCTAGCCGTAGGTTTGTGTTTAGGACAATCTTGTTATTCTCATTTGCAACAGCCTTTTGAATTATACTTTCAATCGCTTCAATAACGAAATGTGAATCGCTTTGATAAGATTCATTTTCATATGGAATTTTGAAACTCATGTCGTTATAATGCATAATTAACCCTGCTTCCTACGCATAATAAAAACATACAACACGATTAACCCAAAAGCATAAACCGCGGCATTTACCACGAATATAAGAAATAATACATCTACGGGGAACGCACCATTATCAATGTAGTGCAATCTTTCTGCCAGAAGGTTGATTGGCGGCAGAAGACGATAAGCGAAAGAGATTAGTGCATTATCCGCGAAAATCACGTTAAAAGGTATAACAATAACCATGATAATAAAAAGATGGGCAAAAGTTGCTAATTCTTTTGAAAACAAGTCTGCGTTGAAAAAAATGCCAATGGCTAAACCCATCAAGCTAAACAGGAGATGCATTATTACATAAATCACAACCTCACGAAACAAAATCCCCCTTATGAACATTCCTGTCACAATAGGAATCAAAATAGTAATCACCTGAAAGGGAATCAAAAACATTACCAACGAAATTATTTTTGACAAATGATAGCGCGTATCGTTATTAACATGCAGTCTTGTAATGAACTGCTGCGTTTTGTGTTCGCAATTAACAAAGCTTGCGCTCACCCAGTTTGCGAAAATAAAAAGGGCTACAGCGGTAATATATAAATTACTCCAAATGCCAATAGGCGCAGATGAATAATTGACCCCAAGAAAAACAGCGAAACAAATCACAGGCGGCAGATATTTCGCGGAGTTGAGATAGTAGCTTATGTTGTACTTAACCAGTGCCTGCATTATTCTGCCACCTCCTGCGCGCCAGCGTTTAGTATGCTAATCCCGTTTTCGTCTTGTGAGAAAGAGAAGACGTTACTTGTCACACGTTGCGCTAATGCTTTTTCGTGGCAAGAAATGATTACTGCTGTGTTTTCGGCGGTTTTGATTAGCAATTCTAGGAAGCGTTCGGTGGAATCTTCGTCTAGCCCAGAGAAAGGTTCGTCCATAATAAGCAGGTCGGGTTTTGTTAGGAATGTCTGCATGATATTAACTTTTTGAATTGTACCCTTCGAGCATTTATGAATTTTCTGTTCCCAAATGTTTTTCGGAATATCCAGATATTTAAATTGCTCATCTCGAAAACTGTGAATATCTTGCGCAGACAAACCCAAAATTTTTCCCATATGCGTGATGTAACTGCTTACTTTGAACGGAACTTTAGGAAAACGGTCGGGGGCATAGGCTGTTTTAATATTGGGCGTGCGGATTATTTCGCCGTTTGAATGGGCGAGAAGATTCGCGATTATTTTCAACAAAGTACTTTTGCCGCAACCATTTCTGCCCATGATTACTACTGGTTTGCCTACTTCTATGGTCATGGTGATGTCGCGGAAAATTTCGCTTCGCCCAAAAGATTTTCCTACGTTGTTTAATGAAATCATAACACTGCCTCTGCGTAACGCACTGCACCCATTGCATCAGCGGAATAAAAATCCGCGCCTATTTTTTTTGCGTGGGATTCTGTTAAAACTGCGCCACCAACCATTATTTTGCATAACGGCGTGGCTTGTCGAAGTTGCTTTATTGTTTCTTCCATGCTTGCTACCGTGGTTGTCATTAACGCGCTCAAACCTACTAAGGTTACGTTCTCTGCCAGAACGGTTTGTACTATTTCTTCTGGTGGAACATTTTTACCTAGGTCGAACACTTCAAAGTTGTAGTTCTCCAAAAGGGTTTTAACAATGTTTTTCCCAATGTCGTGAATATCGCCCTTTACAGTAGCCAAAACAATTTTACCGCGTTTTTCGGCGGTATGCCCTTGGCTGGACATATGCCCGCGAATTACCTCAAATGCCGATGTTGCCGCCGCCGCGCTTTTTAACAATTGCGGCAAAAATGTTTTACCCTCGCCAAAAGTTTTGCCTGCGTTATCCAGCGCGGGGATTAGGTTTTCGTTTATAATTTCCATTGAGTCAATTTTTTCTTCTAGCAGGGCTTGCGTGGCTGTTTTTGCCTCATCTTCTAAGCCGTTTATTACTGTGTCGTATAGTGTTCGGGTTTTTGTTGGGGTTTGAACGTTTTCAGAAGGCTGATTCTCCGCGAAACGGCTTACATATTCCGCGCAATTTTCGTCGTTGCCAGATAGGGTTTTATGAAGGGAAATCGCATTCATTAACGCGGCATTCGCAGGGTTCGCTATCGCGGCGGAAAGACCACGGTCAGCCGCCAACGCCAAAAATCCCGCATTAAGATGCTCCCGCTGTGGCAACCCGAAGGAAATATTTGATACGCCCAGTGCCGTGCAAATTCCCATGTTTGTTAGTTGCTTTACTGCGTCTAGGGTTATTTGCGCGTTTTGGGTGTTTGTGCTTAGGGTCATTGTTAGCGCGTCTACTACTATGTCGTGTTTTGGGATTCCGTGTGCGGCGGCGGCGGTTATTATTTTTTCTGCGATTGCCACGCGGCCTTCGGCTGTTTCGGGGATTCCGTCGTCGTCCAACGCCAGCGCGACTAATGCCGCGCCGTATTTTTTCGCAAGCGGTAGCACAGTTTCTAGTGATTCTTTTTTGCCGTTCACGGAGTTTAGCAACGGTTTGCCATTGTACACACGTAATGCAGATTCCACCGCCTTTATGTCAGACGTATCTATTACCAGCGGAGTAGATGTGATTCCCTGCACCGCAGATACTGCCGCCGTTAGCATCTTTTCCTCGTTGATGTCGGGCAACCCAACATTAACGTCCAAAAGATGCGCGCCCTGCGTAATTTGCGTAAGTGCTTCGTTGCAAACAAAACCCATGTTTTCGTCACGAAGGGCTTTTTTTAGTTTGGGCTTGCCAGTTGGGTTGATTCGTTCGCCTATTACTTTAACTTCGCCACTTGCGCCTAGCGTCACCGTTTGCGCGAATGATGTTATGCGCGTTTGGTTTATATCTTTGTGACGTTTTTGAAGCTTTGAAAAAATATCATCAGCGTTGCCCGTTGCGCAAGCTACACCACGAAGGGTTTTGACCATCTCGCCAATATGTGCTGGTGTTGTTCCGCAACAACCGCCCATTATTGCCGCGCCATAGGTTGCGAGTTCCTTCATTTGAACTGCGTACTCTTGCGGCGAAAGGTCGAATACTGTTGCGCCGTCAACAATTTTCGGCATTCCGCCGTTAGGATTGAAAATTACTGGAATACTCACACTCGCGCAAAGCTCTGCAAGAAGATGTTTCATTTGCATTGGGCCAAAACCGCAGTTTAAACCAACCGCACACGCGCCCAAAGATTCAACAAGGGTTGCGGCGGTTAAAACGTCTGCGCCAGTTAGCAACCGCCCAGATTCATCTGGCGAGAATGTTACCATTATTGGTAAATCGCTATTTTCTTTCGCGGCCAACATTGCGGCTTTGATTTCGTAAGTGTCGCTCATTGTTTCGATTAAAACCAAATCTGCGCCAGCGTCCACACCAGCCCTAACCATTTCCGCAAAAATATCAATGGCTTCCTCGAAAGGTAAATCACCAACAGGCGCAAGCAACTTGCCAGTAGAACCAATATCCATAGCAACCTTCGCGCTAGAACCCACCGAAGCAACAGCCTTTTTAACAAGCCCAATCCCAGCAGAAATCAACTGCGCAGGAGAATAGCCCGAATCCTTCAACTTCAGCCGATTCGCGCCAAATGTATTAGCTTTCAAAATATCGCAACCAACAGCCGCATACGCACTATGAATATCCAAAATCACCTGCGCATTTTCGATATTCCAAATTTCGGGCAAAGTTTCGCCTAGCCCTTGCGCTTGCAAAAGAGTTCCCATTCCACCGTCAAAAAAAAGCATTTCCTTACTCATTATTCAGACCCCTTATTAATAATCTTCACATGCATGAAAATGCTAAACACAGACATGCATACAGCAATCAAAATCAACAAAACCTGCCAAGTAACACCCCAAGAAGCGGTGTCAAACATATAGATAACACCAACAAACGGCAACGTAAAAAACAGCCATAAAGCATTCCAAAATAGCGGCGATAATCTAGTAAAAATGGCAATAAAAATACTACCAATACCATGTCCCACCGTGAAACTATAAAGTACCATCGCATGAGTAATAGCTACCGCCAACCAGTAAACATGGAACAAAACAAACACGACATCAGATTTCTTTTTCACGGCAAAAAACAATGCAAGCCACCACATGCCCATAAAAATGCAAAAAGAAACAATGTTTAGCAAGAATAGCCATTCGGAAATATCACCATAATAACCAAACGCAATAGTCATAAACCCAATGGCAGGACTCACAATAAACGTCAACGCCAAAACAATCGCGATTACCGCTACTGTATGCACTTTATTCAGCTTGAACATTCGCCGCCCCCATACTGAAAACTACTTTCTGCGCCAATAGCCAACCGCTCTTTGCGCCAACAACCTATTGAAATTCATGAACGCCGCAAAAATAAACATGATGACATAATGCAAACTATCGCCCTGCGCAACCTCCGAAAATGGATAGTGAATACCTTGAATTGGAAGCAAAAAGATAAGAAATAGCCAAATCATAACCGTAGAACGAACAACATCAACTTCCATCATATGAGTGGCGAAAAATCCGAGAGAAACAACGCCTATTGCAAAATAATAGAAAAAATGCAAGCGAAACAAAGCCTTTGACTTCAATAAAGCGGCGGCAGAAATCACAACCAACCACATAATTGCAAATCCACAAAAAAGAAGAAAGCTGATGCGTTCCCGCTCCACTACAGTAAATCTATATCTATCACCAAGAACCCAGCCCAACCACGGGAAAACCACAAGCGATAAAACCAGAGCCAACGCAATAACCACTAAAACAACAACCTTATTCCTTTTGCTCATACAAAAATTTCGGAAAGGTTGTCCATGATGCTCTTGGCTATTTCGGGTTTGTTCATTGTGTAAATGTGGATATTGTTTATGCCGTTGGCGATTAGGTCAATAATTTGTTCTGTTGCGTAGGCAATGCCCGCTTGGCGCATGGCCTTTGGGTTATCGGAAAATCTGTCTACAATGGCTTTGAAGCGCGGCGGCACTGGCGCGCCCGATAGTTTGAAAATGCGGTCTATTTGGCGTGCGTTGGTTACGGGCATTATTCCCGCTACCACAGGCACATCAATACCGTGTTTCAGCATACGGAACATAAAATTGTACAGCACATTATTATCAAAAAACATTTGCGTTGTTAGAAACTGACAGCCCGCGTCAACTTTTATTTTCAAATGCTCAAGGTCTTTGTGCAAAGTTTCGGCCTCTTGATGCCCTTCTGGATAACATCCGCCACCCACCGCAAAATCACCTTGTTTGTGAATCTCCGCAATTAAATCGCTTGCGTATTTGTAATAACCTGTGTTTTCCGTCATGTTAGGGGGAAGGTCGCCACGCAACGCCATTATGTTATTTATTCCCTGCGCTTTAAGGTCGTTAAGCATAGCGGAAATTTCCTCACGGCTTAACGCCACCGCCACCAAATGCGCCAACGCGGGAATCCCGTTCACCTGCTGAACTTCCTTAACAACTTCCAAAGTGTTAGCAGAACCTCCACCACCAGCCCCACAAGTTACACTCATAAACGACGGTTTAAGCTCTGCACAACCACGCACGACTTTCTGGATATTCCCAAGCCCCGCAGTTGGTTTAGGTGGGAAAAGTTCCAATGATACTGTAATTTCGCGTTCCTTCAAAATATCTGTGATTTTCATAAAAATTCTCCTTCTATATGCATTCGCATATATTATACCCCTTTTGGGCAGCTTGTGACAAATTCTTATGAAAATATTTTGTTTTGATGCAATTGCATAGGGAACTTATGTATAGAGTATTTCCGTTCTTGGAAAATGACAATGAACAAATCATTTAAAGACATTGTCATTTTCATGTATACTGTGTTCAAGTTAAGAGGAACAACCGTTGTATCAATTACATTAACTGGCTCTAGCGTCAAACAGTAGCCCTGTCCCTGCGAAAATCCCAGCTATGATGCTAAACGGTGCAGTGGTTGCCACACCTTTGAACTTACCTTTTACCTTGGATTGAAATATCAGATTGTTTTGTGGTTGGGCTTGTGCCGCAGATATTATCGCGCGCGGCGGTGCTTGTTCGCCTATTTTTCTAAATAGTTTGGGAGTTTTCAATCCGCAACATTCACATATATGGGGAATCCGCGCAGAAATGCCGCCTGTACAGCATGTATGTGAATGATATTATCAAAAGCGGCAAAGCCGCATTTTGCCGATAACCTACATTGGCAAGCTAACACATACGTCTCGAAGCCATAAACGGTTTTCTAGGCAATGAAAAAGAGTACCTATAGCTGTTTGATAGTTTTTTTTTAGACCTCTTGCATAATTAAGCAAGAGGTCTATTTTAGATTTCAAGTGAAGTTAAACTTCTCCCTTACCAAACCCTACTAAACACCCGATACAAAACGATAGCAGCATCGCCGCGTGTTTTTTCACTTTGCGGCTGGAACATAGAATCTGCCCTGTGTAGTATTATATTTGTTGCGGTGGATAGGGCAATTCCGTCTTCCGACCATGTTGCAAGGTATGGGCGGTCTAGGAAGCGAGATAGAAAATATTCAACGTCTTCGGGGTAGTTATAGTCCATTTGTTCCACTAGGGTTCTTGCGGCGATTACTATTAGCTGGTCTTTTGGGATTTCGAGATGCCCCCTAAAGGTGTTGTCGGGGAAGCCTGAAATTAAGTTCTTATGCTCGGCGGTGGCTATTGCGTGATAGTACCATGCGTCGGGGCTTATATCTGCAAAACCAACCTGTAGTTCAAAATCCAGCATGTCAAACGCCATGATTATTGCGGAAACAAATTCTGTGCGGTTTATTAAATCATCTGGGTGGAAATAATCACCTGTTCCGCGCATTATTCCTCTTGATGCTAGTTGGAGAATCGCATTTTGCATCAACGCGCTTCGCCCTTCTATGTCGGCGAAGCTGACGTTATATTCTCGCAAAGTGTATACGCCACCAGTGCGAATGCGCGAGTCTATATTTCCTGTTACGGGGTTGTATCTGCCGAATTGTGGTTCGCCTTGTGCGTTGAATAGTATTAGGGCTTCGGGATTACTTCCGTTGGCGGGTAGGGAAAGCGTTGCCCTCATGCCCTCGGTCATTGTTACTTCCACTGCATTTACGCTTCTTGGTGTTATTAGAGCGGATAAAACATCACTTCTGCCAACGGTTTGTGTTGCCTCTGTTGGCTGAAAAGTGAGCCATAGAATACCAACATTTATAGCAATAACAACAAGCGAAACCGCTGGAACTACCCATATAGGAAGCTTTTTGCCAAAATTCAACAGCACAATCCACACAATGAGTAAGAGAAAAATCACGGCAATAGACCAGAAATTTACCAGAACGCCAAGCACTCCAATTTCGGAAACGTCTGTTGCTGTGTGTAGAAAACTTTCGGGTTCGTTGGTGATAGGTGCTGTTTCGTTGTATGCATTTTCCATACTTTCTGCTTGGTTTTCCATTATAGATATTTGGCGTACACCAACCTCGCCGCCTTGTTGCATAAATTCGCGGTTTACCGTTACCATTGCAAAATCTGCTTCAATTGAAACATTGTCAAACTCTATTTCCGAAACATCATCTGGGAATGAAATTTGTAATTCCTCGGGTTCGGCAGAAACGAAGTTTATGTTTGTGCGTGGATTTCGGAATAGTGTAATGTCTTCGTTATCAAGAATGCTTGCCGTGTTTTGCTGAATGTCCAATGCTGCTTCTGCCCCTGCGCGTAGTGTTTCCGCTGTAATTCCTTCGTTGGGCATGGTTTGCGTTGTTCCCCTGCGGGTGGCATTTTCAATGTATAAAGTTGTTATGTTGATTGCGTCACCCGAACGCCTTTGCTCTGGTGATAACTCCGCAACCGTGTTTGAAATTGCTGCGGTCGCACTTCCCGCACTTATTACTTGCGTAAGTTCAATAGGTTGTGGCGGTGTGAAAATGTATTGCACTGGTGGTGGTATGTGAATGTATGGAGTTTGGAAAACTTCGGGGAGTTCGTTGTTTTCGACGACCCCATCTTCCTCGTTTTCGGGTTCTTCAATTTCTTGCGCGCTTTCACCAGCGAGTAGCCTTTGTGTTACGGAGGCTCTTATTTCATTTTCTAGGGCGGTTAGCGGATTTATTATTGTGCTATTGGGAAAACTGTCTTCCCATCTGTCAACATGAAATGCAATATGCTCGAGTGTTGTAATTATGGTTTCAGTTTGATGGAATACATAAATGTTATAAAGGTTTTCGAGTACATTGTTATAAACGTTCTCGCTTACCATTATTGCTATAATCTGTCCTGATTCATCGTAGTAAAATCTGTCCATGCCTGTAGTATTCGCAACAGGCCTATACGCGCCGCTTACATACCTAAATAGAATAGAAGATGGCCATGACATTACTAAATTACTGTAGTCGACAATTATGTCGGGTATGCCACTGTTATTGAAATCATACAAGCTAAACCAACTTGCTATGCCGTTTGCATTAGTTGCTTCGTAGCCTATTCTACCTAGATACATTCGGTAATTTGCGTTTGCTACTTCGTTGCCTGTTGCGGTATCAATTATTCTAATGACTGGTTCTCCATCATGCCATGTCTCTTCAAAGTGAACCGCATCTATAAATATTGACCTAAATTGCATTAGAAATTCCTCTGCAACCCGCCTGCCGTATGGGCTTATTTGCACAGGGGGTGGAGTGAATGGTGGCGTTTGTTGCGTAGGTGGCGTAGCCGCCATTCCCGCCGATAATTCCGCGAGAACAGCATTAACAGACGCGGCATTGGAATACAAGCGGGTATCTGATATGTCAACTAGATTAAGCGTCTCAAGAGTATTGATAATATCAGTTGCGCTAACAGTAACTCCGTTTATACGCCCTACTGCGCTCTCCCACGGTGCCTCTTCTATTTCCATAACCTCCCGTGCATACTGTGACATAAATTTTACAAATTCTTCTGTTTCTACATGTTCCCAATCGAAGTGCGCAGAAAAATCAACAAAATTTACAATCCTACCCGCGTCAAGTGCATAAATCCTAAAACCACTGCCTATTGGATTTGTGAAACCAGATACAAGAAACGCCCTGCCATCGCTTGACCTTGCGATTCTTATACGCTCAATAAAAGATTCACCTCCACTTCCAAAACCTGTATCATGCAGTATATTTGGCTGTCCATTTACAAAACCGTATACACGCGCATCTAACCTAGAAAACCATCCATCATCATCACCTACAGAGTAGGTTATAAACAATTCGGGAATCCCGTCATTATTAAAATCAATTAAGGCGGCATGGTGTACACCTGTCGGTGCAGGTACAAACCTGTCATCCCAACTCCGACCAGCAACCTCAACACCTATTCGCCATGTTGAATTAGCATCAACTATCCCATACCTATTAATATAGTCTCTTAAAATATTGTAATACGCTTCAAAGGCTTGCGCCCTTTGAGGGTTTGCGGTTGCAATTTCTTGCGGTGTAATAATCACCGTCAAAGCTACCAGAACAAAAACAAGTGCGTAAGCCATCATTTTCTTGTACATAATAAGCTCCTTTTCTTCGTCTCACTCAAATTTCATATAGCCTTATCGCGTCTTTCTGTTATTCGTTCATAATCTTTTCAACATTCTGTGTATTTCAACTTAAAATTTCAGTATGGACATCTTCGCTGGTGTACCATTTGGTATTAGGGTCAAGTGCTTCTTTTTCTGCCTCCTTTAGTTCCGCTAAAATGAATTTGCGGTGTTGATACTCGTCAAAATATGTGTATTCTTCCATTGTTCCTCTGTCCTTCTATGTTAGTAATCCACGCGCCAAACAATGCATTTCTTACGCGAGCAATGGAGTCTACGTCGCGCTATTCTAAGTTGACCCATGATTTTTATTCGAGCAAATCGAGTTGCATCGGGTATTTTTATAGAAAGATGTTTGCTCTGCTTAATTTCACAACCCAATTGTAGTGTTATTAAGGGACTTGAGAAATAAGCCCCTTGAAATTTGTCACCAAACTTGAATCCCAAAAGTACCACAAGAACGTGTGCGTATCTAACAAGTATCTCATTACATGTACTCCGCAAAATCGTCCAATGGCGCATTAAAATCATGTGCCATCCACATCTTGTCCTTCATGCAACCGCGCTTAAAAGGTAGCGTAGAAGTGCCAATTTTTTTCACTGGCTCAACAAAAGTAATGATTACTTCGTAATGCTCTTTTATAGTTATGGGCTGCTTTGGTTTGAAGCTAACACCATCGTAAAGTGCTTTCACTGCATACATGAGATTCCTCCTTCAATTGACTTTGTGAACATCTAATCAAGTTTATCATAGCAAAAATAAAATTGTCAAAATCTTTACAGGCAGGAATGCTGGAATCTATCATCTGTTCCAACTTTATCACATCACTTTCCGAAAGTTAAGTGTCGAGGAAGTGATTGAGTATAGACCCTGCCTGTAGTATAATAACAGTGAGAGGTTGCGGAATACTTGGATGAACACGGCAAAATTTATTGGCACAGCGCACATCATGAAGCGTTACAGTTAGAACTTTATGAATACGAAGATGTACTCGAGTTTAAGAAAGAGCATGAGTTAAGCAAAGAAGCACTCCGTATGGACACCTTGGTTATAAAAAAGATAAAAGATGTTCAAATTTCAAAAAATATAGGCAAAATATTCAGAGGTCATAATATCGTTGAATACAAATCGGAAAAAGATAGTTTTTCGTTTTGGGATTATCAAAAAGTGCTTGGGTATGCGTTTATATATTCGGCACTCGAAAAAGTGCAAATGTCGGACATAACCATTTCCATATCATTGACTATGTATCCAAGAGAGCTAATCAAAACCCTTGGAAATGAACGTGGGTTTAAAATTCAAAACTTGGGCAATGGTATTCATTATATAGATGGCGACATCGTACCTATTCAAGTATTGGAAAGTAAAAATTTGCCCAAGGAAGAAAATATATTTTTGCATAATCTTCGTAGCAATTTAAACTCTGAAGATGTATTCAAAACACTACAATCTTACAAAGAACGTGCAGAACTAAATGACAAAAATATATTCATAAGCAGATTGGCACAGGCAAATCCTAAAGCGTATTTGGAGGCGATTAACATGTTTAGTGAAGATTTAAGAGAACTTTTTCTGGAAGGTGCTGACAAATATGGTTGGCTAAATGACCGTGATAGTGCCAGATTACTAGAGGAAAGAACGCGGATGGCGAAAAAAATGTTAATGATTGGTGACTCTTTTGAAAAGGTTGCTAAAATTACTGAAATTCCAATCGACACAGTAATATCAATAGCAAGTGAATTGGAAAAAATCCCTGCTGTTGTTTAATGTTGGTAAGGAACAGTTCCTAATCCACGCGCCAAACAATGCCGCGTTTATGGTCGGTTATTAGAATTTCGTGAGTGGTTACTGCAAAGTCCATTAGTCTGCCGTGGGGCAGGGTTATATCTTCTGCTGGGAAGTGTGTTCCACTTGGGTCGCGGGTGTATTCTGGTGAAGCTATGCCTACTATAGTAAGGGCTTCTCCAGCTACATGTTCATTTGCTTCTATGCGGCGTAAGGTGTTAAAGTCCCATACATACAAATATCCGCTGTGGTAGTCTAATCTTTGCGGTGAGTAAAACCTTGGTGAACTGCCATCAATAAAAGCGCGGTCGTTTGCAAGCCCTGCAAAGTTGCGAAGTTCCCCATTTAAATATACTTGAATTGCACCAGCGATTGTGTTGCCAATGTACACCGCGCCGCTATTTGAAATTGCTAATGAAGTTGAACCTTCTGGCAAGCGGTAATGCATACTTACATCATTGGGGTTGTTGGGGTTGATGGAGCGCAGAAACACCGCGCCAAGTGCCGCATTACGTTCTATGAAGTATAACCGTCCGTTTGTGCAAAACGCAAAATCTTCAATTGCGGTGTTTCTGGCATCAGCTATAAAAATTTTTTCTAAGCAATCATTTCTTACGCGAGCAATGGCGTATACGTCGCGTTCCTCCAAGTTGACCCATGGTGCGGTTTTTATAAACAAATCGTTACCGCTGTGACGTAGCATATCGGCAGTGATAAAAATATACTCGCGTGGAATGGAAATTGTTTCGGTTGTATTGCCGTCTATGCGGCGGATTACTCCCGCATCAGAAATGTATAATACTCCGCTGGGTGTTGCGGTGATGCTTTCTGGCGAGAAGAAATCCATTGTTGCAAGAGTACCGTCTGGTCGCGCTGGGTTGTTCCCAACCGTCCCCGCGAAAATTGAAACTGTACGCCCTATTTGGTATCTTTGCGATATTTCAATTATTCCATGCATTGGCTCTACTACGCGAACGTCCAGAAGTATATTTCCGTTTCTGTGATTCCCTGCAATGGTAACGCTTCCAATGTTTAAGCCTGTGACGCGGTTGCCATCAATGTGGGCGATATTGTTGCCCGTGGGTTGCCATCTTATTTGCGAACTATCTAGCTGGATAGTTTGACCAGTCGGCATTTCTCGAACTATATCAAAAACACTTGATTGTTGTAAACTTACGTTAATCACATCTGGACGAGAAAAAATTGTTGCCGCGCTTTCCGAAGCAAAGACATTGTACCCAGTAGCAAAACACCCCGCAGAAGCCACAAGGGAAAAAACAGCCGCCATAGCCGCAAAGCGACGCACTAATAATACACGCGCCATTTTTAGTTTTGCTCCCTTTACTTTTCGCAAGTCTTCCAACAACACGCCCACGGATTTATAACGCTCATCTGGGTTTACATTCAAACATTTTTGGATAATCTCGCTTAGTTCACGCGAAACATAATTGTCCAAAGCATTTTTGTTTTTTTGCGTTGGTAGTTTGCCTGTTGCAAGTTCGTACATAATCACGCCTAGGCTGTAAATATCTGTTCTTGCATCAACGTCCCATTTTTCAAATCCAATAGGAAGTTGCCCAAAGCGTTCATGCAACACGTCTGCATATTTTTGGACAATTCTTCCGCCAAGCCTACCAAACTGCTCTGGCGCGGCGTATTTAACCGTAACTGCATTTGATGCATCATCACCAACACGGCGAGATATTCCAAAATCAATTAGCACGAGGCGGTTATCATGCGTTACCATGATATTTGCAGGTTTTAAATCTAAATGAAAAACCGCTCCAGATTTTAAGTTGTGTAAGTAATTTAACGCTTGGGCAATTTGTTCAAACCATTCCAGTACAATATGATTAAGTTTTATTGAGGGGCTGATGATTTCATCAAGCGAAACGCCTTCAACCAGTGTTTGAATTAAATACGTACCCTCGGCACGATAAAATACATCTACTATTTTGGGCAAGCTTACATGATTAAGCAATTTTAGAATATGCTCCTCGCTTGAAAGTTTACCGTACTTGCTTGAAACAAATTTTAGAAACCATTGGTTATCAAGTTTTTTGTTTCGCACAACAAATGTGCGACTCATTGCGCCCCCGTCAATTTCGTATTCTATGATGTAAGATTCTCTTATAACAGAAGGGTCAAATTCGTTAGTGTCTAGTATTTCTGTTAAATCATTTGTGCCAAAAGATTTTCCAGCACTTCCAACAGCTGTTGACCTGTTGATTGCTGTGCTTGTGGTAAGCGCGTCAAATGTTTCTGTTTCTTGTCGCAAAGTTTCTGCGTAAACGCGACTACGCTTGCGAAACGCAATAAGATATACAACAAACACCAACGCAAGCACCGCAAAAAAACCGCCAACAATAAACAAAATCGTATCTGGGTACATTCCAAATGCCATAATTTATCTCCCCCTTAGAGCTTGTTTAATATCTCTCGCATGTTGAATTTCCGTGCGATTTTTTCGCCAATCAAGGAGGGTTTCGCGCCGCGTGCTAGAGGCACGCAAGTGAAATCCCGACGCAGAGTGGCGGAAAAAACGTGCGGGAAGGCAACGTGCGAGAGATGTTAAACAGGCTCTTATGCTGTAGTCCACCAAAACACACCGCAAAAATCGCCACTTGATAATTCTATGGCGTTAAAACTGTTGTTCCATTCGTCCCAAAAACGCATGACTTTCGTTATATTTGCTTGTTCGATACCTATGTTGCACTCCAAATATTGAGTTATGGTACACCTTTCCCAGAACTCTGATTCCGAAATTTCTGTAGGGCGATATTCTTTATTGTAAAATGGTTCAATCAAAAGCTCATTATCATAATCATACTCTTTAATTGAAGTACATATATGCCCAAACTCATTAAGGCTTTGATATTCGTCTTTATTAGCGTGAAAAATAATAGCATTTGATTCAATATCAAGTGTTTGTAATGTTTTGCTGTCTACTTCAATCCACTTCATGAATATCACTCTCATTTATCTTCATATTTAATCGCCATAAACCAAACAGCTTTCCTACAATTTCTGTAATTATTTCGTTGTGTCGGCCAAGCGTTCCCATTTCCATAAAAGAATCCATGGCATTACCTTCCTTCGATTATCAAATTTGCACAGAAGACGGCGGAATCCCTTTGTGTTTTTTAAACAGCCTGCTAAAGTAAAAAACATCAGTGAAGCCGCAATGTTGCGCTACTTCGGTTACGTTCATTTTGCCTGCGCGTAGCAGGTCTTCTGCTTGGTTTATACGGATTGTGTTTAGATAGTCGCGGAAGGTTACTCTTGTTTCTCGTTTGAAAAGAGTTCCGAAGTAGACGGGGTTTAGCGAAACTGACGACGCTACTGCGGAAATCGTCAAGTGTTCGGCGTAGTTTTCTGTTATATATCTGATTGCCTGTTTTACGCGTGGGTCGAATTGATATGTGTCAACTTCGTATACTAGAATTTCCATAAAGCGTTGCATTACCAACATGAAGCGCGCCCTTACGCGCATTTCGTAACCTTGAGTTTTGGAAAGAAATTCTTCATTTAATTTGCGATAATGAGAGATTAAATCGTTGTGAATACCCACCTTTGAATGAACAGGCAATGGCACGGTAGTTTCTTCACCTGTTAGGGTGAACAGATTAAAATTTGCGGCATAGCATTCAAATTTTGCAGGGTCGCTACTGGTTGCCGACCTCTCCGAGCCTGTTGGAATACATAATAAATCACCCTCTTCCACCAGAACTTTTTGGCGGTTGATGGTGTATGTGGCTTGTCCACCTACGATATAGGTCATGTCGATATAGTTTGTTCTTTTGTATTCAATCATCCAATCGGGTGTGCTTATTCGATGATTGAAATAATCGACAGTTGGTATGCTATTTTTAAAAATATCCAGTTCCATATGATTTCCCCCGATGAATCCGCGTGGAATATTTTCAAAACACAAACTTTCCTTATCTTATCCATGTTTGGTGCTTCCTGTCAAGTTTATACTTTTGACATAATCTTAGTGAAAGTAGTTGGTGTAATGAAAAAAAATAGTTTTGCGTACAGCGCATGGTTTCAGCCTATGGGAGATTTTTCACGGGAAAATGCAAGTACTAACACATTGTATTTTGCGGAAGAAGAATTTCGCAAAGGTTTAGAACTTCTTGGGGCGGAAAAAGCTAATGTGATTTTTGAAATTAATTCCGACCTGCCCAAGGAAGGTTTTGAAATAAAAAGCGTAGAGGGCGGCGTTAAAATAAATGGCGGTTGCGAAAGTGGTTTGCTTTATGGGGCTTATAACTTGCTGTTCCGTCTGAAGCGGGGGGAATCGTGCGAAAATTTGGACGTTTCGGATAGCCCCGCTGTTTCTATGCGTATTCTAAATCATTGGGACAATGGTGATGGTAGCGTTGAGCGTGGGTATTCTGGAAACTCGCTGTTTTGGAAAGATGGGAAAATCGGTTATGACTTAGAGCGTTTGCGCGATTATGCGCGTTTGCTTGCAAGCGTTGGGATTAATCAGATTAGCGTGAATAATGTTAATGTGCGTTTGCAAACCGCAAAGCTTCTAACAGACGAGGGTTTGCCCGATTTAGTGAAGGTTGCGGAAGTTTTCCGTCCATTTGGGATTAAGTTGATTATTTCCGTGCATTTTGATAGCCCTGTTTGGCTAGGTGGCTTAAAAACTTCCGACCCTGCCGACGAAAAAGTTGCCCTATTCTGGAATGAAGCGGCGGCGCGAGTTTACAAAGCTATTCCCGACCTTGCAGGGTTTTTAGTAAAAGCGGATTCGGAATTTCAAAGCGGGCCAAATGCGTTTGGGCATACTCAAGATGTTGGCGCGAATGTAATTGCAAAAGCCCTCGCGCCCCACGGCGGAACGCTTTATTGGCGTTGTTTCATTTACAATTGCTTGCAAGATTGGCGCGATACTGTAACCGACCGTCCGAAAGCAGCGTATGATACCTTCTTCCCAATTGATGGGGAGTTTGACAAAAACGTAATTTTGCAGGTGAAGCATGGGCCTTCGGATTTCCAAGTGCGTGAGCCTAATTCGCCATTGCTTGGCGCAATGAAAAACACTCCCGAGGCATTGGAGTTTCAAATTTCGCAAGAATACACTGGTCAGCAAAAAGATTTATATGCATGGGCTGTGCAATGGGAAGAAGTTTTTAATCAGCCGTTTAATGAAACTCGTACTACTCGCGATTTAGTTGGGCAGGAAGTAAACGCGATTGTTGCAGTGTCCAACACAGGCAATGACGAAAACTGGTGCGGGCATTTGCTTGCGCAAGCAAATTTATATGCCTTCGGGCGTATGGCGTGGAATCCCGCGATTACCGCGAAGGAAGTTACAGCGGAATGGGTGTCACTTACATTCGGAAGCTCGCCATTTGTGTCGGCTGATGCGTATGAGCCAATTTTGAAAATGATGCTTGCGTCCCGCCATGTCTATGAAAAATATAACGCACCATTAGGAATTTGCTGGATGGTTTATGTGCATCATCACTACGGGCCAAGCGTGGACGGTTACGAATACACAAAATGGGGAACGTATCACCGCGCCGACCATAAGGCTATAGGCGTAGACCGCACGCGCAAAGGCACGGGCTACACTGCGCAGTATCAGCCGTATGTTCGCGACTTATACGAAAATCTTGAAACTTGCCCAGAAGAAATGGTGTTGTACTTCCATCGTCTACCATACGATTACAAACTAAAAGATGGACGCACCATGCTTCAATACATCTACGACACGCATTTTGAAGGTGTGGAAGGCGTAGAGGGCTTTATCAAAACATGGGAATCCCTCAAAGGAAAAATGCCAGATGATGCTTATGAATCTGTACGCACACGTTTGGACATGCAGCTTGATAATGCTTGCGAATGGCGCGACGTAATCAACACATATTTCTTTAGAAAAACGGGAATTGCCGACAATAAGGGACGGAGGATTTATCCATGAGTATGAACACGAGTATGATAAAACTTCCGAAAATTTTCAGTGACGGTATGGTTTTGGGGAAAACTGCGAAGGTTTGGGGCTGGGCTTCCCCTTCGCAGATTGTTACGGCTTCTTTTCTGGGCAAAAATTACGAAGCAACCGCAGACGAAACGGGACGGTTTACTTTCACGTTTACCGCTGAACAATTCGGCGGTGGGCATACCCTTACGATTGGTGATACTGTTATCAATGATGTGCATATCGGTCGGGTATGGTTTTGCGGTGGGCAATCTAATATGGAAGGCCCAATCAGCCGCACGCGCTTATCTCTTGGTGAGTACGTTGTTGACGACCCACGTATTCGTATTTTTCAAGCGGAGAAAGGTTTAAATTTTGTTGAACCCGAAAAAGACGTAAACGGAAAATGGAACACCGCCACGGGCGATTTTTTAGATAATATGTATGCAGTGCCGTATTTTTTTGCGCGTTCGATTTTGGAATCGCTTCCCGACGACAACGCGCCAATAGGGCTAGTTTGCACCCCATCAGGCGGAACACCCATGGAAGGCTGGCTTCCAGAGGAAATAGTCAGCGACTTCCCCGATATTCACAAAACGCTAAAACCTTTGCAAGAACCAAATTTCGTAGAAAAAACCACCGCTGAAAAAGATAAACCAATTCAAGAATGGCATAAGAAACTACGCGAAAATGACAAAGGTCTTACGGAAAATTGGCAATCCCCCGACTATGATGATAGCAACTGGCAATCCCGCGCCTTACTAGACCCCACAGGCTCGCCAAAACACGGCGTTGTGTGGTTGCGTCGGAAGTTTGTTTTCCCCAAAGTTGATGGTGCTGTAATATTAAACTTAGGACGCTTTGAAAATAGCGTCACGGTTTATATCAATGGCAAGGAAGTTATAAACATAGGGTATTCGTATCCACCTTGCAGATGCAAAATTCCCACAGGATTACTTCGTGAAGGTGAAAATACAATTGCTGTGCGTATCGTTGGTGATGGTGGAAATCCTATAGCGATTGCAGGTAAGGAATACGCTTTACTACACGGAAGCGGGCGTGTGAATTTCCTTTTAGGCAACTGGAAATGGCGCGTTGGCGCGGAACTTGAACAATGTCCATCTGGAGTGTGGTTTTATGGTTATCCATGCGGCGTTTATAATTTCATGCTTGCGCCGCTTTTGGGTTACTCCGTGGACGGGCTTCTTTGGTATCAAGGCGAATCAAACACGGGAAATCCGAAACCTTTCAAGGAGCTTTTCACCGCATTTGTGAAGCACATGCGAAAGCATTTTGGAGAAGACTTGCCAGTTATTTTCACGCAACTGCCGAACTACATTGACCCCAATAATTTTGTGAGAGCAGGCGGCGTAGGCGACCCTGGCGAAAACTGGGCGGCATTACGCGAGCGTCAGCGGCAATGCTTGGATATTCCCAACACCGCAATGGCAGTAACAATCGACTGCGGCGATTACAACGACCTTCACCCAACAGATAAAAAAACTGTAGGCGATAGACTCGCGCTACATGCACGCCGATTAGTGTACAACGAAAACATAGTTTCCGACGGCCCAATAGTAGAACGCGTGGAGTTCAACAAAAAAGAAGAAAAAATAATCGTGCATTTCAAGCATAAAGAAGGGCTTTGGGCAAAGGGTGGACACCCAATTTTAAGAATCGAAGACCATGACGATAGCATTCATAATCGCCACGCCGCGATTATAAACGAAACTCTGGTAGCAGACGCACGCGGTCTGCGCCCCTCATTCGTGAGTTTTGGCTGGGCAGATTGCCCTTCTGTTGTTGTGTACAACGCTTATTGCATTCCCGCATCACCCTTCGAGGAGGAAGTAAAATGATACTACCGTCGTTTTTCTCGCAGGGAATGGTAATCGGCAAAACCGCCGAAATTTGGGGCTGGACAACTCCAAATGAAACCATAACTGCGCAATTCATAGGCAAAAACTACGAAGCAAAAGCCGACAATAACGGATTATTTCAATTCACCCTAACCGCTCCAGAATACGGCGGCTCGCACACCTTAACCATTGGCGATAAGGTAATCACCGACGTTCAAATAGGGCGAGTATGGTTATGCGGTGGTCAATCCAACATGGAAGAACGCATTCTTCGCGAAAAATTCCAATCCCCCGAAGATGTAGCAGACGACCCACGCATTCGGGTTTTCCAAGTGGAAAAAGGAATGAATTTTAACAATCCCGAAAAAGATGTAAACGGCAAATGGCAAGCCGCAACAGGCGATTTTTTGAATGACATCTACGCCACACCGTATTTTTTCGCGAGAAAATTACTGGAGGGGCTAGATGATAATATACCAATCGGGCTAATTTGCGCCCCCGCAGGCGGCACTCCCATAGAAGGCTGGCTTCCAGAAGAAATATTGCGCGAGTTCCCCGAATATCATCAATCGCTAATACAAGTACAAGACCCCGACTTCATGCCAAAATCCCAAAAAGAAGCCGAAACAATAAAAAACGCATGGGTAGCAGAATTGCATAAAAAAGACCTAGGCACAGCCGAAAACTGGCCCAGCCCAGAATACAACGATAGCAACTGGGAATCACGCACCCTACTAGACGCAACAGACTTCCCAGAAAGAGGTTCTGTCTGGCTAAGAAAACGCATCACTCTAACCGAGGATTTCCTAGGAAATGATAACGCAACCCTAAACCTAGGACGCGCCGAAGACAGCATAACCGTATATGTAAACGGCAAAGAAGTAACCCATATATACTACATGTACCCGCCCTGCATATGCACCATTCCAAAAAATCTGCTAACCGCTGGCGAAAACACAATAGCCCTGCGAGTAGTAGGCGAGGCACGCCATCCCGCAATAGTACAGGGCAAGGAATACTATCTATCCACGCCACAAGGCAAAATAAATCTAAACAACGAATGGAAATACAAAAAAGGCGCGGAAATGCAAACCTTCCAGCTACCCGATTCATGGTTTTTTGGCCGACCATGCGGCGTGTATAATTACATGCTTGCGCCACTACTGGGCTACTCCATAGAAGGGCTAATCTGGTATCAAGGCGAGTCTAACGCAAAAAAGCCCGAAGATTACAAAACTTTATTCACAGCATTCGTGAATCACTTCCGCAAAAATTTTGGGGAAGTCCCGATAATTTTCACCCAACTAGCCAACTACATGGACCCCAACTATCCCGCACACGAAGAACGCTGGGCAAGAGTTCGCGAACAACAACGCCAATGCCAAGAAATCCCCAACGCAGCAATGGCAGTAACAATAGACTGCGGCGAGTACAACGACCTTCACCCCTACGACAAAAAAACAGTAGGCGAACGCCTAGCCCTACAAGCCCTGCGTCTAGCCTACAAAAAACCAATAACCTCCGAAGGCCCAGTTGTTACCCACGCAACCCTAGACAATGGCAACCTACAAATTCATTTCAAAAACGCCCAAACCCTATGGACAAAAAACGGCTATCCCCAACTAGAAATAATCGACGAAAACAACCAAACCCACACATTCTACGCCACAATAAAAAAAGAAATCCTAACAACCCAAATAGGCAAAATAATCCCAAAAAAAATACGCCATAACCACACAGACTGCCCTTCCGTAATACTATACAACGCTTACGGTCTACCAGCATCACCGTTTGAGTTGCATATGTGAGGAAAGAAAAAGTAGTGGCAACACGCCCTATTAGAAAATGACAATGAACCAATCATATTAAGATTTTGTCATTTTCATGTATACTGTGCGCAAGTTAAGAGGAACAACCGTTGTAACAATTACATTAACCAGCTCTAGCGACAAACAGTAGCCCTGTCCCTGCGGAAA
>Ga0123355_10001295_pt1 | contig 34895 bp, 44 predicted proteins | sample TergutEmb28metaG_3_FD_89872 | JGI IMG/M metagenome (GOLD analysis project Ga0123355, IMG submission 89872) | Embiratermes neotenicus P1 segment gut microbial communities from Petit-Saut dam, French Guiana - Emb289 P1 | ecosystem: Host-associated > Arthropoda: Insects > Digestive system > Gut ...
CCAATTCTCGTTGCCTGTGAGAGGAGAAATCTCCGAAGACTCGGAGTGTCTTGTTCAATCCGAGGATGACGGAACGACGCTGATCTTCTCTGGGGCATTCGCGAACAACTGCCTTATGGGGACCGTCCACCTGGGCGAAGGAACGGGAATGAGTCCACGTAAAGGCGGTGAGGTCAGGTTGTATAAAGCTTTGCCCTCCGATTAGCACACGCGGCTGGTTCTCATTGGCGGACGGGCGATCTCCTTACTTTTTGTGGAGGTCACCGAACCTGGATTGAGATCCAGCTGTGGGCCAATGGCATTCACCGGCTCGGTCCAGCTGTGCAGCAGAGTCATTCAACAGAGTCGTAAAGCTCGATCGGGGATTTGGCCATGCGAAGGGTGGGGTAACCAACCGCCGAATAGATGATTGCCAAACGAGGAATTTCGCATTGATCTGTATGATCGGTTGAACGTGTCCTCAATTCGCATCTCCGTTCTACGGGAACGTAAAGAAGATATCCACGCTTGGTGAGTTGGTGAGTTACGATGAGCCGAAACTAAAGAGGTGGTTGCAGAGCTTATGACTACCGGACTGCATTCCACGCATGACCTGGTGCCCGTGCACTGAAAGGTGCACTCATTTTCAATCGGGGATCAAGTGCGGCTACCGCATGTTTGTGGAATAGATCAACTAAGCTCGCCCCGCCATCGCCTACGCACAAAAAGCCCCGCCATGTGGCGGGGCTTGATTCAAGTTCAAGTGCTGAGAGCACGACCTATTCGCGGCAGTGATGCTCGTTCGCTCCGGGAAGTTCGTCCTCCGGGTCGGGAGTCGAGCAAATCTGCCCGCGGATTTCACCGTTAGGGAAGTTGGTTGAGTGAACATTCACGTAGGTAGCGCGGCTGACGATTGCACGAACAAGATCCTTAAAGTCGCCAGCAGGGATGCCCTGTCCCGCTGCCAGATTGGTCACATCGGCAGCCGATATCGTGCGCGTTACAGTACCAGAGTGCGTAGCGTCGTCGGGACACGCAGGCGTACCTGCAGGCCCATTGCCCAAGTTGCTGCACAGAAATATTGAGATATTACCGGAGACCTTCGTCGCCCCGATGTGGATGTGCGACTGCAGGGCCGCACTCGACAGGTTGTTGTAAGTCAACGTGTAGGTGAGCGTTGAGTCGTTGTTGACGGTGGCTTTGAAGGTGCCGGTTGCATTCGTGATAATCGTTCCCGCGACGACCTCCTGAATTCCAACTATCTTGGCGTGCAGTTCGACTGTGTCTCCAGTTGCGCCAACCATTACACACGGGAATAAAATGGTCAGTGCAATAGGCAGCAGCCTTTTGATATTCAGCCTCATTTGGTAGCTCCTTAGGATTGGGAAAAGCGGTGGTTACTCTTGGTTGGAAGGTGACGGTTTGTGAGCGTTTAAGGCGGAGGGCGCCTCCCGCGCACACTACAACTCTTGAACGGTCTCGTCAGGATTCTGACGGTTGCCCAAAGTCCGGCGGCCTGTAAATTGTGCAAGGCCTCGGACACTGAGTTCCTCGTCATAAGGGTAGTACTCCAAAAATCGCGACCATGACCGACCGGACCGCGCCAGCCACGGCCGCCGCGAAGACGTTCCCCTGCCTATTTAAGCGATATTTCCCCGGTAATTCCCTCAAGCTTTTTTCGGCCTGGTCACGAGAGGTCGAAATGCTTTTCACAACCGCTGCTCCATTGAAAAGAAATGATTTCCCTCATGTGGTTTTTCAAGCATTTTCCCGCGTCGACGGCTCTGCATGACAGCCACGGACGTTAGCGCAAGCCGAATAGAACGGAAACTGCCAGTTGTGCGTACTCCTCCTCGCTCACTGTGAAACCGATAGATCTCGAGGGACTTTAGGCGAGACTAGGAGCATTCCTTTGCAGTCAACACTGCATTGAGTTGGCGGCTGCATGGCGAGTGGTGTCGGAAAATGCTGCTGGCGAGGGTGGTGAACGGCTTTCGGCCGTCACCGGCCGGGCGGCGCCCATGGCGAAGTTGGTGGCGCTGCGGCCGATCCTGCTCAATGTGCAACGCTTGCGGGAATAAGCAGCGCATCACTTCTCAAGTAGAGAATGCGTTCAATATTGATCTTAATTTACTGGGATTTTACAACTCCAGAATCGATCTCAGTTATGTGAGCCAAGCGGTCTGTTGTGTGCCCATGGATCGCTAAACTAGCCAGCCTCACTGGACCCGGTGACACTCGTATGTCGAAACACCAGTGGCTTCTTCAGGCGGCTCAATAGCGAGACATCGCCAATAAAGAACAATTCAGTGGCCTGGCCAAGGAAATAGGTCCAGACTTGCGGCATTAGCGCTTGATCGAGCATCCGGGACATTCTCCGTAATACGCATTCCCTCGATAATCTAGTTCCTTCATGCCTTCGGCGGAGGTGTAATAGCCGCGGATGGCTTCCCTGCGGATGAGTTCGAAGAACTTGTGCTCTTCGGTTCCTGCTTCGGCTTTGGAGGCGGTCATCAGCAGGTCGAATTGTTCGGCATCCGTCAACTCCAGAAAGTCGCGCTGGTAGAAAGTGTGTGACAAATTTCGCAGGGCGCGGATTCCAGTCCGCCCAACTGCATCGGGATGGTCGGTTTCCAGGTGGCGAACTTCCGATTCCCCGTAAAAAGCGACCGCCAAAGCCCGGTGCATGGGATCGAGTTGCTGCGCGGCGGTGCGCACGGCGGGCACTGACGCCAGCCAGAAGTCGAACCACCGGGCCGCTTCCAAGGACGCCGCGGAATCCACCTTGCCCAGCAGAACCTCGACTACGCGGCTGACGGCTTTGAAGTCGTCCGCCTCGAAAAACTGCGGCTCGTTGACCACTGAAGGTGGCCTCGCGAATTCCGTTTCGGCTCCTGCCGGAGGAGTCCATTTCTTGCCGCCGCTGCCCAACACGTGCACCAGATGGTCCTGCGAAGGCTGGTACAGGCCAGGTGGAAGAGGCGTCAGCTTCGACTGCTCAGCGTGTCGCGCGGATAAGACAGCTGCAACCTCCGGGACCAGTCCGCTCACGCCGGCGAGCGCGACGGATTCGCCGAGGCGCAGAATCCACTGGCGACGAGTAAGATCAGGGGACTCGAAGGTGCGATTGGGATCGTCGTTCACAGTTCCCCCTGACGGAAGGCCTTTGCAATGTGCTCGCCGGCGCGGGCCGAGATCGCCATGATTGTCAGCGTGGGTTCGTAACAGCCCTGCGTGGGAAACACGGCGCCATCGGTTACGAAGACATTCGGTGCATCGTGCACTTTGCAGTTGGCGTCGACTACGCTTTTTCTCGGATCGCTGCCCATGCGGGCGGTCCCGCATTCGTGGATGTTCTTTCCGAACATGCTGATCTCAGCGATGGGCGGCGTGACGTCGGTAAGATGCATGGCGTCGAGGATTGCGCTGATGTCTTGGCGCATGGCTGCCGCCATCGATTTCTCGTTTTCGCCGTAGCTGGCATTGATGTGCAGTACGGGAATTCCCCACGCATCTTTCTTGTGGGGACTGAGTTGCACGAAGTTCTCGAAACGCGGCAGGCACTCGCCCTGGGCCTCGATACCGAAACCGTAGGGAATGTCCTCGCGCACGCGCTTGCGCCACGCATCTCCGAACTGGGGCAGAAGAAAAGCATGGCCATAAAGTTCCTGGCTGCCATCGCCGTCGAATCGGTATCCGCGGAGAAACCTGGAATTTCGATCTTTCACCGAACTGATCGCGGTATTGACATACTTCGGAATCAGGAACCCACACGGGCGTCCGACAGGCTCGCGCTTGGAAGACGTGAGTTTGGGCATCAAGCCGTTGGCGCCCTCGACCGTGAAGTGATCCATGAGGTAATGACCGAGCATGCCGTTAGAGTTGCCGACGCCCTGCGGGTGTGCGGACGATTTGGAGTTCAGCAGAATCCGCGTGGACTCGAGCGCTCCAGCGGCGACCACCACAACTCTGGCGGATGCCTGGCGATGCTCGCGCGTGTTGCGATCGATGTAATGAACGCCGGTCGCGCGTCCGCTTGCGTCGACTAGCAGATCACTGACAATGGCATCGCTGACTAATGTGAATTTCCCCGTTCGTGCCGCGGCGGGCAGCGTAACCGACGGACTGTTGAAATAGGACGCCGTGTGGCACCCACGCTGGCATTGATCGCAGTAGTGGCAGGCCGGGCGCCCGCGATGCTCGACGGTGAGATTGGCGACGCGGTCGGGCATGACACGCCAGCCGAACTTCCGCTCGATGACTTCTTTCGCCTTCAGAGCGCCACAGGACAGATTCATCGGTGGAAGGAACTGACCGTCGGGCATCTGCGGCAGGCCTTCACGCGAGGCGCTGACGCCGATGTAGCTTTCGACCAGGTCGTAGTAGGGTTCGAGTTCCTTGTAGCTGATGGGCCAGTCTTCGCCATAGCCGTCGCGGCTGCCAGCCTTGAATTCGTTGTCGGTGTAGCGGTAGCTTTCGCGTCCCCAGCAGAAGGTGCGGCCTCCGACCTGGCGGCCGCGAATCCACATGAACGGTTTGTCGAGCGGGAAGGTGTAGGGATGCTCCAGGTCATTCACGAAGAACTGATGACTGTATTCGTCGCAAGCGTAGCAGAGTCGCTGCACCGGCTGATTTGTGAGCAAGCGCTGCTGGTTGCCGAAGCCGCGGAATTTCAGCTGGTACGGCCAGATGTGCTCGGTGAAATCGCGTGTGGGAAAGCGGGGCGGCCCGGCCTCAAGCATCGACACGCTGACGCCGCGCTCGGTGAGTTCTTTCGCGACCCATCCGCCACTGGCGCCGGAACCAATGACCAGAACTTCGTGGATGTTGCGCGCAGCGGGCACAAGGCTGCCAGTTTAGCAAAGTACCTTTGGATTTGTGGCCGGCAGGAACCGGACGTTGTGGCTTTCTCGGTCCCGAAATACGAATCGCGAAACTGCTGTCCTGTTGCAAAATGGGAACCATTTCTCACATCCCCGCTGTCTGTCTCGTTGGATCGAATCGGATTTTTCACCTCCGCCACGTTCGCAGCGTCTATTCCAAGGCGACCATCGGGTCGACACCAGCGGCCTACTAGCGGTGGGGCCTCAGCTTTAACTCCGCCCGTATCAACTGTCAGTTTTGCAAGTTGTACCGCAATTCCGGCCCATTATCAAATGTCATAGTCCGTCCGGTGCCCTTTGGATCGTTGAATCTACCGTGGAGGCGGAACAAAGTGATTGCCATGCCCGGTCAGCGTGAACGCCAGTGCTCAAGCCGAAGCCCTTGCCGGATGAAGGTTGTGAAGTTTGCCTTGCTCTCTGCTCTACTAGCAGCATTCGTGTTTCGATGCCACGCATCTGATGTCGTCATCACTACTACCAGAGTGCCGAACGGGACAAACCAAACTTCCTATTTCGCGGTTATCTCCGCCAAGGGTGGCTGCACACCGTACAAGTGGGCTGTCGTCGCTGGAAAGCTCCCGTCGGGCGTCAGAGCGCAAGAGTCCAGCAAGACAACTGCTCTCGACCTCATCGGTAAGCCGACCGTTGCGGCGTCATATTCCTTCAAGGTCGCGGTTACCGGCTGCCGCGGCCCCGTTTCCGAGGAATCGTACAAGATCGTCATCAAGCCGGAAACGCACCATGTTGTGGACCTGCGATGGGACGCTTCCTCATCGAAAGATGTTGCTGGCTACAATGTGTATCGTGGTCCAGACGGCGTAAAGTGGAAGAAGATCAATGTCAGCCTGATTGCATCGACTTTTTACGACGATTCCACAGTCGCCGATGGCAGCACCTACTACTATGCAGCCACAGCAGTTAATATCAAGAGAGAGGAAAGCCGTAAGACCCGTGCCATTAAAGTTTCCATTCCTGAATAGCGTTAGCACACGCCTGCCCCGTCTTTTCGCCTTCAGCGTGTGATCTCAGCTCGCAGCCACCTTGAACGCACGGTTGGATAGCCCATGTGACTTGGATCTCTCTGCGGTATCGGGAAGGGAACACCAAGCAAGACTTCAGACTTCCATTCCGATGGCTAGTCACCTCTGTCGAAGAGGCTGAACGAGTCGCGTGCTTTCGGGTGGCACCGTCAATTGACTTCCACCGGAATGCAGAGCGTGTTGCCAACAAGCGCTTAGCTCTCAATGGCCGCAGTGCGACGAATCGGACCTGGACAGCTTCGCTGCAGACAGCGCTGACGTGTCCTCGAGCCGCTTAAGTGCATTTCGAAAATCCAACATTCTCGCTATTGCCACTGGACATTTCGCGGACGGCGTGGTCATCGTCAACTCGACGCCCCCGGCGCTCCGATGGCAACCACAAAGTATGTTGCTGGGGTGTCACCGACATTCTTCAGACCGTGCAACACATTGGAGGCCGTAAAGACGACTGCACCCGGGCCAACCGGCTCCGGCTTGCCATCATTCAAGAACTCCAGTTTTCCTTGGCGGATAAAAAGAAGCTCCGAATTTCGATGCTTGTGCGGAGGATGTGGCATCTTGCCGGGAGGCAGCATCGATTCATGGACCTCTATATATTCTCCTGTCACGAGAACGCCGGAGAAGACCCTTCTCATCGTCCCGCCGTTCGGCAGATCGCTGACCGGAAGACTGTCGTATGAAAATGCTTCGGAGCGGGCGAGCACATTCTCTTTTTCCGGATCGTTGGCGTCCTCGACTTCTGCCGGAAAGGACTTGCCACCAAGCGCTGCGAGAGCGATAACGGCGTGGCATGCTTCGCGACGGTTCATGTGATTCACAGGTCTTTCCTCCTGCCCTCCGCAACGGCGCGGGAATGATTCATCTCGCATTCCCTCCAATAGCGACCACAAAGTACTTCGCGGGACTATCGCCCGCATTCCTCGCGGCATGCCTCGTTCCAAATGCAACAAAGATCACTCCTCCGGCGCCAACCTTTTCGGATTTGCCATCGTACTCAAAAAGCAGTGTTCCCTCCTGCACCAGAATCAGCTCCGAGTGTTGAATCGTGTGCGGGGGATTGGGCACGATGCCGGCCGGCTGCAGCGACTCGTGCACCTCAATTGCTTCACCTGTTGCCAATACACCTTCAAGGATGTTCCACCGCTTTGCTCCGTTCGCACTCGCTGTCACCGGTGCTCGATCCGGGGAAAGTACCTCCGAATGCGAGAGCGTTCTAGACTTCTCCGGCGCGGGCAGCCGGCTTACTTGAGTTGTCGCCGCCGTCGCTGTCCGCTTTGTTACAAAAGCGGATAGAGCAATATATAGTTCACGGCGGCTGATGGCGTTCATGCCACAATCCTACGATAGCCTCCGCGTTTTGCCCATATCGTCTGCATCGCGAAAAAATGCGCGGATGGATTGCCGCAACGAAGGTGGCACAACTCAAGCTGAAGTGAGGTCGCGTTGATGGAGAAACCAATTCGTGTGGGGATTGTCGGAGCCCGTTTTGCCGCCCGGTTTCACTGGGAGGGCCTCAACCGCGTTCACGGCGTGCCCGTCGAGGTTGTGGGAGTGACGTCAAAAACCCCTCAGGCACGCGACGCATTTGCCGAAGAGAAGAAGATCCGATCGTTTGCCAATCTGGCCGACCTCTGTGAAGCTGTGGACGTGATTGACCTCTGCACCCCTCCGGTTTCCCACGAGCAGCTGGCGGTGCAGGCGCTCGCACTGGGAAAGCACGTTATCATCGAAAAGCCCCTTACCGGATATTTCGGCACCGGCGTAATCGATTTCCGGGGCAGTGCCTTTCCGAAGAAGAAGATGCTTGATGAAAGCATGCAAAGTTGCCAACGCATCCTTGCAGCTGCAACCTGCAGCGGCAAAAAGGTGTGTTATGCGGAGAATTGGGTCTATGCGCCGGCCATTCAGAAGGAACGGGAGATTCTGGTGAAAAGCGGCGCACAAATTCTTTGGATGAAAGGAGAACAGTCTCACAGCGGTTCCCATTCGTCTTACTATGGGAGCTGGGAATGTTCTGGCGGAGGGTCGCTGGTCGGAAAAGGATGCCATCCCCTGAGCGCCGCGACTTATTTAAAGCACGCGGAAGGAGAATCCAGAAATGGAGTGCCGATCCGGCCGGTTACGGTCAGCGCCCGCACCCACGAGATCACCCGCCTAAAGAGTTACCGCGATGAAGGTTTTCTGCGCACCTCTTACAAAGATGTCGAAGATTATGTTCAGGCCCACGTAAAGTTCTCCGATGGAATGGTCGCCGACATTTTTGCTTCGGAACTCGTACTTGGTGGCGTGCAGAACTCGCTCGAAGTGATCTGCAACAACCATCGCACCCGCTGCAATCTGAATCCCATTAATGCGCTCGAAACTTATAACGCCAGCGAAGACCGGCTCAAAGAAGTTTATCTCGTGGAAAAGATCGGAACCAAACAGGGATGGAGTCATCCCGCTCCCGATGAGAGCTGGCAACACGGATACCCGCAGGAGTTCCAGGATTTCATGGAGAGCATTTGGCACGACCGCGAGCCCCTCTCTGGAGTGACGCTAGCGAGGGACACGACTGCGGTACTCTACGCGAGCTATGTGTCTGCCGAACTCGGGGGCACGGAAACACGCGTACCGGAGTTCTGATCGATGGTCGGTTAGATGCAAGATCCTGCAAGAATCAATTACATTAATTGGCCCCCTACTGTGTTCCGTGCCGGTCTCTTCACGCTTCGTTGTGACCGGATACCGGCCATTGTGAGCTGATTTCAACACTTACACCAGACAATGCAGTTCAGTGAGGTCTTCAATGTGATGGCAGAGTAAGGGTTTTCGCCCGAGCGGAAGTATGTCCTCCGTCTAAAACGCCGAGACAGAGGGATGCTGCTGTTCAGAGCATCGCTGTCATAACCTGGTCCCTGGATCAACCAAGCCGGACGAATTACCACCACTCGCAGCTTGGGACCAATAGAAAGTCTTTTTTCGAGACGAAGCGGCCCAATCAAGGGAATGGATGAGCACGAGCATCTTCCGTCGCTGCTGTAGGTGTCGCCCAAAATCACGATGAGTAACCTACGGGACGCATCACCGATACCGCGAACGCGGCTTCGCGCAATCGGTTTTGGCTTCCTTCAGGATGCGGACTTCGGGGTCTGCGTCTTTCCAGCGTACTTCGACGTTCTCGAGTCTAAGGCGTTCGCACTGCCACGCCGAGCTTGATTTAAGCTCGGCGTGGTATTCAAGGCTCCCCGGCCGCGAGGTGGCGCGTTTCGCGAGCACCGACCCGAAATACTAAGCTTGCGCTCAAACGAATGCCGTTCTGCGGCTGCACGACAGCGGCCGAGCTCACAAAACTTGTTCGTAGGTAATCGACATTAAAGCGAACTGCGAAGCGCGATAGTTTGCGTTCAACCCCCGTTCCTATTGCCCAAGAAAAACGTGACTGCCATCCCCTGTAATACAGTTGATTCACTCGAACGGAGCTATCCACCAAGCTCACGCCGAAAAGTGCACGAACGAGCAATCGGGTATTGTCGTTCCGTGCCGGAACAAACACGGGACCGCTGAGAACACTTAGCACGTAGCTACTATGGCCGGAGCCGGGGTCTCTCCCGGCACGAACATAGCTGGAATCCACGATTGCTCCCCAGCGAGGGTGGAAGTCGATCAGTGCACTGGCCTCAGCCCCGTTCAAATTGACCGATGGCCTTCCTGAAAGATTCGTGTTGACATAGCTGTAACCAATAGCGAGGTCAACCGGAGTGCCTTCGGCTACAGGCACAGGACCGTTGAGGTCAGCTTGCGCAAGTAACGGAGTAGCCAACAATGACGGGAGGATGGACAATCCTATAAAAAATCGCAAAGCACTCATTTGATCGCCAATCTAGAGGTCTCAATCCGGGCTACCCTGGTTCAGTCATTGGCACTCTCAGCATCGGACGTTCGATTCGGGGGAGAGCATGAACTGGTCCCTGTGGGGGTAGTGTCTGTCCGTGAACTCTCAGAACAGCTGTTCCGTTCAGACCGTTCCCGGTAGCCGTTACGGCAGTCGTTCCGGCACCGGTGCTGGTCGCGAGGCCCGCTGGAGCAACAGCGGCTACCGCTGCAGGTGATGATGTCCAGGTTGCCCAAGGCGTGACGTCCTTGGTCGTACCATCGCTGAAATCGGCGAGGAAAGTGGACTGTGTGAAACCGCTTTGTCCGAAATTGGTAGCGGCAGGCGACGACACCAATGAGCTGGAGGTTGCACTGGTGACGGTCAGATCTGCTGTTCCAACCTGCCCATTGAACACTGCCACGATGATTGCCGTTCCAGGTGCGAGCCCAGTGACAAGCCCCGTGTTGATGGTCGCAACCGATGGCGCTGAGGACGTCCATAAAGCGAATGTCGTCAGGTCCTGAGTATTGCCGTCTGCGAACGTTCCTGTGGCCTGGAAAGCTGCTCCGGTTTGCTGCGGTATGCTAGCGGATGGAGGTGAGATCTGTAACGACGTCAGTGGGGAAGAGTCGACCGTAATCGTGGATTCTCCGCTTACCGAGGCGAATTGTGCGGTGATGGTCGCACTCCCTCCGGAGAGTGCGGTCACGTTGCCCCCACGGCTGACACTCGCCACCGACGATGCGGATGAACTCCAATTGACAACATTCGTAATCACCTGAGTGGTGCCATCACTGAACGTTGCCCTGGCAACACAGTTCACGAAAGTAGCTGGCGCGAGTACGGCTGTGGCGGGGGTGACGGAGATTGAAGAGATCGTCGCTGAGCTGACATAGAGTGGCGTCGAGCCCGAGACTCCGTCAAAAGTGGCAGAAATGTTGGCCGTGCCCGGGCCAATCGCGGTAGCCGTGCCCCCACCTCCAATTTTGGCCACTGCAACATTGTCAGAGGACCACTTGGAATCGCTGGTAATGTTTTGAGTCGTCTGGTCACTGAACAAGCCGGTCGCGGTAAAGGACAACCTGGTCGCTTGGTAAATGGTTTTTCCCGATGGGCCGACGGAGATGTGGACGATCGTGGCATCCGTGACCTCGAGTGTGGCGGAGGCACTGAAGGAATCAAGTGCTGCGGTAATGGTCGTGGTTCCCGGAGCCAGACCATGCGCTCGGCCGCTTTTGCTGATCCTGGCCACCGTGGTATCGGATACAGTCCAAGAGACCTTTCCGGTCACATTGCGAATGCTTCCATCTGTGTAAGTACCAATTGCACTAAATTGCTGGCTCGTCATCATCGCTATTCTTCTGTTTTTAGGACGGATCGTGATAGAAGACAGGGTAGCAAGCTGGACATTCACCGTCGTGCTAGCGCTGATAGAGCTGGAAGTGGCAGAGATCGTAAGCGAGCCTAGAGCGAGACCCGCCGCCAATCCGCCTCCGCTGATTGACGCCACACTGTTGTCCGAGGAGCCCCAGGTGACGGAGCCTGTAATATCCTGGGTGCTTTGATCGGAAAACGTTCCGGTAGCCGTGAATTGCTGGATTGTGCCCAGGATCAAGACGGGATTCGCGGGTGTGATGGTGATCGAAACTAGAATCGCGTTGGTAACTGTCAGAGTGCCATGCCCCGCCACTCCCGACAACGTGGCGCTGATGGTTGCGGAACCGGTTGCGCGGCTCTTCGCGAAACCAGCGCCCGAAATTGTAGCTACGCTGTTGTCGGATGAAGCCCAGGCTACGGAGGCGGTAATATCCTTCGTTGATCCATCACTGTAATGGCCGGTAGCTGTAAATTGCTGATTCTCGCCTAGGACAACGGAGGGCTGAGATGGAACAATTTGGATGGATTGCAGGGACAGTGATGGTGGGCCACTAACACCCGGAGCCAAGCTGCCACCGCCGCAAGCGCTTAACAAGCTGAGACACAATAAGATAGCTTGAGCTCGATACGCCTTCATGCAGTTTTTCCGTCTTGTACTTTTCCAAGTCGGAACATTGCTTCAGTTGAAAAACGTCGGGATCGTCGTGGCGCTCTCAGAAGCTTCTGCAGGGAGCCTGCCAGATCAAAAATGCGAGTTTGACTTGTAAATGGTTTGCTGCGATGTAGTTACGATAGCGTGGTTATCAATGGCAAAACACAACCGCAAAACTTTTCGCTTTATTGGCATGGCGAGGGAATTACCTGAGGGAATTACCTGAGCGTCAGAACTCGGCTTCTGACTTCTTCCTGCGCCCCCCTTTACCCATACCTTGTCGGACTGCTTAGTTGGGCTCCCCCACTGACCCTAAGGCAAGAAAAGTGCCAGAATCACGCTCACTGAAATGTCGATCCTAAATTAAGGTATTGGCCCTATATACCGCGGCAAACAGCAGACACAAGTTTGTTCGGGAAAAATTGGTACCGCCAGCCTAGCCTGGTTCCGCCACTCGCAAACGTTAGGAAGGTCCATCCTGGCATGATTAATGTCTTTCTGCCTCGGTTCCCGAAACAAAACATCATTCTCCGAGAACGGCAAGCTCCAATTCGTTGAGTCGCTTTTGCTCGGCGGTTACATCGACTGTGACAATTTTCCCATCCGCAATCGAGAAGCGAAGCACCCTACGTAAGTGTCCACGCGGTGCCCACACGAGTCCCACCTCTCCATTGACCAGCATTGCTCGTATGTTGCCGGCAAGCTCTTGCGAGAACGCAATGGCGCCCTTCGCCCAGTTCCGTGCACCACGAATCTCTCTCGGCGTGCCCGGACGTGCCGCCGCTTCGTCGATGCGCACCACGACATCAGGATCAAGCACCGCAATGAGCCCCTCGAGGTCGCCGGCACGCAAAGCAGCGAGAAACGCGTCAGCGACTTGTCGCTGTTCGGTAAGGCTGGCAGGGAACCGCGGGCGCACCTTGAACTCGCCGGCGCGCCCGGCTCGCGAGTTGTCTCGCAGCTTCTGGGGAGCGGCCGAGGACCAAAGCAATCTCATCGAAGGAAACCGCAAACATATCGTGCAGCACAAATGCTAGCCGTTCTGCCGGTGCGAGCCTGTCAAGGAGGATCAGCAGGGCGGAACCGACTGAATCAGCGAGGAGCGTTTCCTGCTCCGGGTCGCTGTGCGTTTCGCTGGCTGGGATCGACTCCGTTGCGTTAGTGTCCAACCCCTCCTCGCGCTTAGCTGTGCGCGAGCGCAGCATGTCCAGACAAACCCGAGATACCACGGTGGTCAGCCATCCACCGAGATTGTCGATCCTACGCGCATCGGAGCGCCTCAGACGTAACCAGGCCTCCTGCGCGGCGTGATCTGCTTCGCTTGCCGACCCCAACATGCGGTACGCCACCGCCCGCAAATGACCTCGGTTCTCCTCGAACAATTCCGGGGTGTTGAGGACACGCAAGTTATTGATTTCATAAGACGCCTAATCCGCCCAAATCGCTAGAAACGCCGAACGGAGGTACACGTGAGGTACACGGAGTTCCCGCGATGTGCGCTACTCCGCGCGGACGACATCGTTGCGCGAATCGACTCGCCGCGCACTTCCGTCGCGCGGGTTGGGGTGGGAGTCAGCGGGCGGCTGCAAATGATGGCTGCGGCTGTCCAGTGCCCGCGCGCGTTCGTCACGCGGCGTCTTCCGCAAGATGTCGATCGAGGCCAGCAACAAGCGCCGGATGCATTCGCTTTCCGACCAGTGGCGGCGCAGTTCGAGTGTCGGCCAAAACTCGCGGGCGATGGCATGGACGGCGGCGACTTCGTTGTCGGCCAAGAGCAACGTAATGTTTTGCATTCGGCGGCACTCCCTGATGCTAAGCTGGAGACGTCACCCAAGAAAAATCGTTCATTTGCACACCGGCCCTCGCGAACCTGCGACGGGCCGGATTTTTTGCACGCCCGCCCGTATCCGCAGAGCCCCGATAGGAGAAAAAAAGGCTCTTTTTTTCGCATGCCGCAAGCGGCAGTCACGGTGACGTGTCCCAGCGCGGCGATTCGAGTCTCAGCCGCCGGGATGAGGGCCGGTTCACTGAGTGGAGGTACCGCGCCAGAAGTGTGTATGTACATTTACGTACATACGTAATTTCTTTCATCGCGGCGGTCGATTGAGACTCGCGAGGTACATGTCCCTTCCGCGCAGCTCGAAGCTTCCACCGTCGGAATCGAAGCCACGTAAAATTTGAATGGCTTGGTCGCTGTCGACGCCCCACTCTTGCTGTCGTTGTTGAAGCAGAAATTCAACCGCCTCAGTCTCGCTTAAAATTTTGTCGCCGCACCAGCAAATTCCGTTAGCACAGTCGCATGCTGTAATCACTTTGCCCCCTTCCACGCATTCAGCCGCTTGTCGAACCGGCCCGGCTCCATGGCATGATCGAGCGCGGCAACGCTGGCCGCCATCCTGGCTCCGACCGCTTCCGGCCAGCGCGCCGTGGTGCGTGCGTGCTCGGCATCGTCGCGCAATTTCTTGAGACGCGGCAGGAGTTCGTTGAACAGGCCAAGCGCGGTATCGAGCCGCGCCACCGAGTCCTGTGCTTTCACCAGTCGAAGCCGCCATGACCGGTCGGCGGAAGATAACGCGCCGAAACGCTCGTGCTGAGCACGCCTGCTACGGTAGACATCCGCGCCTTCGGTTGCTGGCCGCAATTCCAGCGCGAGCCGCCTGAGGGCCGAGGCAGCGTCGACAAAATCATCGAAGGCCTGGAGCCACGGCGAGAATCCCCAGCCGCTTGCGAACGCCTGCAGCAACGTCGCCAGGGCTCTGCTGTCTTCGCGCAGTTTGTCGGCAGTCGATTGCGACCCAGGCTTGAGGCTTGCGGGCTGCTGCCTTGGAAAAATCTGACGCATTACACGCGCTGCGCCTTCGGCGTCGAAGCTGCTAATCATCGTCATGTGTTTCCTCGTAAAGCTATGACTATTAGTCACAGCTTAGCTCTGCATTGACTGCATGCTGGCGGTGACTGCCCGCAACACTGCCGCCACGTCGTTCGCTTGGTTGGTATTCATCTGTCCGACACGCAAGCGTGCCTGAGACAGCCATGTCAGCACAAAACCAGTTTCCTCGGCCCAAGCCAACTGCCTTGCCAGCTCGGGAAGACTCAGCGGCGTGTCCGTCGTTTCGGTCGTTGCGTCTGTTGTCATGGTTCACCTCGCAAAAAAATCGCCATGAGCCTCTAGCTTCAATCTGTCGGCCGCGTGTTTCCACCCGCGCATCTACCGTAGTGTGCGCCCCGGACTAGTCGTTTTGCAGGCTCCGGCAAGACTTTTATTTCGTCGCCAAAAAATGATACGCCCTACCACCTTCGCGGCGTTCGGAAATATCCGTTCAAGCCCTGAAAAACGTTCGTCCGCTCGTTGTACATCGCGTAGTTGGTTGTGTTTCGGATCACATGCGCCGCCTGCGTCCAGGCGTCGACTTGATCGTCATTCCGGCCCCGAGGGAAGCTGCTCAACTCAAGCAAAAATTCGTCGGTCCAGCTTGCGATCTGGGGATGCGGCAAATACCAGTTGCCCGCAGCCAACTCGCTCGATGCCGCCATCGCCCGGCTGTACTTGTCGCCCTGCGGGGTCACCGTATTCAGCCCCGGCATCTGGTTCTCAAGAGTGCTGATGGCCGCTTGGGCGTTCGCGGCGTTCTCGATGTAAACACCGTGCGGCCGGTGCGTCGCGTAGAACATCTTCATCGCCTCAAGCGTAGCGGTGAAATCCATTTGGTCGCGAATGCGGCCGGTAATGAAGCGGTGCGGCCCCACCGCGTGGACATCGAGCCCCACCACAAAATCGGAGGTCCGCTTGCCGGAAAAGGTCAAATCCCACGATTGAATGTGAAAGTCGAATCCTTCCGGTAGATCCTCCGCGTAGACCTCGACCACTTCGCCCTTGTCGTTCAAGCTCACAACCGGTGGCAACCGCTGCCCCGGCCGCTGCCAGAACCGCCAATGGAATCGTTTCAGTAAGTTGCCGCCCTCGACAACGGGACTTTGCTGAAACATCGTCGAGAACAGGTATTCGCCCAACACTTTCCGCTCCGCCAGCAGATCCGCAAGCGATTTGCGCTCCGGACACAACGCCTCGCCCGCGCGGCGATGCTCTTCATCCCTGACCGCAATCGCGGGATACGACGCCACTTTCCACCGTTCCGGTTCGCGCTGCAAAATCCGGGAGACCAAATCATCCTGGTGCCATCGCGTGCTGATGATTGCGATGCCACCGCCGCTCAACAAGCGCGGCTCCAGCACGCTGGCGTAGGCTTTCCACACATTCTCGCGACAGAGCAACGAATGCGACTCCTGAAAATTTTTGTGCGGATCGTCGACCAGGAGAATGTTTCCATGACGCCCCGTCACCGCCCCGTCAATCCCAAGCGCGCGGAATTCGCCCGAGTGCCCAACGAGTTGAAAGTGGTCGGCCTTGCGGACAGCAGCGCCACGCTGCGCATAACTGCCAGTAATCGTCGACGCGGGGAACAAAGTATGGTACAGCTCGCCATCCATGATGGTCTGAACCTGGTTTGACACATCCTCGGCTATCGAGGCCGCGTAGGACGTGCTGAGGATTTTCAAAAACGGAAATCGACCCAAGCTATAGGCCGGAAATCGGCGACTGACCAATTCAGTTTTTCCAGAGGCGGGCGGCGCAAAAATCATCAACCGAGGGCTTTTCCGCTGGACAACGTCGTCGAGAAATTGGTCGAGCAGATTCGCTAACTCGACGTGAAACCACCCCGCACAATACTGCTTCTCCGGTGGCTCGTCCGGTCGGGCAAAAGTGTACTTTGTGAACTCAATCAACGAGGACCGAGCGCGTCTAATTCGGCTCTCGGTTTCGAGTCCCAACGCCCGGAGCAACCGAGTCCGCAGCGGATCCGGAGCGGAGGCGGACGAGTTCGGCTTGTAATTCGGCATCCGACATCTCCGAGAATTCGTTGGCGGGCTCGACGACGCTCATGCGCGCCGCGCCTTCAACCCGAGTGGTCAACTCGATAATAGCGTTAACATTTCCGCCAATAGCAGACTTGATGACGGCGTCGGCAATCAACTCCGCGTTTGTCCTGCCCTGCGGATCGTCAGGATTCACCTCGCCGAGCTTGTCCCGGTACGCTTGCGAAAGAACCTTGTACCTCGGACGACCACCGGGGTTGCCGGAAACTCCCGGCTTGAACAGCTTGCCGCTTTTGGGGTGCGGGTTGGACATGCGGCGATTCTCTCAGAACAGATGGAGCTGAGACAATGGGCCGCAAACCACGCAAGCGGTCCTTTGCCGAGCCCCCTGCCACCCCAGCGGTAGTCCAGGCTGCACCAAAAACAGTGCAGTCCAACGCGAGGGCAGTTCCCTTACGCTTGTTTACTATCAAGTAAACTTTCCCGCGTCCTTTAATCCGAAAGAATCCAATTTTCATCCTTTAGCATCAATAACTTATACAATTTCTCAAAATAGTAGACACAAGGCTTTTACGGGAGGAGATGGGTTGATGGCTGACGCGGTGGAGAAGTGCTTCGGATACGCGCGCGTGTCGGACGAGTCGCAGGTGAAAGGCGACGGCTTCGTGCGGCAGGAGCAAGCCATCCGCGCCTACGCGAAGGCGAGCGGGCTGAAGATCGAGCGCATCTTCCGCGAAGACATCACAGGCAAGCGGGAGACCATGGACCGGCCGGAATGGCGGGCGATGATGCTGGCGTTGTTGTCCGACGGCGTAAAGACCATCGTTATCGAGAAACTCGACCGGCTGTCGCGCTTGCTGCTGGTCCAGGAAGTGACCATCGCGGAACTGACGGAGCAAGGCTTCCGTCTGGTATCCACGGCCGAACCCGACCTGACGTCGAACGACCCGACGCGCGTCGCCTTCAGGCAGATGATGGGCGTCTTCGCCGAGTACGACCGCAGTCAGATTGTGTTGAAGCTGCGCGGCGCTCGTGACCGCAAACGTGCGGCCACAGGCCGATGCGAGGGCAGAAAACCCTATGGCGAACGCGATGGAGAACACGAAGTCATACGCCGCATGCGTGACCTGCGCGATGCCGGTGCCGGGTATCACACGATTGCCGACACGCTGAACAGCGAACGCGTCAGGCCGCGATCCGGACGGAAGTGGTATCCGGACACGGTGCGCAAGATTCTGCTTCGGCCCTCGGTCCCGCCTCACGCCCCGTAAAACAGTAGCATCGACAAGCAGTCTCCGGCTCTAAGGCCGGGATACGTCTTGCAACACTCTCGAATCAGGTCTTCGCGCCCGAGGATGTCTTCGACTGTAGCGGTAGGATTTTCCCGGAGACACTCGGCGATCATCTCCGAGATCGGCATGAGCCACGGCTCCGTTGCGCTGTTACTCGCAGCGGGCGTTGGCGTCGCGAGGTGAGACGCCGCTTTCCACTGGAAGCCCGTGAATAGCCGTTGCACCGCGAACCAGCAGCTCGACCATGTCAGAAAATGTCTACGTGTTAGCGTTGGAACCTCCACAGGAAAAACGGCAGGGGTTGGGCCTGCCGCCTCTGGTTAACAGTCTCGATGCCTACACGGGTTGAATGATGCGCGTCTCTTGTAGCTCCGCGATGATTGTGTTAATCGCGCCTCCGAGCCGCTCAAGACGGGCGAATTCTTCATCGTCGCGGGCCAACGCCCCGGCTTGCCCAAGGCAATCGAGCGCCTCGACCAGATGGCCGTTTGCCTCGCGGATGTTATGAGCGAAGTCGTCGGCGAAGGCGTCGAGGTCTTCTTGCGAGTACGGAGATTCGTCGTTGATCGTCATGGAGTTGGTCCTTTCCGCAGGTTGATTGTTCCAGCCGCGAGCCGCGCCGGGCGATTATCTCACGGCTCAACCAAACCGAACGCTAGTAAACACCGCCGAGCTGAAGTAAACTTTCAGCCCATCATGACGGCAGATCCGGCGCTCATCACTCCCCTGGTGAAGCAGAAGATCGAGAAATCCTTGATCGACGCGTATAACCGTGGGGTTCAGGAGGATCTGCGTCAGCTTTATGAGGATGCGGGGATCAGCAATTATCCGGTCTGGACCTTTCGACGGCCGGAATTTGGCGGCTCTCTGACTCGCGGCAAGATGGGACTCCACCCGGACCTGGGCGGCGAGATTACAGTCCTGACCTTTCCGGAGCCTGCCGACGAACGCGCAATTTACGAGCGTTGGGACCGGTGGATACTGGCTCAAAAAATCCGCTACGGGATTGTTGCCGCGCCTGAGCCTGCTCCGCTGGCCGAGGCCCTGCCAAAATCCAAGCGGCGTGGGCGAAAGTCAAAACACAGCGAGTACTACCCCGCGATCGACAAGTTCGACCGCGAGGCAGGCGATGATAATTTCGAGGGATTCGCTAAGCTCGTCCAGAACTTCGCTCAGGAGAACCCGGGCCGCTTTCCCCATCTCAAACAATTCGCGCAGTGCAGCCTGTCCCAACTCCTCAATTCCGGCTCCGACGAGTACGGCGCACTGATGGACCTTCGCACAAACGTGCGCAAGTGGTCCAAAAAAGTGTCGAAGTAAATTCCCCTTTGAATTAAACTTCGACACCTTCGATAACACCCAACCCCGCAGAAGCACAGCCTTAAAAAAATAGGTGTCGAGTTCCATCGGGTTCGGTAGTTTCTCCGCGCCGAGCGCGGATATGTTGAGTGTCGTTCGATTCTGTGAAAGAGGAAAGCGGGGAAAGGAGGCACAGAGGCTTGAAGCGGAAATCCAGCAAGCGCTCGTCCTGGGACGCCTTCAGCGACGACGATTACGTGCGGACGCCGCTGGCGGCCCGGCTTTGCCAGTCGCCCGAGCAGACGCTTCGGTGGCTGCGGCACAAACGGCGCGGTCCTGTCTACACGCGCATGTCCGGCAGGATTTTATATCGCATCGGCGACCTTAAAACCTACTTGCTGCGCAACGCAGTGAGCCCGGAGAAGGAGTAGGCATTCATAAGAAAAAGCCCCCAGCAGGACCGGGGGCCAACCCGAAACGTTTTTGAACCGGCCGCCGCAAACGGCCAGATCGGAGAGTCAAAGCATATGACAGAAACTTCGCCCTCAGTCTACACCACCTCGCCAACGCAAGAAGCACCTCCCACGTTCAAGGACGGCGACCGGGTCTGGTACGAGACCGACAACGGCCTGCTCGGGCCGTTCACGGTCGAGAATTACGCCGACGGCAGCCCGGGGCTCGCCTATTACCGTCCCGAGAAGGTCGCGGAATTCGGCGACGACTGGTTCGGCGAGAACGTGCATGGAATTCTCGGCGACCACATCATCCTTGTCGGCTGGCCTCCGAACGCAACCATCGACCCGTCGCGGTTCCGGCTGATCGATTAATGCTCGAAACCGGGGCTCGTCGCGAGGCGGGCCCCCCGAAATTCAAAGGAGATGAGGAGGAAGGTCCAATGACTGAAAAGTGCGACACGGACATGGCCGACATAACCGACGAGGCCGCAGAAGAGCAGGAAATCAGCAAGCTGGACTCTGCGCGCTGTGCCCTGTACGGCATGCTCGACGCTTACTTCGAGGGATACCTGCAACTCACCGGCCGCGCCCGCGAGGCTATCGAGTACGCCGCCGACAAGCTGAACGAGATGCACGAAAAACTGATCGATGAACGACAGGCGAGAAGGGCACACATCATTCAGGAAACGCTAGCCGCACTCGACCACAACCGCGTTGTCACCGTGAATTGGCTCGACTATTGCAACGAGAGGCCCTACGTGGCCTGCACGGAGTTCAAAGCTCACCGTCTCGACGAGAAGTTATTCGTTGGCGAGACTCTGGGCGGCTCGACTCTAGCAATACGCTTCGACGAGATTGTTTCGATCGCGGCCCAGAAATAGCGATGGGGGCCGGGAAGGCCCCCCATCACCACGATTCGAACCCCGCTGCAGGCGACAACTGCAGCAGAAAGACGGTCACGACGACCATGCAAACCATATCACGTTCTCAGTTATTCCCGCCATGTGAGTTTTCCCACGCACGCGCACGCCTGCGCGCTCTCACTTTGCTCGCCGATGCGATGGGCACCGCTATGGACTACTGCGTCGAAGCTGGCGCTGTCGCCAAGAACCAACAGGAGTGTGAGTCGCTCCATCAGTTGGAGTGCACGCTGAGCAATTTTTTGACGATGTTGTTCGAGGAGGTGAGCGATGCCGCAGCGTAACCCGGTCGCCTCCGGTCAGCGAGCCACGATCTATTGGGAAGGCGGCGGCTGCACCGAGGTGCGCAACTTCGAAGTCTGGGGGCCAACGGGCTGCGTCTGCTGCGACTGCATGCTCCCGCGAGAAGAGTACGAAGCGCGGCGCACCGCGTTCCATATCAACTACGAAAAGTGCACGATGCTCTACCGCATTGGCCGCTGCCATGCCGTCTACCTTGGCGGATTCAGATCGAAGGACTGGCACCTTTTCCACTGGGTCGGAAGGTGCACCCAGTGCGGCATTGAGCTGGCGGGCGCAGCGGAAGCGGGAGACGTCGCCGAGATCACCTGCACGCGCTGCAAGAAATCCTACGACCCAGTGGTCGAACACGGATTCACATGTCCCTGCAAGAACGACTGCTGGAAGGAGCACTGCACGATCGAGGTCAACGGCGTGGTTGTGTTCGACAGCCGCAAGGCGCTCGGGCAGCCGGTCTGGGAAGAAGAGGAGGAGAACAATGGCGCGGCCTGACTTCGATCCCGCCGAGTACCGCAAGGAGCTGTTGGAGAAATACGGCCATGAGAAGAGCTGGGAGCTTACCAAGGTCGGCGTTCGCCGTTGGTATTGGCTGGTCTACCGTCCGAGAATCGCGTGGTCCTTCATTGCTGAACTAACCGACAACGACTGGTTGCTCGCCGAGGGATTCGCGGAGACGCGCAAAGAGGCCTTGCGAATCTCCCAGGACATTTGTGAGAAAGCTGACGGCGTCTACTGGGCAATTCGGGGCCGCCGCGATGGCAGCCGACCGGACGGCAGCTACATGATTCGCAGTGTCTACCAGCGCCGCCACGCGCGAAAACCGAAGCTGTCCGCCGCGACCGAGACCCGCGTTGATGGCGACCTCGGATATCTCTACGAGGAAAAAACTTACTACAACGACGAGTACGGCGGGCCGCCTCCCGATTGGGAGCCGTGGGAAAAGCACCCTATCACGAAGCTGACCGCGAAGCGCGCCTACATCCGGCGCGACTTTGGCTGCCCCGGCCACAGGCAACTGTCGTTCGACAGCGCGGCGCTGGACCAAGCCCGAGGTGTGCGGCGCGGGTCTTACTACGGCGCGCCACATTACTTTTCCGAAGCGGGCAAGGCCGCGTACGAGCAGGCCGAAGCTGACCGACGCCGCGAACGGGAAGAGCGGGACCGTGCCGACTGGCAGCAATGGTTTCCTGGCAAGCCTTACCCCGAAGAACGGGCAGAGAGCTTCCGTGATCCGCGACGAGGGGGGAGACAGTTTCCGCTGCTCGGTCTCTCCACGCCATTTTCCAAAAAGGATGTCATCCGCAGTTTTCGCCGCCGCTCGCTGGAGCTGCACCCCGACCAGGGCGGCGACGCGTCGCGGTTCATCGAGTTGATGAACGAGAAGGATCGAGCGCTGAAAGTGTGCGCGGAGGCGCGGAAATCGTAGAACTACCGCACTAATAAGCAAGAGATAAGTGGAAAGGATAACGACTTATGCCGAACGAAATGACGGTTGTTAGTTGGCGCGAACTGCGCAAAGGCGAATCTTTGATGGGCTTCTTCAGCCTCGCATTGCCGAGTGGATTGAAGCTGATCGATCTGGCCTACCACCAACGCTCGAACGGAAGCCGTTGGATTTCGATGCCAGCGAAATCGTTCAGCAAGGCTGACGGCGGCACAGCCTGGATTCACATGGCGGACTTCGTCGACCGGCCCGCCCGCGACCGTTTCAACGATGCCGCGATTAAGGCGCTGGACGCGTTTTTCAAAGCCAATCCGGACCAAGCCCCGGCGAAGTCGACGGCAGCGAAGCCGGTCGCGAAGGAAGATATCGATCCGTTTTGATCGGAGAGTTTGTCAATGGCAAGCCCACTGAACCAATCAGACCTCGCGATGTTCGAGCGTTTGGGTATTCCGTCCGAACTCGTCGAACGCGCCGGAATTTTCCGCGTCACTAATACGGAGGCGTGGAAGTTCGGATTCATAGGCGGCAGCGGTGACCGCAGCGGCATTGTCTTCCCGTACTTCAGCCGCCATGACGGCAACGAAGTCTGTTCCCGTGTACGCCGCGATCATCCCGAGATGGAGAACAACAAGCCAAAGAATAAGTACCTGTCCAGCAGCCGCGACAGAAAACACTTGTATTTCGTGCCGGGCGCTGTCATCGGCAAGGAATCCACCATCGTGTTAGTCGAAGCCGAGAAGTCGGCTTTGTGTGCCACGGCGTGGGCCGAGCGCCACGGCAAGGATTTTGTCTTTGTCGGCATGGGCGGCTGCTACGGATGGCGCGGCAGGATTGGCAAGGCTGTAGCCGCCGACGGCAAGACCATCGACGAGAAGGGAGTCATCGACGATGTTGAAGCCTGCCGCGATCACCGCGTAATCATCATGCTCGATTCGAACGCAGCGACAAACCCCATGGTCCGCCGCGCCGAGCGTGAGCTGGCGTCTGAACTGGAAGCTAGAGGCTGTGAAGTAAGGATTGCCCGCATCCCGGCAGACGACGGCATCAACGGGCCTGACGATCTGGTTATGGCGCGCGGCGACGAGGCGCTTCAACTGGTGCTCGACGGCGCGCGGCTGTCAGCCGACTGCGCCATTCATGATGCACAAGAACTGGTGCGCGCGGTCCAAGGACACAAGGACGACATCGAACGCATCCGCGCGGCCATCGATGCGGTCGGTCTCGTCGCTGATCCACTGCAGCGGGAAGTTCTGCATAGCAAGCTGGCGGCGATCCTGAAGGGCACAGTTTCCAAGAGCAGCATCGGCAGTGAAATCGAGCACAACGTAGCGCGCCGCAAGGAAGAGGCCGAAGAGCGAGCCCGCGAGATGGAACGGCTCGACCTGATGTCGAAGCCGGTCGACGGCCCGAAACTATTCGCCGACCTTGTCGCCTACTGTCGGCAATATGTGCGTGTGGGTGAATCCGAGTACGTCGTGATTGCGGCATGGGTGCTGCACGGCCACGCGTTCGCAGCCTTCACGCGCACACCCTACCTGCTTGTCAGTTCCCCGGTACGCGAGTGCGGCAAGACGCTGCTGTTGGAGATTCTCGAACTCATTGCAGCCAACGCCCTGATGACCAGTTCCGTGACCAATGCGGTGCTGGCGCGGGCCATCAGCAACGACCCTCTTCCCGCCCTGATGATCGACGAATTCGACGAGCTGCAGAAGGGCGACAAAGAGTTGCTGGCGAGCGTCACGGCTACCCTGAACAGCGGCTACAAAAAATCCGGCAACCGCCTGATTCTCGAACCGGACGGCGGCGGCGGCTGGGTGGTGAAGCGCCTGTCCACCTACTGTCCCAAGATCATCAGCGGCATCGGCTCCGTTCCCGACCAGACCGAGAGCCGCTCCATCCCTGTTCGCATGGAGCGCCTTGCCCCTGGCGACAAGGTGGACGACCCCGACGAATACATCACCGAACCGCAGGCGGCTGAGTTGAAGTCGCGGGCCGATGCCTGGGCGCGGCAACACTTGGATGCGCTGCGCAAGGCCCGCCCCGACTCGCCCCCGGAACTCCGAAACCGCCAACGGGAAGTCTCCCGGCCATTGTTCGCCATTGGCGACGAGATTGGCGGCGAGTGGCCCAAAAGGGTGAGAGATGCAGTCGTCAAGCTGTTCGGCGACCGGAACCGGGCACCCGCCAGCGACGTCGGGACCGAACTCTTAGGCGACATCCGGGAGGCATTCGGCAAACTGAAGCCCCCTGCCGACTTGGACCGCATGCCATCCGCCGACTTGGTTCGGGCCCTGAGGGCAATGGCAGACCGCCCGTGGGACACGTGGGGCAAAAATGAGAAGGGCTTGACCCAGAACGGGCTTGCCCGGCTACTGAAGAAATTTAAAGTCTATCCGGGGAATATCAAAATGCCGGATGACCGCGTCCCGAAAGGTTATGAGCGGGAATGGCTCACCCCGGTTTGGGACCGCTACCTGCCACCCCTGCCCCCACCCCCACCCCCACCCCCCCATACTGCCATTCAAACCGCTACACCGCTACCACCCGCGTCAATACTGAACGAAACGCAATTTTCAAACCGCTACCAGAATTTTGAGGTAGCGGATGAAAAATGCGAAATACCCGCGTCAACACTGCATGGTAGCGGTGTAGCGGTTGAAAAGCCGGTATGGGGGGGGAGTGGGGTGGAAGGTGGGGTGGAGGGTAGCGACGGGAAGGTAAGGCACTGCCGGACGCACCCGGACAACCATGCGGACTGGTGGCTGCGAGGCGGCACCGACCCGGTTTGCTCACTCTGCCATCCCGGCCCCGGCCCCAACCCCGCAGTCACAAGGGAGAGAACGAAATGAACACCAGCGCACCGTGGATACGGAGGGAACATGCAGCGCACTGAAATCGAATGGACCGACGGCACCTGGAATCCAGTGCGCGGCTGCAGCAAGATCAGCCCGGGCTGCAAACACTGCTACGCGGAAACCTTCGCCGAGCGATTCCGCAACGTTCCCGGGCATCCCTACGAGCAGGGCTTCAACCTGCGGCTGGTTCCTGAAAAGCTCAAGGAGCCGCTAGCCTGGAAGCGGCCCCGCAGGATCTTCGTGAACAGCATGAGCGATCTCTTTCACGAAGGCGTGCCCTTCGGCTACATCGCTGAAGTGTTCGACGTCATCCGGCGGGCGCACTGGCATCAGTTTCAAATCCTGACCAAAAGAGCGGAGCGGCTCGCCGAATTGAGCCCGCAACTGGAGTGGACGCCGAACGTGTGGCAGGGCGTCTCGGTCGAGAATGCCGACTATCTCCACCGCGTCGACTGTCTACGGCAGACTGGCGCGAAAGTAAAGTTCCTCTCGCTTGAGCCGTTACTAGGACCGCTGCCGAACCTGAACCTCTCCGGCGTCGACTGGGCGATTGTCGGCGGCGAGAGCGGGCCGGGCGCAAGGCCGATGCTTAAGGAATGGGTGACAGAGATTCGCGACCGGTGCGCAGAAGCTGGCGTCCCGTTCTTCTTCAAGCAGTGGGGCGGCGTCAACAAGAAGAAAGCCGGGCGGATGCTCGATGGGCAAACCTACGACGCGATGCCGCTCGCGAGTCTCGACTCGAAAGCAGATGACAACTTGAAATGAGCGCAAGATCAACCAATTCGATTCCAACGGGAAACCCGGCGCTGGAGCCCCACTACAGCCCTGACCAACTGGCCAAAATGTGGGGCCTCAGCTCCGATACCGTCCGGCGAATGTTCGAACGAGAACCCGGCGTCCTTGTAATCGAGCACACGAAGAGCCTCTCCCGTCGCCGCTACCGGACCCTCCGCATCCCGGAGAGCGTTGCCCTCCGCGTCCATCGCCGGATGACGAATAATCCCGTTGCACTGCTCAACCGTTGAGCATTATAATGGGCACATGGACCCGAAACTGAAAAAGTACTTCTCTAAACTGGGCAAGAAATCCGCAAAGGCCCGACTGACAAAAATCACACCTGAAGAACGCTCGCGCATCGCATCCAACGCTGCCAAAGCGCGATGGCAGAAAAAGAAAGGCGAGAAGGGCGGCGCGTCATCATGTTGACCATTTACCGCCGACATTTGAAAGGCTGCAAGCAGCGCAGCAAAGGCCGTGCCTACCGCCGCTGTAAATGTCCGATCTGGGTGGATGGTTCCCTGGATGGGCATGAGATGCGGAAATCGCTGGACACGCGAGATTGGCAAAAAGCGAGCGATCAGATTCACGAATGGGAATCGCGCGGGACGATCAAAGATACCGAGAAGGCCGCGCCGATCACGATCGAGCACGCGACCGCAGAGTTTATCCGTGACGCCCACGGTCAGAAGTTAGCGTCTGACACGGTCTACAAATATAGGCTCCTATTCCGCCGATTGAAGGCATTCGCCGATCGCGCCGGAATCCGCTATCTTTCCGAGTTGGATCTGGCCACGCTCCGGGATTTCCGCGCCGAATGGCCAGAGAACGCTCTAACCTGCTACGTCAAACTGAAGCGGCTGAGGCGATTCCTTCGTTTTTGCGTCGATTCCAATTGGATTGCCGTTAACCATGCGCTGAAGATAACTCCTCCACGAGTAGACGATCCGCCAACATTGCCGCTGACCCGGGATGAAGTCGGCAAGATAGTGAATGCCTGCTACGACTATCCCGACAAGCTGAATAGAGTCCGCCTGCGAGCGCTGGTGCTTCTGATGCGGTACAGCGGCCTGAGAATCTCGGACGCCGTCACGCTGGCCAAAGACCGGATTCAAGACGACAAGCTGCTGCTCAAAACGATGAAAACGGGCGTCATCGTGTGGCTGCCGCTGCCGCCATCGGTAATCGATAGTCTTAGCGCCATCCCATCAAGTGGACGCTACTTCTTCTGGACTGGCGGCAGCACTCCGAAGAACTGTGCAGGCGTCTATCAGCGCGCGCTGCGCCGTCTGTTTAAGCAAGCGGGGACACCGACAGCCCATCCCCATCGGCTTCGCGACACGTTCGCAGTGGAGGCACTCCTGAGCGGCATTCCCATCGAGCGGGTTTCAATCCTGCTGGGGCACGCTTCCATCCGCACGACGGAGAAGCATTACAGCCCATGGGTCCGCGCCCGGCAAGAGCAACTCGAAGCCGATGTGCGGCGTACCTGGGAAACGGATCTGATCGCAACGAAGGGTACACCTGAGGTACACGGGAAATCGTCCCGTCCTAACTGATTGATATTGAATCGGTTAGATCGGTGACCTCGGTTCTCCTCGAACCGCTCCGCACGCCATTCGCTTCGCTTTTCGGATTCCATTACAGGAGCCTCCAAATAACTGACGGATCGAACCCGCTCAATGTGACAGCCGGAGCGACGGGAATCTAGCGGGCAAATCGGATGGCGGACGGCGTCCTAGCTGCGTCCTCGTTCTTCACTGCACTTTTGACGAGGTGGTAGTGCCGACAGGTTCCATCCTGTCTTGGGGTTGAGCATATCGAATGTGCCGGCAACGTTAGCGGTCGCGCAGCTATTAAGGGGAGTAGGTGTAATCGCGATAATTTGGCGACCGTACGCCCGATATGAAAAACGCATCCCCAATATGTGCTTGCTCGTCCCGGCATAGCGGCTTGCGCCCCGTCTATGACCGCGTCAAGAAGATCGGCAGACCGAGCTTGCGTACGTACTTCGGGCGGTAACGTTCGGTGTTGTACATCGATTCGATATCCACTCTACGTGGGCCCAGCTTCGGATCAGGAATCGGCTCCAGCGCGTAATGGCCTTCATTGATCGCGGTCATTAGTCCAGATTTGCCTTCCTCTAGCGCATCCATCGCCATGCCGGCAAACGTGAATCCCACCATGCGATCGACAAAGTCCGGGCTGCCAGAGCGCAGGTCGTAAGTCAGATCGCTGACGACGGTCTCTTCGCCGATCGCCCGCTTGATCTCATCACTTAGGTCTTCGGCAACGCTCATCTTTCTCCGATGGCCGAACGCGTCTGCCTCGCCATATTCCTTTACCGTGTAGCCCTGCCACTCGGCGCCCTCGGAGAGGATGACGAGCGAGTAGTTACTCGGGTTGCTGCGCTTGTCCTCGATGAGCAAGTCGATAAGGCGCTTGAGGTCGACTTTGTATTCGGGTATGCAGCAGCGCACTGCCGTCACGTACGCGGTGTAGAGCGACGTGTAGCCGGCGTCGCGGCCAAACACGCGGAAGATGCCGATGCGCTCGTGCGAGCCGATCGTGGTGCGCTGGCGGTCGATGGCGTCCATCGCACGCGTAATCGCCGTCGAAAAGCCGATGCAGTATTCAGTATTGCGAACATCGTTGTCCATCGTTTTCGGCACTGCGATTATCTTCATGCCTTTGCGGTCGAGGTGCGAGGCATAGCTCAGCGTATCGTCACCGCCGATCGCGATCAGGTAATCGAGGCCCAGGGTTTCGATATTCTTCAACACCGCCGGCGTCACGTCGAACACGGTGCGGGTTACGCCCTTGCTGGTCGATTCTTTGGCTTCGAACTTTTGCCCCTGGAGAACTGCGGGCAGCTTGTTCATCTTTGAGGGATTAGTGCGCGAAGTGTGCAGGAGTGTTCCGCCGGTCCGATCGATGGTGCGCGTATTATCACGGTCGAGCGGCATGACATACCGCGCCTTGCTGGCGGGATCAGTTAGATTGACGTGGGTCAATCCCTCCCAACCTCGGCGGATGCCGACCACTTCGTATCCGAGTTCCGCCCCCCGATAGACAACCGATTTGATGACTGAGTTCAGTCCGGGGACGTCTCCGCCTCCGGTGAGTATGCCGATACGCTTGTTTGCCATGTAAGACTCCCGTATGGGAAAGCACCTTGATGTGCCCCTCAGGACTCCGCGGCCCTTGTAGCCACGGGAATGACATTCTATCTGTCGCGAGCGTCCTCTCCAACCGCAGAAACCTTCTGGAACTACCGAACGCGGGATACAATACGCTGTAGGGCCTAGCTCTTGAACCGTTGGTTGTGCGAAGCAGTCCATTGAATTCGGGAATTTGGACGTAGCTGCCCGCCAGCAGACGTGGCGATATGAGGAAGGGACCTTCTGTCATGAAAACGGCCTGCACCGGAGACGACGTTCAACGGCCCGGGGGAGCCGTGCGCTGGGCGGTCGTGCCTGCGCAAGGTAGACTGCCCGAGTGTGGCGCATTGTGCCGCAGAACTGCGGCTGGGCAAAACCGAATTTCGCAACAGTGAAGGTTTGAGACATCGCGTAGTTGGCGATCGCTGAGCGTAATCGAGAATTCCTTAGCATCGCCCCAGCGTTACCGCCTCAGCAAATCAGCACGGACCCCCAGCAGCTGCTGTCTGCGCTTAGACTCGTAACATTCGCGACAGCGGCTCCAAATGTCAGCTTGTCAGCTTCCAGCGATTGACTCGCCATCGTAATACGATCACACTGAGGGGGTAAACAGGGCAGAGCCGTGGGTTCAACTCCGGGCACCAGCATGCGGGTAAGCCAAATTCCGGTTCGACCGTCTATCTCCATCCATCCCGCAGCGCTGATGCTCCTGCGAGCTGTTGCGTGGACTTTGTGTCTCAGTGGCGAACTGTTCGCCCAGCTTCCGTTCATGAATGCGGGCCCGGATTCCGGATTTGCGCAGATCGATTTTGCCCAACTCTATATGGAAACTACGAATCGCGAACAGAAGAAAAATGCAGAGCTAGCGTCACAACGAAAGCATCTGGTCGATATCGGAGCCGTGTCTGCACTTGATCTCGACGCTTCCGACAAGGCGATCGCGGAATACAACAAGGCAGCAACGCTCATGAAAGCGCAGAACATGAACGAGGCGGTTATGCACTTGCGAAAGGCAATTGCCGCCTATCCGAAATTCGTGCTGGCTCATAACACGTTGGGCCTGGCGTACATGGATCAGCAGGATTCACACGCAAAGGAGGAATTCCAGACTGCGGCACGGCTCGACCCAAAATTCCCGGGAACGTTTTTGAATTTGGGCATGCTGGCTTTGTCAACGAATGACTTCACCAACGCCGACTCCGATCTCGAAAAGGCTGCCGCTCTGAGTCCGAAAGATCCGAAGATTCTCGCTGCATTAGCCTTCGCTGAAAATGGAGATCATAAATACGCAGAGACCCTGCAGACTGTGCAGCTCGTCCATGCTATGGACCATCGAGGGATGGCGAACGTCCACTATATTGCGGCTGCCGCTGCCATGTCGCTGCGAGATTACGACACAATGCAGAAACAGCTCACGACCTTCTTGGCCGAGGACCCCAACAACCCTCTCGCTCCCGTCGCTCACAAGAATCTTGATGCCCTCGTGAAGCGAGCTGCCCCAACAAGTCAAGTCGCTAGTTCTGGGCAGGCTTCCGTTACATCCAGTTCTCACTATCAGACCTTCCCGAATAGCGGGCGGCTGAAAGCTCAACTGGACGAAATGCAAAGTGAGCCAGATGCGGATGCTTGCGCAGGTTGCGAGCCATCGTCGGACCCAAAAGCATCCGCGCCAGAAACTACAATCGCCAGAGCTTCAAATCCGGAAACCCCGTCTCCAATAGGCAGCGATGTGTTTAGGATCCATCAGACGGTGGACGAAACAGCCCTGTTCTTTGCTGTCAGTCGTCATGGACACATGATCAACGACCTCACGCTTTCCGATATTCAAATTCGCGATGACGATAAGCCCCCGGATCGAATTGTGGAGTTCATCCCACAATCGAAGTTGCCCCTGCGTCTTGGATTATTGATTGATACCAGCGGTTCGGTTCAAGAGCGTTTCTCCTTTGAAAAGCGTGCTGCTGAGAAGTTCTTACAAAGAGTGCTGAACGAGCGGTCTGATCTAGCATTTGTCGTCGGGTTCAACGCCGATGTCTCGGTTACACAAGACTTCGCAGCCGAACCCGAGTTGTTAAGTAAGGGCGTCGAGAAACTTACCAACGGTGGAGGAACTTCGTTATTCGATGCGGTTTCGTTCGCTTGCTGGAAGCTAGCCGCATATCCTGAGGGCAGCCCTGTCGCCAAAGTGCTGGTCATACTGACCGACGGAGAAGACAACTCCAGCCATCGCAGCCTCAAGCAAATCGTTCGCGAAGCAGGGGCAGCAGGAGTTACCATCTATGCTCTCAGTACGTCAGAGAGCATCAGGCCTGAAACCAATGCTGATCGCATTTTAGAGGTGATGGCTGAACAAAGCGGTGGCGAAGCTATCTTCCCAGGTGACCTGCAGACTCTTGACGAGCAGCTGGGCAGGGTGCGCGACCTAATCCGCAGTCGATATCTAATCGCCTACAAGCCCGCTGGTTTTGTTCGCAATGGCCAGTATCGCTCTATCCACATCGTCGCTGAGAGAAACGGCAAGCGTCTACAGATTCACGCCCGTAGAGGCTACTTTGCGCCCAGCGCGCCAGCCCCGAATTAGATTGTAGAACGCTGAGAGGAACGGATACCTCCCGACGTACAGAAGTCCGAGCCTCCAAGACGCGGTCTTCGCTAGGCGGTTTGCCTTAGGCTGCTGCGCATCTAGCAGCGTTATGGCCATGCACTTCAACGGCCGGGGCGAGGGCGCAGCCGAGCGACTTGTCGGGCCGAGCATTGGCGCACTACCGCGCTCACCCGCCCAACATTGCGAACCTCGCTCCTTGCCAACCGCCTGACCTTGAACGGTTACCTGCAGAGTTAACCCTGGCTCGGACCAGGTAGCCGACGGCCAAATTTCAATTTCGGGGGCACAATCTCGTCGGGGACGGGCTTCAGACTCGTTCGTTTGGGCGGGCCCCACCTCTGGCGCACGGTTCCCCTTGCAATCTGAATCGTGCTCGTCAGCCAGTCCATATCGCCCGTCGCCGTTGTGGGTTTCCCGAACAAAAACCATCTCAGCATGACGCGGGCACGAAATCGGTGTAAGCTAGGGCGCGCTTCAAATGCCTAACAGGATAACCGCCTCCTCGGCATTTCTGTACAGAGCCAGACCAGTGGGTTCTGGCTCGCTGCTTCAGCTCGATACTTCGGATTAACCAACACCTTCCACGGATTTAGCACAGGTATAAGGAGAAATTCATGACTCGGAAAGTCAGTGCATTTTCGCTCCCGCTTATCGCGATGATGCTGGTCGCGAGTTTCGTTGGTCAGGTCCAGGCGCAGTCGTTCATGACGCGCCACGTGCGGGAAGTCACCCTTAGTGGACAAGCAGCGTCTCTCGGACGCCTCCCGGCGGCGCAGCTTTTGCGGCTTGTCGTCACTCTCCCCTTGCGTCATCAACCTGAACTGGAAAGTTTTCTTGAAGAACTCTACGATCCTTCCAGTCCCTCTTATCGTCACTTCCTCACCGTTGAAGAATTCAGCGCGCGCTTTGGTCCTGGCCAGGAAGACTATGACGCCGTCATTCATTTTGCGGAGGCCAATGGTCTGACCGTGGTGGGCACCTCGCGCAACCGCCTCAACGTCGATCTCATGGGATCGGTCGCAAACATCGAGAAGGCCTTCCACGTCACGCTTGGTCTTTATCAGCACCCTGTGGAAAATCGCACCTTCTACGGCCCAGACCGTGAGCCCACGGCGGATCTCTCCGTCCCGCTGTGGCACGTCACGGGGCTGGATAATTATTCGATCCCGCGTCCTCTCGTCCGGCACATCGCGGATGCCCGCCCGAAGTCTAATGCAACGACGGGATCGGGGCCGGGCGCGGCGTTTCTGGGCAGCGATATGCGGGCCGCCTACTACGGGGGATCTCTGACTGGCAGTGGTCAGTCGCTAGGACTGCTGGAGTACTACGGCACCGATCTGGTAGACCTGAATACCTACTATTCGAACGTTGGTCAAACGAACAATGTACCGGTCACGCTTCTGTCGACGGACGGAACCTCGACCAGTTGCGTCTATCCGAGTTGCGACGACACGGAGCAAACGCTCGACATGACGCAAGCACTGGGTATGGCACCAGGTATGTCGAGCCTGGTGATGTATGTGGGATCGAGTGACGCGGCGATCTTCAACGCCATGGCGACCGCGAGTCCGTTGAACGCGCAACTGAGTTCGTCGTGGACGTGGACTCCCGCGGACCCCGGCACTGACAACCCGTACTTCCAAGAGTTCGCCGCGCAAGGACAGAACTTGTTCCAAGCGGCCGGGGACAGCGGCGCATGGACGTCGTCCTCGAGCATCTATCCCGCCGACGATGCGTTCCTGACGTCGGTAGGAGGTACGGATTTAACGACACAAAGTGCCGGTGGGCCATGGGCCTCGGAAACAGCTTGGGTCGATGGTGGCGGCGGCATCTCGCCAGACAGTTACGCGATTCCCTCTTGGCAGACGGCAACGGCCAGTGGCTGCTCCGCCTGTTCGAAAACGCTGCGCAACGGCCCCGACGTTTCGGCGAACGCGAATTTCACTTTTTACGTGTGCGCCGACCAGAGCGGCTGCACGTCTAACAACTATGGCGGGACCAGCTTTGCCGCGCCGATGTGGGCTGGATACCTCGCTCTCGTCAACCAACAGGCGGTTGCCAACGGCCAACCGACACTCGGCTTCATCAATCCATCGCTCTACACGATTGGATTGGGCTCGAGCTATACCACTGATTTCCACGACATCACCAGCGGCAGCAACGGATACTCGGCTACGACGGGCTACGATCTGGCAACCGGCTGGGGCAGCCCGAACGGCTCCGGATTGCTCAATGCGCTCGCGGGAAGCGGATCCTCTCAGGGATTCAGCCTTTCGGCCTCGCCTTCGTCGGTCACGGTGGCCCAGGGCAACTCCGGAAACATCACCATCACCAGCACGGTGACAGGGGGATTCGCCGGGGCCGTTTCCCTGAGTGCGAGCGGCCAGCCTTCGGGTGTGACCGTTACCTTTAACCCAACGTCGATCACCGGGGCGGGAAGCTCGACCATGACGATGGCAGTGGGGTCAACGGTGGCTACCGGGACGTACAACATCACGGTGACCGGAACATCGGGCAGCACGACAGAAACCACGAAGGTCTCGCTGACGGTGACGAGCGGCACGGCGACAAATTTCACCATCAGCGCGTCACCTACGTCGCTGAGTATTACGAGAGGTTCTTCCGGGAACTCGACGATTACCACGACGATTTCCGGCGGCTTCAACTCGGCCATTGGCCTGTCGGCGAGCGGTCAGGGATCACGCGTCACGGTGAGGTTCAGCCCAAGCTCGATTCCGGCTCCGGGCGCCGGCAATTCCACCATGACGGTTACCGTGAACCGAAGGGCTTCGACGGGAACCCGCACGATCACCATCACCGGCACGGGTGGAGGCGTGACCCACGCTACCAAGGTCACGCTGACCATCCACTAGCTCGACACTGGCAGTTGAATATGGAAAAGCCCGGGCCTCGAAGCCCGGGCTTTTTGTCGAACACGACACGAGCGGGGGATACTCTCAGGAAAAATTCAGAGGTCAACGCTTTACAATCAGTGTCAAGGGGCTAGCCCAACTTCCACATTATTTTGGGCGTGATGCTGTGTTTTCTACAACTTAGATTTTTTTTAGTCACTAAAGTCGGGCCTCCGAGCCAGACTCATGCCAACTCTTGATAGGTTTCATGAC
>Ga0123355_10001296_pt1 | contig 34894 bp, 20 predicted proteins | sample TergutEmb28metaG_3_FD_89872 | JGI IMG/M metagenome (GOLD analysis project Ga0123355, IMG submission 89872) | Embiratermes neotenicus P1 segment gut microbial communities from Petit-Saut dam, French Guiana - Emb289 P1 | ecosystem: Host-associated > Arthropoda: Insects > Digestive system > Gut ...
ATTATGGGTCACCACGAAAATCAAAAGTTCGTCAGAACCCCAGCAATGTGAAAGTTATGGTGATTCTCGTGTACGACTGTGATGGTGTTATCCTAACGCATACCGTTCCCCAACAGCAGACCGTCAATGCGCAGTATTACTGTTCATTTTTGGAACACAACCTGTGACCAGCTTTGAGAAAGAAGTGGCGACACTTTCTGCAGAACCCACCCATCATTTTGCAGGACAATGCTCGGCCGCATGCAGTGCAAACTGTGGCTGATTTGATCGATCGATGGGGCTGGGAAGTGCTGTACCATCCACAATACTCCCCGGACTTAAGCCCTTGTGACTTTGACTTGATTCCTAAGCTGAAGGAACCACTTCGTGGCATTCACTTCAGAACTGTTCCAGAGATTCTTCAGGCAGTAGACCGCTCCATTTGAACTATCAACACAACAGGCACTGCTAAAGTTATCCTACGACTTCCACATCGCTGGCAACGGGTTGTACACAATGCTGGTGACTACATTAAAGGACAGTAAAACTTCGAAACATGTATCTATTTTGTATCAGTTGTAAATAAATAGTTGCCACTATTAAAGTTCCAACCCTCATATTTCTGTGTCGTCATTATTCTGTGGGACTGTTGACCAATCACCTGTTCTCCCTTCACACCTGCAACTTGTGGAATATCCTTAATGCTACTTCTCTCACTTTGCTCCCATGTATTACCTATTGTCCCTCTATATGCGGCTTATCTAACATCCTTCACTCTTCTCCTAAAGCTTCATATTTGACCATGCATTCCCTTTGAACTTCCTCTACCTCCCTTGACCTGTTTCACCAGCAATGTAACTCTCAGCCCTCCAATTTACTTATCCTCCAACCACCATCCTTTGTGCTCATCATGCTCACCTGTAATGAACCTTCGCCCTGAACCAGACTTGTAATAGTTAGGGTCAATGGCTATCGACTTCACAAGACGGCCAATGACCATATTATGGTTGTTTTCAGTTGAATAAAGACCGTAGATGAAAACCTGATAAAAATGGTACAATAAAACTATTAACTTCTGTTACACTCGAAACATTATATGGTAGAATTCCTTTAATCCGGCAATGACAAGACCGGACAGGTGCCAAAGGACGATACATTCTGCTTTATCAAACAGTACACACAATGACCAAATTTCTTACAGGCAATTTTTTTGTTACTTCTCAGCCAGCCATCAGACAAGGTGCACTTACCACTTATTTTCATTTCATCATTAAAAAAAAAAAACTTGTCTTTCCAATTATCACAGGCCCACATTCAGGTCTTCCTTCAAAACACACTGCCATCAACCACTTATGCAAAACTCCCCCGGCTGTCAAAGTACGTAATTTCTGGAGTACTGCATATAGATTAAAGGAATTCTACTGCATATGAAAAATTTAAGCACCAACTGGATATGACCCTCTATGACCTTGTGAACACATTATCCCATAAACAGTCCACGTAAATTAGCCACAGTCTGCATTCCATCTGTGTGTCAGTGCAAAATTTTTGCATTTACTCCACATAATCACATTTTTACACATACAGATGTGTGAATTAACTTTTCATCCATCTGTTGTTTTCAACAACCAGTCTCAGGGGTTGGGGAAAGGAAAGCAGATAAGCTATAGCAGTAATAGTTGAAATGGAGGAGGAGAATTCCACAAGTTGAAAGTGAGTTCAAGGTCACAAGTGAGTGGCTGAACAGATTTAAGCAACATTGATATTCATGAAAATGTTACACAAAGGAAATACCCTAGTACTAACAATGCTACAGCCAATTCCTTCTGCACATAATCCAAAAAGCTCATACTATAAGAAAGCCTGAAAAATGAAGAAATTCACAACATTGATACATTGGCGGCATTATACCGCAGAAAACTTCTTGCCAAGAAAAACTTGTTTTGAACAAGAAAGTATGCACTTGGGCATGTCATCTCAACAACATCCTGCAATCAAGTGCTGTGAAAATGCGGAATCCAGAAATCATAAAGCTGCAGCAATTGGTACAACCAAATGAAAATTAATACTTAAAAAGGGTGCTCAAACCAAAGCTCCATTCGCTATTATAGCCAGAGAGGAAGAGGATGTATAAAGACGTTTTGGAAATCAGTTCCATAAAAATGCTGTCTGAAAAAGAATGCAGTGCCCCAGAGAACCTTCTAATCCCTCCTCATGTCCCATTCATCATATTTTGACCTTTCATGTCACAGCAACAACTTAACCTATGGACTGAGATATGACTGTGAAAATGTATGGTTTTAACATGCACAGTTCATTTCACAATGTTATCAGCCACTCAGACAACAAAGTCTCAATTGGTACAGAGTTTAATGAGAAATAAATCAGAATGGATGTGATACTAAATGGTCATGGCCTATTTAAAGGTACTCTTCCAACATTTATCAGGAGGGACTAAGGTAAACAATGACAAGCTCAGGAATGCTGATATTTCCTGTGAGATGAAAACTGGGTACCTTCGGAATATAAATCAGAAGCAATATGCTTGGTGTGCCAATGAAACATACTTGGAACTTTTAGAAATTATGTTCAAACACTCTGATAAGTGAACAGTACCAGATGGTATAAACAGCATGTCTGAAGCACAGCCTTCAGTGAAAAAAGCAACACTTATCTGACTGTGGCAAGAATATTCCCTCAAATCAAAAAGTTTCTTAGAGAAAATAAATATGTCTAAAATTTCTGATTTGGTACACATTTCACAAATGTCTAAAGGTAAAGCAATCCTTGTACAGGCCTGGACAGGCCCTGAGGGTTCCAGGAGGTTGAGGCTCTCAGATTTCCAGACAATCGCTGCATAAAGGTGGTAAAGCTGTCAGCCCTCTGCACCAGCCACCTTTACCCGCCAGGAAATATACCTGGTACTCATTTCTGTTAGAGGTTGAGTTGACCCCAGGCACGTAGTGCAGCCTGAAGGAATATGTCGATGAAAAATTCCAATGACATTATCAGGAATTGAACCTGCAACCTTCTAGCTTGTAGCACAGTGCCTCAACCAACTGTTACACCACGTGCCTCTTCAAAACTGTCTATGGCTCCAAAATCATGAATGTAAACCTGACTTCCAGCATTGTTATCAGTGCTGTTGTAAAACAAAGGGATAAAGGAAAAGAAGAGGTCAGTGACAGGGATGAAGAAAATAGCGTGTTTAGTTATAATGTGGCATGTAGCACTAGTGAGCTGACAGTGTGCTGGACTACGTGGGTCAGAGAAGGTTTCAACACCACAGCAAGAAAGGAATTTCAAACTATATGAGAAGTCGAAGCAACTCATTAAAACAAACCAAAAGGACAAACTATTCACCATAATAAAAGCCACTCACACAGACCTACATATACAGCAATGGACTACTGGACCATGAAGACGGAAACTCCATGCTTCTCCAAAATGTTGGCAAGTATTTACCAGCTGACAAGGCACAACATCCCAGAAGACCAGTTCAAATAGCATGACATGCCATATGCATGATGTGAAAACCTCAAAATTTTGCAAGAAGTTATATAATTTGTAACATGCTGCAAGAATCCAAGACAAAATACCTTGAAGTGCCTATTGTTTTCGATTATTTGAGCATCATAATCCATTATTAGCCAAGAGGAGTGTCCCAACAAAGAATACAGTCAGATGATAAAGCAGATACCATCCACAGGCATTTTTACAAAATGACCATCACACCTCAAATAAATACAGAAATGAAAGAAAGAACCTCATCAGATTAAGAACAACTTGCACTATTACTGTAAATTAACAAGTACACAACATGAATTCAAAGTGAAAAATAGATACAGACATGATGAAAAATATCATACTAAATACATATGCCAATAGTTTTATCTGGTACTTAAAAATAAACCCGTCTTTGTACTGCACCTCCTTTGTGAGGTTTCGTAGATTCTTGCCAGGTTGAAGCCACAAGTCTTCTAGGATATGATGCCCTGTTAACTGCTAAATAGTTATCATTACGACAAGAGCGTGCAGTCTCCATTTTCAGGTTCCAAATACCCCAAGAAGAGACATGCATCAGAAACCATTAGACTTGGAGCTTCATCAACACCACTGTAAGAATCTCAGATCCCACAAGCAGTATGGTTCCGCCGATGGACAATCAAAACCAACACGAGGACTCTACTACAATAACACTAATCCTGAATAGAATGTGAGCCTGTAAGCCCACTGTCTGAATAGAGTAAAATGCTGTGGTCACCTTGACTAGTACTAACAAAACCACTACATACTGCAATTGTCATCATTCTTATTTACTATACTGGTTGAAAATCCAAATGCATGTAGCAAAGAAGCTTTCACCATACACTGCATACATGTTTTACAACAAGTATCATGCTGTATGCTTTCTTCTGGGTGATTCCCTGGGGTCTGAATTTTATATGCCGACGTTTCGGAACACTGCGTCTGTTCCATCTTCATAGGCAGGTAGGTATGAAGATAAAAAATTCAGACCCCAGGGAATCACCCAGAAGAAAGCATACAACATTCATAACACGGTAAAAGTTTGAAATCAAGAAAACAAGTATCATACTTTCCCATCATCAGAGCAGCTGGCAATAAAGTCTCCATTTAGATCAATACTGATTTGATTAACAGCAACAGTATGGGCACGTAGCTCCTTGTTGCATACATTGTTTCCCTGATGATCGAGCAAATGGATCATACCCCAGTGACTTCCGACACATACAAACTGAAAACAAGATATAATTAATATAAAAAAAAATTACATTAATGAAATAATAGTCAAAAAAGATCTAAGTAACACATGGTTCAAAGAAATGTGCAGTTCATCAGACAGTGAACATTAACCTTTTAAAAACGAAGCACAGACTGCTTTATTTAAACACCCAGTTCATACTGCACAGTAAACACTCCTTCTTGGTTATAAAAACCAATCTGTTTATTTTATATAGGGTAAAAGTCACTGTTTGTTCAAAGATAAATGCAAAATACATAAATATAGCGTGGGCTGAATGTACAGTTTTTGAATGTTAAACTTGTTGGTGCATCAAGCGACCAGTAGGCTTTGAAAGGTTAATTAATGATGTCACATCATGGAATCTTATTTCCTACTGGGTAACACAATCTCTCTTGCTGGCTACCATGTAACATCAAAAGACTATACCAACAGAACAAACCTACAAACCTTTGGATGTACAGCAATGCAACTAGCCGCATCCTTTGTGAGAATGCTCTGCAGATCATTTGTCAGACGCACGTATTTCAGCTTGGGTTCGACTTCCTCAGATGCTGTACTGTCCTTATCTTCTGCATCACTGACACTCTCAGCCTCCTATGAAAGAAAATCATCACCAAACATCACAATAACCATGGCATATAAATCACATTCAGAAGTACACAGTTCAAAATCTCGGTGGAACTGGCTGTTCTTACTAAGGTTCTTTGTGGCATAACATTTCTACTCCTATGGCACTATGCAGTGTAGTACTGCTACTACTGACCGATCCTATTAACGAATGATCAAGAACAATGACAGACGCAACAGCATAAACAAAACGGCTGCACTCTTATGATTATGTAAAACACTGACAATGTCCATACTCACAATAATGAGCCCAGGAAATGTAACTTTCCCTTCACCACAGCTCAGCTAACAAAGATCACCAGCAAATAAAAATATGTGAACAGAGCATCCTGGCAGAACACTGGTACGTGCATTTTTGCCAGTGGATAGTAGATTTTTAAGTTGTATTTCTGACATATCAATCACAAAAACAAGTCCACCTTTTTCTCAAATATCTTTCAGAGCTCATCAACACCAGAGATTAATAGAGCACCTTACATCATCATTAGAAACTTAAAACATTCTATATTCAACAAACTTCTGGGAACTCCTACACCAACGAGAAATTTAAATCTTATTGTTGCACCACGCATTTTTGTAGAATCACTTATATTATCAACCAACAACTGCTCTTACATAACTTTCACATAGAACACTTTAAAAATACTCAAAATCACTCCGACATGTTTCGATCTTGTCAGATCATCATCAGGGACCTTTGTTGTTCCTTGTTAAAGTTGTATTACAATATTCACAATTTAATTCGTTTTTGCGAACAAGGTGTTGTGGCAGCATATCTGTAAATAAATTATACTTATTAAGTATATTGTCATAATAGGTATATGAGTAAATACATAATGGTGATATTTGCTATATACAATCCATATAGCCTAACTATTTGTATATAGCAAAAATCACCATTATGTATTTACTCATATACCTGTTTTGACAATATACTTAATAAGTATAATTTATTTACAGACATGCTGCCACAACACCTTGTTCGCAAAAACGAATTAAATTGTGAATATTGTAATATAACTTTAACAAGGAACAACAAAGTTCCCTGATGATGATCTGACAAGATCGAAACATGTCGGAGTGATTTTGAGTTTTTTTTAAAGTGTTTTATGTGAAAGTTATATAAGTGCAGTTGTTGGTTGATAACAGAAGTGAGAAATTTAAAGTTGGTGAGTTAAACTTTTCCTCAAGAGATGGCAGACAGCATCTCTCATATTGCAAACCTTACACAATAACACACTTTAGATTCCATGTTTCACACTAGAAACATTTTGATACATGTGCAAGTCTTCCACTTTCTGAACATTTCTCTGATCCATGCTATTTCCCTCACCATGACACCATGGTCAAATATGGTTTGTCTAACAAAAAAAGAAAAGTCTTGAATGCACTATAGTTATATGAAATTAACAGAAAGAATACATGTGTTCTTTCATCTGTGATTACCTACAATACACACACACACCACCATGTGAGTTATTTCATTATAATGTAATGAGGAATTACATCATTTACAAGCATAAATGTTACAGCTTTCAAGACAGTCAATGACAATTTTTTAAGTCTTAAACAATGGAAACCAAAAACACCATACCAAAGATGTGAATTGTCTTTCATATAATCCTCTACTCAAGATTCACTAAACATGGCGCAAACAAACTTTCTGGACTGAATTCATTTCTTTAAATAAAATAAATACATAAAAAATAAAAAGAAACACCCTCTAGTCAAAGTTGCCCTTGCAAAGTAGTTTCCTTCCGACTTGATATAGCAAGACCAGTGAATGCACCACCTTTTGAAGCATTCTGTGAATTGTATTTTTGGACCTTGGCAAGTAGCCCCCATGATTTTTTAAAATCAGTGATTCATTAAATCTCCTTCCCTTTAATGACATCATGTGTTTTTGGAAAAGAAACAAGTCATACACTGCTAAATCTGGTGAGTACAGAAGGTATAGATTGACAGAAATTTTGCTTGTAGCCAGAAATTCGCACAAAGTTAAGAACCCTAGGTTCAAGAGACTGTCCAAAGACCTGGAGCAACCTCCAAATTTTAGATGCCAGATGGGTAACATGAAGGAAGTTCTATACTGAGAACCCATAATTCTGGAGTGACCTGGTGCCCCCCGCGTGGTGTGCGGAAATTGATACACACTTTCTATGTGAGGACAAAAATTGTAATAGTTATGCTGAAAACAAATGATGCCACCATACAAAATTTAATCACCTGAGTAACTAGGTGCCCCAGATTTGTTCACCCCCAGATAAACCAATAACCTACATTCCAATTTTCAGGTCATCTGCCATTCAAAAGGCTCTGCACTGACTCAAATTACATTCCCAATAGGTAAGCCCCTTCATGGATAGCAACTCTTCCATTTTAAGAGCAAGTTCCTTCACTCATTGCAATGTCACGTGCATTGCTCCCTGATGTCCCCAGGACTCAGCACCTTCAACACAGGTTACACCTTGGAAATTGCTCAAAAACTTGTGTTCTTTCAATTGTTTGTTCTCCAGTAGCTCCCATCAACACTCAGATAATCTAACTAGCAAAAATGTCATGCCAAAACAGTGTCCATTCAAGTCTGCCATTTCCTAGGTATACCAAAGTCCCGTACGGAACATTTCCTTGTACTTAACAAGACATACTCAACAACTACACGTGACATACAGCCTTATTTCTAGCAGGCAATTACTCAGCAGACTCTACTCTATATACATGAAGTGGAAGTTCATGTTGGTAACAATGTGTCATCTCACTGTTGGCCCAGAATATATCTGAACCCACCACACACACACAATCAGTGATATTTTTCAGAAAGTACAGTATTTAGTAATTCACAAGAATGTAAATTAGTATAAACAGGGGACTTTAAATCCCCCGTCACTACAGGGCTGGCAACCATATTTTACCTTGGTGGGAACGGTACTAGTATCTAGAAATGCAGTTCTCACCTAGCTGGATTGTGCATGGACTGTTACAGTATAACAAGACACTGCCAATAAGGATAACTTAAAAAAATGTTTTAACCTACAGCAGCATTTGATTGATGACCCTCAGCACCTCCACATGGCAGTACCTGCGAGTCCATGACTTCAAACCGGTAACTGCCAAAATATGAAAACAGATGTTAATTACACTAATTATACCAAAACATCAACGCTGTTTCAATAACTGTTCCCATAATCCGTTCTACCTATTAACACTACAGCCCATTCCATAAATCATGTATACCTGAGATATGCACTCTTTTACCACAGAAATTCGCTCTGCTTTCGTCCACCAGTTCTTGCCTACTACATTCTTAACAATGATCATCTAATATTCATTCTGCAACTTGCTCTTCATGATCAGTACCCCGCAGAATCAAAGCACTATATACGCCATTCCTACTCCGCATACCAACCGCGCAAAACATTTACATCGACTACGTCAAGTCGAATTACCGCATTGCGAACAGTCGTGCCACTCGGTATAGGCACGGATCGCAAGTAGACAACCTAGGGCATGAATCAGAAATGGTAAATACGCGTTGAATTCAGGGTGAAGTTTTAATCTCATTTATTATTCATCCGAGGGCTCGTAAATGAGCCGTGTAGAGACGCCTATGATCTTCAAAACACGTTCTATACAATTATCATTTTCGCGTCCTAAAATGAAGCTCTCTGTCCAATGTTGACTAGCATGTTTACATGTGTGCGCCATATTTTCGGTTGAGAAGTAAACTGGGGAGCCAATGGGAATTACAGGGGTGTATTGTATCCATGCTGCAGGCATTGATTGTATAGTTATACCGGTCCTAACGCGAACTGTCCCGGAAAACCCCTCACGTTAACCTGTTGACAAGAGTTCCTCCGCACAACCCCCAACCTTTCAACAATTTACTTTCATTCATTCATTTATTGATAATACCAAAATCCATTACTTGTAGGGAGCCAATCGACATGTTGTCATAACCTGTATAGTTCAATACACACATTGCTTCTAGAACATAATGAAAATCATTACCAATACATATATTGCATAATACCTATAACGTATGAACTGCCTACAGACAAATTTTGAAACGTAATGGTTGCGATTATACCATACTATATGTATGTTACATGTTTCCTATCCAGTGTGAATGAACCATATTTAAGCATGTTCCCTGCAACTAGTGCACTGTACTCAACCTTTTCAAACACCTTACTTCCTAGAGTCTGTGATATGCCTGTATGTATGTGTGCAAACATAAGCCACAAATTCAGCTGCTATAACACTTGTTTCATGATGATCACTCCCAGAATGCAGTAATGATGCATGTGTCTGAAGTCGCAGCCTATTTCAGGATTTCAGTTCTTTACAGTAGTATAACAGCTGACAAGTAACATTATAATTATCACCACTGTTGATTGCTGAATACAATTTCAGAAATGTAGGCATAAGCTTGTTTTATCTTAGCCTTTCTTTCTTGTCTATATTCAAAACATGTCTTGCTTCAGTAAATATTGAGATCCACATTGAAATGCATGTAAGTCCTGTCAAGTGGACATGAGTACTGTCAAATATAAATGAAAATTGAGGTAGAGTGACAGATTTCAGAGAGCCACTGGCTTGGTATGTTTTGTTTGGGGTTTCCCGTTATTCTCAGTTGGTGGTAAATTCTTGAATTTCAGCGAGATAAGGTACTGCACAGCCTGACGACTGATATTTCAAATTCAATTGGACTCCTACCAAAAAAATACATCCACCGTCTCTAATCCAAATGGTGTATCTCAAAGCTGTATGTGTGCCAGACATATAACACACATTTGATGACAGATGAGGATATACTCTTCTGCATGGATATCTGTACCACACGAGATGGGCCTGAGCAGTTAAAGGGATTAAAAAAATTAATGAAGTATTCAAGTTCAAAAACTGGACTTAAATGGACAATTAATGCTTTACTGCATAATCAGAATGTTAATGTCCCCAGTGATAACTGAACCCAGACACTGAAAGTAAACTAGGCAAACAAGCAGGCATGCATGGCTTATCTGGTAGTGCTTAACTTGTCGCTTTATACAGAACAAAGAACCCCTAAATATGACAACACATTAGGCATGCAAATATGTTTATGGAAATTTTTCTTGAAATGTATTTAGACTTGTGAACTTTCGTACCGCAAAAACTTGCAAATCTGCCCAGGAATTTTATGTCAAATATGCACCTTCTATACAAAATAATGAAAAACACCACCAGTGACCAAAACAACTTACCCAGATTTCATATCATTTGTCTACTAAACTTATAAAGCAGAAGTTCTGTGTAGACGTAAAAACGCAACACTAATTCCATAAATGTATAACATCCAGATTTATAGGATTCATGTATGCTGTTCTGGCACAACAATATAGAGAATGGGAAATCAACAGCCATTTGCCAATTTATTAGCAAGTATTGAAATTAACATTTTATAATCTGTCAACACAAAATATACTCAATAGTTCTCAGCAGAGGACGTGAAATAGCACTGGGTAACTCACGTTACCCTAAAACCGCCATCTGCCACAATTATAATTAAGAGATATTGTCTGTTATATTTCACTCTATTGTACACACATTACAATTTTTATGCATCACACCATTTCTAAAGTGAAGTTTTCTACTAAGTATATTTATTATTGCTGACACAACAGATGTAAATCAACAGAATTAAAAACTGTATCTTTGATACATAAAATACATGACAATGGTAATGATGGTTGTACTAGGGCAATAAAATATTTATTTACAATCAATAACTTAACACGATTTGCTCAACATGTCAACACAATCAGTAAAATGAATTCTGTATTCATTACATCTGAAATGTCCGTATGTGTACCACAGAAAATTCACAATACCATTTACTTACATACATTAAAATTTAGTTTCCCAATTCAGTTCATTTGTTTCCTGTGTGGGATTTGATGATATATTTCTAATACTGATACTAAAGGTAACCATAGGACTTATACTCTAAATTACAGTTACACTGTAAGTAGCATATTATAGAGTATGCTAATTGCTCTTTGTAACAAAATACAAATTCTATTCACAAAAAGGTGAAAGTATAAATCTTACTATGCTGCATTTAGGCTTGCCAAATTTTCTATTTTTTAAAAACCATATCCATCATGTTCTAATGCAAATAATGATTAAAAGAACTCTTCACACCACAGGAGAAACACAAATATGTCAATTTTCTTGTCAACAGGAAGAAGACTTAAATTCCTCCCAAGAAAACTCCTAACTCTCAACTAGTTTCAATTTCAAAACCAAAGGTCTCTTCTATGTAAAGTACAATGCATATTGACAATGGAATGAAAAAAAAGAGAGAGAAGGAAAGTGTGAAAGGGAGGAAGAGGGCTAGAATGAAATAAAAAAAAAGCGAAAAAGAAAACTTGTCGTAAGTGGTCAAAGCACTCATCTCCTAACTAACAGAATGAATTCACATGATGATAGTGGTATGTGTATGTGCCATGTGCACACTCTGGTGGGTGGTTACCAACATTTCAGAGGGTATAATTTTGAAGATGGTGGCAGTATGCACCCTTGAAATGTTAACCACCTACCAGAAAAGTGTCATAATGCTTAAGGCCACAAAATGAAACCTCATGCTGTAAAATCCCTCGAATTTTAAAAGGATCGGTCACACTGACACAAACTGACAGAAATCAGTCAAACATAATACTGCAATTTATTGTGGTAAGTGTAACTTTCTACAGACATATCAAAATATTAATATAATATAATTACCACAATTTATCATTCTGTTAGTAAGGGTAGTAACAGCTCTTATCATTCTAATAGCAATGGTGGTAATGATCATGGGAATGATTAAAAACAACATAAGATAACAAACACCTCCAATCATTGAATATGTATCTACATCAAAGCTCTCTGGTAATGAGGCTACGTCCTCCTCACTTTATACACATGCACGCAAGTTTACTTAATTAAATGCATACATTATTCCATCTGATGCACATGAGGTGGATACAGTGTTGGGTTAATCAAATGTTGAAAGCTGTTTCATCATCTGATCACAAATATAACAAGTATTTACTGTAACAATAAAATGCCTAATTTAAATTACAGGAACCTAATATAGAACACACATAAATTAATGTATTTACAAAATAATGTGATAAAACTGTTACACAGAAATAATAATTACACAAAAATTGTGATTGATCACATACAGTTACATAAAAACATACTGCAAGATTATAACTGCCTACAGTAATGAATAAACTGCACATTTGGTAGGAAAATGTGACTTGGTTACCAAAAGCAGATAAATGCCAAAATGTACACTTGTTAAGCAGATCATTACAGCGCAGATCATTTCAGCCAGAAATAAAGAACTGCCTGTGAAACTAGTACTGTAAATGTGCAGTCGTTAGAACAGCAGTTCTGTAATTGGCCACAATATTGCCTTCAGTTATCTTTGACGACCCAACACTGGGTGGGGAAAAGGAAACAGTCAACCAAAGCTTATCTCTGGTTCATTCCATGCAACTTCACACACACACACAGAAACTATTAAGTAATTGTATGAAGTCCCTGTAGCTTGAAAATGCTTCTCATACTTATTAAATATTACGTTTCCTGCCTCACAATCAATACAAGAAACAAGTATCTTCATGCAAGTCTTCAGAATCAATGTACATTATTATCATTATTATTTGTATTATCACCATTCTTCATATACCTGTCATATACCAACCTCTAGGCATATGCTGCTGCTATCACAGTACTGCCAGCATCATGCTACTGGTCAGCCTCATGGTCAGACCGACTTCACATCTTATTTGCATTAATCAGACATATACGGGTACTTCCACTCTTTAAGTGGTAAGAACGTTTCCTTGATAGCTTGTGGTGAAGTCCAACGAAGGACATAGTGTGGTCCACCAGCTTTGTCATTTGTTCCTGCATAACAGAAAACAAACTTTCAGAATATTTGGCATACTGAACAGGCCTCCAAAATTATGATGTTTATAAGAAATTCTTTATCTTCTAAACACATTTGCCATGATTTTATACACTATATGTTACTTAAGACTAACACGAAAAATAATTAACTTTCTTTTAAGTGCGTCTAGTGTAAAATCTTTAACATCAAATGTTATCACAGTCTGTTGGGTAATGGATAGATGGACACACATAACCTGTACATGTGCATTTACTTTATTAATGCTAGCCAGATAAAACACCATTTCATACATCATCTGTTCTGATCTCTGATCTGGAACCTTCACTGTAAAGCCCTTTTCTTCACACTCAATAAACTTTTATTCTCTTACAGTACAAGATGGATACATATTGACAGACACTACTTTTTAAAAACATGTGCTGACCATGCTCAGAGGTTGTTGGTATCCACCTCATTTAATCTGCTGCATACCCTTCAGTACACACACAAATGAAGCAGTGAATTTCAAATTCAAATAAGCCGTTCCAGTCTCACCTGACATACGACCTCCACCAAATGGCTGTTGTCCAACCACCGAACCTGTCGATTTATCATTGATGTAAAAGTTACCGGCTGTCTGTTTCAGTTCTTCCAGTGCATACTGCAAAAAGTGTCTGTAAATCATAATGAGGGTTTTATTACAGTGCAGCAATGCATTGAGGCATCAAGTTTCTCTACAGCAAGCATCAGATTTGTTACCAGTATTTTATGGAGAAACATAAACACATTGTCACTGTGCGGTACCATATGATACCATACCATGAACTAGTTAAAAAAAAAAGTAAGCAACCCATTTACTAACTAAATTTTTAACAAAAATTAAATTAATTCTGTAATTAATTTTGTATGATATATAGGACATAAGCAAATACACAAATATAGGATGTTTGTTAACATCTGTCTGGGAAAATCAACACTGACTAATGCACCACATTTATGTGCAAACTCCTCTTCACTGTCATCTGCCACTTCTACAGCATGTAACATAACTCCACTGTCTTGAATCTGTACCCTACACACACACACACACACACACACACATATATAAATAATTCTTAATATCAATTTGTTGCACAATGCTTTTATTTATTAGTTAATGCTCTGACATTCTTCAGCCTCGTTTCTTGGCTATCTTCAGGGAGCTCGTAAGTTCAATGTGGAATAAGAAACCAACTAGATGTCACTTAGTATTATATTTATTTCTCCTTTATAAGTTGCTCAACATGTTTCGGGCCACCCTGTGCCCATCCTCAGGAGCTGACGACTTAGTGGTATTTTTGCCGCGTGTGATGTAGTGCCGTGGCTGTGTAGGCGGTCAGATCCAGTTGGCTGGTTGTGTGTCCATTGGGAAGTATGTAGCTCGTAAGTTTTTCAATGTGTGCAGCTTATGTGTCAACTTATTTGGTAGAACCTCACATGTATGATTAAAATTATAATTAAAATCCTTAAAATCAGTTTATACAATATAAAATTACATTATGTAGACACTGAGGTAATCTGTTGTGTCCAAATATGCGTTTAACTTTTCTTCAAATGAAATGGTCCCAGAATCAAGTTTTGGATACCTCATGTTCCAGCTATGAATGAATATATGTAAAACCTCTATCAAATAAGTTGAGACACAAGCTGCGCACATTGAAAAACCTGCGGGCTCCCTGAAGATGGCTAAGAACTGAGGCTGAAGCATGCTGGAGCAATAATTAATAACCAACAACAGTGTGCAACAAGTTGGTATTAAGTATTAAATACGTAATATAGTTGCACAGAATATGTACAGCATTAAAAAAAAAACTATACCTAATATGTCTATGGGGAGGGGGGTTTATCAGCTTAAGAGCAGAAAGTAGAAGTTATTTTTTGAACTGAATGTGATGAATATGCAATGGAAACAAGCCGGCAATAAGGTTGGTTGGCTCTATGATGAAAACAATTCTAAACAGCAGTAATAAATTTAAACACACGTCAGTTTGCTACTTGTTTAACTGCCCCACAGTTACCGTGTATATGAAAATTACATGTGATTTGAAGACGGGGTGAAGATCAAATCAGGTAACATAATAAAATGTTCAGAAATATGTGTGATATGCCATTGCAATATTTTCTGGACACAATGGGGTTAAAAAATAACACGTTCGATTTGCACATTATACAAACATAACATTACCTTAACATTGCAAAATCAATTATTCCATGCTTCAGCACTCATGAATTGCAAGTAAGAAGAGCAATTAATTTTGTACTAGACATAACTAAATCTTGGACATGTACATCATCTTAGGCTAAAAGACCACATTTTGGAAAATCAATTTCTCAATCTTGACGGCGAGTGGGTAAAGGAAGAATCTGCTTTGATGGCACATTTAGAAAGAGTTTGTGTGTATCATTGGACTGGGATAAACAACTCACAGAACTGAGTCTAGGGATAGAAGCTAGCTCTTTCTAGAGGGCCCGTTAGCACAGGCTCACTTGCTCCTCTTTACACTGGAAGATGGCAACTGATCCTTTCTCCGAAACACGAAGGGTGTTTTCTGTCATGACAATCGATGATGTGCAAAAAACCAGTCACACCTACCGCCATACGCCATCATTAAATCCTTTAAAGGTGAGGACAATTTATGTCATGTGTCCATCTACAGCCCAGAATTTTTACTATATTGTTATATACAATGAAGCAGATTTACAAAGAAATTTAAGATCTTTATTCCTGCAGATGAGGCCATTATTTGGTCTCGAAACACTGACCAATAAACACCCAGAGACAGGGCACAATATCCAAGAAGAATGAAGACTTCACCTGCACCGCCTCAACAGCCCAAAAACTTGTAAAGAAACCTGACTTATATGCTTACTGATCCGTAGCAAACACAGCTCCTGTCAAGGCATAGGGTGTCGACTCCCCCACTAATCGCAGGGTAGATTCAAGATCCTTTTCTCGGTAAACAAATACAGACAGCACAGGACCAAAGATCTCTTCTACCATAATTCGATCTTCTGGATCCAATGTTTCCACAATGGTTGGTTCAATGAAGTAACCCTTGCTGCAACAGCACAACTTTAAGTTATTAAAAACATACAGTTCCTTATGGCATAAAACTAATGTTAACAAAATGAAATTAATCTTCCCTACTTCAGTTATGGATAAAATACACAACATATTCTCAAAAATCACACAATATTAACATTACTGAAACAGCTTCAGCATGCCTCTTTCTAACAAGTAATGGTTGTTCTATGACACAGTTAGTTGCACTGAAGTAGAAAATGCATCTAGATACCCTTCCAAATGCCTACAACATGGAAAAATAATTCACAGCTTTTCAGAATTTAATATGTACTGGCAGCCTGCTTCTGTATACTCACCACATTTATCCAGATACAAGACCTCTACAAACAGAAAAATGCAGAATGTGTCCCAGTACCTTCAGAATCTCTGATGCTAAGATCAATCCTCATAGCATCATTGAACAATGAGATAATGCTAAATATAGCTTACAACAAAATTATATGATTGTGAGTGCACACGCACATACACACATTCTTTAACATTTTAACTCATAACAGATAGAGCAGTCTGAATCCATGCAATGAAGGCATATAGGGGAAGAAGAGTTATAGCTCTACTCATTCTTAGCCTTGGCACCAGAAGGAGATGCATGTTCAGCAACACATCCTGGCCCTTTTAACACCCCCCCTCAACAAAAAAAAAAAGTATCCGTATATAGGAGGCTGGGTAGAAAAGGTACCTTACAGCACTGTCAATGTCATCCTACTGTACATGAATTACAATTAGCATAAATTACACACCATGGAAAGTAATTATAACACACAGCATTAGTTACTTTTCACACTGACACTGTACCCTGTAATCAATGCCGCTGTGCTGGTGGGTGATGCCACATAAAACTAATTATTTTAGAAAAATGGAAGATGCCAAGAGCATATGTAAGTGTTGTGTGCACCATACCAACAGAGTTGGCATTCCATGGACTCATAACTTATGTTGTGACATCCAACTTAAACAGGCAGTATTTTGTAAATCTGCGATGGTCAGGAGATGCACAACTATAGTAAACACACCACAAAGGTTTCAGATGAGACGTATAATAAAATTTTTGGCAGGGAAAGACCTAAAATTAACTTAAATTTAGCTGGATGCAACACAGTTGAGCTCCCGATGCTGTACCAATGGCGTGACATATGCAACCTCTAGTGCCAGCATGAGCACTGCAGAAACAAAACTCATTAGCAGAACCATCAGACAACTTAACTCATCTGCTGTATAACTGAATCTCAGAATGATTCTCTACTAAAAAACGAAACACATAAATAAAAGTGCAGAAAAAGTGACAAAATGCATTTTGTAAATGGCACATAATAGGTTTCAGAGAAGAGGGTGGAAAACTATTTCTGATATTTATTGCAAAAAAAATGCTGCTGATATTACAAAGTACAGTATTACTTTGCCAATGAGAAGTTCTCTTGTATTTTTCCCCTCTCTTGTATCAGCAGTACAAACTCCAGTTAAGAAGACAATCTAAACATTCCTAACAATAATGTATCTAGTGGATATGCAACACATTTACATACAAGAAGTATGCCCTTCCTTGCTATGGAATCTATTCTTGCATTAGTGTCAGTTAAGTCTCTTCACATCTTCATCACTACTCACACCTTGTAGTTATTTGCTTACTTGCATGGCAGCAATGGTATATTTTTAAAACATACTGGTCAAGCACATTCTCTAATACACTACAGTTTTAGCTTCCTGCTGCTAACACACAAAAAAGAAACACAGTTATGTCTCTCTTGGCTCATGTTTTCTACCATGACATGGTCCTCCCTTCATGTCAAAGGTTCTTCTCAGCAACAGATTATAGCACAGTACCATCTCATTTGCATTCAGTGGTACGTTCTTGCACATAACCTTGCAGTAGACTGGGCAGGGATTTCTTCTAGTGTTCCACAGTATCTTCATTTACACTGCCACTCTCATCACATACAAACTTCAAACACATGCCACAACATGTTTTTGTATCTGTCATGACACCAAACCAAAGCTCCTAAAATGTGGCTCCTTGGTCTTTCTTGGATTCCTTTCTATCTCCTAAACAACGTAAGACTAACTGGAAGCTACCTTCTTCCCAACATCATGGCACTTTGTTATTTCAAAAGCACATCAACAAAATTATAAAACTAGCACTCAGCACAAAGAAAACATGAGGTACTCACATCTTGCTGATATATAAGATAAAGGATGGGCAGGGAGAGCTACAGCAAATATGCCATGTGGATCCTGCCATAAATAACGTATGGATGGCCACATGCCAGTTGCAATACACAAAACTATAAGACAAGAGTGTACATCGTTTCTTCCCAAGCTGCTACCACATTTACAACATTACTTAGTGTAAGTGTTAGCTATAACACAACCGTTTATTATTTAATCACCCTAATATTCGTAAGGGATATGAAGAAGTAAAAACAACTAAATATGACAGGCTTATATGCATACAGATTGAAAGGCATCCTGGAATTCTTTATTTCACTAAAATTGTCTTTCGATGTGTCCTATGAAATTGAAAATGTGACACTGAACTTACCATCATTTTGTAGAAGGGTTGATATATGTTCTTGTTTGGATACATATACCTGCTTTTCATTCACCTTGTTACATAGGCATTTAAGCCTAGTTCTAGGATTTGGTAGGCAACCTACCTGTCGTCATACTTTCCACCTCCAATTACTGTTAAATCTTTTGAACTATTTGCATGTTCAATGTATGATGTTATGCGTTTAAATGCTTTGTCATCAATGACAGCAGAGGTGAAGCAGTCAAACTCTGTTGGATCGCCGACTTTTAGTCTAGACCGCTCTGCCAGAAGACCTTCCTTGATCTGCAAAAAAGAAACTACCTTGTACTATACAACCAATTACTAGCCCTGCCTTATATTCATCACATCATTTTTACACCAGAGATTTTGACTGTCAAATCCTCTGAGAAATGGTGCTTGTACCACTATAAACATGCTTTCAAATGATATATGTGTTTGTCTGCTGTCTAGGTACATACAATTTAAATGGAGCAGACATTACATATGGCAAGGTCACGGCAGGAATTCACAAAATACTTTAATAGTGCATGCATTAAACTTGTGGCTTTCTTACACTCGCTGAGCTCCATGCAACTACCAGATGTGTATGACACAGCACATTGTACAACTTTCATTCCAAGACATGTTTTAGCAAAGGTTAACCCCCTGAAACACGAAAGACCTAGAACCATTTTCAGGCTGAGTTTGATTTTAAACTGATGTTACAAGTTTCCAGCTAGACAGCAAGGCGAAAATCTGCTTACAGCAGAACATTGTAACAAATATAAATTATATTTGTCCACATAAGATTTTTTGGTAAAATCTTCTAGCACTAAAGCAACATTCTTTCAATCCTCTTCACAACAAATCATTTACATTCAAAAAAGCTCTTTTAGTAACCATGCACTTCATAACTGAGGGCTATCTTCATCACACACTGGTACCACGGCACTCTAATTCCTGGATGTCATGCAAATGTTTGTCCAAAAAAATAAGCGGTACTAATGAAAAATGGAATCATATTCAGTTTGGATGCAGTAAATTATGACATGTCTATTTTACTTCTTCCTGAAGCAATTGTGAGAATTGTGTTGCAGTTACCATTACATGAACACAAAATTTATAATGGGGAAGAAATCAAGGACTCGTGCTAGTCTAAAAAGTGGAAACGGACATGCATTTGCACAATAATTTTCAAAATTGATTTGACACAATATCTAACAACAAAATATTTTGTTTATGAGCTTAACATATATTAACTACTAACCTTTGGCCATAATGACTGTGGCACATACATACGCGAGCAGGCAGAACATTTCTGACCACAATATTCAAATGCTGATCTGATAGTACCCATAACAACACTGGTAACATCTGCTGATGGATGGACAAAATGGTAATTCTTACCACCGCACTCTCCTATAAGTCTTGGATAGCTACGGTACCGGTTAATGTTTTGGCCAACTTGTGTCCAAAGCCGGTTAAATGTTCTATAAAAATAACAAATAAATTAACATAAATTTTTAAACTTTTACAGCAGTGAAGGTCACGCCTCTGTTCTTCTTCGATGTGGCACCACATCCCAGAAGAACAGAGACCTCTCTCTATTGATTTCCAGTCCTAAATATGCTGCATCATACTGACCCAAACTTAGAATAATTTTTTCCTAATACAATATATAAAAAAACAGGGGGTAACCTTATAATCACAATCAAGTTATGCAAATTTTGTACAGGTCTTTCCTGAAAAGTGAAGACTGCGAAGGGGCTCTCTTATTTACTGGATTGTCACACATTCTGGTACAAACAGTAAGGTTAATGATTTATGCTTTTTCTTAACTGACTGGCTCAGTTATGTAACAATAATGGTATGGGTGACAATGAATTACAGTATGATCAACATGAATTTCTCAAGCAAAATTAATTTTCACATGACACAATAATATGAATTGTACTTAAAAACAAGTACATCGCCATTTATAAAATCTGTTATATCAAAAACCACACAGATACACTTACGCTACAGATCCTGTGAAGTTAATTCCACCAAGATGCGGGGAAGAGGTCACAGCATCCCCAAAAACAGGGCCATCAGCAGGAACAAAATTTACCACACCTGGTGGCAATCCTGCTTCACGAACAGTCTTAAAGACTGTATAATTTGAAAGCAATGCTGTGTCTGAAGGTTTCCATAATACTGCATTGCCCTGTAATATGCAGTCCATTTCATTACTAACTTCAATACATCTGACACTTTAACTAAATACTGGCTCAGATCATGGCTAAATGTAAAGACCTACCATAAGAGCCGGTGTGTAGGCCAGGTTCCCGCCAATTGCTGTAAAGTTAAATGGTGATACGGCAGCTATAAATCCACCAATTCCACGGTATCTCATGGAGTTCAATGTTACTGATGGTTTCTCACTAATTGGTTGGTACTTGGCTAACTCCTTTACTGAATATGCATTAAACCTACAGAAGAAAAATTTTCATGTATATAAAGAGCGCTATGCACAGGTGAGAAAATAATACCAATATTATCAAACAGACATTAGGCAAACAGGTTCTGTGGTCTTGAAATGGATTCAATTGAATCAAGATCTAAACACTGCTTTTTTAAACACAATTACATGGCCCTTAGCGTCTTTAAAAGCAGGAAATATCTTGGCCAACTGTGGAATATCCTAACACAAATTCTTGACCAGTGTCTCTTTCCTCTCAAGTTACAGGTGATATGCTGCATTTGGACATGACTGCAATTCTAGCTCATATACTTAATAATTCTGCACACCCATGCACCATCATACATTTGTCATTGTCTTTCTTCAATAATCTCTGACAGACATACCTGAAGAAATTTTATTAATTCAGCTGCTGAATCAGTTTTTGCCTGGATTACTGTCTTTGTCTTTTACAGAGAGTTACCTGAAGAAATCTTATTTATTCAGCTGCTGAATCAATTTTTGCCTGGATTACTGCCTTTATCATTTGCAGAGAGTTACCTGAAGAAATCTTATTTATTCAGCTGCTGAATCAATTTTTGCCTGGATTACTGTCTTTATCATTTGCAGAGAGTTACCTGAAGAAATCTTATTTATTCAGCTGCTGAATCAATTTTTGCCTGGATTACTGTCTTTATCATTTGCAGAGAGTTACCTGAAGAAATCTATCAATTCAGCTGCTGAATCAATTTCTGCCTGGATTATTGTCTTTGCTTGGCCCAGCATGGTTGCTGCATTCAGCCTCATGCGGTACTTGTTTGCCATCAGATCAGCAGCTCGGTGCCAAATTTTCAGCCTTTCCTCCAGTGGAAGCCGATCCCATGTCACCTGGGCTGCAGTGGCCACTTCTATCGCTCTTTGCACAATGTCCTATTGTAAAAAAGCACACCTGTAAGAAGCTGCAAGGTGACATAATTTCAAAATAGTGAAAAAATCATGATAGAGACAATAAAAAGAACTTATGTTTACCAGTTTGGCCAGCAATGTGCAAAACATAACACTGTTTAGTCTATAAATAAGACTGTCACGAAATATATGTTCAAATAAAATCTACATGTTTCATCACACACCCGAAACATGAGCAAGGGTCAATCAATATTGTTTACAACTAATCTCACACATATGTTTTGTGATGGAACATATGTTTAAACCTTCTCAGGTTCTTCTGTCTTCATGGCTAGGATAATCTGACCGATCACTTCACACTCTCAGCCCCAGTTACATGCAGTTCCTACCTCATCAGATCCCTCTCTATTAAAGTTAACATATTTGTACCTTGTGTTATGGCAACTCTTGATTTAGGTGCACTGTCAGCAGTGCAATGTGCTGCACTGAACAGACATGTTAAACGGGTGCACTTGGTGGACCAAGTATGTACAAAATGACCACGCAACATACATAAGCAAAGCATCACATCTGGTAATCTGTCATTCAGAATTTTTCGAAGTCATAATGAATATTTTATACATTCACTCATTACGCAGAACCACTAAGAATTCTAAAGGCTGCCTACATCAAACACCCAAACAAAGCAGACTAACAAAGAAACAGACTTGCATTCAGGAGGTACTCAATTCAAATCCCAGCTATGGGTTTTCACAAGTTTAGTCAATCCCTTCATGTAAATTTTGGAAGAGTTTCTTAAAACAGCCTGTTTCCTCCTACACTTCTGTCAATTCATCACTTACAATCATCTTGCCACACGTAATTTGACAATATGAGAGCATAACATCAGTAGTTTCAACAGCAGCGCAGAATAACCAGTAATGTGATGATGATGATGATATTGATGATAATAATAATGATGTTTGGTTCTGAGATATGGCCAAGGGAATAGCAATGTTACACTGCAGCAGAGAATGGCATCTGACAGTTGTTGTTTTTATATAATTTACTGTGAAAACTAACCCATCCTGGAGACAGCCCATGTGCTATGGCAGAAATGGGCATTATAAAATACCACTGAATTCCTGAACACATCCAATTATGGTCATTTCCAACAAACATACAACCCATCCTATCCACCTGGTGGTAGTGGCACCATCTATGTATTCAATTAATATTCATTCATTCACCATTCAAATAATAAATACCACATATAACCATACGGACTTCAACGTATTTGAGTCCACAGAAGTAATCCACAGGAAATAAAATACATATCACTCACTCACATGATACCTACCCCATGTATAGAGAAAGGTAAAAAGGTAAAGTGATCCCATTACAGGCCTGGTGTGGCCCAGAGGGTGGGTAGAGGTATAGCTCTCTCTTCCATGACAACAGCACTAGAAGGGGGCGAGTGGTCAGCAGCATGCCCCGGCCACACTTTACCCCCGGGAAAGACCCGGTACCCATTTTACAGGAGGCTGGGTGGGCCCCAGGGCCGGTCTGGACGGGCGGAAAATCTCGTCCCCACCAGGATTCGATCCCGGACCGTCCAGCCAACAGTAAGTCGCTATACTGACTGAGATACCCAGCTCACATATAAAGAGGTATGTAATGTAAAATAAAAGTGTATTGCACACCAGAACTTAAAAAATCATGGTAACGTGACATGAAAATTATTGTAAAAAAAGTATTTCATGCAGTGCAGCAAATCCCTTTTAATTAACTGACTAGTACACATTAATATCATAGCCTGATTTGTATATATTAATATCAGTCTTACTTTCAGTAACATTAATCATAAACTAACACTTTTTTCATCCAGGAAATTACTTTCAAAATATCCCATTTCAATCCCTTTTACATAATCACAGGCGTCTTTACATATCACTGAGGATATTCATCCACTTTTTTGGTTGTAACATGTACAGCCCCGTCCAAAGTAAGGGCAGCACTACAAAGAGCACAGCACTTTTAACATGTCTTCTATGGGCTAGGAAGGAGGCAATCACTAGACATAAATGCACAAAATCATGTTCACTGTACTGTGCTTATGTCAATCCTTGAATCATTGAGCAAGGTCATATTAGCTCCACCTATGGGGGGTTTTATGGTCCTTAGCTGCATGAGTCCATCATCTGCTAGACACTATGTGCAAAATTAATATAAACTGCACACCTGCCTTCTGCCTTAATTCATTTAACAGTTTAAGGACAGGCATAAAACGCCTGTGTAATCTATAGTCTAATTCACTATACAAAAAAACTAATCACTTTTGTTAAGCTTTCTTTGCACCCTACACAATCAAGTTTTCTTGAGAACAGTGTTCAAGTACATGGCCATGCTCTACTTGATCCACAAACTGTTGAGAACTTGGTCTCACAGCACATACATCATCATTACAATCACTTTTCACTAGTATCAACCCTGTAGGCCACAATATTGTAGTCATCAGTGACTGGGGTAAAGGCTGGAAAAACATGAATCACAGTTGGAATCCCTGCAAAGGAAAGAGACTTTTTCTCCCTTCCAAATTGTCCACAGCAACTCTGGGGCACACCTAGTCTCCCACTCAATGATACCAGGGGTTCATTCCCTGGGTTCAGGGTGGCCAGGACGTGAAGCCTACCACTCAACACCACCTAATGCTGAGGCTAAGAATGAGTGGAGCTATGCTTCCATTCCCCACCCCCACAGATGCCTTCATGGAATCCATCAGGACAGATTGTACTTTACCTTTAATGTAACCTTGACATTTTCTTTTCTAGGAATGCCACAGCAATGTACTAGTTTCTGTTTCCTTCCTCTCAACAATTACCCTCAGTGCTGCCCTAGATGACAGTACATATTAATATTCATCATCACAACCAACTCATTTGTAAATAGTTTTATTTACATGGCAACTAGTTGACCCTAAATTTGGGCCATCATCAAGATATGACACAAGAACTTGAAATATATACAGCAACTAGAAGTGTAAGTTGGCGATCTCCCACTTCTACACCAAAAAATTTACCTAGATCACAGACCAGATGAAGAACCTATTTGCCAAAATCCTTTCAACTCATTCAAACTTGAAACCATATCCTAACCTCCTCCTTCATAACCTTATTCATATTACATCAATTCAAATTTTGCAGAACTTCACACCTCCTCTTGTTCGCTGTCTTGCCACAGTTTAACCTCAAAGCCGCACTGACAGTTGTGGCAGACAGCAGTCCTACTTTCGCACAACATAACCTCACTGTAACGCAGGTATACTAGGATTCAGACTTGATACTGAGATTATACTGGACTTTTCATCTGAATATCGGTCCATGCACAGTTTACAATTAATAAACAGAGTACTAAAAACTAACAGTATTTGCAGCTTACAATAAATGACACTCCAGAGCCCATAAGATCACATGCATAGATGAGAACAATATTAAAAGAGAACTTAGAAAAACAGGTTGTCAGGATGTAAACTGGGTTGAATTTGGGTCAAATGGAAGGCTTCTAGGGTGACAATGATGAACCTTCAGGTTCCATAACAACAGGCACATAATACACCACTGAATACATATCAGCTTCACATAAAATACCCTGAACCGAGACAACAGATACTGCAGCATCCACCTGAATGATATAGCGTACAGTAAATTATACAAAAATACAATGAATACCTAATTGCAATGACTGTATATATTTTAACAGCCTCAGAACGAGTTTAGTTTTTATCCATTATCATTAGTACACTTTGTGAGTCACTGAATTTTATCAACAGATGGAAAATATTCCCTTTTACTACACTTCCAAATAAGAAGGAAACAGACAGATCAACAAAACACAACTTTACTTTATGTTCTATTGTGTGTTTATTTCTTAATTATACTCCAACACAATGGGATGCATAAGTGTAAAAAATACACTTCCAAAGTTGCAACATTAAACATTAATTATAATGAAATAAAGTTCAGTAACAAATCTTAAGATTTACAGGTCTAAAGCTACAATTGTCACTACTATATGCATGAATTTTCATTCCAGGTTGCTGAATAATGCTGTTTCAACTGGACATGTTAATAACAAGTGGATGGAGAAATGATGATTAATGAAGATTACACAAGGATCTGAAATGAGTCACGGCCTATTTGAAAGTAGTACTGCCCGTTATCTGTCTGGAGAGGTTGAGTAAAATCATTAGAATCATTTATATGGCTATGCTGTAACCCAGAAGACATCCAAATGGCACATCTGAACACAAGCCTACAATACTACTGCTCAGTTCCATTTTGGAAGAGGATATTTTTGTGACATATTCACCCTTTTCTTACTATTTCCTCACATGAAGTGAAGGAGGAAATTGGAGAGCATCAAAAGAAAACCAGTGAATTCCAGTACGGGTTTCATGCAAACTACGGATGATTATAGTGAATAATACAACAGATATTAAATTCACACAATCCCTGGTATGCATTCCCCAACACCAAATATCAGTTATGAATAAAACATCAGGACAGACATATGACATTTCCATTATGCACTCACTTCAGGTATTTCATGTATGGACACATAACACATATCACAGTTAGTTGTGTAGAGAATATGATTTGGTCTATGTGAAAACATCTTACAATGTCAGAAGTTACTCTAAGAATGAGGGACTGTCACTGGAATTACCTTGTGCTGAAGTGGTTTGTGGACAGGATATACAAGAGAAAAAGTAATTTCAAAGTGTTACAGGGTGTGATCCAAGAAAGGAAATCTGACCTAAAGACTATGACCAATGTCATTAAAGACATATTGTAATGCTTCATTTATACCATGCACATTTTCAGTCATTTTAAATAATTAATAATGACATTTAAGACAAAAGCAATCAGTGTCAGCAAAGTTACTCATAACAGCCAATCTCTGAAAAGTATGTGCATGACTAAAGAAAACCATGTAAAGACTAGTCAGGACAACCAGTCATTTAACCAACACATGAACCCTCTGAACAGGAGCAAATTAGTCTGGTTAAATTTTTACACGGAACCATTTACAGGAGTTTTGCAAGTGGTTTCTAATGACATGAAGACACATACTAATGTGTTACTTTTTACAGGAGTGACTTTAAATTGAACCTACTTACCAATGGCTAAACTAAGACTGAAAGCTGGAACATCATTAGAGAGATATGGCTGGTATCTCTAATTTTCACAGAGCCCCTTCATATATCTCCTTGGGATCAGAAGTGAATAATGGTAAAATGCCACTTTTTTAACTTCTTCACGCATTGCATGTGAAATACGTTATGAGATATGCTGATCAATAACAGCTATGCAGTTCCACTGTAAGTTAAAATAGAAGTATATAATTACGATTTCTCAGCTGATGAAATATGCAATAATTTGGCAAAAATTAAAAGCTGCTTACCTCTACAACTATTAATCTTAATTTGGTTGTGTTCACCTACATATTCCTTATTTTTGAAACATAATAAGTTTAATCATAACCGTTCATTCCAAAATCACATTTAATCTTGCACACCAATAATAATAATAATAATAATAATAATAATAATAGGTTTAAGGTGACCCTAGAATTTTGCCTTCTGTTATAACCATTTTACACAGACTTCATATTTCATTAAGTACATGGAATTGTAATTTCCAGTTCACCTCTTTCAAAATAAACTTGTATCATACCTCTTTAAGAAATGAGCATGGCAAGAGTGACTTTATACTGGTGATATGCTATATATAAACAAAATTAAGGTGCATCTGAATTTGTCCTCCTGCCCACATACTGATCAGAACGGTATCCAACAAATGATTCATATTTAAGTACAGCATAAGATGATGATGTAATCTCTGCCCACAAACTGTTGCAACTTCAGGCACTAGAAAGCATGCATGTGCAATTTATTGCTTTGGGGCACACGCAGACCGTGGATCACATCACTCTGGCCTAGACACCTGTATAAACCATTTTTTTTTTTAATTTTGAATACCTGCTATTAATTTGTTCTAGCACAATAAAGTCTGTGCCTTTGGATTCATAAAATCACTCTACAAGTTACTAGCCAGCTTATAAACTTTACTAACAGAACTACATATCCAAGCATCAAAAAAATAGAAGGCTGGTGGAATGGGATGAATTGCCAAGGCCTAGAAGCCTGGCAGGCTCAAACATTATCTATCCCTTTTGTGTCACTAAACACTGAACTAGGGAGTACATTCTGTCCATTCTATGCAGACAATATATATACATATACATATATACACACACACACATATACAAACTATGGAAAACATGAGTACTCTGTCTCATTTCTTTCCCCCACTGTTTTCAAACAAATTCTCAAACTGCACAGAAAAGCTTTATGCTTCATTTGTTTGGGCAATATTTTGCTGTTTACACAGTGTAACTCACAGCAGCAGTTCCCAGTATTAAAATTTGATAACTTAACTTCAATAAATAAATGCAACAAATTATGCAATGAAGTTCAAATTCTCAGAGAAGAATTTAAATCCAGGTTCCAAGACGTTACAGGAAATGTAAAACACCTTTCCACACAGTTGTACCTACATCTGAAACAGAAGTGGAGGCACCCCCATGAAATTTCAAATACATTTACAAAGCAAAGAAGAAACTCAATAAAGCTTCCCAAATGTATCTTTGCTGTAACTTTTAAAACTCTTCATCAACAGAAAAATTTCCCTCAGTTCTATGCATACAGCACTGCACTTGTATCACCACAAGGACACGAGAAACTATTTTAATACATGAAACACTGTAATCCAAATGAGGAGCAGCTGTACTAAGAAACAAGTGTAAAGTTAAATATGGGCTGCATACTTCAAAATTACGGTGAACTTCTTTAGTTCGAGGAAAAGCAAGCAGTGTCACAGATAATGCATAGATGAAAAGTAATGTTAAACTATCCTACACAATGATGAATTAACCTGTAATATTTAATTAGATAAAACAATTATATACTATATTGTCTTAACACCACTGCATAATGAGGCCTGGAAGTGATCTATAATGAACTTACAGACTCTAAGACAATAAACACCTGATTTCATGACTATGTGTATCCGACATCACATTGTGTACCACTGTGACAGATCAGTCTACATAACAGCTTCTAACTTAAAAATTCTCTCTGCATACAGCAAGATCTACTGGAGCAGAAGTTCAGTAACTACACACAAGAATGGAGAAGCTGAGATAGCAAAGACACTGCAGTGACTACACTATGGGTTTAATGTCTGAGGAATCATAGTTCACTTCTCAGATGCAGACAGCAATTTAGCTCTTCTCTGAAGCTTCCACACTGACTCTTGGGTCCAACCAACCCTGTGTTCAATGGGTATTGAAGGCTCTTTCCTTTGGTGGAAAGGAACTAGGGCATTAAACTCATCACTCACCACCACTCAGAGTCAAGGATAAGAATGAATGCAGCTATACTAGCACTGTGCAATATGCCTTCATGGCATGCAGAGAGATGTTACTCTTTACACATAAGTGTGGAAAACTGCACTCCACCCACATTTGAACTGATATATTTTCCAAATATGTTACTTGTGGTTTCAAATACCTCAATCCTCAATGTTCACTTATTGCTGACTGAAATGTACTGTTCCAAAGCTACACGGAATACATGAAACCAGATTTTAATTTTTTCTGTACATCATTCAACATTCAATGTATCAAACACTGTTCCAAATATAAGCTGTAACCCTTAGAAAGATTTTATGTACCAAGTTTCATTAAGCAGAGTTGTTTTCGAGAAACTGACAAAGTCTTACTTCAGGTTCATTTACAGAAATAATCATGTTGGACACGTATCAACCAAATTTAACCTTGAACTTTTCATATAATACCAAACATAACTGAATTCTGGTAGCAGTTAAGACATGCACATAGAAAGACATGGCCTCCACCATTGTATATTACTGTATTTACCTGAAAGCAAGAAGACTCTAATCAAAGACAATCCCCAGCAAAACACATCTGCCAGGGAAAAATATATTTTTCTATATCTAAGACAAGCCCCCAAGAATAAACAGTCTACTAATACAAGATATTTTACTATTAATTTCACAAACTTAATACGTTAAGCATGTCAGATTCTATCTACCTTTACCATGTTATTGTCTTCATCTCACAGTCAGTGTCTTCATCTTCCTCACACTCTACCCTCTTCACTATCATTCCACAACAGACCCTCCACAGTCATTTCTAGTGATACATGCTGCCATGCCATTACAATCCACACCGACTAAATCCTACTGTTACATTTCTTGGTTTATAAGCTTACTTGAACCCATGAAGATTCACCATTTTCCCCACAGATTGTGACAGATGTTAAGAATTTAAATATGTGGGCTCCAGATTTTTGTGTTGTGTCGGTGGTCTGATCAGTATGAGTTCATGGCTCTTTTAATGGTTTGTAATTTGCAGATTCATCCAGGTTTTATTTTTGAGCCTTGTACTTAATTTTTAATTTTTCAATAGCCATTTTCTTTGATGTTTGTTGTACCGTGCATCATTGTGATAACTGAAGAATAAAAAACAACTAGACATGACTTATTATTTTATTGTACTTCTTGTAGGCTCAACATGTTTCGGGCACTACTATGCCCATCATCAGGAGCTAGCGACTATAATGTTGATTACCACATTGGTCGTTTCGTTCTTGGTTTGCTGTGGATTGGAGGTTAGGTGCGGTTAGGCTGGAGTAGTGTCCGGGCTGCAGCCTGGACACTACTCCAGCCTAACCGCACCTAACCTCCAACCTAGGGCAAACCAAGAACGAAACGACCAATGTGGTAATCAACATTATAGTCGCTAGCTCCTGATGATGGGCATAGTAGTTCCCGAAACATGTTGAGCCTATAAGAAGTACAATAAAATAATAAGTGGCATCTAGTTGGTTTTTATTCGTCAGCCATTTTCTTGTTACTACCCTTCCTACCCTTGGACTAGATCTGTTCTCAAGTGCATACCATAACAAGTTATTGTGTCTACGGTGCCCAGTGACTGGGAATAACTCAATCTAAGAGGTTCATCAGGTTAAGTGCTTCTTTTTTCTGAAAATGGAAACAGATCTGGCTTCTGAAACGTAGCACTTAGTTGATAAATTAGACAAGGACAAAGAAGACTGTGGTCAATTAACTTCAGTCATGCTCTGATCTCTCTTTTGTTCTTTTTGGCCCTTGAATATGGAACCGATAGATTGTTGGGAAGAAATTACTACTCTACCCTGCGTAATATCTCAGAACAGTGCTAATCTCACGTTGTTTTTGCGATGCAGGCCCTTGTTTGTCTCCACGTGGTCCAGTTCACAGTGATCCAGTTTGGTGTTGTCGGGTTTGGCAATTCATGTGTGTATTTATAACAACCTCATATATTTAAGCACCAAATTTAAGGAAAAGCTTCATCTTGCATTTGAGTCAATACAGTAACTTCATAAACTCTGTATGAAAACATGTGCTAACCACTCATATGCATGAAAAATTAAGTGGCAGAAAGATCTTATGACAGTATGCAGGCAATACCACAAATTATCACAAACTTAATTGAAAGCAATTTCATACATGATCAAATAACATTCTATGAAGGTGTCATATTGTCTACTGATGTGTTCAACATGTGATGCAAGTATTTTAAGTTCATGCACAAAACTACAACTGTTGTTTCTGAAACTCTTCCAAATTGGCAAAGGGAACTGGAATAGTCTTTAAAAATTATGGTTTGCAAATTGTCACTCAGTTAACACACAAACATTGCCCTTGTATATTTTACTGGATGCAATACTAAGAAAATTGCTTTTATTTTCCTTCTGTTTATGATGTCTCAGAATTCTGTGGACAAAGGACAAATCTAACCCTCGAACAACAATGCAGTGAAGAAATTTTCCATTAGTGAGATGCAAATAATTACAATCATTTTAGCGAGCTGAACATTCAGTTCAACTTCAAAACATATCAAAACATTACCTGTATTTTAAAACATGCCAACTACATAAAATGTCTACTAATCAAATATCATAAAATTTGATTTAATAATGTCTATTTATGTAAGTAACAGCTGATGTTTTCACAGCACTCTATATTCAGCTTACGGGCTGACAAGTTGCAACGCCGTGTAACCTTATCACAGGATACAAACATTTCAAAGAATTTAGCTGCCTTCATGCACAGAGTCAACAGAAACAGGGTAGGAAAGTAACAGGTTACAGGAATCCAGGAATGTCAAGAGTAGGGAGTGCATATTTCCATGCACAGTCATCAGTAGGTACCTCTGGTAGCACTTTCTTCCAATCTGCCTATATACTACCCATACTTGCATCCTACTTACTCTGGCCTAGAAGAGAGAGGTAGTATTCCTCTGCAAAACCAGTTTCCAACCATAAGGTTACACAGTGTAACAAGCTAGAAGACAATCTAAATTTGTAAGTCCTCCACCAGTGAAAGGCTCTGGGACACAACACATTCACAGGCTCAGATTATGACACTGTATATTGGACTGGACAGTGACCAAATTACATAATTATTACAATAGTAAGGAGCTTAGTGTAGTAATACATACAGTCAAACACAACTGTATTACCTCTATTATTACAATGAGGGTTCTAACAATGACATGTTTCGGCCCTACAATGTTGGCCATCTTCAGGTTGTAATTAGACTAGATCAGTTATATTATAATGCGTGGAGCATTCTTGAAAAGGGGGGGGGGTACCATGGTCCCGTTTTTAGGTGAAATTGTCATTGGTAGTATGTCGAGCCCATTTTATCAATATGTTAATGGGTACTGCTCTTATGTGCTAACCTAATTATAGTAAATTCACAAAAAAATTAATAGAATGTCGTGTCCATCTACAATTTTTACAAGTGGGTATCATTCATATGTACTAGCCTAATTATCGTAACTTAAATTAATCACAATGAATGGTACCCACTGGTAAAAATTGTAGATGGACACAACATTCTATTAATTTTAGTGAATTTACTGTAATTAGGTTAGCACATAAGAGCAGTACCCATTAACATATTGATAAAATGGGCTCGACATACTACCAGTGACAATTCCACCTAAAAACGGGACCACGGTAAACCCCCCCCCCATTTTCCAAGAATTCTCCACGCATTATAGTATAACTGATCTAGTCTAATTACAACCTGAAGATGGCCCACAGGTAGGGCCAAAACATGTCGTCATTAGAACCCTCATTGTAATAACAGAGGTAATATAGTTGGGTTTGTATGTATTACTACACTAAGCTCCTTACTACTGTATAAAACGCAACGGGGATGACGCACATCAGAATTATAATTATTACCAGTTTCTTCTAGATAATATATTAGTTGGCCATGTTTCTAGATCATGTATCTATAAATATAATAAAGTTTGCTGAGACCACTCATCTCCTGGATGACCACTTGGACGTATTCAGGGCACAGCAAACAAATACACTTCTCAGTTAAGTCCTTTGCTATGATGAGGGTCATGTACAGCATTTGATGATAAAGACACTTGTTCTGATAGACAATGATGGTGTGCTGGTCAGGAATAAACAGCGCGCCACACACACCTAACTACGAATTACATATGCAGCCACATTTACCAAGATTTTATCGTAACGACACGCTACTATATTGTATTTTATCATTTTAATAATTCATAACTCTAGCTGACACAACTTGTAAACTCCCTAAAGATGGTGTACTAACACTGAAACATGTCGGAATGATTTTAATACAAATTTACACTACTTATTTGTGCATATGTTGGTGTAACAATACACATGGGACCACTATGTTGCTTCAAAATGTCAGGAATCAAATACCCAGTGACATTCCAAAAGGAATTGTACCTCAGACTGTACACAATACTAATTAGTGTTTTTTATAAGTACTGACAAAAACTGACATTACTAAGGCATGTTTTACCTGAAATTCAAAATATACATAACGCTGCTTAATACAAGAGCAACCTCTATTCAATATTTCCTTTCAAAATGTTCACTTATAGTGATACTATTGTTCCCTATCCAGTCTAGCTTGCAGTGGTTTATCAAATACCAAATCATCATTCATTATGTGGCTACTTCAATTACCCATTATCAGAAAAACACTGCCACTCTCACCACCGCTAATAGTAGTGCCAATTTCATCATGTTTAGTACCACCAATATTATTTCCTTTTTTCCAAAATATTCACAATTTTATCACCATCAATCACCATGTTTTCTTTTGTAGCTGCAATCTTAATCTTTAATTTTGCTTGTAAAAGCAGGTGGTGGTTCCACACTACTATTTGCTAATTCACGTTCCTTAGCTAACTCACTTTTATCTCATCCTATGATAATTCTCACATCAGACAATGAACTGACAAATTATGGACACCTAAAACTTGAAGTATTATAATAGTAAATATATTAATGAAGTGGCAAACCAAGGAACCACTATAACTATAAGTAACCATTATTGTGTATAGACTTAGATCAAGGTACCTACTACAACTATAGATAATACATTTATATAAGATGCACACTGTATATATACTTTATAAGCCAA
>Ga0123355_10001297_pt1 | contig 34880 bp, 28 predicted proteins | sample TergutEmb28metaG_3_FD_89872 | JGI IMG/M metagenome (GOLD analysis project Ga0123355, IMG submission 89872) | Embiratermes neotenicus P1 segment gut microbial communities from Petit-Saut dam, French Guiana - Emb289 P1 | ecosystem: Host-associated > Arthropoda: Insects > Digestive system > Gut ...
AGCACACACAGCCGGCATTATCACACTTCGTATTCCGTGATTAAATCCGGCAGGTGGCAGCCACCCAAGTACGAGAGCAAAAAGCAATATCATCAAAGAAGCAAGCCAGAATCCGGGCATCGACATTCCTATCATGGTAAACGCCGTTGTTAAGTTATCTGTTACTTTTCCGGCACGTCTAGCAGCGAATATCCCCAGCGGTATCGAAATCGATACACCAACTATGATGGTACCCGCAGCAAGAACCAGAGTGTTAGGTAGCCTATCTACAAAGGTTTCCCATACCGAAACTCTGGTAAAGTCCGCCACTCCCAAGTCTCCTTGAATCAAGCGGAACATGTACCTGCCGTATCTGACTATCAGAGGGTCGTCAAGCCCAAGTTCCGCCCTCAATGCGGCAACTTCTTCTACAGTCATATCGCCCAAATCCATACCCGCCAACATGTCGCCCGGAGCAAGATCCATGAGTGCGAACACTATGAATGAAACGATAATCAAGACAGGGATAAGCAGAATGAGTCTTCTCAAAATATAGCGAATCAAGGGGTTCCCTCCTTAGTCGGACTACACCCCACAGCAACCGGGGCGTTAAAGCCCCTGTTGCTGTTCGGTAATCCTGTTATTGTACAGTCCAGTAGAACCGGGATACTGTGTCACTTAGAGTGAGACTATTTTATGGACGAAGATGGTCCGGAGCCTGATCCATATCCCAGTACATGTTTGTAAAGTTGGCACGAGGCATCTGACCCCAAAGATGGATTCCACCTACACCGGGAACAGTCGTTATGCCGTACACTTGTAGGAATAGAGGTACTGCTACCATATTTTCCCAGAGGTACTCTTGTATATCGTAGGCGATCTGACGTGCAACTTCACGATCGTGTGTCACAGCTAGTATGTCATGTTGCTCTTGTAAGAATGGGCTGTTAATGTTCATTCTGTTAGATGACACACCGCCCAGAAGGTTGGCACGAATAGCACCAAGTGCAGTTGGGCTAAACGGTAGCCAGTGAAGTGCAGCCTGGTTTGTGCGGTCCGGGTCATATTGCCATTCAGAGATAAGAGTTGCTGATTCCATTACATCAAGCTCAACATCAATACCTACTGCTCCAAGCTGTAGCTGAACCATCTCTGCAGCTCTTGCCCACAATCCGGGTACAACTGCGACTACGAGAGTTTCGCCGTTCCAGACCGAACGCTCAAGATATTCCATTGCCAATGTAGGACTAAACTCTGTAGGCAGATCGGTTCTGAAGAATTCCGCACGACCTCCCCATACGCTTCCACCTCCCCAGGGTTGCGCCCAGTTTCCATCTGCAACAATTGCAACGTCTACGACATTAATCGCATGGGCTACAGCTTTTCTGAAGTACAGGCATCTAATGAATGGATCCGGTGATTGGGCATTAAAGAATAGTGTCTGCGGGGTGCTGTCAACGTCTCTGATAACCTGGAAATCAGGGTTAGCGTACATTGCATCTGTGTCTTCAGCAGACAGAACATTAGCTATTTGAAGGTCTCCGGTCTGTAGCATTACATTACGAGTAGACATCTCAGGAATTGTCCACCACGATACACTACGTGTCGGTGGCGGGTCACCCCAGAAATCTTCGTTACGCTCAACATGTACTACATTGCCCGGTGAGAATTCGATAATTCTGTATGCGCCGGTTCCTATCAGTGCCCATGCAGGGTCATCTCCACGTTCTTCCCATTCACGGCTGCTGAGTATATGTACTGCCCAGTGTGAAAGAGTAAATTCAAAGTCGGGATCAGGCTCGTTAAAGATTATATCCACTGTGTACCTGTCTACGACGACCACTTCCCGAATCGCACGGAATCTCGCCCAAGCAGTTCCTGTTTGGTGATAATCACGTGAAACTTCAAATGTAAACTGCACGCAGTCAGCTGTGAAAGGATCTCCATTGTGGAATCTAACTCCCTCACGCAGATTAAGTCTGATGGTTTGGAAGTCATCTGTATACCAGCTGGTTGCAAGTCCGGGACGATAATCACCGGCACCCCAGACTTCAATAAGTCTGTCATGAGTGGTACGCATTACCAGCGCACTACCGCCGGTTTGACCCGATAGGTTGGAATTTAGCACTGTTATAGGTGCTTGGTCTGCCGCAATATTAATATGGTCGGCAAGATTGGCGCCCTCACGTGGCGGTTCTGCCGGGGGTGTGGGTGGTGGTGGTGCTGGTGCGGTGGGTGTTGTTGGTGCGGTTGGTGCGGTTGGTGTTCCTCCTCCGGGGGTGGCAACATCAGTTGTTGGACCGCAGGCAGCCACCAGTGCCAGTACCATAATCATTCCAAGGATTATGGCTATCGATTTCCTATTCTTTCTCATTTTGAATCCTCCTTAAAATATTAGTTTATATAAATTTTATATATACTCGTAAAATATTAGTGCTTCGTGCTTTAAATAACCGTATTCTAGTGTGTCTTATACCAATCTCTGACGTAATCGTAGTAGAACTCTTTGGCAATTTCTTGGTTAGCAGCAAAAAACGGATCATTCGCCGGACCGCCGGCAAGAGCCACAAAAGTAAATCCACCGCCCGGAGCAAATGTATCTACATACTCTGCGAGGGCATCTCTTAGTTCCTTCTTGTCTGCCGGCTTGCCGAGCCAGGGGTTATTATCCCAACAACCACTGAGTACGAGCCTGTCCCCATACTTTTTCTTTATCCCTACTAAGTCATTGGAGATTTGTGCAGGATTCCACTCACGCACGCCGATCTCAAGCCAATCATCTATAAATTGCTCACATTTACCGCAATCGTGCCTGTTTACGAAGCATCCCGCATCACGAACTAAGTCGGCATGCAGCTTGTGAAAAGGCTTGAATATCTTGCGGTAAGTTTCTACTGAGAAAAACGGATTGAGATATGCCGAGTCGTCATCCATGAGGATATATACATCAGGCTTTAGGTAATGCAGCTGCTGCTTTGTCACCATTGTATAAAACTCAGAAATATGCGTAAGCATCTCTATAACTGCTTCCGGTTCTTCAAGAATCGCCAGAAGCGCACCTTCGAAGCTCATCAGGCTCACAAGCGTAAGAAAATAGTCTCCTCCGTCGATACAGACACACATGTTCTCACGATCCAGGTTCTCATTAAGCTTCTTGTAATATCCTTCCCAGTCACGCCCGGACACATCACGAATCTTAAGCTGGTCACGCCATTTTGTTACGTCGCTGACTATGACCTGATTCGGTGCAGGCATCGCACCAAAGTTAAAATCCTTATCCCCGACATACTTAACCCCAAGACTCGTCACAACAGGTCCGTCCGGCAGCAGCATCGGAGTTAGTAGTTCTTCGCCTACCGGCTGCATATACGGCTCAACGTAAGCCGGAATAAATTCCGGTATCTCTCCACGTAACATTCTTAGGTAATTCTCTTTAGGAGTCATACTCCGGTCGAGTAGACGTGCTCGACATTCACCTCTCTTTCGAGTCAGTTTAGTGTCTATACTTATTGAGAGGTTACGTCCCTCGCCCCTCATAAAACCAAAGTTCTTGTTTTAAAACATGATTTTGCTTATCTTGTCTATTTCGCTTGTCACTGCTTCATATACACCCGGATAGCTACTGGCAGGTCCACCGACAGTGCAGCATGGAATGAAATACAATTTACCGCACTCACGGCATGCTTTCTCTACCTCTCTTGCTATTAGCTGCTCGTTCCATCCCGGAACATCCACTATTCCGTTATTGATTGCCCCCATAAACGATATACGCCCACCATATTCCTTAATTAGTGCCGGCACATCGTTAGTATCGATACAACCCTGAAACACGTCAATTCCCGCATCTATCATATACGGCACCAAAGTCGCTGCATATGAATCACTGTGATGCACAACAAGCTCCACGCCTCGCGATTTATAATAACCGTAGATCCTCTTGTATGACGGGAAGATAAACTCATTGAACATCTCAGGCGAAAGGAAAGTCGAGTGCTGACTGCCCCAATCATCATGGTGGAAAATCATATCCGGCTCAAGATTATCGCAGATTAGCTTCGCAAGCTCCAGTTCCCATAGTGTAATCGCTTCGATTAGCTCCTTGAGCGCTTCCGGTTCTTCATAGAAGCTAATCATTGCAGCATTCATTCCCATTAAATAGTGAAGCTGGTCAAACACACCGGGCGCTACCAATGCAGATATGAACTTGTCATTTCTATCAACTTTAGCTATATCCTCACGACACACATCCCAAGCTTCTTTTGGAAACTCAAGATTCGGAAAAGTAACCGTTTCCTTCCATTTTGTCACATCTTTTAGGACTATGTACTCGTCATCATGAACCGGGAACGGACCGGGAGTGCCTTCCTGAAAGCGTATAGTCACACCCCAGTCATTGACAAACTCCTCACCGGGCTTTATCCACCCAAATGATTGTTTAATATGTGGATCTAATATAAACGCTATTGCCTCATACTGGTTTACAAATCGGTCAGGCTTCCCACCTTTTATTGCTTCCAGCATATTTTGTCTCTTTGTAAGCAAAGTCACACCCCCCTTTCCCAATTATTGACTAACAATTATAACTTATAGTAATTGATGCACTTCTCCGCTTTCCTTATTTCTCCAACGAGGCTTCATTGGCAGTGCCCAGTTGAACTTAAGCGCCCCGGGAGTAGGACAATCATCCGCACAACAGCCACAGTACCAGCACTCGTCCGCATGCAACATGATGGGCGGTGCACCCTTTTCCGGATTCGGAATAAAAATATCTACCGGACAAGTCTCCAGACAATTATTACACCCGGTACAAACATCGGGATCAAACACTACCGGCATACTTGGAGTGGGAACATTAGGAATCGCATATACCTTCTTCTCTGACATCATTTCTTCCTCCGATTTCAGTTTTTCGGCTTATACACGCCGTCATAATCCTTGTTATGGGCTTCATACTGCTCTGCCATATTCCCCCAGAAACGTGGAGATAGCTCACCCTCTTTTATCTGGCCATTTTCCAGCTTGAAAGTCAAGAACTTGTGCCACTCAGCCGGGTCGAGCTCCGGATAATCAATTCGGTTTAAGCCCAGCGGTACACTACTCGCCTTACGTGCAAGCGTGGCATGAATAATGACCTTTGCATTTTCGATCATGCTCAGATCTTCGATCGAACGCATGAGCTTATGCGGATCATGGGCAAATAGCTTAGGAACTGCCAATTCTTCTATTCTCTCGATCTCCTCAAGTGCCAGCTTTAGCAGACGTTCTGTCTTAAATTCACTGACATAATACTGCATAACACGACTAAGACCGTTATGTAGCTCTTTCCATTCAACACCACTGTCACGCTTTGTAGGCGCATATATGCGGCTCTTTTCTTTCTCAATCTGATCACGGCTGACCTCTGTTTCACCGATTCCATTGGCATAAGCAGCAGCCTTACGACCTGCATAGCGACCTGTAGCAGCAGCATAGCTGTGATCTTCCGGCGAAAACGTCTGTGTTCCGGCAGCATATAGCCCATCCAGCGATGTCTTTAGGTTCCAGTCCACCACGAGACCACCGCCGTATCCGGATTCACGCCACTGTGGCAAGCTCTGCCCCTCTATAAACTTGTATGCCATCAGCTGATCACGGCTTATATCAAACCCGCCCTCATTCATTGTGTTAACAAATACACGGGTGGTAGCTTCTTCCATCAGCAGCATATCCCAAGTGGAACGTCGCTCAACATCTGCCATTGCGGGGAAATCTCCGTAGAACGGCAGTTCATATTCACCTTTTAATATTCCTTCATGAATTCCTGCAAGCACCTCAGGCGACGGGAGCATGCACCCGGCATCTTCCCATCCTTGTATCGGATAAGGAACTCTACGCCCTTTTGAGTCTACTATCGGAACATTTTCATAACTCGCATCTCCGGCACCTGTGTACCACTTATGCTTAAGCCCCGTGGCGATAGTTATAGGCTGAGTACGTTCCATCATGGTAAGCTCAGCTCCGGCTCTCCACGCCATTGCCATACCATCACCGCTAATCGCACGAGAATGCATGTTAGAATAACCGCCATGCTCCGTACTCATCAGCCACGTTGAGCCAATTACCGAAGTTGATAGAATAACAGACTTCGCACGGAAAATCATAAACTCCCCGGTCCGGCTGTTAAGCCCCGTCGCACCCACCACACGAGCACCTTGCACACCGTTTTCATTTAGCAGCGAAGTTCCCATAACACGGTCAAATACCTGTACGCCCAGCCGTTTACATTCTTTCTTAAGAATAGGCTTAAATGAATTGCCCCACACACGCATAACAACATTATTGCGCTCCTCCGGCGGATTAAAGCCGGGCTTGCCCATATTTGGATCCGGCAAATAGCTGTGGATAGTTCCATAGCGTGGTGAAATCATAAACTTCGTTTCGTCGTCACGACCTTCTGCACCGACATACTCGTCTTCAGTATCTCGGATTTTACCGCCCATCTGCTCCATCTCAAGGAGCGTGTCATAATTCTCTCTGCACATTATCTGAATGCCGATACCATTGCAATAATCCCGGTCAGCCATATGCTCGGCCCATTCGTCCGGATCGACTCTCGATAGAGGATTGGCAGGGGCGTTACACCAGTGGTCGCAACCGGGACCGCCGGAGCCACTACGTCTGACATCACCCTTTTCAACCAGCGCAACTCGCACACCTTGCCTTGCAGCACTGATGGCAGCCCAGCAACCCGCAATACCGCCACCAATTACCAACACATCGGTATCAACAACTTGTTCCTGCTCGAAGCGAATCGGGTAAGGCCACGCCGGCGGTTGTCCCTCGCTTCTGAAATATTCATGCCATGTTGCCATTGCTTAGTCGAGTAGACGGACTCGACATTCACCCCTCTTTCAAGTTAGTTTAGTATCTATGCCTGCTTGAGAGGGTACGTCTCTCCCCCCTCATAGAACCCGTAGCGCATTATTAAGACAACAAATCCTTCGTATACTCCCTAATAAAATACACTATATAGTGACAAAGCTCTTTGTGCTGACAACACAAAAAATGTATCCGAATTTAGGTCTCTCATCTTATAGTTTGCCTTATAATCATCCATTATAATGAAAAAAGCGCCTATCCTTAGCATCGAAATTCCGATGTCCGTGACGGGCGCCTATCTTATCGTGTTAAATTAAGGCATGCCCAAGCCATGCCTTTTTGCGCTGAATAATTCTCCCTTTGTTTTTCCATATTTTATCGAGCCTCCACGTCATAAAAATTCTAACTTTTCTGTGGTAGTGCCTTGAGCGAATTGTAAGTTCACTTTGAAGCCGAGCTCTATTTGTATGCTATATATAAAATCAATTCTATATAACCCTTTTCTGTTGGGCAGTATAGCATAATCGCTAATTTCTGTCAACAAAATTCCCTTTGTTTGCACTAAAAATATTGGTAATAATGCCCTTTAATAGTTTAAATGGGCACATCGAAAATTTATCATTAAGCTGAGGAAAGTTAAGCTCTCCTCAGCTTACATACTTAATCGCTTATATGCACTTCTAAGTCGTTATCCACTCACCTACATTAAATGCTTTTTTGCAATCTTCGGGGAAAACTTTTTCACGACGTCTGCGACGATCTTCTACATCGAACATCGCCATGTGAAACTTATCGTAATCATCGACTTGCCATGTCTCGCTCGCACATAGTATCTTGCATTCTCCGCCGAAAATCCTATTCATAAACTTCTCATAATCGCTGAACAGGCGTGTATATCCGACTAAATCGTATCTATCCTCAGGGCAATTGGTAGTAAAGAAGAATCCGGTATTAATCTGCCGGTGGCGCAGATTCTCTCCCATAGCATCATAAGAAATATACTGGAACGTCAGTCTTTCAATAAACGAACGAAGCTCACCTGTCACCTCTCCGACATAAATCGGCGAGCCGAGAATCAGCGCATCGCAATCATGAATCCTGTCTAAAACCGGTCTTAGATCATCCCTTATCACACAGCGACCGACCTCTCCGCCTTTCCTCTTGCATCCCAAGCAACCAATACAACCTTTGAAATCAATGTCATAAAGGTTTACCATTTCAATTTCAGCACCTTTTGATGCTGCACCCTCTAGCGCTTTTTCTAAGAGTGTGTGGGTGTTCCAACCCTTTCTTGGTCCTCCGTTTACTGCTATTACTTTCATTTAAATGACCATTCCTTTCATAAATTGTTTTGTCGCTAAATCGAATTATTCAGAGCAGCTATAAGCTCATAAGATTCATCAAAGTTTACGGCTCGAAAGATATTTTCCCCTTCAACATCCTTGTTATAGCTCGTGTCGAAGCATATAACTTTAGCAACCTCACATGCCGAATATATGTTTTCCGGATCGTCATCAATCAAAATTTCGACACCCTTTTCAAGGCATATTGTCTTTTTAATATCCGCTACATCATGAGCGCAGAAAATCGCTTCTCGATGCCAAATTCCATTGCGGTGCAGCCAACTTTTGACCATCGCTCGCATGAACTTGCCTAATATTCCCTTCCTTGCGGAAAACACACGCTTAGATATGATGATTATTTCATGACCATCTCTGCGCAATTTCTCAGTAAATTCCTTCGCACCTTGACGAGCAGGCTCAGCGGTTGCATATTTGATCAAATATCTTCTCCAATATGCCATCCACTCTTTATCGGAACACCCAAACATATCCCGTATATCGTAAGGTGTGTCGTCCACGACATCACGGTCGTATTTTCTCTTAAAAAACGCCGGTGCATGTTTTGTATTGAATTTATGGATATCCGTAAGGACACCGTCAATATCGATTCCTATTGTCATATCAGTAATCCTATTTAGTGTAGCTATTTCGAGTGCAATGTGATGTACTAGTACGCCACGCCCCAAGTAACCATTGTGTCAGAAGGCTTCTGGCAAATCGGGCACACTTCGCCCACTTTCTCTTGCTCGAAAGGTATGCAGCGTGAGGTCACACCGGCATCTTCTTTCATCCTCATTTCACATTCCAAACTTCCGCACCACATAGTCTTTACAAACCCACCATGCCCATCAATAATAGCCTTGACTTCGTCTACAGTCTTTGCACTGTGAGTGTTATTTATCAGATTATCTTTAGCCCTCTTATAAAGACCTGCCTGGATATCATTGAGCAGTTCTTCCACCTTTGATTCAAGCTCCGACAGTGCGATGGGGGTCTTTTCTCCCGAAAAACGGGAAACAGCCATACATTGGTCTTTTTCGATATCTTTTGGACCAATTTCTACACGAAGCGGAACGCCCTTCATTTCATATTCTGCAAATTTCCAGCCGGGGCTTTGATCAGATGTGTCAGTCTTAACACGAATGCCTGCAGCCTTTAGTCGTGCAACAAGTTCTGCAGCCTTATCCAAGACACCTTCTTTATGAGCTGCAATCGGAAGCACTATAACTTGAACAGGTGCGATTTTTGGTGGCAAATTCAGTCCGTTATTGTCACCGTGAGTCATTATTATTCCGCCGATTATACGTGTCGAGAGCCCCCATGATGTCTGATGAGGATAGCTTAGGCTATTTTCTCTGTTTGAAAATTGAATGTCGAACGCCCTTGCAAATCCATCTCCGAAATAGTGAGAAGTACCACTTTGGAGTGCCTTTCTGTCATGCATCATACATTCAATCGTATAGGTCGCCTCAGCACCTGCGAATTTTTCTTTATCAGTCTTCTTGCCTTTTACTACAGGCATTGCCAAATAGTTTTCACATAGATCTGCGTATACTTCCAGCATTTGCTGAGTTTCGCTTTCAGCTTCTTCTTGTGTTTCGTGCAAAGTGTGACCTTCCTGCCACATAAATTCTCTGTGACGAAGGAACGGGCGTGTTGTTTTTTCCCATCTGAGCACGCTACACCACTGATTATATAGCATCGGCAGGTCACGCCATGATTTAAGTACATTGCTCCAGTGGTCACAGAATAGAGTTTCCGAAGTCGGTCTTATGCAGAGCCTTTCCGGAAGTTCTTCCGAGCCTCCGTGAGTTACCCACGCCACTTCCGGCGCAAACCCCTCAACATGGTCTTTTTCTTTTTGCAACAGACTTTCGGGAATAAGCAGTGGCATTGAGACATTTTCGTGTCCCAGGTCTTTAAACTTGCCGTCTAAGACACTTTGGATATTTTCCCATAATGCGTAGGCATATGGGCGGACTATAAAGAAACCTTTAACTCCGGAATAGTCGATAAGTCCCGCTTTTGTGACTATATCTGTATACCATTGTGCGAAGTCTTGATCCATATCTGTAATTTGCTCTACACTTTTATCCTTTGCCATCTTGGATTCTCCTTAAATTTTTGTTTCTTATACTACTTATCTATTAGTTTATACTAAATATTATACGCTATTTGTCAAGAGCAAAAATCACCCGTCGAAGCGTAACGTCCGACAGGCGACTTTATTTAAATTTGGTTAAACTTACTACTTCTTACGGCGTTTCTTCTTGCCACCTGAAGGCTCTCCGCTAACTTCCGCAAATTGATTTAACAACTCTTTTTGCTCTTTGTTAAGCCCGGTCGGAGTCACTACCTTTACTGTTATGTATTGATCTCCACGCCCCAAGCCTCGAAGATTCGTAATGCCTTTATTCTTTAGGCGGAACACCGTGCCTGTCTGCGTGCCCTCAGGTATCGAATACTTTACCTTACCGTCCAAAGTTGGCACTTCAACCTCTGCTCCCAGCGCTGCTTGCACAAATGTTATCGACATCTGCAAGAGCACCGCATTGCCCTCACGCTCGAAGAACTCGTGACTCATCACGATCACCGTCACAAACAAATCTCCTGCCTCGCCACCATTTACGCCTGCATTACCTTGCGCTCTGACGGAAATCGTCTGTCCATTGTCGATACCTGCAGGAATGGTGACTTTTATTGCCCTACTCCGGCGCACCAATCCAAGCCCACGGCATTTTTCACATGGCTGGTGGATAATCTTCCCACGACCCGAGCACTTCGGGCAGTCAGTTGTGCTCTGCATGACACCAAATGGCGTTCTTTGCTGTGATGTCACACTACCGCTTCCGTTACAGCCATCGCATCGCTCAGCCGTCGTGCCTTCCTTGCATCCTGAACCATGACATCCGTCACATGTTTCAATGCGCATGACATTAACTTCTTTTTCACAACCAAAAGCAGCTTCTTCAAAGGTTATAGTCACCTCTGTCCTGACACGATCGCCCTTTCTGGGCGCATTGCGGTTCTTATCCCCTCTACCACCGCCACCGAATATAGTTCCGAGAATATCTCCCAGATCAAATTCCATGCCACCGCCAAACCCGCCAAATCCCCCAAACGGATCACCACCGCCTGCGCCGAAGTTCGGATCGACACCTGCATGACCATATCGGTCATAGCGTGACTTCTTATCAGAGTCTGAGAGAACTTCATATGCTTCATTTATTTCCTTGAAGCGCTCCTCAGCTCTTTTATTGCCGGGATTTACATCCGGGTGGAATTTCTTGGCAAGCTGGCGAAATGCCTTTTTAATTTCATCGTCTGAGGCATCTTTACTGAGCCCCAGCGCCTCGTAATAATCACGTTTTTCAGCCATTGTCTCTCTCTTACCTTATAGTTTCGGAAGACTGTATCAAATAATAACCCCCGATACAGCCCCCCTAATTTATTCTTTACTCGTCTTTAGACTATTCTTTAGGCTCGTCTTTGGGTTCATCTTCTATAACTTCGTAGTCTGCATCATAGACATCACCTGTCGCACCCTCAGGGCCACCTTGCCCCGGCTCACCATGCGGTGCACCATCTTGCGGAGCTGCCTGGCTGTAGAGCTTCTCGCTCACAGCATAAAAAGCCTTCTCAAGCTCGCCTGTGGCATCTTTTATCACCTGGAGATCAGTACCGGACATAGCTGTCTTTACCTTAGCAATCGCATCTTCAATAGTCTGCTTATCCGCAGCATCTACCTTATCACCCATTTCTTCAAGGGTCTTTTCGCATTGATATACCATCTGGTCGGCATTGTTGCGTGTGTCGGCTTCGTCTTTACGTGCAGCATCTTCAGCAGCATATTGCTCTGCTTCTTTGACTGCTTTTTCTATATCTTCTTTAGAAAGGTTGGCAGAAGCTGTAATTGTAATATTTTGCTCCTTGCCTGTTCCGAGGTCTTTGGCTGAGACATTTACTATACCATTGGCATCTATGTCAAATGAAACTTCAATCTGAGGCACACCCCTACGTGCAGGTGCAATACCATCAAGATGGAATTTGCCGAGAGATTTGTTGTATTGAGCCATCTCACGCTCGCCTTGAAGAACATTGACCTCTACCGAAGTTTGATTGTCTGCAGCGGTTGAGAACACTTGCCCTTTCTTCGTCGGAATCGTTGTGTTGCGCTCGATGAGCTTTGTGCACACTCCGCCCATAGTCTCAATGCCTAATGACAGTGGAGTAACATCAAGTAGTAGTATACCTTCGACATCACCACCAAGTACGCCACCTTGAATAGCAGCACCGGCAGCTACACATTCGTCAGGATTTATACCCTTAAATGGATCTTTGCCTGTAATCTTCTTAACAGCATCTTGAACAGCAGGAATACGTGTAGATCCACCGACCAGGAGCACCTTGGACAGCTCACTTGCGCTAAGTCCCGAATCTCCCAATGCTTGTCTTACAGGCTCCATAGTTTTTTCTACAAGATGTGCTGTAAGTTCATTAAACTTAGCTCTTGTCAGCGTAGAATCTAAGTGCTTAGGCCCTGTTGCATCTGCTGTGATGTACGGCAGGTTAATCTGTGCTGTCGTAACGCCGGAAAGGTCGGTCTTGGCTTTTTCTGCTGCTTCACGAAGTCTCTGCATTGCAATCTTGTCACTTGAAAGATCGACTCCGTTATCCTTTTTAAACTCTCCAAGCAAGTAATTAACTATACACTCGTCGAAGTCATCACCACCGAGTCTGTTGTTACCGGCAGTTGCCAGAACTTCAATAACTCCATCACCGATTTCAAGTATCGACACGTCGAATGTACCACCGCCGAGGTCGTAGACCATGATTTTTTGATCTTGCTCTTTATCAAGACCATAAGCCAGTGCCGCTGCTGTAGGCTCGTTGATAATACGCTTAACATCAAGTCCTGCTATTCTACCTGCATCTTTGGTCGCCTGACGTTGTGCATCTGTAAAGTACGCCGGAACTGTGATTACAGCTTCGTTTACTGTGTGCCCGAGGTAAGCCTCTGCATCAGCCTTTAGCTTCTGTAGAATCATCGCCGATATCTCTTGTGGTGTGTATTGTTTATCGTCGATACTCACTTTAAAGGTCGTACCCATTTCACGCTTAACCGAAGATATCGTGCGGTCAGGGTTAGTGACTGCCTGGCGCTTAGCGACATGCCCGGTCATTCTTTCACCCTCTGCCGAAAATGCCACAACCGATGGCGTGGTGCGACTACCTTCCGCATTTGCTATGATAACGGGCTCACCGCCTTCAATAACTGCTACACATGAATTTGTTGTTCCTAAGTCAATTCCTATAATTTTGCCCATAATATATTTCCTCCTATTTCATGATTCCTAAATTTTAAAATATTTATTTTGGTAGTAGATATTGCATCACATTTTAATTTGCAACTATTACCGTTGAGAACCTGATTACTTTATCGCCCAGCATAAATCCTCTTTGAAATTCTTCAGCAACGATTTTTTCACCAAGTTCCGGGTTTTCAATGGTCATTACCGCATTGTGCTTATTCGGGTCAAAAGGCTCTCCGACTGCATCAATCGGCTTTATATCCATGCCCTCTAATATCTCCGTAAGCCCTGTCATTGTCATCTCGATGCCCTTGTAAAAAGCCTCGTCCGAACATTCCATCTTAAGTGCTCTTTCCAGATTATCATAAACCGGTAAGATCCGGGTTATTGCATCAGTACGTGCATCACGATATGCCGTCTCACGTTCAAGCTTACTGCGCTTTCTAAAGTTATCATACTCTGCTGCAAGCCTTAAATACTTGTCACTTTCGGCACTTGCCCGCTCATCTTGGGATTTCGCAGGCTCATCACTATTGGGCTGCGCAGTTGCGGTTTCATCATCCTCAGACAGATCAATATCTATATCTATCTTCTTTGTGCGCTTGTCTTCTTTTTCTAGATTTTCATTTTCCGATTTTTTATCTACTTTGCGCTTTGTTCCTTGCGCTTTGTCTTTGCTTGACTTAGCCAATATCACTCATCTCCTTACTATTTTTCCCATCTGAACCAAGTTGCAGATTTTCTCCGCTTGCCAGTAGCACGCTCAGCCCCTGAGCTATGTATGAAAGCCGTGCTGCAACCTTAGAGTATTCCATTCTTGTAGGTCCTACGACCCCTATTAGCCCTTGCATATCGTCGCCGACATCGTATCTTACGGTAATAACGCTTGTGTCCTTAAGCTCATCAGCCAGATTTTCCGGACCGATTGTGATCTTCACTTCACCCGATGCCTCAGGCGATGGCAGACGTGCAAGTCCACTATCATCTGATAAGTAACTAATAAGCTTCTGCGCCTTGTCGATATCTCTGTATTCAGGATGACTTAACAAGTTCATCGTACCTGTAACTCTAGTATCTACTGACTTTGCCTCGACTAGAAGCTCAATTGTAAATCCTGCGATTACTGCCACTATGCCTGCCATATCCCCTACTGCACGCTCGGTCGATGTTATGAGTGCCGGGGTAATGCGCTCCTCAGGTATTCCTGTAAAGCTCGCATTAAATACCGAGGCAAGCTTTGTTAGCAAATGCGGATCTATCGGGACTGTGAGGTGTACTAATTTATTTTTTACCGTATCATTGTTAAGAAGTGTAACTATAATAAACGTGTGTGAATCTACGAAAATAAAGTCAAATCTTGCAATCGTCGTAACTCCTGTCACTGCTGCCATCGCATAAGCCGGATAAGTAGTGAGTCTTGAAGCAAGACTTCCTGCTTGGTCAATAAGAGCAGGCTTTCCGGGATTTCTCCCTCTGAGTGTATCATTTATTACTTGAGCATCACCCGATGATATTTTTTGGTGCATCATGAGTTCATTAACGTATATTCTATACCCCAATGCCGACGGAATGCGCCCCGCCGAAGTGTGTGGCTGTTCAAGCAGTCCCAGCGACTCCAGCTCTGCCATCTCGTTGCGAATCGTGGCTGACGAGATTGATGAGCTCAATTCCGCAGCTACGGTTTTTGAACCCACCGGCTCGGCCGTTTGAACATACTGCTCTACTACGACCCGCAATATTATTTTTTTACGCTCGCTGAGATTCATCGCCGTACCTTTCCTCTTTTTAAGCTCCACTTTTCATAGTCAGGTGCTGATGGGAAGTGTTATTTATTTGTTAGCACTCTTAAGCCGAGAGTGCTAACTCAATGTAACATTGACTGCTAAAATTGTCAAGTCTTTCTATTTATGTTTTCATTTTGTTAATCTTTGGAATTAATTGTAGTTGAATTTATAAAATTTTTGCTTAAAATATGGATATGATATATCTTGTTTGAGATAATCGGGTTTTTATATTCACTGATTCATTTTTTTGGATTCGTCCCAACTTCAAGCGAAAGTAGGTGTCTTACTTGAAGAAGCCGGTTAATTATATTGTAATATTCTTTATGGGTATTATTACTTTCTTTATTATCTCCATTGTGCTTTATCTAGCCACAGGTTTTAGTCTGGGTGGTGTCTTTTCGAGCGACCGTGATCATCCGCATATTTCGAGCAATGCTTCAAATGTTGAGCTTACGGCTCTTGCTTTTAATGTCCTCGAATATATAAGTGATGGCGACTTCGAGTCGCTTTCCGAAGTTGTACATCCCGATTTCGGAGTGGTCTTCTCGCCCGGCGCTACCATTAATTTAACCACGAACAGGCGCTTTAATGCTGAGCAAATAGCACTTTTTGCCGGCGATTCCACTATTTATGTATGGGGAATGCGCAACGGAACAGGCGAGCCTATTGAGCTGACTCCTATGGATTATATTAACCAATTTGTCCTCTCAAGCGATTATCTCAATGCTTCCATCATCGGCGTTGACCGTATAATAAGGAGCGGAAATGCTCTCGAAAATATAACCGATGAGTTTCCCGGTGTCAGGTTTGTAGAGTTTCATATCCCCGGCGAGCAGCGCCCCGGCTACGATGATTTAGATTGGAGCACTCTCAGGCTTGGGTTTGAGCGCCAGGATGATAGGTTGTGGCTGACAGTAATCGTCCACAGCACATGGACTGTATAAATTCAATTAACAATTAACAGTCTTTGATACGGCTGGTTTGGAAAATGCGCATCCCTTGCCCTCTTTAGCAAAAGAGGGTGCCGCCCGCAGGCGGCGGGTGTTTTGTTAAAACGCTTACAATTTCAGACGTTTCCGGGCGCTGCAAGCGGCGCCCCTACAAAAATGGCGTACCTCAAACTTGCGAAAGAGGGTATAAGAAGGAGTGCTTGAAATAACACATAATAATGCAATCAATGTACGCCTGAGCGAAGATGGCTCAGCCGTTATTATACTGGATCAAACTCTGCTTCCCGGGCAGAGAGAATTTATACATTTGCGCCAAGCTGGCGAGCTTCATGAGGCAATTGCATCGCTCAGAGTCCGAGGCGCTCCGGCTATCGGAATATTTGCTGCATTTGCACTATATGTCATCGCCCGGGACTTAGGCTTAGATAATTTCGAAGACTTTCGCTCAGCTGTCAGAAAGTACAGTGCCATGCTCAATAGTTCCAGACCAACCGCAGTCAATCTCTCGACACAACTGCAAAGAATGGAAAGCCTAGTTGACAGCCTTTCCGCTGAGCCAATTTCTAGAATTATTGAAGCTATGCGACTTGAAGCCGAGGCTATCCAACTTGAAGATATACATATGTGCCGTGCTATCTCTGAGCATGGTCTCTCGCTCATTGGTGACGGCTTTGGCATAATGACACATTGCAATGCAGGTCCTCTGGCGACTTCACTCTACGGAACTGCTTTAGGACCAATATTATTAGCTCACGAAAGCGGAATGTCACTACAAGTCTACTGCTGTGAAACTCGTCCGCTCTTACAAGGCGCTCGATTGACTTCATACGAACTGCATAACGCCGGAGTTGATGTCACGCTGATATGTGACAATATGGCAAGCATCGTTATGAGCGAAGGCAAGATCGGCGCAATTTTCGTGGGTTGTGATCGTGTCGCAAGAAATGGCGACACAGCTAACAAAATCGGCACAAGCGGTCTTGCTATACTCGCAAGGCATTACGGCGTTCCGTTTTATGTTTGTTGTCCATCATCAACTATTGACCCAAATTGCCCGACAGGGGCTGATATTGAAATCGAGCTTCGTGACCCTATGGAGATTAAAGAGATGTATTTTGAAAGAACTGTCGCTCCCGATGGTGTTAAGTGTTATAATCCGGCTTTCGATGTGACTGACAATAGCCTCATCACTGCGATTATTACTGAACACGGCATTTGCAGAGCACCATATACACAATCGCTGAGCAGGAAAGATATATAAAGTTCCGAATAAACATATAATTTCCCTTGAATATACAGATATTATCCAATTAGGCGAGGTCACAAAAGGCAACGACCAATTTATGAGGGCTTGTCTTCTGTTGTCATGTGTACAAAGACAATTACATCAGAAAATTCTTGGTGTTGCAGATTTGTCAGAATGCGAGTACAATAGTTATGTATTTGACTTGTGTTAAGGGGCTGATAACATGGATATTGATTTGTTTAAATCGAACAATGAGCAAAACGGTAATAACACTGTATTGCTTTATCATGGTTCAACAGGCGGAATTATCGGAGATATAAAGCCCAAGAGCCGTGAGCATTGTGATTTTGGCAGTGGTTTTTATATGGGAACAGAAATGATTCAACCACTTATGCTGATATGTAATTTCCCTGACACTAAATTGTATACTGTAGAAATGGACTTAAGTGGTTTAAAAATTTTGGATATTGCTGTTGATATTGATTGGGCACTATTAATTGCCTATCATCGCAGAAAATTAAAGCATGATAATTCTATTTATCAGAAATATGCGCAGATGATATCCGGCTACGATTTAGTCATCGGATACATCGCTAACGACAGGATGTTTACTGTATTAGATCGGTTTTTCTCCGGGGATATCACGGACGTCGCACTTGTCAAAAGTCTTTCAGCTTTGAAATTAGGTAAGCAGTATGTTGCCGTCACGGATAAAGCCTGCCAACAAATACGAGTTTTAGATGAGCGCTCTTTGAGCGAAGATGAATGCGCACAGTTGCGTATGGATAGTGAGATTCATAGACAAGAGGGCATACGTCAAGCTGATGAAATTTGTCGTGTGCATCGTCGTGATGGACGTTTCTTCGACGAAATTACCGATGAGGATATGCGATGACTAGATTACTCAGTAGATTTGAATTGCAGCTTTGTGATATTCAAGGTCGTCTGTTTGAGCTTGCGTTAAAACACAGGCTGGATTCTGCCGATTTTATAGAAAAATTTATGAATAGTGAAACATGCCGATATTTTGATTTGCCCTATGACAGACATCAATGGCACGGCGAGGAGTATATTCTCGAATGCGTGATGGATGAATCTGAAATACGCTCTACAGGTGCGCTCTTTGGCACTGAGGCAATGTACTGGATTGGCTATGTCTATCGTTATTGGCATTTGCTTACCGGGGAAGGCAGCCGAGAGATTTACAGACAGGCCGGTGCCAAACAAATGCGTGAGTGCTATCCCGGATTCCACACAGTAGATGTGGTTTTGGCTATTGAATGGCTGAAAGAAATTCATGAGCAAAGAACGCAAGCCGGTTAAGCGCCCGGCGCTTTATTACTCAAAGATATGTTAAGCTGAGGGGAGTCGAACTCCCATCGGTTCGACTCCCCTCAGCTTATAATTCTCGCAAAACAAATATGGCGATTGGAGTGTTAAGCATTTGATTTATCCTAAAGAACAAAACGCCCGCCGCGACATTATCGAAGCAGGACGGCGACTGTATATGCGTGGATTTGTCTGTGCCAATGATGGCAATCTCAGCGCACGTATATCTCAAGATGCTGTTATAGCTACTCCGAGTGGTGTGTCAAAAGGCTTTATGACAGACGACATGCTTGTTAAGCTCGACCTTGACGGCAGTATTCTCGAAGGAAGCTTAACGCCATCATCTGAAATCAAGATGCACTTGGCTATTTATCGGCAATCTGCGGACATTCTTTCAGTCTGCCACGCCCACCCCCCGGTTTCGACGACATTTGCCGCAGCAGGCATTCCGCTTGACAAAGCATTACTACAGGAAACCGCCGTATCTCTCGGCGTAGTTCCCATAGCAAAGTACGCTATGCCCGGTTCTGATGACCTTGCAGAGGTCGCTGCGGGATTTTGCATAGACTATCACGGCGTACTCCTTGAGCATCACGGCTCTGTAGCATGGGGCGCTGATGTTATGCAGGCACTTTTCCGCATGGAAAGCATAGAATACACAGCGACTGTCACAATGTATTCTAAAATCATGGGAGTCGAGCGCACAATGAGCACGAGACAAATTGAGGATCTCAAAACTCTACGTCCGGGACTCGGAATCACCGCACATCTTGGCGAGTTTAAATAATATCTATTAAATAACATCTATTTTGTGCTATACTCAAACTGGGATTTTAATCCCATCGGTTTAATCTGTCGTAAGGAGCTGAGTAAATGGGTAAAGGTCTGCCAAAGATGTCCAATCAGACTCGTGGTTTTCTTGCTGCAATGGCAACAGTTTTGATGTGGGCTTCAGCATTTCCTTTTACAAGATTTCTGCTTGAGTACTACACTCCGGGCGCAATAATGGTGCTACGATTTATTGTGGCATCCATAATACTAATTGTTATAGGTATTATAAAGAAGATCAAACGCCCCGAAATCAAGGATCTGCCATTGTTCTTTCTTTTTGGCATTTTCGGAGTTTTTGCGTACAATTTCTTCTTCAACACCGGCACTGTCCATGTCGTGTCGGGGGTTAGTAGCTTCATCGTGGCTGCCTCTCCCGTATTTACAGCTATTTGGGCAAAGCTTTTCCTTAAAGAAACTATGACCCCCTTAGCTTGGCTCGGCATTGTGCTTAGCTTCTCCGGCTTAATGGGCGTTATGATCAGCCAAACAGGCGGATTTGCGCTCAACATCGGTGTGTTGCTTCTTATAGGTGCAGCGATTTCCGGCAGCGTGCTCAATATAACTCAGCGCTTGCTTGTACGAAAATATACCGCTCTCGAAGCCACTACATACGCTATAATTATCGGCACACTTTGCATGCTTATATATCTGCCTGACGGCATTGCGGAATTTAGAACATCGACACTTCCTGCCAATCTTGCACTCATCTTTCTGGCAATTTTCCCCGCAGTGCTTGCATATATTGCATGGGGCTACGCCCTGTCTAAAGCGGAAAAAACCGCACATGTCACGGTGTTTCTATATCTTATTCCCTTTTTGGCAAGCCTTATTGGCTTTTTCTGGCTCGGCGAAACTTTTTCCATATGGTCATTTCTCGGCGGTGTCGTAATCATCGGCGGTATGGTTCTTACTAATGTTTTCGGACGTGTCAAATAATTTGGGCACCTCTAAAAACCTACCGCCCATCATCTTGGCGCATCTCATTTCTCCACTCTGCGTTAATTTTCCTTGAAAGACGGATGTATTCCTGCAGAAAATTGCCTTGATTGAAGAAATAATCTACACCAATCTGATAGGCACCAGGTTTTCAGAAGTGCCCATTCCACAATTATGAATTTATTCTTTCTAAGGAGCTAAGTAAATGCGCAACAGGTCTCCACTAATATCAAATCAGACTCGCAGTGTGATTGTCGCAATGGTGACAATTCTGACATGGTCTGCCGCTTTTCCGGTTACAAGATTTCTTCTTGACCATTATTCTCCGGGTGCAATAATGGTGCTACGCTTCATTTTGGCATCTATAATACTTATAGCAATGGGTATTGTTAAGAAAATCAGACTGCCCGAACTAAGGGATTTGCCTTTGTTTTTTCTTTTTGGCGTTGGCGGAGTTTTTGCCTATAACTTTTTCTTTAACACCGGCGCTGCCCATGTTGTGTCGGGGGTTGGTAGTTTTATAATTGCCTCATCTCCTATATTTACTGCTATGTGGGCGAGATTATTTCTTAAAGAGTCCATGAAGCCTATGGCATGGTTTGGCATTGCGCTCAGCTTCTGTGGTCTGACGGTTATTATGGCAAGTCAAATCGTCGGATTTGCGTTTAATATCGGTATACTGCTCCTTTTCTGTGCGGCACTTTCCGACAGTGTTATCAGCATATCTCAGCGCTTACTTGTCAGAAAATATACTGCCCTTGAGTCCACTACATACGCTATAATCATAGGCACACTTTGCATGCTTATATACTTGCCTGACGGCATTGCAGAGCTTAGAGTATCGACACTTCCTGCCAATCTCGCACTTGTCTTTCTTGCCGTTTTCCCCGCTGTGGTTGCATATGTGGCATGGGCTTATGCCCTGTCTAAAGCAGAGAAGACCGCACATGTCACTGTGTTTTTATATCTTCTTCCTTTTTCGGCAAGTCTCATTGGATTTTTATGGCTTGGCGAAACTTTTTCCATATGGTCATTTCTCGGCGGTGTCGTAATCATCGGTGGCATGATTCTCACTAATGTTTTCGGACGGGCTAAACAAGCAAGTTCGCCCGGGAAGTAATTTTTAGGCGTTGTTTTGTAGGGGACACACACCCGGGTGTCCCGTTTTTTTGTTTGGATACAGACACAGACCATCTCAGCTTAACTATTTTCTGCGCTCGAAAATAAATTTGCACACAATACATTATCAGAACTCTATTGCCTAATTGCACAACCTCCGGCTCGCCTTAAATGGCAAGCCGGAGGTTGTTTGCTGTATGATAAGAGTGCGCATTATGACATCATAATGTTAATGATTATAAACATCGTCGAAGTCGTAAACCTACTCATCGTCAAGCATGTAATCCATGACATCCACTTGTCTATTGCCGGTGGTGAGATGCTCGTAAATGTATTCAAAGTCAAAACCGTAACGCTCAGCAAATGCTCTTAATGCATCAACGTCTATCGCATCATATGCAAACACATTCACACCGTCACGTTGTGCCATTCCCGGTTCCCAAATGTCATCGCCATTTGGTGCTTGATTTCCGCTAATTACAAATTCATCTGATATTTGCGGGAAATTCTGTACTGTCTCAGCTATAAACACGCCACCGCCATTGCTGCCTGCTCTATTGTTAACTATTGCGCCACCAATCATAGCAGAGGGTCTGGAATCACTGAAGGATACCCCTCCACCGCTTAGGATTGCTTCGTTATTGCGGATTACCGCAGTTTCGCTCGTGCCACGAATATCAATGGCACCGGTAGATACATGTACACCACCACCACGTGGGGCTGTGTTTGACTCTATGATGCCGCCATACATGTTAAATATTCCTCTGGAACCTGTGACTATAACGCCGCCACCATATGTACCGGCTTGATTATTGCGTATAACCCCCCCATACATGGTAAATGTTGCCGACACATCAACTCCACCACCAATACTCATCGCACGATTCCCTTCGATTATGCCGTCACGCATAATTAAACTGCCACGATTCCAGACTAATACAGCACCTCCTAAACTATTTCGATTGTTCGTAATAACGCTTCCACTTTCCAAGATAAGATATCCCCCGCTCCTCACTTCAATACCACCACCAACTATAGATAGTGCTCTACCACATATAATCACGTTTTTTAAAGTCAGGTTTCCACCGTCAACCCAAAAGTGCTGACCTACCGTTGAATTTGTGTAGGTAAATACATTACCCGGTCTGCTTGTAAAAACGATGTTTACGTTTGCCGGGACAACTATTGTCGCACCTGCAGAAGCAAAGTCCTGCATCATGGTTATAGTGGTTTGCTCTCGTATCCCTTGAGTTACAAGATGTTGTACTGCATACTGAAGTTCTGCGTGGCTTGATACTTCGAAGATGCATCTTTCCGACGGAGATGTCCTCAAGTCAGTATCTCCTGCATCCGGTGTAACCGTCAAGTAGAACCCACCTGCATTTTCGACTATCAGCACATTACTGTAATCTGCAACCGATACTGCATCTCCACCTTCAAAATGCCGAATGGTAAGCCCCGGTGTACCAACTACTCCATCAGCTTGGAACGTATACATTCCCGGCATAAGCACATACTGATATCTGCCAAGCTCGGCATCTATCAGCCAGCGATATCCAACTCTTTCCATAGCCCTGCCTTGACCGCCACGGTAAAGAACATCGCCGACTACTATAAGCTCGTTCCCTGCACCCATAGGCACTGCTACTCCGCGTGCTTCAAAGTCTGCGGACTGCTCAAATATTCTTACATTTTCCATGCCTTGAATTGATACTGATACTGCATCACCGTCAAGTTCCCATGAATGTATTGCCAGAGCATCACAAAAAGCAAGAACATCTTCCTCTGTATAACTTGCAGGCAAAGATGCCATAAAAGCTTGCCCATTCTGCGCCCAAGCCACTACCCAGCCATCAGGCTCACGTGTATCATGTGTCACCCATTCCGTCACAGCATAAGTTATACCATTACGCTCTACAAGAAATTCAGATATTGCACCACGCCCAAAGAAATCAGTGATAGCATATTCAACAGCAATGGAACGTGACCAAATAAAGTTAGCTATGTCTCCATCAGCATTTGTATTGTGGAATGTCAGTGCACTTGCACCATGAACACTTATCCCAAATTGCTCAAATCCGACCCGCAGACTTGCAGGCTTATAAAGTGCATCAACGCTTTGCAAGGTTTCAAAACCATGCAGTGCAACACCGGAAGGAATATCAAACAATTCGACTTCCGATACGGCAAATTCACTGAACTTTGCCATGCCAATCTCCCCTAAAAGCTCATCAACATCGGCAAATCGCAAAGGTGCCAAAAGTCCGGAAACTCTCGGTTCTTCCGAATCGGCGGCATTATTATACTCATCATGTACTTCTGCAAGCACCTCAACATCTGCGAGAGTTTCAACCGTTACGGGGCTTGTCGGAACCTCCAAATCAGGTGCATTTGTATTAATATAGCTACTTGTACAGCCGCCAAAAATGACAATCGCAGCTAAAAGTGTTGTAATAAACAATAATCTAATTTTTTTAGACATATCTTGACCTCCTTAAGTTATTCATAAATATTCAAAGAACTGCCATACGGTGTTACGGTAATCGAAAAAGCAGAAAAAGACTGTCCTGCAAGCTCTGCGGTGTAGTCCGTGTAGAATGCAACTTCTCTATCTTCGAAATGCCTCACTGTCAAGCGCAGCTCACATATGAGACCTTCGGCATGAAAAGTATAGGTGCCGGGCTTAAGCACGTATTGATATGTTGCAAAATCCATTGTTTGCCACCCCGCGCCTACCAGCCACTTGTATCCCACCCTATCTAAGTCTTCACCATCGCCTCTGTATAGCGTGTGATGCTCTCCGGCAGAACTTACAAGACGCCTATGAACTCCCGGACCAGCAGCAGGTGTAGCTTCGCTGGCTATTTGATTTCCATCTTCGTCAAAGATGCGAATGTCCTCCATGCCGCTAACTATTACCGATATTGCATCTCCTTGAAGTTCCCACGCATTCACAGGTTGGGCATAACTGAAATCATAAAGCTCTTGTTCATTGAAAGCCCACAAGGTAGCACTAAAGCGATAGCCATGTTGATTTCTAGTTGCCTCTCTGCCATTACTATGAAGTCTAAGACTAGACCCATGGGTAACTACGCCTAGCTCCCATCCAAAATATGCACGATTTGTCACCCCAAAAGATTGATTGCCATATCTGCCATACCCAAGGGATATAGAGTGTTGCCCAAGACGGTTAGTGTTAATAAAAATTAAATAAAAATCCTCCGGCACACTGCGCGGAACATAAAATGATCTTATAGGTCTCAATAGCTCTCCACGCTCTCCAAAACATTCTACGTCATCAAAATTTGCAATAACAATATCCTGCAAAAGTTGTTCCATACTATCGTATATCATAGCTATCGGTCTCTGTAACATTCCGGAAGATGATTCTGTATTGTCGGTAGCTACCGGCATCTCAGACGTGGCTTGTACATTACCGGAATCCACGGACTTCTCCGGTGAATACTCTATATTGCCGGTAGAATCATCGGAAGGCTCTGCATTACAACCAAAAACACCGAATAGCATTGCACACATAAAGATTAATATACTTACTCTTTTAAACATATTAAACTCCCACTTTCACAGTTGTTAATGATTTCTTCTATTGCTAGTAATAATATTCCGGCATCGAGTACACCACAGATTATTAAGCCCCTGCGGAACATACATCCAACTTCCCCCATCCATAATGCAATGAGTTCGACAGTCATTGTTATCTCGGGCATTGTAGTTGTGCGACCATTCGTGTTGCAAAATACGTACTGATAATGCTAGATTGTTACCAACACCCACCGGTATTCTGTCCCTACGCCAATCATAAAAGGTCGCATCAAAGGCACTACTACTGTTAATCGATCTGTTTCCATCAGGATCAGCCATTCCAAGATATTCTCTTACTCCTCGACAAACCTCGCCTGCAAAAAACATGGTATGCAGACCTCGATAGCGGTTAGAGGGTGGTATACTGGTGGTCAATGCATAATTAAGCATGTGTGGCCCGTTTGAATGACGTGGCACACCATCAGGCAAGTCCGGGCAACAGCCAGCAGTACGGCAAAGAAATCTAGGTCTGACCATGTTGACATGGTCATTGCATTCGTTCTTAAGCGATTCCACCCAGATTGTATTACTTGCGCTTGATATATTCATATTAATGCCAAAAGTACTGTCAAAAGCGGTTGCGGCCCTATTGGCAATTACGTTAATGCTACCCAAATAGTGTGATTCACTGTCATAAATTTCCCTATCAAACAACCTGTCAGCATACAACTGCACATCAACATTCACCACTGGCTGATTCCACCAGCCCAACGATCCCCAATGGGCGTAAAGCCTGATATTACCTTGATTACCGAAGTTGACTCCTCTATGACCTAAAGTAAATTCTGGATCAGGTCTATGACGATTAGCCGCTGTACTCCAACCAAGCAATATAAAACCGGGTCTTTGCAAGTTTCGACTATTATTTGCAAGATTAACCGAATCACCAATAGTAAGGTTGGTCTGTGACAACGGAAGTGATCCCGTCACAGGCAACCCTCCTGCGCCGGTAGTGTGGGTGTTGATATATGTAATTGTAAACCTTCCCGTTCCCAACAGGGTCGTCACAGTAAGTGCCAGACTGTGAGCGGACGCCACCCCTAACGCATTGACCGCCCTTACAGTGAACGTATAAGTCATGCCCGGGGTTAGATTATCGACTCTACGGCTTAATACCGCTAACTCACCATCATATAACACACCATTCTTGTAAAGTCGATAAGTGTTTGCGCCTGGCACAGCACGCCAAATAATTGTGACCCCTGTTTGCGTTATGTTCAATGCATCCGGTCGCAACGGCACTCCCGGTGTCGGTGCACCCGCTTCGCGAGTAAGTTCCAAGCTTGCAGTTGCCGCCAAAGCCCCAATCGCAGCTCTAATCGTCGCTGTTCCCGGCGCAGCATTTGAGTCTATCGTTATAACTCTGGTACTGCTAACTACCGAAACTCCGGCGCGTGGAGGACTAATAGAGAGAGTCGGATTTATATTCGGCATCTCATTCCCAAACTGGTCTCTTACCGTAACCGTGGCACTTACCTGCGTTGTGCCGGTTGTCGGGATCACCACACTATCTTGTGATAGTGAAATCTCAATAGTTCTAGCTACCGGAGCAGCGCTCTCAACAGTGAAGTATCTAATACTCCAAATTGTTTGACCGGCTCTTACTGTTCCAACAGCAATCCTGTATTGGTTTCCATGCACAAGCCAATTAAGAGGTATCGCAAAGCTGGTTCCGTTAACCACTCGATTTTCAGCCAACAGCGCATTTGTAGTTAGATTCCGCACCGATACAACATATCTTGTTGCACCGGGAACTGCACCCCAAGTAATATTAAATGCTTGCCGAGGGACAACCTGATTATCTGACGCAGGATTTGTTATTGTGGCTCGAACAGGGGGCTGGAGATATTCTATCCTTCCGCCAAAGAAGCGTTCAAAAATTGTTCGTGTTGTATGACACGGCATCATGCCTATAACATCTCTGCCACCACTGTAATGACGCAATCTAGTTAGGAAAAGATTCAGCTGCTCTAAATCTGTGTTCGGCAATTCATGATAATGCATGTTATGGAAAAACAAAAATGTGTTGACAAATGGTTGCCGCCCAATTTGCCCCATAATATTGGCAAGAAAATATGCCATGCTGTATGGGCTGTATACATTTTGCCGTATCGCTTCGTTATGATTGATTTGCCCTAAGAAACGCTGGGCATAGCTTCTCATATACGTCCTGAATTCACTACCCATAAACGTTCTTGCGTCTTGAGCATTTGCCATATGCCTATTTGTAGTCCGATAGTAATAATATGTGAAGAATACCGCAAAAGCCTCTGTTTCGAAGCTCCACCTAAAGTTATCAAAATTATGACCTATCTCATGGATTGGCATTTCTGTTGTGTCGATGTTCGTCGCTCTCATGCGATGTGCATGATCAATCGAAACCAAAACTCCAGCATCATGCATATTAGTTAGTTGCCATAGCATTGGCCAGCCGGACCACCCTTCTACATGCCGCGGTAGGTTTCTTGTGTGCCGAAGTTCCATCCTGCCACCAGTGTAGTGCTGAGCGCCACCTACAAAGTCACGGATTACATAGAATGCCTGATTTGTCGCATCCATAAAGCGTGCACTAAGCACCGGTCCAAGTGTGTCAAGAAACAGTCTGTCCAATCTAAAGTCCACGCTGCTACGAGAATTAAATATCAAATGTTCCGCGGGAGCAGTTGTCGTTACAGGAATTTGATTTATTATCCATTGTCCGGTAACACGATCTCGTATTCCTACCGAAACCCAATAAGTGACTCCCGGTGACAATCCCGGTATATTAAGTCTGCCGTTTGTCGGGGCTGGTTGTCCTCCTCCTCTTATAAACCGTGCGGCATTCTGTCCATGCGACCATACTTGCACAAAAGCATTACTGTAGTTGTTTATCGAAAACCAAACATCAACCATAACTGATGTGTTTGCTCGGCTAAACAAACTAACTGTCGCCGAAACAGTTGAGAGTGGTTGAATCATTTGAGCGTCAATATCAGCTTCAAAGTAGGTTCTATCGTTAACTATTACATCAGGTATCTCAGGTTCGGGCATATTTAGCACAGCCCATCCGGGCATCTCATCACCGAAAGGCACAAAAGCCGTTTCACTATCAGGAAACACAAGCACTCTCCCGGCATTGTCAACCGTCACTCCGTCAAGGTCTAAGACCAAAGCCTCTGCACCGCGGATGCCGTTGTCCTGAAAACGAAAGTCCACACGATAGCCGCTCAACACACGTAAGAACGCACTATTAATTTCCTCACCGTCTTCAAGGTCGAATATACGCCTGTAATTATGGAAGATATATTCCCCGCTATAGTCTGTTCCGAATAATTCTCTGAATCTCTGTCTTAGCTGATGATTATTGTATCCGCTTTCCATGAGGTACAGAAAATTCCTTCTGCTTTCGCTTATGTAGACTTCTTCATAAGCATATAATTCTTCAAAAAACCTATAATCGAACAGTTCCCGCCCGAATTGCAATTCGTGAGTATAATGATGTTCGACTTCATCCCATATCGCAATCGGCTCGACCTCTCCGACAAGTCCCAAATGCTCATCAGAAATCTCTGCCAATGTCGGAACTGCTCCTGTAATCATACCAAGCATGAGCACCAGAGTCAACAAAATGCAAATTCCTTTTGTTATTTTATTATTTGTCATAGTATCTTTTACCCTTTCAAAATAATATTTGATATTGCGCTTGTGTAACGCATAACCCCTCGGTTCGGATATTCAGATAATGCCATCGGCAATATGTCGTCTTCTCCCTTCTTCCCTTTATTTGCGCTCCCACAAACGCTATTAAAAAATGGCTAAATCCCGCAACAAATTGCGGAATTTAACCATTTTTTGCTTCTTATTTTATTTTTGGGCGCAACAAAATTGACAGTATTAGTCCATAATGTAATGTAATGTAATTATCGTGTTACTTTTTTGCATTTCTGTCAACCCTTTTTAAAAATTTTTTGCGTTTTTTGACCTTTTAGCGTCGCTTATTGTATATCGTCCGGTCCCAAAGTAAAATAATAGTATAAACCTTGCGTGTCACATCAATGTCACCAATATTCGGTTTTCACTTTCGATTTTAGTTTATGCCCTGTCTAAAGCAGAGAAGACCGCACATGTCACAATCCAAAATTCAAATTGTCAATTTCTTATTGACAATTTGAATTTTTAAAGTTAAAATAAATTGCGTTATAGTTAATTTGTTTTCATTTATAGTTACAAGGAGTTCCGATATGCCTCTATCAAAGTTACGTCGTCATGAAATTATGGATGCACTTCTACATGAAATTGAAAAAGATCAATTCTATAATGAGTTTTCTGTTGCTACTTTCGCTGATGTCCATAAACTATCAAAACAAAGTATATACAGGTATTTAAAGGCTTTGGAAACTGAGTCTAAAATCGAGAAACGTGGAAAAGATCGTTATCGTCTTGTAGATTCTCGTTTCCAATTTAACTATTCAATTGATAACCTTAAGGAAGATATTGTCTGGAGCAAAGATATTGCCCCACTATTACAGGATATGCCTGAAATTGCAGCAAAAAACTGCCATTATGCATTCACTGAAATGTTAAACAATGCAATAGACCACTCGGAAGGCACAGAAGTGATAGTAACTATGCATATTAACGCCCACGACGTGTCATTTATAATATCTGACAACGGCATCGGAATATTTACAAAAATAGCATCGGCAATGCAACTGGAAGAAAAACGATTTGCCATACTTGAACTGGCAAAGGGCAAGTTTACAACAGATCCTGAAAGTCACTCAGGTGAGGGCATCTTTTTCAGTTCAAAAGCTACTGACATGTTTGGAATTTTTTCCGATGGCTTAGTTTTTGAAGCCAACAATTTGCGAAATGATGGTCTTGAGCGGATTTATAATCATGAGATCGCAGAGCTAATTGGCACATCAGTTTTTTTTGTCATATTCCGCAATCACAGCGTGACAACTCGTGAGTTATTTGATCGTTATACAGAAGAACCGGATCACTATGGTTTTACAAAAACCGCTGTACCTGTTAAGTTGCTTGAATATGGCGAAGCATATCCCGTGCTCATTTCACGCTCTCAGGCAAAGCGATTACTTGTAAGATTCGAGCGTTTCGAAAGAATAGAGCTTGATTTTTCAGGAATTGATGAAATAGGGCAAGGCTTTGCTGATGAAGTTTTTCGAGTATTCCAGAGCCAACACCCTAATAGCAAAATCACTGCTGTAAACTGCAATCCGCAAGTTGAGCGCATGATAAAGCACGTGACTCGTCATTAACGCTTATGGCATTATAACGAAAATTGGGAGGACTTATCTAATGGACACAAAGCTAGATTTTGGAAAAATCAAAGGAAAACTCGGATACGGCAATATGAGGTTGCCGAAAGAAGGCGGCAAGCTCGGAAAGCTCGATACTGTGACGATCGAGAAGATGATAGACGCATTTCTCGAAGCGGGGAATTCATATTTTGACACATGTTATGTCTATGATGCCTCTGAAAAAGCTTTGGGCGAATTTTTAGTTAAGCGGTACCCCAGAGAGCAATTTCAGATTAACACTAAGATGTCGCTTTTGTTTGCGGACAAGCCTGAAGACATGCAGAAATTATTTGATGAATCTCTCAGACGTCTCGGCGTTGATTATGTTGATTATTATTTTCTACACGCTCTGACGACCAAGACCATCAAAAAAGCTGATGAGTTTGGCGCATGGGATTTTCTGCGTGAGCTAAAAGCAAAAGGCGTTGCAAAGCATATCGGGTTCTCTTTTCACGACTCTCCCGAAGTGCTTGACGACACACTGAGCAAGCATCCCGAAACAGAGCTCGTTCTGCTCCAGCTTAACTACCTTGATTGGGATTGCCCAAAAATGCAGTCTCGCAAACTATACGAAACTGCACGTAAATATAATGTTCCTATTTCTGTAATGGAGCCTTGTAAAGGCGGTTGGCTGGCAAGTGAAGCTTCGGAAGCAGGCAAGTTCCTTAAATCGAAAAATCCGGACGTTTCCGTCGCATCTTGGGCTTTCCGCTATCTTGCAGGACTCGAAGGGATTTCGACCATTCTGAGCGGAATGGGAACGCTTTTGGAAGTTGAGGACAATATCAAGACATTTAACAACTACACGCCGCTTTCCGCACAGGAGCATGAATACATACAAGAGGCTGTAAAGATTATTCGTTCCGCTCCTACAATCCCATGTACAGATTGCAATTATTGCTTGCCGCATTGCCCGGTCAGAATCCATATTCCGCATGCTTTGCAGATTTATAACAATTATTTGATTCATCAAAACCCGGATTCCCTTGCGCATCTCAATTACATGATGGGTCTGATTGGCTCACAACCGCAAGATTGCATAAAATGCGACAAGTGCGAGAAGGTCTGCCCGCAGGGTATCGAAATTTCTAAGTATTTAGAAGCTGTGGCTGAGTTAGTTGCGCAAAGTACGCAATAAGACTTACAACAATCGGGCTGCCCGGGTGCGCAGCCCCTACATGTTGAGGTATTCATTACAAATCCTGAACACTCATCTTGTCTAAATCTCGTTGCCGTTTGTTCTTGCTCCTGACTGCCGCGTATATGACAAGTAAAATCGCAGTGGATATGTTCGTAAGTAAAAATACAGATATTACTCCCCATATTGCACCGGGGATTTGCCTGAAATACCCGTCTTGATATGTTGTCACCCACTGCCCGTCAACATACTCTTGTACCGTAAAACTCGGCGATGCAACAAACACCGCCATACTCATAACTACCATAATTGAAATTACAAAAGTAATTATGGGCAATATCAGCCCCAGCCATTTGCCCTCTTTCTTTGATAGATATATTTGCAAAATTATTACTCCTGCAGTAATAGCAAGCAGAAATACAAGAGCTATTATGATGTTCATAGTCTGAATCGCTGCAATCTTCATTGTGCTTTCCCCCCTATCTTTCTATATTCGGAAATCAAAATCTTCGCCGTGTCGAAATCAATCTTATCGCTGACCGCCAAGCGCTTAACAAGTGCTACAAACGGTTCGTTTGAGATATCCTCGCTGATTTGGATTTTTTGTATCAATTTATCAAGGCGCAAGCGCACAGTGGGGTATGTGACTTCATAGTGCTTTGCAATCTCCTTAAGCGAACCGGAAGCCTGTAGGAATTTCTTAATGAATATAACATCTTCATCTTCAAGGCTCACCATCCAGTCAGGCACAACTTCAATCGCCATGTGAATTACTCCTTTCATTTTTCATTGTCATTTTAATAATGTTAAATATAACATTTAATATTGTTAAAGTCAATAGTTAGTTTAATTTTGTTTTTGTGCATATATTTATCACACTTCCGCAAAAATTACATGTCATCCAATCTAACAGTTGGTTGTGGCCCACTTTGAGCCACAACCAACTCTTATTAGCACTTGTCTAATATCTTCAAATAAAAGGTATTAAACCGGTCCCCGCGCTATCGCGCGCGGTGCGCGGCAGAGACCGCGCGGGTTTTAACCTTGTGAAGCCTTCGCTCGTTCGGTCATGACCGAGCTTGCTCGGTCGCAACCCTCACTTCACTCGGCTATAAAAAAGTGTCGCATCTGTTCTGATTTCTTGGTATAATTTGTCTATTCACATAAAAATGAATTACGGAGGATATATCCTATGAACGAAACTTTAAAAAATATCGAAGAGCGTTATTCATGCAGAGATTTTGCGGACACCCCTGTAACAGAAGAGCAAATCAAGATTCTTGTAAATGCAGCACTACAGGCACCGAGCGCGAAAAACAGGCAGCCTTGGCATATCAGCGTTGTCACAGACAGAGCCTTGATTGATGAGCTTGATGCCGAAGCATTGAGGGTTTTCAAAGAAGAAGATGACCCCATGTATAGAGGATTCGTGGAGGCAAACGGCAAGATTACATACAACGCTCCGCTGCTTTTTGTCATTTCTACAGATGGAATACATTGGTCTGATATAGACTGCGGAATTTGTTGTCAGAATATCGTTCTCGCCGCCGAATCTTTAGGGCTTCAGAGTTGCATAATAGGTCTTATAAGAGTTCCGCTCGGCGGTGAAAAAGGGGACGAATTCAAAAAACGCTTAAATTTCCCTGATGGATACAAATTGTCGATTTCTGTTGTGGTCGGCACAGGCAACAGCGGTAAAGTGCCGCATGATATGACGCCGAGTAAGGTGACTTATATAGCGTAACGGAATTGAAGCAAGAATTATACTTCGTTGGCTAGTATAGCGAATAGTTCTTGGAATTTTTCGATTGTCAATAGCATTCTCTGTTTTTTGTCTATTTTACCAATTTGTTCGGCATTTTATATATATCGCATAAAAACGGTTGACTTCTATCGGGATTTATTGTATATTTTGGGCACAACAGGTTAAGCTTTCGTTCGCGAGAACAGCTTGTCCATGGCAGACAGGGTCATTTGACCGATTAGCACAACTGCGGAAAAACCGCCAGTATTCCTTTTATGGTGTGCACCGGCTGCATCGGAGACGGATGTTAGCAGAACAGGCTAAATCTTAATGAAAGGTGGTTTGACTCATTGTATTTTGAGAACCACAAGTAGCCCCGCATTCGCTTTGGACGGATGCGGGGATTTGCTTTTTATCCTAAATTGTGCAAGAAATTATCCCACACGATGAAAAGTGTCAAAAAGTTGACAAAAAAACATGCCCGATAGGCATTGGAAGTTCACATTTATTTAAGTCGATCTACCTTAGTAATGCTTCCGAACTAACAAAAACTAACGAAAAATGCTTGACAACATAGATCAGATATTATACCATTAATATGTATCAATTTAGTCTGTATATTTGTTGTAATTTATTTTAATCAGTGCTACTGTTGTAGGATGTTGAAATTATAAATTCACACAAATTGACAAAAGTTGATAAATCTTGTAGGAAAGGATGGGAATCATTATGTTTGATCAAAATTTGTTTGCTGCTATGGATACAAATGAAATGATGGATACAGACGGTGGTTTTAGGCTGACTCTTGCCGTAGTTAACCGCAACGTAGATCTAAACATTGTCACATCACGCAATACCGTGGTTGACGTGATTGTACAAGGCGGAAATGCTCTTGTAAATGTGTTCAGACAAGTGGCGTAAGAACTCCTCTGTTGCCATTATTCCGCTAGATATATAGGCTATTATGGGGAACACATTTGTAACATGCAAATTCGGTTGACGCTATGCGTCAACCGAATTTGAGTTACTGAGTTAGTATCGGATTGCAAATCGTTTGCATCATGGTTGTCCGTAGAAAGATGAAGGGGTTACTCGTGAAATGATGCGATATCATTGTATAAAACAACACGACATAACCGATTGCGCTGCAGCTTGTCTTGCGACAATCTCCAGGCAATATGGATTAAAAATACCCATAACTCGCATCCGGGAGGTAGCCGGAACCGACAAACAAGGGACTAACGCCTATGGCTTGATAAAAGCCGCAGAAAAACTAGGATTTAGCGCAAAAGGCGTAAAAGTTCAATCTGACGGAAGTAGCGAATCTATTGCGGCAGCGCGTGAAGCTTTTTTTTCGCCGTTTCCGCTTCCTGCAATAGCACATGTAGTCGTTGATGGTTCATTA
>Ga0123355_10001298_pt1 | contig 34856 bp, 19 predicted proteins | sample TergutEmb28metaG_3_FD_89872 | JGI IMG/M metagenome (GOLD analysis project Ga0123355, IMG submission 89872) | Embiratermes neotenicus P1 segment gut microbial communities from Petit-Saut dam, French Guiana - Emb289 P1 | ecosystem: Host-associated > Arthropoda: Insects > Digestive system > Gut ...
TAACCGCCGCCCACACCCCCTTTTTGTGGGGGGCGGTTTCTCGGGGGGTCGGGGTTTCGCGGGCGGTTTCGTTTTGGGGGGGGGGGGGGTGGTGGGGGAGTGGGTCGGTTGGGGCTTCGGTGGGGGGTGTGGTTTCCGGCTCGGGTTCTTCCTCGCGGGGGAGGAGGAGCGCGGGGTCTACGTCGGTGACTAGGTTCATTACTTCCCAGAAAGCGGTCTTGGGCTGGCGATAGGTATCAAACATGTTGGCGTATTCGCCGTAGCGCCAGAAGACACTGTCGTTGTCGATTAAGCTCCAGAAGGTGACGCGGTGCACGTGCTCGTGGCGCTCCATGGCGTAGCGGATGACCCGGGCGAAGACATAGGCTTGGCGGGCGAAGTCCGCTTCGGTAACAGCGCGGCCTTGGGTAGTAGCACCGATATCCATTTCTGTAAGGCTGATGTGCACGCCGGTAGCGATGTAGCGGTCCATGGCACCGGATAATAAGTCAAAATTAAGCTCGTTGCTATAGTGGGCTTGCATGCCCATGGCTTCAATTAATAATCGGCCATCGTAAGAGGGGTGATTGCGCCAGCGTTCGTTGACATCCATGATCATGGCGGCGATGGCGCGGCTTTTTTGGTACCAAGTTTCGCCGTAGTCGTTGTAATAGAGGATGGCGTAAGGGTCGTAGCGACGGGCGAAATAGAAGGCGTAGAAGACGAAGTCGGAACCGCTTTCGCCTGCTTCGGGGTCGGCACCGTTGGCAAAGGCATCGTACCAACGCAGGTTATTGTCGGCCAAACCGCCGCGTGCTTCGTTGCGCAGATGGAATTGCCAATCCGGGTGGGTGTTCATGTTGGCACCGCCCCATGTACCCGCGTGGGTGAAGATTTCGTTGAGTACATCCCACGAATGGATGCGCCCGGCGTAGCGGGTGGCGACAGTTTCGATGTACATGCGCATGTTTTCCATGGCCTGCTCGCGCGTGGCTAGGGGGATGTTGGGGAAGTTGGGCACACCGCCCGTCAGCCACGGCGGGGATTGCGCGTGCCACGCCAACGTGTGGCCAATCATCAAAATATCATTGGCTTCTGCCCAGTCCACAAAATAATCCGCCATGGCAAAATCCCAATATTGCGGCGGCGGAGGCGTGGGCGTTGACCATCCTGCGGGCGTGCGGGAAATGAAATCCGGCTTGTGGTGGTTGCCCGCTGTAATGGATGCGAAGTGCTGCGCATAAAATTCGCGGAAGTTGGCATCCTTCTCGCCCGGGGAGCCCCAAGCAGCACCCAAAATAAAGTAAGGTGCGAAATATTCGCGCATGGACGGCAAGTCTAATGGGAATTGCGGGCCGGTATATGCACCGTCCGTCAATACGATAATATCGTCGATAATGAAGTCGGACGTGCATTGCGTGGCAATGCGGAAACCGTTGATAAATTGGTCAAATCCGCCGTCCGTATCCTCCAAGAACGCCATGTTCAAATACATAGCTAATTCAAAAGCACCATTGGCAGCGGGCGCGGTGGGCTCCAACGAATTCCAAGGGCTGCCTACGCCACCCAGCACCAGCGTGGCATCCCCCGCCACACGTCCGCGGATGGTGATGTGGTAATTATTTTCTTCAAAATTAAAAATACCGCCGAACAAGTCCACCGTGTACCAACCCTGAGCGCGCCCCGATACCTGAATGGAATTGCCGCGCACCGGATGCGCTACAGCGGTGAAAATAGGACTACCTGCATTGCGCAAGATATCCCAAGAAGAAAAAGACGACCCCTGCTCGCGGATTTGGACATTGAAATCGTCGTTAAGTGAATATACGACGCGCCAATCCGCCCGTTCGGCAGCGGCAACAGACAGTGCCGTGCCTATCGTGGGGGCAGCAATACATAAAACGATAAACAACGCGATAATGCGATTGCGCAATTTCGTAACGCGCATAATATCCCTCCTTTTGTGTACATAGCGTTATGATAACATCGCACGCTCCAATTTCACAACAATATAAAAATCCCCCGAATCAATCGGGGGATTGCCACACGGAGGTGAGGCGATTTGAACGCCTGCACCGGGTTCACCGGCCTATCGCATTTCGAGTGCGACCCCTTCGGCCACTTGGGTACACCTCCAGCGGAGATATTTATAGCTAAATGAAATAAATCTGTCAATGCTGGCCTAGCGACGCCGAAGGCGCGCGGCGGAGCGGGGCGTATCACACGGCGCGCTGTGCGAACTAACGCGCACGTCGGTACGCATCGGGCAAGTGAAACCGCTTGTCTCCCGTTGGGAGCCTTTTCGGTTTCACGTAAGCCCGCTGCGCACCGACTCTAGCGTATAATTGCGGATGCTTCAACCGCAATTATACGCGGGGCAATTTCGCTTTAGCGGAATTTTTCTTTGTACAGTCGCGTGATTTCGCAAGGCGCGCCGTGTGATACGCCCCGCTCCGCCGCTCCTCCCGCATCCCACAGGGGAGCAAAGACTAATTAATTGCTGGTTGCATAACCTCCGCCTTCGGTTAGGGTAGGAAAGAATAAATTACTTGGACTAATTTATTCTGTTGTTAAGTTTGCGAGGGCACCGGACGGGGGTGGTACGAGGTTGTGCGCCTTGCGAAATCACGTGTACGGCGGTGCGCAGCGGGCTTATGTGACTTCGAGATGGCTCCCGTAGGGAGACAAGCGAAGACACTTGCCCGGTGGGTACCGACGTGCACGTTAGTTCGCACAGCGCGCAACCACGTGCCGCCCCCGTCCGGTGCGGGACTATGCGCAATGTTGTTTTTCGTGTATACTGCGGTATCTGCATGAAATGTGTGGGTTGTTACATATTAATAGGAAAGTGTATTCATTCGATAGGGGAATTAATTTTCATGGGTCCCGATATTCTTGTGTATTTGGGTATATTGCTATTTTTGTTCGTGATGGGGTGTTTCTTCAGTGCGGCGGAAATGGCTTTTTCTGCGTTGTCACGGCCGCGGGTCAAGACGCTGGCAGAGGGTGGGGACAAGCGCGCCAATCGTGTGTTGAGTATGCACGAGCGGTTTGATGAGTTGATTTCTACGTTGTTGATTTGTAATAACATTGTGGCGATATCGGCGGCTACGGTGGGTGTGGTCTTTTTTACGCGGATGATTAATGAAGACCACGGGCCTTGGGTTTCGGCGGTGGTGATTACAGCTATTGTCGTTGTTTTGACTGATATTTTTCCCAAGAGTATTGCGAAGGAATCGCCCGAGCGGGTGGCCATGGCTACGGCACCTTTGTTGCATGTGTTTATGATGATATTAAAGCCTGTGAATAAATTGATTGCGAAGATGCGCAAGGGGCTTTCCGGTGCGTTGATAAAGGAACAGGAAAGTGAACAGGACGAACGCGAGTTGCTGGGGCAGGAATTGCTTTTTCGTGTGGAGGAAGCTGAGAATGACGGGGATATCAGCGAAGAAGATTCGCAATTGATATCTAATGCCATTGAATTTAATGACTTGCGTGCGGAGGATATTCTCACGCCGCGTGTGAATATCGCGGGCATTCCCAAGGCCTCGACCGTGGAGCAAATGGCGGATATTTTTATGGAATCGGGTTATTCGCGTCTGCCGGTATATGAAGAATCGTTGGATCACATCCGAGGTGTGGTGCATATCCGCGACTTCTTGAAGTGTATGGCGGACGAAAGCCGCTCGTTGGAAGATATTATTTCTTCGCCGGTGTACACCGCACCCACCGCGCGAATCAAAGACTTATTGACGTTGCTTAAAAAATCCAAAAGTCACCTTGCCATTGTCATTGACGAATACGGCGGCACGGCGGGATTGGTGACCATGGAGGACATTCTGGAGCAGCTCGTGGGCGACATATTCGACGAAAACGATGAAGTCGTTGAAGAATTTATCGCACTGGAAGACGGCACCCATCGCGTGGATTGCTCCGCCGACATTGACAAGATGTTTGAATATTTCGATATGGAAGAGCAAGATGATGAACGCTCCCACGCGTTGACCGTAGGCGGCTGGATTATGGACACCTTAGGCCGCATCCCCGAAGTGGGCGATAGCTTCACCCACGAAAAACTCACCGTAACCGTTACGCATGCAGACGAGCGTCTGGCCGAATGGTGTGTAGTTGCAGTGGCAGCACCGCCGGAAGACAGCAATGTAGAAGCACCCCCGGAACTAAGCGATGCAACCGTAAAATAGCGGATGGGCGTTAATCAACGTTTTAAATCCCCGCGCCATGTTGGCAGGGGATTTTTTTATTGATGTTGCAAGGAAACAAAAGATTGCCGAACGTCGAGTTCTAAACGCGAAAGCAGCACAACCAACTTGGTATGATATTAGTGGGTTTGTGAAACAAGCCCACTAAAACACATGGTTATCGGCTCATTTACGGCATAAATAAGGCGTTTAGGCTGTGCGGGGAGGGGGGAATCCATACGAAAGGTAACGGGGGGGTACTCGCAAGGTATCCCCTGTTACCTTAATTCAGATAAACAGACCCACCCCGACCATTCACCATTCGGTAGTTGTTCTTGATACCAAACAGCGGTAGCGTCCAGATACGTTAGGGCGCGAGGGGTATGCAGGCTCACTTGCTGTACATTAGGCAAGGCTTTAACCCGTGTAATGGCTTCTTCCGCAGTAATTTTTCCCTTGATATAATCCTCTATAACGAAATTAACCTTGTCGTTTGCAATAGAACCTTGGACGATATCATGCGTATGACGCAACTGATTATTGGGATTACCCTTTGTGTCTGTTGTCCCGTACAAAGTCGAGCCACTCCAATGTTGGCTCGACAAAGACAAGCGGATTCACGCTCTTATCAGAAAATATCGCATCATTAAGTGCATATTTCATCACAATTGGCCTGCCGGAAAATGCCGCACGGCTTTTCGCCCAACGCTGTGCCACATCGAGGTTGCTACCCAAATAAAACCCTTGTCCAAAGTCTGTGCGATGGCGGCCTCTGGTTAGGTCTATTTCTTGTATGATTTGTGTTGTACCGTGATATAGTTCCATGCTACGCCACCTGTGCGTTTGTTAATTCAGCGGTTAATAATTCCGCCATATATTCAAATCCTTGTGTATGGAATGAATCGTAACCAGCTAACACCTTTTCCACAAAGTCATACTGTTCCAATAGCCGTGCGGTTTCTGTCACTGTTTTTTGTAGTTCATCGGCTGTGTACTGTATCACATGAACCAGCCAAATTGCTCTATCTGCTTCCGTATGCATTTGCAAACCCTCCTAAACGAGAATACCTTAATTTTATACCAAAGGTGCGCACTTATACACCGACAGAAGCCGGTACAGTGCGCCTAGTCGTGGACTTCCATACCTATCGGTACGGAATAATTTTGATATTGTAGTTTTGAATCGCCTTGTAGTTTTCTACCATACCCATATAACTTCCCACTACCCGATCAACATCAGAATCTTGCATATGCTCTGCCGCATAACGGAATGCAATCATCCACTCCGACGCAGTGGCGTATCGGGTCAATATATCCGGTGTGACCGCTATACCCATATATTTGTTTAATGCTTCGCTGTAACGAGAAATCAAGACATCTCGATCTATTTTTAAACCCAAGTCAATACCTCTTAAACAAAAAAACGCCACTGCACTAATGCCCTTGCCGATAAGTGTATACTGCCAATCACATACCAACAACTTCGCTCCATCCAGTAAAAAATTGGGCTGAGCTAAATCACCGTGGCAAAAAGTATTAGGAATAGGCAGTCCATCGGCATATGCAGCAATAAGGTAGAAATTATCGTACATCTCTTTTAAGACAGACGCATCTAACTTTACAGGGAATTTATTGTAAAGCTGCATCCAATTATTGTAGGATTCTATTAGCGAATATCGACCCGGCTCCAGTTCGGTTTCTGACCATAAAGAAGATTTTGAATAGGCGGTATAATCCAATGAGTTTATACGCGCGTAAATATCCATTGCTTGCTGTTGCAACGTGCTGTCCCAGCGTTTTGGCAAAATGGCTTCATACCTCTTGAAAACCAGCAATAGCTCATCATCGTTGGCAGTTTGGAAAATAACTTCCGGCAGAAAATCAAGCTGTCCCGCATGTTGCTGGTAAAAATCATATTCGTTTCGGCATTGGCTCATCGTTACATCGTCGATTAAGGATGAATGTATATATTTCACAACGTATTGGTCGTTGCATACCAAAACCACAGCTCCGCTCATACCGTCGCTTACGGGAGAAAAATGTATATCGCCTTTTATAAGATTGCTTTCTTTAAGTAACGATGATATACGAGTCTTATACAACATAGATTCCTCCGATATATTCATTCATTTACTTGTTATCTTGGCGATTATACTATGGAATTTCAATTGCTTAAAGATACATGAAAAATTAAACCCCATCTTTCGCAAGCCCCTTGACAGCCTTCCAACCATTCAAAAACCGCAAGACGCAGATTATATGATTTGACGCTTTAACAAAGAACAATGAAAGTATGTTTATACAATGTAGCCGTAAATGATTGGGAATGATTTGTGCTTGCAATCGAGGACAAACAACAATGCTACGCGCACAAGCGGCTACGCTGCCGGTCGAAATTGTAACATAAATGAAACATTTCGCGCGAAAGCACGTTTCATAAAGCAAGGAGGGTTGCATATGAAGCGCAGGATGGCGGTTGTTTGTTTGATTGTTTTATTTTTGTTGGCTGTGCCTATGCAGGTGTCGGCCGATGCGCGGCGTTTGGGGCAGCGGTATTCGGTGACGCTGCTTGTGGAGTGCTTGGACACTGCGGTGGAGGCGATGCGGGCGTTGCCCGGATTTGATTTGTACATGAGCATATCGCAGTATGAAGCGCATTATGTGCGGCAGGTGGATGCGGTTTTCTTCCGTCATGCGCAGGCTGTGCTGCGCGATGTGGGCGAAGTGATGTATGAGCAAGAACATGTGCGCCATTTGGGTATGGAATTGATGCAATTGGATACGCGCATCACAGTGTTGACGCAGGAGATGGAGCGTTTGACGTTGCTGATGGCGGCCAGCACGACGATTGACGTGCTCAATGCCGTAGATATTCAACTCACGCATGTGTCGCGCGACCGCGATTGGCACTTGGGGCGGCGCAACGTTTTAATGAACGAATCGCAAACCGTTGCCATGGATATCACCTTAACCGAGCGATGGGTGCCTGCTGAGCGGGAACATTTGACTTTCGGTCGGCGTATCCGCAATAGTTTTATGGGGTCGTGGAACGGCCTTACGCGGATGGGCGGCGACTTGGTTGTGTTGCTTGCACGGGTCGGTTTGCCGTTGATGATTTGGTTGGCTATTGCGGGCACGATAACATTGGTTGTTGTGCGGGTCACGAAGAAGCGAAGTGCCGTACCCATGAAGGGAGTGGAAGCGCATGAATAGGAAATTAAACAAGCGACTCGCTGCATTATGTTTGTCGGTGATGTGTTTGATATTGGTGGTTACCGCTTGTGGTCGTGATGATGGTTTTAGAACTACTTCAGCACCCGGTAATGACAGCAGTTGGGATTTTGTTGGCGGTGGTTTTGTAGCTGAGCAACATGCAACGACCGGCCGCCCACCCGGCAACGTGTCCATGGCTCCCCCCATGGCCGACATGCCCGTTAATGCGCCCGATGCTTCGCCGTCCTTCGGTGCGGGCAATCAATATGGCAGTGCGGGTGATGTCACTTGGCAAGATGTCTACGGGCAGAACGAACGCCACGTTATCCGCCGTGCGTTTGTTCATATGGAAAACGAGGTATTCGACAGCACCGTGGAAGCCCTGCGCGCCGTAGCCCCCGCCGTCAACGGTTATATTGAATCGGAAGCATTGACGGGTACGGGTACGCGCCGTTTTACCATCGTGTTGCGCGTACCGGTGGCGACCTTTGATTACGCGTTGCGCCGTATTGAAACATTGGGCACCGTCATCCACCAAAATCAATCAGCAGAAGATGTAACCGACCAATTTTATGACTTGGTGGGCAATCTGGAAACGCGCCGCATTGAAGAAGAACGCATCCTTGACCTCATCGACCGTGCAAGCGATATCCATGAATTGCTTGCATTGGAAGCGCGTCTTTCCAACGTGCGGCAAATGATTGCATCTTATTTGGCGCAACTTAACCAAATGGCGGGGTTGATTAGCTATTCCACCATCACTGTGACACTAACGGAATATAATCCCTTTCAACCTGCGGTCGGATTATCGCTGGGTGAGCGTATCGGCGGTGCATTTGGTGATTCGGTCGATGGTACGGTTGGCGCGTTGCAGGGCATCGTGGTGTTTTTGGCCGGGGCGGTGATACCGCTGGCTTTGTTGTCTATCGTCGGCTTGGTTATATGGCGGATTGTAAAAGCGGTGAAGAAACGTGCGGTATATCCGTAAGCGAAATCATTCGCCGATAAATAAAAAATCGCCAACCGGTTGCAACTTGCGACCGGTTGGCGATTTTGTTTCATGGATTCAGTTGGTGGCAAATTGCCACCAATTGGATTTTTTATTGTGTTATTGAAAACATTAGGCAATAAAGTCCTTGAAGGTTATCAACCGTAAATCTTGCGCCCGTGTTCATCGCTTACGCCGGTTAGGCGGAAGAAATAATTATTCAGCACATCGCGCCATTCGCGGGCGTTTTCCAATTGCATGTCAAATCTTTCCCGCACGGAGGTGTATGCTTCCTGCGGGATTTTGTCTTGCAACGATTCCCATGTGGCGATGAATTGCTTCACATCTTCTACGCCTTCGAAGTGGGTGTCGTAGATGTATTGCAACAGGGTGCGCCCGTCTTTGAGTTTGTAGGTGTAGGGCAGGCGATGGAAATAGAGCAGGAGTTTTTCGGGGCAGGTCTTGAGGTCTTCGTACAGGTCGCGGACGTAGGGGTGGTATTGGGCGGTGTATTCGGTGCCGTGGGTGGTGCGGTCCACGCCGACGTGCGAATGCGTGGCGCGGTGGTACGTGCCCCACTTCATGTATTCGTAGCCTTCGGGGTTGGGGCCGTAGTGGTGTGAGATGTTCACCATCCAACACAGGCCGAGGGGTGCGTTGTATTTCTCGTATACCCAGCGGGAATCTAAGAGCATGTTGGTGATGGGTTCCACCACGTCGGGGTCGTTGCCAAAGGTCAGGCGCACCCAGTCGCGGGTCAGTTGCTCGGCAGTTTGAGCGGGGTTCCATGCCAAGCGGCCAAAGGCGTACAGGTTGGCTTGTGCCAATAGATGCCCTGTCCAGTTGTCGTCGTTACCCACATTGGCTACGGCCACCACGGCGGTGATTTCCTCGCCGATGAGGTGTCGCGCCATGCGGGCGTCGGTTACGGGGGCGTCCAACACTTCTTCCCACTGCACGGCGGTGGCGTACAGGTCTTTTTGCTGGCCGGTGTATTCTTGGGTGACTTGGAATTCCAGTCCTTGGTGCGTGTGCTGCATCGCACCCAGCAGCGGCGAGTTGGGCTCGCGCACTTGGAAATCTGAGGGGCCGTGCTTGACTTGCAAGATGACATTGTCGTCAAATTTGCCGTCCAACGGCATAAATTCTTTGTAGGCTGCCATGGGGCGGTCGGTTACCGTGTCGCGCCAGTCTTGCTTGCAATTATATATGAAGCAACGCCAATAGATGATGCCGCCATAAGGTGCCAACGCACGGGCGATGATGTTTGCGCCTTCGTCTTGGGTGCGCCCCAATGCCGCGGGGCCGCTGCGGAATTCGCTGTCCGCTTTCATTAGGAAACCTGCGAGGTCGGGGATGCGGGAATAAACGAGTTTGGCCGCTTGTGCCCAATATTGCGCCACGGATTCTTCCGCGGGGTCGGCGGTTTCCAGCCCGCCCAAGATCACGGGGCTGTCAAAATGCACGGAAACGATTAACCGAATGCCAAACGGACGAAACACTTCGGCTACCTTTTCCAAATCGGGCAGGCCTTCTTCGGTGATGAGCTTGGCTGAGTTGGGGTAAACATTCACGTTGTTGACGGCGATTTCGTTGATGCCCACGGAAGCCAACATTCGCGCGTAGTCCTTGAGCCGTGCCAAGTCAAAGCCGATTTTGCCGTCTTTGAAGAAGAACGACCGCCCCGCGTAGCCGCGTTCAATAGAACCATCGGCGTTGTCCCAATGGTTGAGCACGCGGTGGGCTACGGCGGGTTTTTCTTTGACGTTCATGGTTTCTACGGGTTCGCCGCGGGTCAGGCGTGCCAACAGTGCGTACACGCCGTACAACAAGCCGCGCTCGCAACCGCCGGTAATGGTTAGTGCTTGCGGGTCGCCGCGCAATAAAAATGCCTCGGCACCCAATGTTTCGTCGGTATCCAAGGCAATTGTATAATCACCCTTATTTGCGGGTGTTATGCCAAAGCGGGTCACAAAGCCATGTTGCAATTCTTCCAACGCGAAAGTTTTATCTCCGGTCACTTTTGGTAAAAAACCCAGTTGCGCCTTTGTCGGTTGCAACCACGCGCGGTATCCAAAACTAGCCATAAAATCCCCACTTTCCAATTTTTGTGATTTCAAGTATAATCGTGTCAATAGCAAACAACATGGACAGTGTAAGGAATATTTGCATTCTGCCCATGTAGATTTTCAAGATGGCGCCAGGGGAGGCAATGTACATGAATCCGGACGATTTTAACAATGCCGTACCTATTTTGGAATATTTCAACTTGCGCAACAACACGCCCGCGTGGCGTATAGAACCTGCGCAGACCGACTTTGTAGACTTGACTTACGTCATCGGCGGCCGGGCCGAATACATCATTGACGGCGAGTTATACCACGTCAACGCAGGGGATTTGCTATGTATCCCGCCGGGGTCGTCACGCTCGGCCACCAGTATCGAACCGATGCATTTTGGCGGATTTGCGGCCAATTTTTTGATGCGGCGGCCCGATGGGGGCGAAGTCACCGTTCCGTTGCCGCTGCATGTGAACATCGGCATCCATGATGATATCATCGCTATTTATAAAAAAATCAACGAAGAATGGCTTAGGCGTTCGCCTGGATATGTAATGCGGGCGCGCGCTTTTTTTATGATCCTTTTGCAACGCTTTATGGCCATGTTGGTGTACGAAGTAGACACCTACCGTTTTGATCCACGTGTCAAAACCGCCATCCGCCACCTCTCCGACCACTACGCCGAACCCTTGCAAATCACCGACATCGCCAAGATCGTATCGCTCAATCCCGTATACTTCGGCGCGCTCTTCAAAAAAGAAACGCAAATGACCTTCCGCGACTACCTCAATATGATCCGGCTCAACCAAGCCGAAGACATGCTGCGTACTGGCGAATTTAACGTAACCGAAGTAGCATTGCGCTGCGGCTTCGGCGATGTGTTCTACTTCTCGCGCTTGTACAAAAAGCATAAAGGTGTGCCGCCGAGCAAAACCCTACGGTAAAATCTTTTTAAAAATACTTCCGAAAGGATGATACAAATGCACAAGGAATACTTACAAAAGTCACGCGCGCTCATCGCACAAATGACCGTGGAGGAAAAGGTCGGGCAAATGCTGCACACCGCACCCCCCATCCCTCGGTTGGGCATCCCCGGTTACAACTGGTGGAACGAAGCCCTGCACGGCATTGCCCGCAGCGGCACGGCCACGGTTTTCCCGCAGGCGGTGGGCATGGCAGCGGCGTTCGACCCCGAGCTGTTGAAGGAAATCGCAAGCATCATTGCAGACGAAGGCCGCGCCAAATTTCACGCCTACCAAAAAGAAGGCGACACGGACATTTACAAGGGTCTGACATTTTGGTCGCCCAATATTAATATTTTCCGCGATCCGCGTTGGGGGCGCGGCCATGAAACCTATGGCGAAGACCCGTACCTCACGTCCAGCTTGGGCGTGGCATTCATCCAAGGTCTGCAAGGCCCCGACCCGGAAAATGAACTCAAAGCCGCCGCGTGCGCCAAGCACTACGCCGTACACTCCGGCCCGGAAGAAGACCGCCACCACTTTAATGCCATATGTGACGATTACGATTTGTGGAATACGTATTTGCCGCACTTTGAAGCCGCCGTACTTGAAGGCAAAGTGGAAGCATTCATGGGCGCGTACAACCGTACCCGCCACGAGCCCTGCTGCGCATCCAAGGAATTGATGGATGATATTTTGCGCGGCAAATGGGGTTTTGAAGGGCATTATGTAAGCGATTGTTGGGCGGTAGAAGATTTCTACAAGCACCACAAAATTGTGGAAGGCCCCGTGGATGCGGTAGTTATGGCCATCGAAAGAGGCTGCGACTTGTGCTGCGGCCATGTATTTGAAGTGGCTGTCACTGCTGTGGAATCGGGCAAGCTACCCGAATCCCTGCTCGACCGCGCGTTGGAACGTCTTTTCGTATGCCGCATGAAACTCGGCCTGCTGGGTGGCAAAGAAAACCCCGCCTACACGTCCATTCCCTACGACATAAACGACTGTGCCGAGCATAAAGCCTTGAATCTTGAAGTCGCCCGCCGCACCACCGTATTGCTCAAAAACGACGGCGCACTGCCGCTCAATTTTGACAAGCTGGGTTCCATCGCGGTCATCGGCCCCAATGCCGCAAGCATCCGCGCATTGGAAGGCAACTACAACGGCACCGCATCTCAATATGTAACCGTACTGGACGGCATCCGCGAAATCTCCGAACAAACCGGCACGCAAGTGCGCTACGCCCTCGGCTGCCACCTCTATAAGAAGCGTATGTCCAACCTGTCTGTAGAAGACGACCGCATCGCCGAAGCTTTGGCCGCCACCCGCAACTCCGACGCTGCCGTCATCGTACTGGGTCTGGACGCCGACATCGAGGGCGAACAAGGCGACACCGGCAACGAATATTCCAGCGGCGACAAAGCCCATCTTGACTTGCCCGGTCGCCAGCAGCACCTGCTCGAAAAAGTCATCGAAGCCGCCGCGGGCAAACCCGTGATTGTCGTGGTCATCTCCGGCTCTGCACTGGCCGTCAACTACGCCGACGAACACGCCAACGGCATCATTCAAGCCTTCTACCCCGGTGCCTTAGGCGGTCGTGCCATCGCAGAAATCATCGCAGGCAAGGTATCCCCCTCGGCCAAATTGCCCGTCACGTTTTATCGCGGCCTGGACGACTTGCCCCCCTTTGAAGATTACAACATGGAAAATCGCACCTACCGTTATTTCAAAGGCGATCCGCTGTATCCGTTCGGATTCGGCTTGAACTACGCCAATTTCGACTTGGCCGTCACCGCGCAGGACAAGCAAAAAGTGACTGTCAAAGTCACTAACACCTCCACACGCGATGCCCGCGAGGTCATCCAAGTGTATGTAACCAACCCCGGGCAAAAGGAAATCCATAGCCTGTGCGGTGTAGCCAGCGTAGCCCTGACCGCAGGCGAATCACGCGAAGTCACCGTTCCGCTGTCACCCAAGGCCTTCAGCCGCTACGACGCAAAAGGCGACCTGTACGAAGTCGCCGGGCCGCACACCTTATATGTAGGTTTCACCCAACCCGACGCCCGCAGTGAAGCATTGTATGGAAAAAAAGCCGTGCGCGTGACGGTGGAATAGTCGTATGTAAAAAGTGTTGATTTTCAACGTTAATTGGGTATAATAAAACAAGTCGCGACTGGAACCGTGACTTGTTGATGGAGTACAACCGTTTTCGGCTTGGCTTCACGCTCAATTTGTTTTACTATCAGAAGAGTCGCAATCCTTGCTCGAGGGGCGGCTCTTTTCGTTATGCTTCTTTGAATGCCTACCGGCCAAGAAGGACAAAATCATCCCCAAAGCGGTTTGTAAAAATGCAAATAGAAAAGGCGTGAAGCAAGCCAACCCACGGTTGCGCGTGCATTATATCGCGTTATTTCGACAAAGACAAGAACGATTGTTTGGCGACTTGCTATTGTGCATGTTGCACAAAAAGCGAACGTAATTTTTGTATAATATCTACGCAGACTCTTAGAACTTTGCATGCGCCCCACGTTATACTTCATCCAAGTCATCGGCGTATCCTAGACATCCGCACATGTATACACGGCTCTCACCGCAAACTTATGCAAAAGTCACTGCGTGCATCCCGTACAACACATGCTTAAGGATCGAATCGTTACCACCGGACTACAGACTCGACAAGCCGCTGGCCAGCGCAGAGTCAACTTTGGGAAGTACTATAACGGGTGCCCACCTATTGCAACAAGCGCAACAAACATACAACCGAATAAAAACTGGCAATAGCAAAGAAAAAATGAGTGCACCCCAAGCCATGGGGAAGCGCTTACCATCCACGTAGATATTATTTACGTGGGTGTACATAGAAGATAAATCAAAATAAAGCCACCCGGCGCATCGGGTGGCTTATTATTTACTTTAATCTTGCTGCCTTGCGTTTTTTGATGATTAACGTGCTTAGTGCGCCAACGGCCATGAGGTTAATGGCAACGGTAATCCATACGGTGCCGGGTATACCGGTTTGTGGCATTCGGCCCATCGGTATATTACCGTCGGGGATAAAAAACCATCCGTTGCTTTCGCGCCATACCCAATTACCTTGGGGTACGTTATTGTCGTCGAGTTCGAGGTAACCATTGCCGTTGGGGCGCAAGTGGTTGCCGGGGCCAGGTGTGGGGGGAGTAGGTGTGGGTGTCGTAGGCGTGGGTGTGGTGGGTGCGGTTACGGGTGCAGTGGGGGTGGGTGTAGTAACGGCGGGTGTGGTGGTTGCTGCAGGTGTAGTGGCGGTGGGCGTCGTGGGCGTGGGTGTAGTAGCCGTGGGTGTTGTAGTGGGTGGCGGGAAAGTAATAACGCGCGTAGGCGGGTCTGTAGTGGGTTGTGTAGGAGGCGAAGTTAACGGCGGCGTTGTTTGTTGCGGCCATGTTTGATGGGGTGTCGTTTGTTGTGGTGTTGTTTGTTGTGGTGTTGTTTGTTGTGGTGTTGTTTGTTGTGGTGTGGTTTCGGTTGGAGTTGTCTGCTGTGGCGTAGTTTCGGTTGGCGTTGTTTGCTGTGGCGTGGTTTCGGCTGGTGTTGTCTGCTGTGGCGTGGTTTCGGCTGGTGTAGTTTGCTGTGGTGTGGTTTCGGCCGGAGTTGTTTGCTGTGGCGTGGTTTCGGTTGGTGTTGTTTGCTGTGGCGTGGTTTCGGTTGGGGTTGTTTGTTGTGGCGTTGTTTCAGCCGGGGTTGTTTGTTGTGGCGTGGTTTCGGTTGGTGTTGTTTGCTGTGGCGTTGTTTCGGCTGGTGTTGTCTGCTGTGGTGTGGTTTCGGTTGGAGTTGTCTGCTGTGGCGTGGTTTCGGTCGGAGTTGTTTGCTGCGGCGTGGTTTCGGTCGGAGTTGTTTGCTGCGGCGTTGTTTCGGTTGGAGTTGTCTGCTGTGGCGTGGTTTCGGTCGGAGTTGTTTGCTGCGGCGTGGTTTCGGTTGGTGTTGTTTGCTGTGGCGTGGTTTCGGCTGGTGTTGTCTGTTGTGGCGTAGTTTCCGCTGGGGTGGTGGTGGGTGGTGTGGTTGTTGGTACGTTTCCTACATAAGGCGATCCTTTGCCATATGAACCAAATGCAGGTGCATCACCATGTTCGGTGATGGTTACAAGACCTCTTGGGTTGATTGTAAGGAGCCAATAACCATCCGGTGTCTCGTATCCTGCCGGAGCTTGGGTTTCTACCAATCTGTACACTGCGTCGCGGCGCAATCTTGTTAAGCGAACGATACCGTCGTTATCACTGGTGGCTGTTTGATTGAATACATAGGTATACCCTGTGCCCGGTACATACACACGCGCATACACAGAGAACACTGCCCCCGGCAGCCACGCTCCGTCTCTACCTGTTTTGCGGAAGCGAAAATCCATGCGGTAATAGGAGTTGGTGATTGAAATGTTATCGCTTCCTTGAAACCAGTAGTAAGGTATAAAATTATGAGGTACATTGATTTCGCGCACTTCATAATTGATGGCTACCCCATGTGCATCATACACCGGTAAATTATAAAAAGTATGAATCCAGCGATATACACCGCACCTGTCTACACCCCAATCAGCACCCCATGCAATACAACAATACGTTGTTATCCGCCGTATGGTAATCGGCCCTTGTATACGCACACCATTGGCATACAAAACCACATCTACCGTTTTGGCAATCAATTCATCGTAGGTTATGTCGCTTCCCCATGTATTCCATGTTTTCTGTACAGTAATATCACGGGTTTGTGTATCGCGGTGGAGGATCAACCCCTGTCCGCCGCCCTTGCCCACTTGGGACAGGTAACGAAAATCAATATCGCCATATGCTTCCAATATAATGTGCACTGCATTATGGGATACAAAATTAAGGGCTCCGGTTGGCAATATAAAACCCTCCGGCGCGTCAATCACCACTGCACGATAAGGCTGCCCTGTCATGATTGATTGACTGCAAATATAAGGGTGCGCCCAACCCCATTCGTTACTGGTATAAGTTGCACCGGTTCTAATCCATTCACCATTATGAAAGCGCTCTATGGCAAATAAAACATTTTCAAGACGATTCATTTCGTCGTCAAAAACAGAAATTGCCATACGCTGCATGAGCCTACTGCTAGTCCATGTTACATGGTTACTACCTGATACAATGTCAGTCCAAGGCCAATTGACACCGGAGCGTTCAATTGTAAAAGGATGATTCGACCAGCTTGCCGGGGCAATCGCATAAGTTATCAGGCCCCCCGAAACAGGATCATGCGCAGGAAGGTCATAAAAAGTATGTGTCCAATTGTTGCCTGCATTCAAAAAGGCATAACCTCTGGCAGTATATTCAGGCCATTCTGTATGAAGCCTTACAACCACTTCATCTGTTGCAAGGCCTGCATCAAGCACGCACTGCGCCCACACATGCGTGATGGTAATATCGCGGTGCGTGCGCCCTGTATTTTCAACAGACCATACTCCACCACTTAGCGCAAAGTCATAATCATTGTCATGCGATACGATATCGATTGCACCCGTGTCACTAACATGGATAATCCAATAACCACCCGGCAAATAATGCAAATAAGAAGCGGCAATTTGCACTAATTTATATTGGGAATCATGCGACAAATCGATCAAATCTATGAAACTACCGGGGGCTTGTTGGGTGATGTATCCAGGACGCTGTACCCATGTATTTTCGGTTGTATCTTGTTCATACAAAACAAAGACGGAATCACGCGTTGCTTGATTAGCCAAGGTGGACGAACGTACATTAAAACGCACTTCCGTAGTAGGCTCTGGCGGGTCGGCAAATGCAAAGACACCCGCCGCTGTGGCAGTTAATACAAACAAAGCCAAAATTGCCCAACGGTACTTCCTCAAAAAGGATTTAAACACAAAAATCACACTACCCTTCATATGTAGGACTTGGAATATAGTATAAAACGCCAAAACCGGCGTGGGGCAAAGGTTAATGATTGTTAACGATTTTATATGTAAAGTGGCAATACAAAACGCAGATTTTGAAAATTATCCAGTCGCTTACACCTAGTAAGCGACTGGATTTTTTTAGCTGTTACATTTTCCGTGCTTTTTTCTTTTTGTGTATGATGAGCGTAGTAAGTGCGCCAACGGCCATGAGGTTAATGGCTACGGCAATCCACACGGTGCCGGGTATACCGGTTTGTGGCATTTGCCCCATGGGTACGTTGGTATCGGGGACAAAGAACCATCCGTTGCCGTCGCGCCATTCCCAATTGCCTTGGGGTACGTTGCCGTCGTCGAGTTCCAAGTCGGGTGGCGGTACTACGGTGGCTTCGCCTTGGCCTTGTCGGTTGTCGCTGCCATAACTCACAAAGAAGCGGTTAACCAACAAATTGTTGGGTGCGGCCCCTGCGATGAAGGAAAGCACAATCGTATTACCCAAGCCGAAGTTTGCCGGTACATTACCAAAGAAGAAGCCGATGGAGGTGTAACGGATGCCGCCCGTTTGCGGTAGCGAGAAGGTAAAGGGCTGGTTGGCATTTACATGGGTGGCATGCGTGTGCCAAACGTCGCTGCCCGCTACTTGGAAGCGGATGTCGTAGGTGACCCCCGCACCATTGTGGAAGGCAGGTAGGCTACCCGAAGTGAAGTACAATCCCAAGCCCGGCAAGTCAACAATTTCAAAGTCCGTTGCTGGCTGCCCCGATCGGTTGTGGAAGTTGCGGAGCGTCCAGTTAATCGTACCGCCTAGGGGTACGTAAGTGCGGTCGGGATTTTTGATTAGTTGCGTGGGGGTTGTGGGTGCGGGTGTGGTGGGTGCAGCAGGAGTAGTGGCGGTGGGTGTAGTGGTTGCTGTAGCCGGTGTGGTGGGCGTAGGTGTAGTAGCTGTGGGCGTGGTGGGCGGGAAAGTAATAACGCGTGTAGGTGGATCGGTATGCGGCGTCGTTGGCGGCGGTGTGGTTTGTGGTGGTGTGGTTTGTTGCGGGGTTGTTTGTTGTGGCGTAGTTTGTTGTGGTGTGGTTTGCTGTGGTGTGGTTTGTTGTGGCGTGGTTTGTTGTGGTGTAGTTTGTTGCGGTGTAGTTTGCTGTGGTGTTGTTTGTTGCGGTGTAGTTTCGGCCGGTGTTGTTTGTTGCGGTGTAGTTTCGGCCGGTGTTGTTTGCTGCGGTGTAGTTTCGGTTGGGGTTGTTTGTTGTGGTGTGGTTTCGGTTGGTGTTGTTTGTTGCGGTGTAGTTTCGGTTGGGGTTGTTTGTTGTGGTGTGGTTTCGGTTGGTGTTGTTTGCTGCGGTGTAGTTTCGGCCGGTGTCGTTTGTTGTGGTGTAGTTTCGGCCGGTGTTGTCTGTTGCGGCGTGGTTTCTGCCGGTGTTGTTTGCTGCGGCGTGGTTTCGGCTGGGGTTGTTTGTTGCGGCGTGGTTTCAACCGGTGTTGTTTGTTGCGGTGTAGTTTCGGCCGGTGTTGTTTGTTGTGGTGTGGTTTGCTGCGGTGTTGTCTGTTGCGGCGTAGTTTCCGCCGGTGTTGTGGGTGGCGGTGTGGTTGTCGGTACATTAGGTAGTTGAGGCGTGCCTTTGCCAAATGAGTTAAAGGCGGGTGCACCATCATGCTCGGTGATGGTTACATTGCCTCTGGGGCAGATTGTAAGGAGCCAGTGGCCATCCGGTGTTTCATATCCTGCCGGGGCTTGGGTTTCTATTAATCTGTATACTGCGTTGCGGCGCAATCTTGTTAAGTGAACGAGACCGTCGCTACCACTGGTAGCCGTTTGGTTAAATACAAAGGTATAACCTGTGCCCGGTACATACACACGCTCATACACAGAGAACACCGCTCCCGGTAATGCCACCAGATTTGTGCCCGCCTTGCGGAAATTAAAGTTCATTCGATAATAAGAGTTGCTGATGAGTATGCGGTCGCTTCCTTGAAACCAGTAATAGGGTATAAAGTTATCAGGCACATTAATTTCGCGCACTTCATAATTAATAGCTACGCCGTGTGCGTCGTACACTGGCAAGTCATAAAATGTATGATTCCAACCATAAATATGGCATACGCTATTACCAAATTCGACACAACAATTCACATTTGCGCGACGTAGGGTAATTGGCCCTTGTATACGCACGCCATTGGCATATAACACTATGTCTACCGTTTTGGCGTGAAGTTCTTCTTCGGTTATGCCGCTTCCCCAAATATTCCATGATTTTTCAACGCTGATATCCCGTGTTCTGCCTTCTGTGCGGGTGTTGCGCACGCGCGGCGGCCCGGTTGGTGGTTGCGGCCCGGGGGTGATGACACCTCCGAAGGGATCGGGCGTGATAGAAAGCGGATCAGCCACGCGATAAAACTCCGGTGCGTTGCCATGTGCGGTTATCACAATGCCGGAACCGTGCGGGGGTGGTACATTAACGTGAATAATCCAATAGCCGCCGGGAGTTACATAACCCGTGGGGGCACTGACTTCACGCAGGCGGTAGGTTGCACCTTCGCGCAGGCGGTTGAAAGTGATGGAGCCTGTGCCGGCGTTACCCGAACCGCTGGTTTGGGGTGCGCCGCGCGCCACCCATTCATCATTGATGCGCTCGTATAGTTGGAAAACCGCATCGTCCAACGGATATCCACCCGTGCCGGTTTTGATAAAGGTAAATTCAAGGTAGAGTTGGTTAATTAACACCCATTCATGGGTAGGCGGTTCGGGGGTACCCGTGACAATGGGGCGGAAATAAAGCGGAGGTGCACCGCCATAGGCCACAACGCTGATGCTGCCATCGTCTGCGACGGTAATATACCAATGGCCGCCGGGCAGGATGTGGGTCAAATCACCCGGGTAGTTGGGGATGGCTGTTTCTACCAAGCGATACGTTGAGCCGCGTGACAAGCCGGTAAAAGTGACCAAACCATTTTGGTCAGAGGTTTCTGTATAACCCCGGCGCGTCCATGTGCCGTTAATATTTTCATACAAGGCGAATTCTGCGCCTGCCAAGTTCACATTGGTGCTATTGGTTTTGCGGAAGGTAAAATCTACATCATCGCCCGGTGTATAACGCTCAAGTTCCACAGCCGGTGTGCCGCCTTTACCAAAAGGGGCAATTCTAAAAATTATATCGCCATATGCTTCAAGGTTCCAACCAATCCTGCGGGGAACGATATTAATAACCCCCGTCGGCAATATAAAACCATCGGGTACACTTACGATAACGATTCTATACAAAATTCCAAGATCCATTGACGTAAAACATGCATTGGGGCCGCCGTGGAATCTGCCATTCGTGTCGGAGGTATAGACTGCACTTGAGCGCACCCATTCACCATTAATAAGTCGTTCGAGCGCTATTGACACGCCACCAATTATAGTATTCGCTTCGTCAACAAACATGACACCAGTGGGCGATAACCTTCGGTAGCTGGTTATGGTGACTTCATTGCTGCCCCTTATCGCATTGCTACCCCAAGAGCAATCACTTGTATACTCTACATCGAAAGGGTGTGCGCTTGTAATGCGAACCTCATATTCAATGCGAATCCTACGATCCAAATCATAGGGCGCGAGTCCATGCGTTATTCCACAAAAGGTATATGTCCAGTTGTTGGCCGCATTTAACACAGCAACCGCCAATTCAAGATCCCTTGGCGTTGGCCACTCCCGGCTCAAAGTTATTTCCACTTCATCAAGCGCAAGGCCTGCGTCCAACACTGCTTGATCCCACACATGGGTCACTGTAAGGTCGCGGTGCGTAACCATTGTATTAAACGTGTATCGCCACACATCGCCAAACAAATGCATTTCTCCAAAATCACTGTTGCCGCCGTGCGCTTCAATACTAATGGCACCCGCGGCATCCACATTAATAATCCAATGACCCTCCGGCACGACATAAAGATAATCGGCTTCAATTTGCACCAATTTATATTGCGCATCAAAGGACAAGGGGCCAACATGTATTTCGCCGGTATTGTTATTATAAACGAAGGTGCCCGGGCGTCGCACCCATGTGCTGTCGCTTGCATCCCGTTCATATAACACAAAAACAGCTTCACGCGTTGGGCGCCCAACCATGACGCCATCGGTAGTAATACCATCAACCCAAAACCGCAATTCGGTAGTAGGTCCCGGCGGGTCGGCAAAAGCAAAGATGCCCGCTGCTGTGGCAATTAATACAAAAGAAACCAGTATCGCCCAGCGGTACTTGGATAAAAATGATTTAAACACAAAAATCACTGCCCTTCATATGTAGGATAAAAACATTATAAATACTTACAGCCGTGCAGGTGTGGAAGGTAAACAATTGTTAACTAAATTCTATGTAAAATAGCAATGTCGGATCATGGCGCGTCATGGCATGTCATCCATTCCTTTCTATAAAAGTAATCAAATCCATTGAAGTCGATGGCGTGTGGCCGCTGGCAAAAAGTGAAAAAACAAAGTCGAAGGCGAAATCGTCCAAGCAGGTGGCGGTGCCGATCAAGATATCGCCGCTGCCTTCGTTGGTTACATAAAATTGCAATTCTTCATTACCCATGCGTATGACGCGTTCAAATTGGAAGCCGTAGGTGTTGATGATTTGTTGCACTTGGGTTTGTGTGGTGGCCGTGGCCAATGCTGCCAGGATTTGTGCGGTGCGGTCGGGTGCGGGCTCCGGCGTGGTTGGCGGTGGTGTTGTGGGCTGCGGTACGTAAACCACCGGCGTGGTGAGGGGGGCGGTAGTTGGCGCAGGGGTAGGGGCTTCGGTGGGGGGGTCGGTTTCGGGCTCGGTGGGCGGTTCGGTTTCCAGCGCGGTGGGGAGGGTGGGTTGTGGCGTGGGTGCGGGTGTTGTGGGTTCGGTTATGGGTGCTTGTACATAAGCAATGTAGGGTTCGTTGGTGGGTGCAGGTGCGGCGTCGGGCCACAATGTGATGTAAGTAACGGCCGATGCGGCAACAAAGACGGCAACACACGCGGCAACGACATAACCTCCGGCCGCCGCCGCTGCACTGCTAGAAGTTGCAACGATGGCGGTGGCTGCGGTTGCACCCGCCCAGCAAGGCGCGGCTAAGGGTATGTACACCGCCGCAAATACTTGCTCTTCAAGCAAAAATAAAGCTGCCAAGGATAACGTGCCTGCCGATGCCATCAAGACCCCTTTGGACGCGCTTTTTTTGCGCTTTCCTTCCAAGTGGTCTTTGATGGCGGCACGGGCGTTGCGCAAAGTCTTGCGGACATTGCTGGTCGAACATTTATGTAGGCGTGCGATTTCATCGGTGGTGAAGGACGCGTAGTAATATAGGTAGATTGTCTCCCATTGCATTTTGGGCAAGCCCATGATAATGCGCAGCAGCTCGGTGCGTTGTTCCTGCACATTGATATAAGCCTCGGGCAGGAAGTCGATGTCCGATTCTTCGCGGTTGTCTACAATGTAGGTGTTGGATAACAGGGTGTCTTTGGCGGCGTACCGTTTGCGATAACATTCGTGTATGGCAATACGGCGTAGGTAGGGCAGGATCGTTTCGCTCCGTAATTTGCCCGCTTTGGTATAGGCTATGTAAAAGGTGTCTTGCAACGCTTCTTCAGCATCTTCTTTATTATAACAGAATTTTTGACAAATAAAAGCCACATATCCACTGCATCTTTTGTACAACTCATCAAAAGCAGCGGCATCGTGGTTATTTATCCTTTCGATTAGAGACTGGAAGTCGTCGTTGCGTGGGTTAATGATTGGGGTGCCTCCTTAGGCTAATGCATGCGCATGCTCAAATAAAAGCTCGCTTGCGGGCAGTGATTGTGCATTGTCATGCGGGACGAATTTTTTAAAGAAGCATAATTTGCTTTCCAACCGTTCGGCATACAGGTTGAGTGCGCTTACGATGTGCATGGGTGTAAGGCTGGTAACTTTGGATATGTCATTGACCGTAGCGCCCAGTACCCAATGGAAGAAAATGGCTTCTTTCTCGTCGTGGTGAAATTGGTTGAGCGTGTCGTCCAGCACAAATTTTACATCATCGTGCTGAATGAACGCACAGGGAATTTGTGGCATGTACGAAGTCATGTGGCTATACCCACCACGCTTTTCTCTGCGCCTGTGCGTTGTGCTTGCATTAGTGGGGATTGCTGCAAGCTTTGCATGATGATTTCGCCTCGGCTGTTGCGGATGAAGATGATTTTGTCTCCGGTTTTAACGTTCAGTTCGCGTCGGATTTCCATGGGAACCGTGATTTGGCCGTTACCGGAAATTTTTGCTAAGTTCATAATATGTACCTCCATTAAATTGTGGATAGCTACTATAGGGAAAAAATGAGGCAAGGCGGAACCTATTTTTCAAAAATATTTTTATTTACACTAAATTTAGTGGATTAATCATTTACCAATAATATAGCGTATTGCGATGAAATAGGGGTAAAAGGTAAACAATTGTTAACTGTCTTACACGTATCGGGCAATTTATTGACTTGCCTGAACTGCTTGGTACGATACAAGTCAATCCAATGCAAAGGATTTGATTACATGGATATGTTTTCCCGTTTATCGCCTTTTATCCAAGAATATATTTATCGCAACGAATGGACAGAGCTGCGCGGCATACAAATTGCGGCGTGCGAGGTCATTTTTGATACGGATGACCACTTGCTGCTGTCATCGGGCACGGCGTCGGGCAAGACAGAAGCGGCGTTCCTTCCTATATTAACGCAGTTGTACGAAAACCCCGCCAAGTCGGTGGGTGCCATTTATGTATCGCCGTTGAAAGCGCTGATTAACGACCAGTTTAAACGATTGGATCAATTACTGCTGGATTCGAATCTGCCGGTGACCAAGTGGCATGGCGATGCATCGCAAGCGCGCAAGGACGAATTGACGCGCAATCCGGAGGGGTTGTTGCAAATCACACCGGAGTCGTTGGAGAGTTTATTGACCAACAAGCGCGGTATATGCTTGAAGATGTTTAGCGACTTGCGCTTTGTCATCATCGACGAAGTGCATCAATTTATGCGGGATGCGCGGGGCTTGCAATTGTTATGCGTTTTGGAACGGCTCCAACGGCTAACGGGCATCAAACCGAGGCGCGTGGGTTTGTCGGCCACGCTGGGCGATATCCAACTGGCCAAAAATTGGCTATGTACGGGTACCGAGCGCAATTGCGCCGCCCCCATCACGGACGAAGGCAAGCGCCGCATCCGCTTGCACATCGAACGGTTCGTCAACTACGCGGACAAACGCGACCTGCAAGACCTAGCAAGCCCGGAGGACTCGACCGGCGACCGTGCGCATTATGACTACCTATTCAAGATGACGCTGGACAAAAAAACGATCATCTTCACCAACTCGCGCGAGGAAACGGAGTATGTCATGGCCAACCTGCGCGAAATCGCCGCATCAAACAAATCGCCCGATATCTATCGCGTGCACCACGGTAACGTATCTGCCCTGCTGCGCGAAACCACCGAGGACGAAATGAAATCCGAAGATGAAAAAATCGTAACGGGTGCAACTGTAACATTGGAGTTGGGCATTGATATTGGCGCGTTGGATCAAGCCGTGCAAATTGGTGCGCCGCACAGCGTGGCCAGCTTCGCGCAGCGGTTGGGGCGGTGCGGGCGGCGTGGGCAGGTGGCGCAACTGCTTTTCACCTTCGTAGAGAACATCAATGTCAACGCGGCGGATATCTTGGGGCCCATCAACTGGGATTTCCTCAAGACCTTGGCCATCGTCGAGCTATACACCAAGGAGCATTGGATCGAGCCGATTTATCCACACCATCACCACTACGCACTGCTGTATCACCAAACCCTAAGCTTCCTCAAGTCCAATGGCGAAACCACCCCTGCGGGGTTGGCATCGGCGGTGCTGGGGTTGGGTACGTTCCGGCACATCCCGCAGGAAGACTTCAGCCGACTGTTGCGCCACCTCATCGACATCCAACAACTGGAACGCAGCGAGCGCGGTGGCCTGCTCATCGGTCGGCAGGGCGAAAAGCAAGTCAACTCGCACAAGTTTTTGACCGTTTTCCAAGCCCCAGAGTATCTGCTGGTCAAGGATGAAAACCGCACCATCGGCACGGTGGACACGGTTTATCCAGTGGGTACGCGCTTCTCCCTTGCCGGCATCACATGGGAGGTACTGGACGTAAACGAAAAGTCCAAAGTCCTCTTCGTAAAACGCGTACCCGGCGTGTCGCTCGTAGACTGGCAAGCCGTCTTTGATGGTGAATTGCACACCACCTTAGTGCGCCGCATGCGCGATATCTTACGCAGCGATGATATGTATGCCTACCTAAGCGAGTCATGCAAGGAGCGCATCACCGAACTGCGCTACATCACACGCAACAGCGGCATCCTAGACAACCTCGTGACCCAAGTGTCCAACAAAAAATTCGCCATCTTCCCATGGATGGGCACGCGACAATTACTAACGCTGCACTACGCCCTACTCGACAAAGGCGTACCCAACAAAATGCCCTGGTACACCTGTGTATATATTGAAGCAATCTTTTCCGGCACGGTGCAGGAATTGGAAGAAATCATCCGCGCCATCGCTCGCAGCCAATTAAATATGTACGACCTGCCCCTGCCCGACAAAGTGCAAATCCGCGCCAAGTACAACGAGTTCATCCCCAATGACCTGCTGCGAAAGCAATTTATTGAGGATTATTTGGATATGGATGGGGTGCGGGCGGTGTTGGGTTATTCGTAGTGTGTCCACATGCGAATGACTTTACGCCTTCCTCGTGAGGGCGTTTTTTATTTGCGCCGGGCGCGTTTGCATTCTGCACCGAAAGAAAAAGGTTAACAATTGTTAACCTTTGATCCGATGTCGAATTTTATCGAATATAATTTTTCTATATATTAATCATTATTTATTATTACTGGTTCCTTTATATTGTGTGTGTCTCCTATATATGAGTAGAAGGACATTTATTGGAGGGCACATTATGAACTTGGCAAAAATTTCATGCAACGGACAAGTCACGGTTCCGGTAGAAATCCGCCGCGCGCTGGATGTCAAATCGGGCGACAAAATTGTTTTCCTGCGCAAGCAAGATGGCGAAATTGTCATGAAGAACCTGAACGCCGCAGCGTTGGCCGAGGCACACCGCATTCTTAGCACCGACGTTAAAGAATCCCTTGCGTAATGGAAACATTGATTCCACAAATACCCCGGTCGTTTATTAACCACGCCGATTTTAAAGTGGTCATGGATGCTACTTTGGATGCCTTCGGTCATGAAGAAAAGGAAGCGATTTTCTTTTTCTGCGTATTGGGTGCGGCGGTGCATGATATTTCTACCGCAACGCAATTGACGCCGGGGCACATCACCAGCACACTCAACCTGTATGCCGCGCGGTTGGAAAACAAAGTGCGCTTCTTCAAAAAATTTATGCCGCACAACGACACCGAGTTGTTAAATGCCGGAGAATACCTCTTTATGGATGCTCCAGCTTAAAAAGGAGGCACAACGCTATACATAAAAGCAATTGGTACGATTTTGGCCCCATAATCCACCAAATAAACAGAGGGGATCCCATGGCGTTTGACGCGCTGTACACACGTTGCAGCCCGTACCTGGCTTTTATTTGCCAAAAATTGTGTGCCAACAAAGAAGATGCAGAAGAAGTAGTGCAAGATACCTTTGTCATTGCCTACAAAAAAGCCGACACCCTGCGTGCAGAAACACTGGTTGCTTACCTGCGCAAGGTTGCCATCCGCGAATGCTACCGCAAGCGCCGCATCCACCCCTTAGTATACGCGCACGAAGCAGAAGAAATTATTGAAACGCAAGAAGAAGTCGATACGGACTTCCTGCCCGAGGAGTATCTACATAATAAAGAGCAGCGTGCCGAGCTGCTGCGCATCATCATGGCCTTGCCCCAAATGCAATGGGAAACGGTCTACCTCTATTACTACGCATCCCTGTCCAGTGAAGAGATTGCCGAAATGCAGGGATGCTCCACTAGCAACGTGCGCAAGACCCTGCGTGCCGCACGCGTCCGTATCAAAGACCACTTGGAAGGCAAGAAGAGAAAACACGCTCCCAAAACATCCTTGTTTGTACTGGCAGGAACCATTCCCTTGGCCGCGCTGTTTGTGGCCGAGGAGCAAGCCTTTGCTGCCGTTTATGTAGCGGCTGCGGCGCCTTGTTGGGCCACCGCTGGTGTGGTTGGCGCTGTGGCTACCACCACAACCGCTTCTGCTGCAGGATATGTAATGGCCGCTTGTGTGGCTGCTTTTGTGGCTGCATCTGCCGTTACTTATTATTTCATGTTATCCGATCTTCCAGTTTACAGCCCGGTTGAGTCGCCTCCAGTCGTGCAGGTGGTGCAATATGTACCCACGACCACGCCGCCGATTTCCACCGAAGCCCCCACGCCGCTCCCAACCCTGCCGCAACCCACGGAGCCGCAACCTATCGCCACAGAACCCGCACCCACCGAGCCACCCCCGGCGGAAACGCAACCCCCGACGCCGCTTCCCACCGACCCACCACTGACCCCCGTCATCGTATCAGACCCCATGCCGGTAGACCGCACGGCAGATATCTTGGCCGCGCTGGCCAATGCCCATGACGCCCACGCCATCGCAAGCATCATAGACTACTTCGGCTTCGCTTTCGCCCAAGCGATACGCGACGGCGATGAACGGCACCGCTTCTACGCCACCAACGAAGGCAGCGGCGACATCTTCGTTGGCATTGCCGCGTGCGAAGACGGCGCATTTGACCGCATGCGGTTTGCGCATTTTTATGGACACAGCGCTCCGTCGGATTTGATCCAACTCTTGGACTTTATGAAAGGGGGCGCAGGCTAGCTACACCCATGGCAAGCATTACCGCAGCAACCATCAATGTCTTACATAGATTTGGGAGACAAAATCAAAAGGAGATGAAGGCATGAAAAATCTTTCATGGAAACGCAAGTTGGCATTAATCTTAGTGTTTGTGTTATTCACATCTACGCTCGGGTACTTTACCTTTGCATGGAACCAAGACGGCGAAGACGCCGGTTATGGCGCATCTGTGACCACCCCGAGCGCCATCAATGTTGCGCCCCCTGTCGTCATTACAACCCCCGGCGCCATAGAATTGGAGCCGGTAGCACCAATGGTTTACATCCCCATCGCACCCACAGCGGCCACCCACGATAATTGGGATTTGAGCCGTTTTGTTACCGATGTAACCATGGTTAGTGTGGCCACCGGCCAACCCGTACTGCCCGGAGGCAGCTTCTCTGCGGGCGGTTTTTATCGTTTTAACATCCGGTTTGCCCCCGGTTTTGGCGAAAACTTCGCCTACTACGACGGCCTCAATCCGGCTTGGGTGGATCATTTGGTATACCGCCTGCCCAGCGCACTTATCATTACAGAAGATATTTTGAATACCCCTGTAATGGTGGGTTCGGGTGCCAATCAACAGCGCATCGGTTGGGTGCATATCCATGAAAACGGCGATGTGTTGGTGACGCTGGATGACTTGGATGCGGGCAACCCCTTATCTGCCCTAGCTTTTATTTTAGAAATAACCGCGCGCTTTGTGCCCGGCGACGGCGGCGGCGGTATTGGTGACCAAATGCTGCTGGATTTCGGCACGGGGTCGACCATTACCATCACCGTAACTGACCCAGTAGATGCACCGCTGGCGCTAACCATCAACAACACTTGGGACCGTCATCGCCAAGTAGTGGATTACTTGGTTACGATTGAGCCGGGTGCAACGTTGGCTGCCCCTATAGATGACATTGTTGCGCATATCTTCCCTTGGTTAGCCAATCAAGGCGTGGGCAATGTGAACATGGATAACGGTGCGATGGTTCCGCCCATTAGTGCGTTTAGCGGATTCCGCTACCGTATCGTGGATGCAACCGGCGGCGTGGTATCGCCATGGACAAACATCAACGTCACATGGCACAACAACAATACCGGTGCCGTCGCCAACGCACCCAACCGCCGCTATTTCTCCGTGGACTTTACGGGTCGTACATTGATAGAAGGCTTGCGCATTGAATTGGAATACAGTGTGTGCGTGCAAGCTGTGATTGCCGATAATAGAATAAATCCGATAACGGCGGCGATTGATATAAACACCAATTCAGTCAACTTTACAGAAGCCATGCACAATATGCGCCACCCAGAGCGTTACAACTTTGTCCTTGGTGCATACGGCGTTGCTACCAGCCGTGCGCCGAATACTGTAGATTCTGATGTGATTTCTATAAGAAGAGATTATTATTTAACATTTAACCGCTTTGGATTGAGCCGGGCAGATGGCGTTATTAATGCGGGCATTTATCTGCGTACCCCCAATCTGACGCGCGAAGGCCGCGGTTTGGGCGGTGCTCATACCGCGGAAACTTGGTATTATTCACAATTGCCCAATGATTTTCAGTTGCCCAATTTAGGTGGCTTCCCGCTTGTTATCACGTTGGGTATGGATCAAAATGGAAACATTGCCAATATACCCGCGGGCAACCCCAATGTTGGATTGGCTTTTCCTTCATTTAATGAAATTACCGTGGAGTTGCGCAGCGCTATACCGGGTCAGTCATTTGTAACCACTACGCACTTATTATCTGATCCCATGTTTACAGCGGTTTTGTCCAACACACCGGGCCAGACCAATAATGTGCTTACCATTACATTTCCGGAGTTAGTAGATGGACGGGGCATTTACCGCGCCTATATTCGATTTGCAGCCCCTATAACCATACCCAATTTGAATCAAGGGGTATGGTCGCCACGCAACTTCCACATGGGCGCGGAATACGGTGCCAGTACTGTGGCGCGTCGCGAAACACGCGTATTGCATATAAACCATCCCGGCAATTTTTGGAATAAAGTAAGCCACCGTTCACCCGATGATATTATTACCGCGGGTGAAGATATCCGTTGGACAGCATGGGCGGGCAATACCGCCATGCGCTTAAACGGTGTCAACTTTACGGATACACTGGACGAACGTTTATCCTTCCCGAACCCAAGCGATATTATTGTGCGATTTTATAACAATCCGCAATCTGACTATAATCCAACGCATGGCACATTTTTTGGTATAGACAGCAGAGTGCGGCACAGCGCGGGCACAGGAGGATATGATTTTACCGCACAAATGTTAATCGATATGGGATTGTTTGTGTTTGAACCCAGTACACACCCCAATTACATTGGTTCAGATACTTTTGTTATTACAGTACCCGCAGCTGACCGTGCGATACCCGGTGCAGGAGGTGCTGTATTTGGCGACATATATCGCGTTTGGTTTGAATACACCACGCCGACGCCGCTACCCGGTGATCCGGGCTTCCGACCCGACGCGTACTTCAATCGTCTTTCTATGGACAGGGCTTTAATTACCGGCCCCAACCCACATATTACTCGCTTTGTACAAATGGGACTTGCAGATATATCCTACCGTTTAACCAGTAGCGGAGTACGCACCAATGCCGCCGGTGATGGATATGAAATTGCATATACCTTTACCATGCACGTCCCAGGCATATACCATGGACGCAGGATTTATTCAACGCACTTTACAAGGGTCAACAGCGGCATGGTGAATATGGGCAATCTACCCAATGAAGTTGCCTTTAGGGCTTTTACCCACCGCCATTTTAATCCTTTGTATGCGGGTTATGTAGGCAACTTAAATGTGCGTTTGTATGACCACCAAGGCAATTATTACCGCACATTAAACGCAGGAACTGATTTTATGGTGATTCCGTATTCACCGCGCAACCCATCAGGTTCTATGTTAGTCGCACATGGCTTTGTAATTGTACCCGGATTAACGGCAGCAAATGCACCTTCGCCTGCGTGGCCTTCCCCACGCACAGATGTGGAGGGCGGCACATGGTGGGCATCTAGCGCAATCACGCCTAATTTTTATTGGCAATTTGATACCAACAAAACCATGGTAATCACCTATTCATATCCATTACATGACACCGTGCCAAGTTCCGGCATTACTTTTGATTTTCTTACACGTATGCAAGCACGCTTGCATTCGAATAATGCAAACCGACTTTTTTACCACTCTGCAATGTTGGCATATGAACGGGCACCGGGTGCATTAACAAAAGACAGAAGCAACGACATCGATCATTCTCATCGGCAACTCTATGATGCATGGCCGGTGGTAACTGAAACGCCGCCAATGCAAGGGAATTCTTCTGCATTCCGTTTAATTACCAGTATAAATACATTCGGCGGTTCAAGTCTCGATCGACTGACAACCAAGCCCCTTTTCACAGAGGGGAATGCAATTATGACCATTGAAATTGACGAACGATTGGAATTGGTGCCGAACTCTATCGTCGTATGGACTTCTATTGGTACATTAAATGCTCGCTTTTTCGGCCCGTATCACTTGGATGGCACGCAATTTGACAATCTCGTATCAGGCAATGTAATCACATTAGACTTTACAACCATGAATCAAATAACGGATCAAAGTTTGCGCCATAATTTGGGTACAAATGCCATGCGAAACCAATTTGATACATGGTTGGGTTTTACAAATAAAACCGTTGCCGTGCCGCCAAATCCATTGTGGTATTTAGATTCAACCTTTAACGGTTTAATAGGCACGAGCAGCATTGCCGACCCTTTCATGGTCCAATACCAATTGCGGGTTCGGGCAGATGCTTTATACCAAATTGAAGGCGAAGTTGAACTTCCTGTAATTACCCGTGTATTTTCCACCGCGGAAGGCATTGGTGCGCCCGCCATTGATCCATTATTTAATTACCGATTAAATAATGTTGTTTCCATTGATTCGGGAACGGTTACTGTCGGTACTGCTGATAATGCCGTCGATTTTAATCATCGCGTAGTCAGCCGCAACAACGCTGTGTTCAGTACCACCACCACGTTCACCTTCGAGCACAATGTCTTGGACAAAACGATGGTATTAAACGAACCGGGCTCGAACCTGGTGCACACGACCATCCTCATCAACGAGGCGGGTGCGCCACTGTTGCCCGCCAACGCCTACTCGCCCTACATCACGGCCATTGACCGGATGAGCATTAACTTAATGCCGTTTGCGTCCACCATCCAATTCGAGACCCGCGCACGTGAGGGTACCGGTTGGGGGCCTTGGACGGTAGTGAGTCCGCAAGCCGCACCCGGCTCCGGCGAGCCTTGGAGCTTCAACATTGTGGGTGCCGTCATGGTCAACGGTACACCCTTCTTCGAGATTGAGTTCGTATTCCCCGATGAAGTGCCTGTGCGTATCACCTACGACTCGATCATCAACGCACCGCCCAATGGCGCACCTTTGACCCTCAGCAATACCGTGCGCCTGTACGGTACCCAATTCGAAGATGGGTACTACGTGCCCGGCCATGTCATTACCGAAGTTGCAGCGCGTGCAGCCATCTTGCATATGCCCATCTATTTGAACAAACGCGATGACAACACCCACGCAGGGCTTGCTGGTGCTGTCATGGCTATGTATATCCACAACCCTAGCACCAACGGACATCATGGGGTCGGGCCCATGCCTGCTCCGGCGGATGTGCGCGTCATCAACGGCATGCGCTTTTATCCCGCGCAGACGGTGACCACCCCCGCAGGCGGCGTGGCAAGATTTGACCATCCTGCCATCGTGCCCTACTGGGGCAACCTATACCTGTTTGTCGAAATGGAAGCACCCGACGGCTATGTACTGCCCACTGGCAATGACGCATTCACTTTTTTCGCCTTCGCTGAGTCGCTGCTGCCGCCCGTTAATATGAATGTAACCGCGCTGCAGAACAGCCTGCGCAACGCCATCCCCAACGCCACCATTGAGCTGGTAGCCGACATCGTCGTCGTAGACAACGAAATGTTGCCCCCCAATCCCCGTGTGCGTATCGAGAAAGAAGTATCCGCACCCGTAGCCGTAGGCGGTACTCTTACCTATACCCTCCGCGTCACCAACACCGGCAACGTACCCCTGACCGGCTTGGTCGTGACCGATACATTGCCCGCTTACCTGACCAACCCGCGCCAACTCTTCGTTTTGGACCTTCCGGGTTCCACTGGCGGCATCAGCGGCCAAGTGGTAAGCGTTACATTGGCGACTTTGAACCCGAACCAAACGGCCACCATCACCTTCCAAGCCACCGTGGCTACTGCCCCGGCGGATGGCGCGTCCATTTACAACAGCGCCGTGGTCGAATACCCACCCAACACCACCATCCGCGACGAAGATAGCGTGCCCGTACCCGTACAAACACGCGGCGTAAGCATCATCAAAACCGTAAGCGATAACCACGTAGAAGCGGGCGCTTACCTGACCTATACCCTGCGTATTCAAAACACCGGCCAAGTACAATTAAACGGCTTGGTCGTGACCGACAGCTTGCCCATACACCTCACCAACCCGCGCTTCTTGCAAATTCCTGCAACGGCAAGCGGTGGGTTCACCGGCAACAACCTGCGGGTAACGCTGGGCATACTGGCACCCGGTGATCATGTATATATCACCTTCGTTGTGACAGCTTCTTCCTCGCCGCTGGGTGGCGCACCTGTCATTAACACCGCACATGTCGAATACCCCGGTGACCCCGACAATGTACGCGACAGCGACTACGCCGAAGTCACCATCGACACCAACCCCAACATGACCCTGTCCAAGACAGTAAGCGCACCCGCTGATGGTGCATCCGTTGCCGTAGGCGGTACAGTTACGTACCGATTGCAGATCACCAACACAGGCAATATCCCCCTAAACGGCGTGGTCATCACCGACATCCTGCCTGTGTACCTATCCAATCCGACCAATTTTAGGTCGCCCACGATATCCAATGTACAACATACTATCAATGGCCAAACCGTAAACATTACGGTAGATGTGCCCTTGCAAACGGCCATAATTGTTGAATTTGACGTAACCGTAGCTTCTGCACCTGCCAACAACGCAGATATCATCAACATCGCCCGCGCGGTCTACCCCAACAACCCCGATCTTGACCGCGAGGATACCGCTCGTGTACCCGTAATCCGACGAGGCGTAAGCATCGACAAGACGTCCAGCCCCGCCACTGTAGCGGTAGACGGCACAATCACGTACACGCTGGCCATCCGCAACACCGGCAACGTAGCACTCAACGGCCTAACGGTAACCGACATCCTACCCGTGTACCTGACCAACCCGCGTAACTTCGGCTTGCCGAGTCAAGTCACCGACCACAACGTCACCGGCCAAACGGTAATGTTCACCCTTGACCTGCCTGTATCGGATGCTCCCGTGACCATCACTTTCGATGTTACCGTGGCCTCCGCACCGGCCAACAATGAAATCGCCAATACCGCCGTGGCCCAATACCCCGGCGACACCACCGTCCGCGATGAAAGCTCATCCACGACGACACTCATACCGCAGGGGACGACACCTGCGGAGACGACGCCAGCTGAAACAACACCAACTGAAACAACACCAGTTGAAACAACACCGGCAGAAACAACACCAGTTGAAACAACACCGGCAGAAACAACACCAACTGAAACAACACCGGCAGAAACAACACCAGTTGAAACAACACCGGCAGAAACAACACCAACTGA
>Ga0123355_10001299_pt1 | contig 34854 bp, 18 predicted proteins | sample TergutEmb28metaG_3_FD_89872 | JGI IMG/M metagenome (GOLD analysis project Ga0123355, IMG submission 89872) | Embiratermes neotenicus P1 segment gut microbial communities from Petit-Saut dam, French Guiana - Emb289 P1 | ecosystem: Host-associated > Arthropoda: Insects > Digestive system > Gut ...
TTATGTTTAGTCGGCACCACCCCCCCCCCCCCAAAAAAAGCAAGAAACACACCCAAACAAAAAAAAAATATCCCCCCCTATTTTACCCCCCCCCCCCCCCATTCAGCGCAATAAGTCGCCGAAGCTTGCAACCATTATCTAAAAACCCAAAGATGAAAATATACAGAGAAATATGCACGGCACGTGTTACAAAATACAGGAATATATAATATTTACAGGAGCCGGGGTCCCGTAGTCTCTACAGCCAGCGTTTCTCAATCTTTGTGAGACCGCGGCCCGGTAAATTCTTTTTTCATAAGACGAGGGCCCGGTCCCAAAAAATTTACTCGTAAATACATTTCCATTTTTTTAAGTTCAAACATTAAACTAACATAAGTATTAATAATTAATTAAAGAATAATCATAAAGAGTATTAGTATACTTATGTATACGGTGTGGCATGTTGACAAATATAAAATTACATTTAAATTACTTATCAATCACCGGATTAATGAAATCTTCTAGCATACTGTAGTTTCCTCAGGCCAACATCTGGGTCTGAGTTTTTCGACACATTCACGAATATTTTTCTCCTCAGAATATTTCCACTATAAACATTTATTCATGAAAATTGCTTAGAAAACTAAAATGACAAATTCCAGGAGAACCCCTCGCGGCCCGGTATAATTGATGCCAGGGCCCGGCGGTTGAGAAACAATGCTCTACAGCGACTAGGATAAAGGCTGCCGAATAGTGATTCGACTCCCAGCAAGGGCAAGACATTTTTCTTTTCCCAAATGCGTCCGCGCCGGCTCTGGAGATCACCCAACATCCTATTCAACGAATGCCAGAGATCCTTTCCCCGGGTGTAAAACGACCGGGGCGTAAAGCTGATCATTCATTTCAGTACCGCAATTTAGAATCAGCGAAGCTATATCTTTATCTTCCCCACATGCCTTCATAGCGTTCACAAGGATATATTTTCTTTGCCTTTTCCTGTTATGTTAGGGTTTCGAGCACTTGTTTGCAGTAAAGTTTCTCAATGTGAATTGGTCTTGAGGGAATAATACAGATAGCGGGTGTTGGCTAATAAAGTAATGAAAATAATCTTATGTATATTGGACCGTGCATCATTGTGATAGTTGAAGAATAAGATGCCAACTTGATGTCATTAGTTATTAAGTTTTATTTCACTTCTTCTATGCTCAACATGTTTCGGACATTAATACATCCATCATCAGGAGCCTGCGACTTTTCTATTGTATCACCACATTGGTCGTGTGTTCTTGTTTCGGTGTGTGTTGGAGTTTCGGTGTGGCTGGGTTGGGGTGGTATTCGTGTAGCAGGTTGAAGCTTCGACCTGCTACACGGATACCACCCCAACCCAGCCACACCGAAACTCCAACAATGCAATGCAATAGAAAAGTCGCAAGCTCCTGATGATGGACGTATTAATGTCCGAAACATGCTGAGCACAGAAGAAGTGAAATAAAATTTAGTAACTAGTGACATCAAGTTGGTCTCTTATTCTTCGACAATGAAAATAATATTTGGACCAAACATCGAAATTGCAAGATGAAAATGGAGGAAGCTGCATAAAGATAAGATTCATAACTTGTATTCTTCATTGTGTATTACTAGGGTTATAAAAGCAAGGGTGGGTGGAGCACGCAGGCCTAACACACATGGGGACGATAAGCAAATGTGTACATTTGTCTGAAAGTGTAAAGGAAACAGCCTGTAACAAAATAAAATTTAAACAGCTGGGCTGTGAGGGTGCGAATATAACTGTCACAGGATAAGACCCAACGGCGTGCTATATAGAATATGATAATGAAGCTTCTGGCTCCAAGAATTCAGATTAAAAATGTGAATTTTTGCACGAAGTGTAACAACTGTAGACAGGCGACAACTGCAGCGTTAGATTTCACCAAAGTGCACGACATTTGAAGTTCCCGGCATTAGACAAAGACATGGCGTTAGGATATTTCGTTTCCCTAAAGAAACGGCAAAACACGAGAAAACAAACAGTAACCGACTTACACCATTCATGTTTTGCAGAGTTCATATTACCGGGACGGAAGGGGGATGCCAGTAGTGGTGGCAAAAGCGACCAAGGTGGCGGGGTTGGTTGCGCGGTGGCGACGCGCGGGCCTGTCTTCGTCTCGTATTGCTGAACGCTAGTACACCGGGAGCTTGGGACGAGGATGGTCGACAGTTGAAGTGTCGGGCACGGTTAAGGGTGGTTACAGGGGTCAACGGAGGGGGTAGTTGGAGCGAGTGAGAGGGTTGGAAGCCTACATCATCATCAGAGGGGAGACAGAAATCTCCCCCTTTGGTTGTGAGTCAGTTGCGAGCTAATATCCGATAAGATCGGATGTGAATGAGTCCTCTGAAGGACTCAACGAAATCAAGTCACTGTAAAAGGTTATTTCACTACACCTGGACACTACAGATGCTTTTTTTTTAATTCGTTAAACGTTACGTGTTCGTGTCATACCGATGTTATATGGACTGTGCCATGAGACAATCACAATAATTCAAACTCTTGTAGTTCAAGTAGTGACTAACATGTGAACAGACTATTCAACTCTTAAGTGTCACGTTCCAAACCATCAACTGTAAAACAAGTTATATTTGTTGCTCTTCTCTTGAAGGTTCCGACAAGTTTCACCATTTCAAGTGATTTATGTGTGAACAGTATTAATGTAAATATGTGAACTACGAAATTTACATTTCATCTCTAAATCTCATTTCCGCAAACATACGTAAGAAACGAAATTTTTTCTGAAGTCCTGTAACAATGAAGTTCAAACGTTTATATCCTTTACGGAATACTTCCGCACTTTTAACAAATTGTCGAAATAAGAAGTGCAAATTTTCACCTGGCGTGGATTTTGAGTCAGCTTATCCAAAACAAACTTAGAAGCGTAAGAAGAATTTAAAATAAAGTCATATATTTTTCCCTGGCGGGCGAAAATAGGTCATAAAACGGTAACAATTTAACTGACGTTGTGCGACGGGTAATGACATACACTTTTATTAATGCATATTTCACATTTATTTATAACATTTATTTTCTCCGGCTTATAGAGCAATTCCGATAACCTCCCTGCTCATTTCGAGCAGAAATTGATTTCGAAGACACTAGCACATCTGAAAAAGTAACAACAGTGGCCCAGAGAGAAATTTATCACAACCAACATCCAAATTCATACTTGTGTTTTATGTACTAATCTAGAATGACGATTTAAAGCTCGCAATACTCTACAGTTTGTGATATTACTTTTGTTTTTAGATACGTTTCCGCTTGCACCCTATAAATTATTCCGTTTGACGGCTATTGTGTACCCACAGCAACAAGTGTTGCAAATAAATATAAACTAATGAACGTATGCATACGATTATTCACAAGAAATATTTAGACAGACAACTAAGACGAAATATTATCTACAAGACTGCAGAAGCATATCCAATGTATTTTTTTTGTAATGCGCGTTTTCATGAAAGGGTGTGTTTACACCGTCATAAGTACATATTTACGTAACTGATTTAATTAAAAGTCGAATAAATATCACTACGTCGGAGGCATGAGGACATACAATGTACTTCGAAACTTCAACAAAAGGAGCGGTAAAGGGTGTGAGATGTGTGAAGTAAGGTTCGAAAGGTCATCTTCCCATGGGACATTGGCGAGCCCACAACATCGCGCCTTTTAAAACATGGCCCAAACGTTGTTAACAACCGCGCTGATATTAATGGTGGTGTGCGCAAACAGCGGGACGGTCCCGAGTTCTTGTCCCGTCGGGTGCGTGTGCGTGAATACAACAGACGTCTCGTGCAAGGAGGTCACCGGGGCCTTTAGTCATCTGCCGGCAACCACGCGGAGCCTCGAGGTGATCAACACATCGAGCCCCGACGTCACCGCGGATATCTCAGCGCTTAAGGTCCCCGGCCTGACAGAACTGACCTTAAGGAACTGTCTAATTCGTGACATAAAGAACGGACATTTTACGAATTTGAGTAGGTTGACAAGACTGAATCTCTCATCTAATTTGCTTACGAACTTGCCAGATGGAGTGTTTACTCAATTAAGTTCTTTACAAGTGTTAAATCTCAGTCGGAACTTTATTTCCAATGTCAGTAATCAGTGGTTAAAAGATGTGCACAATCTAAAAGTGTTAGATATGTCATCCAATAACATTTCGAATTTGAAAGAAGACGTGTTTGCGGGTCTTCCAACGCTGCAGAGATTAAGCCTTAGTGAAAATCAGATTTCAGTTGTTTTGCCGAGTGCGTTAAGCGGCCTGAATAACAGTCTGCGCTGCCTCGATTTATCGTTTAACAAGATATCGTGTTTAAATAACGGCGTGTTTAGCGGTCTTCAAAGTCTCCGACTACTCAGCTTGGCTGGGAACAATCTTGAATCTCTAAAGGGAGACTGTTTTCACGGACTGGCAAGTCTCCAAGAACTGGACGTGTCTGCAAACCATATTTCTTCCTTGGATGATGGTGTTTTTAGCGAACTGAACAGCCTCCAGAGGCTTAATCTGAGCGGGAACCGATTGCACGCGCTCGGCGATCAATGCTTCCGCGGTCTTCTGCATCTCCAGCAGCTAGATGTGTCGCGTAATCGCATCTCCAGCGTGTCTCCCGGTACGTTCCAGTCCATGGGCAGTCTGATGGAGTTGATACTGGCAGACAACCCGGTGCTGGGCCGCCTGCAGCAGGAACTCATGGTTCTGGTGGGGACAGGGCGGAGGCTGCAAACCGTGGACGTATCAAGGTCAGGCCTCACTCAAGTTCCGGCCGCGCTCACGAGATCCATCCGAACTTTACAGCTAGCTGGAAATTCAGTGACCACCATCCGGTGTGGAGATCTGGACAGCTACCCTCTCCTACAACTTCTGAATCTTGCTGATAACCAGTTAGAAGAACTGGAAGAAGACGCCCTGGGAAGGCTTGAAGTGCTGTCTGCCCTGTATTTGTCAGGTAACCACCTTCTTATCATACCAAGGAGCTTACCAGCAGGGTTAATAACCCTCCATCTTCAGCGCAATCACATTCAACAGTTAAACTCCAGTGACCTCCAAGGTCTTCCACGTCTCAAACACTTATCGCTGCGCTGCAGTGGCATCACAGTCATTCAGAATGGTGCATTCAGTCAGTTGACGGCACTGGAGACCTTAGATATATCAGAAAATCCGTTGAAAAGTCTTCCAGGGAATGCTCTATCAGGACCACTAATGACTGTTCTTCGATTGTCACATCTTGGCGGCATCCTATCTTCAGCGTCTGACACTAAAGAAATGTCTTTCCCAGTTACATCACCTGAAAGATTAGAAGTTCTAGAACTTGATTCGAGTCCTGCTCTAGCCCAGCAGCTTCTGGCAGATACGGCAGCACTTGCAGCATTTCGTCAACTTCGTGAGTTAAATCTCATTAACACTGGACTAACAAATCTCCGCTCAGACCTGTTCCATTTTCTTCCGAGGCTTCGTACACTGCGGTTAAATGGCAACCAGTGGGAGTGTGAGGGGATGCTCTGGTTAGCCAACTGGATACAACAACAGCAGAAACACCAGAAACAGGAGCTGGAAACCTCACTTCAGGGTGCCTACTGTGCTTCACCACCACAACTCGCCTCAACACCTATCATACAACTCCATGACGCAGATTTCAACATCACAACCAACAACAGTGGTTCAACAACATCTACAGTCTTCTCTATGCCAGTGGAAAGCAACATTTATGAAGCGACTACAGAAGCCAGGTACGATGCTTCAGTTACAAGAAAAACGTTTTCAGTTTTCACGATTCACAACACACAGGTCCCCGATAATGAAACACTTTCCACTGAAGACCCACTGGATAAGAAATCACAACAAACATCATTCACCATACATCCTACACCTTCAACAGGGCCTTTCACCGACACAAACAGATCAACGACAGTACCTAGTACGGCTGAAATGTCACTCACAAAAGCAGTAAGTACTATCCCTACAACCACACCACACAAAAGTTCTTCCAATGCCAATAATGCATATACCATTTCTTCCACTTTAACAGGATCAGAGGAATTAACATTCAATACCACAGTCACTGAAGGCAACCTTATCATCAACACATATTCCACTGATTCATCATTCACAAATATTTCACCTGACAATGATGTCGATTTTAAGAGTGTCAGCAACACAGACATCACAACTCCTGGAGCATTTCTTGTTAATCAAGTACCCAGTAGCTCCAATACCTACAATGCATCTGCACCTAACAAAACTCAAAGAGTGACCTCTTCAAATGGTGAGAGTACAAAAGAGACAAAAACGTCACCTATCATACCCAATGTCAAACCACATGTCCAAGTAATGAACAACACTGTAAATGATGAAATAAATCTTTTCACTGACAAACACTCACTACAGGGCATTCAAAAATCATCCCATCACAGTGACAGTGTAACTACTATAGAAAATCAAAATATTTCTTCAAAAACTGTAATCAAATTTTTGGGTACAAACATAACCAATTTGGAAACTCTAAAGACATATATCAACAATCCATCAAACTCCACAAAAACTCTGTTTATAAATAAATCTTGGGCACAGCACACATTCTTTCCCAACTCAAAGAACAAGAGCTTTCTTCCTAATAATGGACCATTTCAAAGTGCACACAACAATTCAAATATCTATAAAATCATTTCAAATCCCATAAAAAATGACACACTACTTCAACAAGACTACTCCAAAAAAGACCCCCCAAAATTCAAGCACTATCAGGATAAGTCTCCTAACCTTATTATGCAAGATGAGAATCTGAATGCAGACAGTGAAGGAAACATAACCAGTCATAACAACAGTGCAATGGTGGTCAGTATTTTCAACAAAACTTCAGAAAACTATAATTATGGTAGTTCAGACTTAAGAAACCACTCTGCAAACAAAACAGCAAACAACATGAAATTTGGCTACCACATGGTGATGAAGCATAATTACACAAACATGTCTACCAACCATTCCATTCCAAATTCCAAAACTCAACTCCAAATTCCATTATATAGTTCTGTTCACAACTCTGTACACAGAAAGCATTCTACCAAGATTCCTACAGGCTTGTACACAAACAAACTCAAGTTAACAGACAGAAACAATTCAGAGAGTTCCGGGAAATTAGAACCACAGGACAGAAATGAAACAAGTAGTGATGTGACCTACAGTGGCAACATTAGTTACATCAAGATGCAAGACACAAGTGATAGTTCTACAGGAAACTCAGCTAACATAACTTCACCACTGGAAGGACAAAATCTTGTTTTTGAAAATGTGACAATTGCCACACGTGATATGTCTGTGTTTTACAGCAGTCGAGCTAGTGACACCATTTCTTCAGGTGCACATATAACAGTAAAGGAAAACATTTCAACATCTTTAGTCTCAGGTTCACACCCAAGTATGTTTGTTTTGTTGGGAGTAGGTCTTGCCATGGCAGTGGCATTTGCTATGGCAATGTCACACTGCGCAAACCGCAGAAGACATCAAGCTGTTGAATACAGTCGACAACAGGACATTGAGGTTAGGAGCATGTCAAGTATTGGTGATCTGTGGTGACATTCACCCAGATACTAGGGTAGGGTCCCTGCAGGCTGGCAATACATGATCACAACAGACCTGGATACAACCATGAACTATATTAAAATCATGTTTAAGTAACAACATAGCTGATAATTTTAAGTAACATGAATACAGAAAAAAAATTCATGTTCAATAGTAACACAGCAGCATGTTATTTTTCAGTGCACACATTTATATTTAACCCATTCATTTTCATGGATGAAAGCACACACCGTTGTAACAAGATGTCACTATTTCCTTGCCAGAAAAGGTCAGACACAAATGTCTACACATTAATTCAATGATGACACAAAAATGTTAGCTCTTACTTTTCTGACATGCAGAAAACATACACGGTTGAATTCAAATGTATGAAGAATAACAATTGTGGAGATTATTCCGGAACTGAATGATGCAATAAGAAATGATGCCCAATATACAAAACTTCTGATACCATAAAATCATCGCAATGACAATTACTGCTGTTATGGGTGTACAAACACTGGGTATCATCAAAGGACTGCATCACATAATTGATACTAGGCTTAGAAAAGGTAGAAGATTTTAACTCTGTAAAGCCTCAAGTACACCTAAACAGTATGTAAAAATTCAATCCCTACTGCAAAGGAAATATCAAGGGAGTTACAAAGATGAAGTGGGCTGGGTAGCGTAGTTGGTATAGCGACTGGTTACGGGCTGGACGGTCCGGGGATCGAATCCCAGTGGGGGCGAGATTTTCCGCACCTGTCCAGACTGGCCCTGGGGACCACCCAGCCTCCTGCACAACGGGTACTGGGTATTTCCTGGGGGTAAAGGGCGGCCGGGGTGTGCAGCTGATCCATCACCCCCTTCTAGTGCCATGGTCAAGAAAGAGTAGAGCTATAACTCTACTCCCCTTATGGGCCGTACAGCCTGTACAGAGCTTCATTGCCTGTACAAAGGTGCACTTTACCTTACCTTTTACAAAGATGAATGTTGCTTAGGTGAAGAATTGTTTTTTATTCTCATAATCACATAAAACCTATATATACATTCTGTGGACAAAAGGCAGAGTTTTTGGAAGTTAAAGACGGGAGTGTTTTAAGGGTTAAATATTCATTCATGACAAAATTATCACTACTGGGTATATATGTAGGAAATCCAGAAGTTCGATAATGATGTGCAGTTATGGTTCGCAACCTGATGCTAAGACAATATCTTATTTTTCTTGAATGCATCCACATCAAAACAAGTATAGGTAAAATTGTACATATAAGAAAATGCTACTTCTGTTACAACAAATTCAATTTTTGTTTTCCTTGATCCATCCTCCTATATAATTTTAATTTCATTAATTCTACTGCAGTCTGAGGGAACTATAAGAATAAGTATGGAGTCCAATGTGCACTTTGGTGAATTCTGTTTGACTGCTGTAACTCAAATGATGTGAATTTTCCTCAACACCTCCAATATAAATAGTGGGATACCAAGCCACATGTGACAGAAAATTTACAAACATAATAACACCTAAAAAGATTATACATTTCTAAATGAGATAAGTTGGTGATCATGAACGGTAAATTGGGAATGACATGGAAGGTACAGCTTATGAACTGCTATGAAATTTAATCCTGGCACTTTTCTACAGGGATTGAAGAAATCACTACATGGAATCTCAACCAAAATTAAAATTCTGGGACAAAATCTTATTAACCCTTTAAAGGGCAAAGTTGTTTAACTAATATAGAAACAATGTGAATAAAAAATCCAACAGATGCAACAGTATGCAGATATTTATTCACTGCAAAACTACTCTACATGTTTCGGGTATCACAGCACCCATCATCAGGAGTATCAAAAACTGTACCCGCAGCCTTCGGTACAGGTCATACTACTTGTACCGAAGGCTGCGGGTACAGTTTTTGATACTCCTGATGATGGGTGCTGTGAAACCCGAAACATGTAGAGTAGTTTTGAAGTGAATAAATATCTGCATACTGTTGCATGTGTTGGATTTTTTATTCACATTGAATTATGATGCACGGAACCACGAGCTTAAAGTTTAATATAGAAACATTAAATTCCTGCCTCACAGAAAATGTACTGCATCTTAATTACAAGTACCAATCATTTAGTGATGTCTGGGGAAACAATCACCATTTATTCTACAGAGTATCTGAAACCCATAAATGAAGTGTGCACACATGGTACTTTGAAGAGATTCTGGATGAATACCAATGTTGATTTCATTTGGCAGAAGCACTATTGAACAAATATTTATTTTAAAGCAGTCATTGTAGAAATACTATGAATATGGCATGATGTCCTAAGTTTTTTATTGAATATAAACAGGGTTTTGACAGTACCAATCAATATCGACGACAAAGGTCACTCAAGAGCTATGGCATTCCAAACAAGATCATGCATTTCACTAAAATGATGCTGTCTCAGACAAGAAGTAAAGTCACGGCATGGAACCAGGCCAGTCGAAGCTTTGGTGTTAGGGCCGGTGCAAGGTAGGGTGACACATTATTGGCTATCCGCCTGTTACTAGTATGTGTACATTATTCAGATAATGGGTATGTCGGTTGGCGTACAACACTAGTAGTTGTGGCGGAAGCAACAATAGCAGAAGCAGCAGCAGTAAGAGCAGCTCTTACAGTAATTATGATGACAATGATGATATCAACAACAGCAGCAACAACATGAACAAAAACAACAACAACACACTACAGTCACTCATTTTGGAATATGAAAGTTGTTTCTGCTACTTGTTGATCAATGACTGATACTGAAGCTACTTCAAAATTCTCTCAAACTGATTCACTTGTCACTTTGGAAACTGACCTAAGACTTGAAGCCAAGACCTTGACACACCAAGCAGTCATTTTGTAGCACCAGCAGTAATGAACAGAATATTAACAAATGCAAATAAATGTATTCATGTGACTGGTATTATGAATAAGAAATTTAATTATTTAAGTACAGTTAATGAACAGTTTCAGGAAACTTCTTCTGGTTAACAAGCATACATACGTACATGGCTACAGAACACTGGTCAAGAGCAACATATTCTTTTGACATTACAGTACACTGGCCAATGGAAATATATACGGTGAAACCCGCTTAAGATGACCCCACATACAACGTTCGAATAATTTAGTGCCAAAACTTTCCAATAGGAACAACATACACACTTTCCTTATAATGTTTCCACCTTAACAGAATTTCCCATCTAAGAGGCACAAGAAGAGTTCACGAAGCAAAGATTTTTATCTTGTAATACTTTCTTCGCATCAAACTCTCTAACATTTTCCCCAAGTTTCCAATCATTTTATTTGTTCCCAACATGCAGTGACGAAATAACGCCACCATTTTGTTTCCATGGATCACAGACGCAGATAAATAACTCAACATTATTCCAAGGAAACTGTGGCAGGATTTGATGTCACATTGCAACTGCGCTGCTATTTATTTTCACACATGCGTTTCATGGCGAGCGTGTAATCAACATCATAAAGAAGTGTGGTTATGGGAACATGTTGTGACCGTAACCATTGTACATTAATTTAAATAATGTCAATTATCCTCCGTGGTGTTCACTGCAAATTGCATATGTGTGTATAGTTTTTGTATTGTAGGACCATTAATTATTGAATGCGTAATAAACGGGAGTATATCAAAAACTGAAAGAAATGTACGGTGTTGTTAATTCATGAGAAGATGTAAGGCAGTTCATTGCTGCTTAAAACATTTCTTTCAAAATGTCACTGAAGTACTTTGAATTTCTGTGTCAACATGAAATACAAGACGTGGTGCTCAGTCTGTAAGTGAGGAGCTAAGCAGAAAAAAGATGAAAAGAGCAAAATACAAGAAGGTAGAAGAGCTATGTATACAGCAATTCCAGCAACAATGGGCTACTAGTGTGCAAGTCATGCTTGTAAAATTATATACTGTCTTCTGTTGAAGAATGTGTCACGAGCAATAGAGACAGTATTTCTTATAATGTGGTTTGGTGGTGAAAACAAATCATTAAATGGGCACAATTAACATGGAATAATAGTCTAGTAATGTGAACATTAACTGCACTACCATATTACAAAATAATGTTTTAGGCTTATCCTTTTAACACATTTTTCCCTCTTAGTACCTTAATTTGTTGAGTTTTCACAAAAAGTTTTAAAAAGTATTTCACTGTCTATTCACATTCATGATATTCAGTCACAGACAATACAAGTATGTCACATATTCATAAGATAATGGAACAATAAGACCCACGTAACAAATAAGCAATTTCATAATGTCAATAGTTTATTAACTATTAATTACTATACTACTACTACTACTACTACTACCACTACCAATACTACTACTACTACTACTACTAAAAAGACAACATTACACAGTAACTGTTGGCAAAAAGTCTGTACAGAATGAAAATTAGTATTTTGGATAACATGGCTCTCCTATTTATAATACAGACACATCTAATGCACATGACTTAGCTAATAACACTGGTGGGGGGGAGGGGGTGTAAAATAGAACATGGATATTACAAACTTTACTTATGAAGGAGTCAAGTTAGAAAGAGGGGAAGATTGTTTTGAACCATCCGTAATATACATGCACCCCTTTCCTCCACTCTTGTCCCAGCTTTTTTATTTGCGTCTCTTCAACTCAGTAGCCATAAGAAAATTAATCTTAGTTAGAAAAAATATTTGGGCAGGAGGGCAATTGCCCCCACCCCATACATTAAGCCTATGAGTTCTAGATTCATTTGGGAACATAACACCACCACCACAACTGACGACGACGACAACAACAACAACAACAACAACAAACAAAAGTTTTAAGCCATTAATAGGCCCAGACAGACAAAAGATAAAGGAAACACAAATTTCAAATACAGCAACAAGCAAGCCATGAACTCCCTTTCTTAACTTCACCTAGCACCCTTACTTCACACTTCCTCTACTAATGGATATTACTTACACTAGTTATGATGTGGATGTTTTCACTTAATTAAATCTTTGTATTTTTTTCGGCATGCAGCCTTCTAGAACAAAGAAAACCTTTACTGTAAGTTGGTATGAAGACAGAAGTACAATTTTTTTAAATCCAGCTTGAAAGTGCAACTTGTCAGCTGTCAGCATAATGACCATTTACCGTGAAAGCACAAGCTACCATTACTGTTACTTCCTGTGAGTCTAATTACTCACTCGGAAATAAAAGCAAAATAAATCTGGAATGCCAGGCTCTGAAATGGTACTTTTAATGCTTCAAACACTTCTTTTGGCTTTGACTTGGGAATTAATTACAAATGACATCCTACCACCATGGATAATTACCAGTATGCCATGTGCAGGCTGGCTCTGTGCATCAATCAATGTGATGCATGCCCTACTTGCAAATATGCTAAAATGGTTCCCAATTCTACTATGATTTATGACATAATTAAACAATTCTATATACTGATTACAGACAGTGTCTACCTTTGGGCACGTGCTTGTACACCTAGGGCATGTATATCTAGAAGTTATAACATGTGTGAAACTTGTGTTCCTATACTACATATGTCTCAAAGACCTGATATTGATGATTCAGTATTAATTCAGTGTGTGACTTTACCACAGTCTGTGACACAATGTGGACGACTGTACATTTATATTATTGGAAAGAAACTCATGTTTGGTTCCAGTATCATTTTGACAGGCAATACAAAAGAGCACTATCAACTTTCCGCACTGGGAATTGGGATAGCGTAATCAGTACAGTGACTAAGACAAAGGATGGACAATCCGCGGTTCAATTCACAACAGGGGTAAAAAAGTTTTTATACAAAACATACAGACAAGCTCTGCAGCCAATCTAAGCACCCAGCTTCCTATTCAATGGGGCTGAGGGGGGTCTCTTCCTGGAGTTCAAGTGGCTGCAGTGAGAGGCTAACCACTCATATTTGCTTAATGACAAGGTTAAAATAACAAAGCTCTCTGCATGTCTTCATGGTGTGCACAGGAACATTACATTATTTTTTTATGGGCAAATATGGACACCATACTAATCTATGGAATTCCATCACCATTCACCATAGGAAATAAAATAAGCTCTACAGCAAAATGTGGACACACCTTATAAATCATAACTGATAATATTCGATATTACATTTCAGTTTTAGATGTTATATATTTGTGATAATTGATAATATCAGACACTACTGACTGTTGAACTTGTGTTCAGGTGTAATGCGTAGTTGTTCTGCTTTACATTCCCAATGCAAATTTGAACTTCGAAGACATCTCATACATGATGGGTCAGTATTCAAGATTGCTCACCAAAATACAACATAGTAAGAAATCAAACAGTATTAGTAAGGACAACAGTAATAATAATGTGAATGACCAGTACGTGGTACATATATTTTGTTTACTTTCACAAAAGCAAGAAATGAAATGAAGAATAAAAGTGAATAAGCACTTCAAAGACTTTGTAACATCAAATATTTTGTATATAATATATCAAATGTTGTCCTTAAATTTTGGGACAACAATTTGATGACTAGATACTTCTTAGCCCTCACAGGAACTCTGACTTTAAGTGTCATCTCTGAGTGATCCTATATTTTTTACGGCGATGGTAAGTGGATAGTGAAACTTTGAAACTAATCCAGGAGTAGCCGGTAGGATTTTTTGCTACAGTAATGTAAAGATTGCTTACCAGTTTCTATTTGCTAGACATGTAAAATGAGAATGAGAATATACAGAACTATCATGTAAACTTAGTGTTGTTATTATTTTCAATTCCCCTTTTTATACAATGAACCACAAATCCTTTTTCATTTTTCTCTTGTGGAGGAAGAAACTGAAGTGTGCAAGTGAAACAATGGCAGGTAAAGTCACTGTATTGACCAAGCAGACCAATTAGAAAACTTTATCTTAGAGAATAATGTTTGAAAAAAATTATCTAATATAAAAGGAAAACTGTGTAGTTTTAAGTAATCTTACAAGGCTGTCTCTTGTACTCACTCACTCAAAGCTTCCAGCCACACCAAATTATTTTACAACCATTCAACTTTGTGTATTTCACAGTTCTTTTGATTTCAGTTCCTCTTCATAATGACTAAATCAATATGCAATACAGTGTTTTATTTCTTAAAAGTCCAGCAGGAAGAAATAATCAGAAATGAACATACAGGCTGCAATCCAGAAGACTGTCATAAATCTCACAACCTTCCCGGTGACATATCCAATCAACCACCACTATTACAGACAATACAGATATATGCAGTCAAACCAGATGCCCCACCAATCATAAAATCTTGGCATAACTATTCTAATGAAAGAGTGTAACAAAGTTCCTAAATGTATGTTTCCTGTTGCTGTTTCAGTTCATCTCTTGCATTTCAAGTTTTCCCTCCACCACTTCATTTTAATACATTTGATACACATTATCTTCCACATAAGGTTTTTCAGCTGCTAAAAAAAACAGGCAGTCTTAGGATATGGCATAAAGTCACCAGTGGAAGTTCAGAATGAGTTTAGGACACAAAATGCCATCTCAGTATGACAGTGTGACTGCAATGCACATAAAACATAATAAATTACTACCGTATCTTGGCATCAAAGACACACATTTTGCTTCAAGCGTTCTAAAACCCGTTCATTTTAGTTCTTATTAAATGAAAATCTGCAACTGAAATTTGAAGTTTAAATGGCAGGCTGCTGATAGTTTTCAGAAAACAAAGATATACATAAAACAATTTAATAACTTCTTTTGACAGAACACGACAAAAATGACATACGTGCACAGAAAAAATCACAGTTGAATAATACATGTGACCAGCACAGCACGCAATACATATCAGTAGTGCCATCTGTTGTCCCATGTCTGATGACGTTCAAGAGGGAGAAAGATAGGACACACAGTGACTCAAAAAAGGAAACCTATGAAGCTCACTGCCCAACCATGTGATGTTAATGCCAATACTGTATAAATACTGTAGTGGAAACAGGTGCAACAGACAGAGACACTCAACTTTCAGTCCCAACATATAGTGTACCTTAAACATGTTGTATACACAGTCCAATTGGTAATTGAAGTTTATTAACTATGTTATATAATAATGCTGGCAATTAATGAGATCATACAGTATCCGTGATAGATGAATGTAGAAATATGGAGCGCTAGTGGAATGACACTAACATAAAAAAATGAAGTTCTCAGAAAGAACCCATACCACTTTGTGCACCACAAATCCCACATCCACTGGCTTGGGATTGAACACAGGCCACCACACTGACAGGCCATTCACTATCCCTCTAAGCCCTGGTGTGGTCTGCTAGTTGGAGACTTATCTTTGAGCATGAACTCTTTTAATTAGTGAAACCTTTCCTTCACTACAAATGACCACAGGTTTGACAGTCCAGGTATCACATCTTGATGGGGATGCAATTTTCTGCACCCGTCCAGACTGGCCCTGGGTCCCACCCAACCTCCTATACAAGGAGTGCTGGGTGATTGATGGGGGCAAAGCAGCTGGGGCATGGTGTTAACCACCCACCCCCATCCAGTGCTGAGGATAAAGAAAGAGTATAACTACACCTGTACTCCCCCTCTGTCCCTTCATTGTCAGTTACAGGGTGAACCTTTCCTTCACTACAACAGAACCAACTAGTCATGCTCAGTAAAGCAAAGCAGAGTTTAAGATTAATCATCAGCACCTCAACTGCGGCTGAAACCTGACCATAAAAAGTAATAATATAGTAATCTCAACAAATTTTAACCACACCCTTCTCAAGCACTCTGCAGCTGCATTCAAACAGATCAATAAAAGCTTCTTGGCCCAGTGATAATGCTTCTGATCTGTATTCAGAATGTATCAAGATTAAACTTGAGCTATCCAGGTGCTTTTTCATGGCTTTCTACAATCCTTTCCACCTAAGGCTAAGCAGCTGATGATATCCTTTCACATTCCCTCCCTTTTATCATACCATATCTCATTTGACAGTGCAAATATCTGCAGCTAATGCAAACCTATGGAATAACAATCAAAAACAAACCCACATATAGTAATACATGTATACAATTTGGTACAGTTTAACTGCTCATACACAGGCACTAGTAAAATGCCACATTTAGAGCACAGCTTTTGTATGGTGCTGAAACCCGGACACTTCGGCAAGTTGATCAGAAGTACATGGAAGTTTGAAATGTGATGCTGGAGAGGATGGAGAAGACCAACTGGACAGATTGTGTGAAAAATGTAGAAGTATTATGCAGAGTTAATGAGGAAAGGAACATCCTACATACAATAAAAAGAAGGAGGGGTAACTGATTGGTCACATCTTGTGTAGGAGCTGTCTTCTAAAATATGTTCTTGAAGGAAAGATAGAAGGAAGGGTAGAAGTGATGGGAAGACAAGGAGGAAGACATAAGCAGCTATTGGTGACCTTCAGGAAATTACAGGGTACTGGAAATGGAAAGAGGAAGCACTAGGTTGCACTCTGTTGACAATTTGCTTTGGAATAGGCTATGGACTTTTTGTAAGACAGATGACCTAATGAAAGACACAAGCACATGAATTACTGGACAATGTGATTTAGATAATCCTCCTCCTCCAGACCGGTCCATTTTAAACCATACAACATATTACAAACAGTACTAGACATAACCTACGTCTACTTTATTTCAAAACCTTCTTTCTCTAAATACGATTATTAGGTTTTATAAGTTAATATTTATATGATTTGGTTATTTATTTCTGTCCACAATTTCACCACTATCTAGCAGTTGGTGTGCTGGGCCACTTGCTGATTCTTCTGGCCCCATTTGTCCAGTAGTACTTAATTTCTGTCAATATTAATTCACAATCCCCGTAAGTTCCAGCAGTAAATTCAAACCTTGCTCAGTCACAATGATTGTAATTTTTAACGGTCAAAATGCAAAAGAGTGTTACTGATTTATCTCCATAACATTTCACTTAAAACAGCAGGTCACTAGTTAATGCTACTGAATTGAAAGCTAACTGGTAATTTTGCAAGGCTTCATGTTCTTACATATAATGCAGAAACATGATTCACGCACCACCAATGTCCCCACGAAAAATACTTTATGGTGACAAGAAGTAACACATGGCTTAATCCACGACAACAAGGAAAGTAAAATTTGGCTTGAATAGGAGTAATATATATTTTCCGAATCTATTACCACGTGAAAGTTCATTTCCTATATTACAGGATTTTAATGGTGTCCACACTTCAGAAGTCAGTATGGCTGCGTGCTCATATCATTTATGGTAGGAAAATTAAATAATAAAAATTGCGGGACATTTTCTAATGGTATAGAAGTTGCAATAAGTTTAACAAAAATCCATCATCTGGTTCCAAAGTGGCTAGTGGTTTGTAAAAACATACACAAAACAAACAAACAAGCAAACAAAACATATGCTTATCTCTCCCTACAAAATAAGGACAGTGAGATGGTTGAGAACTGAAGTCATGAAATTAATCTCTGGACATAGGAATCGATTCAGATTTCAAAATAAAAGCAAAATAAATAATTTTCCAAAGGATTCAAGTGTTTATGTTTAACACAAAAAAAAAATTTCTAAATTCATAATAATTTCCATTACCCATGTACTTCTTGTGAAGCAATATAACGTTTGTCATAACTTCAGATCTGTACTTCCCAGTAATAATATTCCTTGTACTTACTTTGGATGTTGGCCATGAAGATGTCTCTTATTGCCATGAATTCCTCTTCAGGTGCCATGTTTGCATTGCCAAAGCAATCATTTTCTGGCCATACCTCCCTACAAAAAGAGATAGAAAAAAAGTAAAGCACTGAAATAGTAATCAAAAATAAAACAAACAGCAAATTTAAATCTCACTTAAGTGGTACAACCTCTTAAAAGGGCAAGACAAAAAATTCTTTCTCTTTATTTTTTTGAGAAATTATTAAATATGTATGTTGAATTTGTGCAATTTTCAGCAGTCTTAACACATTCTCACCTGTATCTGACCATCCATGCATTTTGTCGGTAACTTTTCTCACAGGAATGACTAGTTCTGAAGCAATTTTGGTGTGAGAGAAATTTTGTTTTCGGGTTTTTAGACACTGAGAGTGGCTTGCTTTTATGCCTATTCTTGGTGTGGTCATGTTCCAAGGATAATTTTATAAAATAAACAAAAAAAATATATAATGACAAAGACAATTCAACCTTAAACTCAATTCAATGCAGCATTCAGCTCACCATGAGCACTGAAATGAAATGACTGCACCAAGTTTCAGATTAAATACCATGCCGCTCCACTGTGTAATTTCCCCCACACTTTATGGGGACGTGCCCAGAGATTTCTGTTTTAAGTATACAACAACCAATGTTAAACACAGATCGTGATTACACCTTGCTAGCATAACACTGGTATTTTGTGGACTGTAGCAGCCAACTGACAATGTGTTCAGTTATTAATCACCCTATAGGACAAAAACTTGCACACACATACAATTGTATTGAATGGTGTGTGGAAGGAAGTGCTGGTGGTCTATTTTAAGGCACACCATCACATTAATCTCATGACTGAGAAAAACCACAGCATACCTCAATTAGAAATATGGTGCCATGCAGTCCCATCCTACAAGACAATAACACAGATAATCACTCTCTTGGAAACCTGAAATCACACCAACTCAACAGCCACTGTCTGATCTGAGGTTCAGACTCAGGACCTCCCAAATACAAAGCATAAGTGCTAATTACTATACAAGCACTGTGCCCAGATAACACAAAATCAGTCCATATTCAAATATGAAGAACCTCAATGTGTGACTGGTCTATGGAAAAAGGCAGATAATTCTTACCAATATGGATAAGCCAACACATGGCATGGCCAGTACAGTTAGATCTCTATTCATGTCCAACTGCATGTAAAATATTAACTTTTTTTTCCTCTTCCTACGTCTGGCTGAGTTAAGAGGGTTATGAGTTGAATATATAATATACTGTACACATCAATATTCCAAGTGGCCTACAACCACGCGTAACATGTTATTTAATCCCAAAAATTCTGGGGCATCAATCAAATGGAAATATGCTGTAGGATATTCAGATTAATTTGTAGAATTTGGGGGGAAGGGGGGGCAACTTTTTTCTGTTTTTGCAAGACCTTTATTATTTCTATAGGATGTAAAATGGAAAGAACATGCATGATACTGAACATGTGACCAGGATAATATTGAAACAAAAACAGAGAGGTTAAGAGTGCACAGAATCATTCATTCAGTTTCAATTAAATATTTAGAAAACTTTCATTCTGACAGATGAAATTGTGTGTATATATATATTGCCTCCTAATGTCATTTGATATGTCCTACATTATGGATGAAAATTATTTTTAAAATATCTTGATTTTAAATGACGCATGACCAGTGGCGACATCAGGTTGCCAACCCATTTCAAGTGATTAAATTCAGTGTGAATAAAAATCCAACAGATGCAACAGTATGCAGATATTTATTCACTGCAAAGCTGCTCTACATGTTTTGGGTGTCACAGCACCCATCATCAGGAATATTAAATACTCTAACCGCAGCCTCCGGTACAGGTCATACTACTTGTACCGCTACTCCCCTCCAACGTGGTCTGATTGGGACTGGTTAGTGCAAGTCGACTCGCACTAACCAGTCCTGATCAGACCACGTTGGAGGGAGTAGCAGTACAAGTATGTGAGTACTCTATTAACTAACTCCATCCATTGCATCTTCCTATTATGCTTTTAACTATTCATATTTATTATATAAAGAGTTTTTAACTTTTAATTCTTAACTTAAAAACTTCCACGATATTTTATACCTAGACTTATGTAATATGTTAATGTACCACCACCCATTACTACCTGAAGTTAACAAGCCAACACACACTGTTTGATCATTCTAGCTAATCCTTGCATTTTACAGTATGACCTGTACCGGAGGCTGCGGCTAGTTTTTAATACTCCTGATGATGGGTGCTATGACACCTGAAACATGTAGTGTAGCTTTGCAATAAATAAATATCTGCATACTGTTGCATCTGTTGGATTTTTATTCACATTGAATTACGATGCATGGAACCAAGCTTAAAAAAAATGGATTAAATTTAATCACAATCAAGTGAGTGTACCTTGCTGCACGGAGCAGTCCAATTGCTTCTTCAAACTGCTGACTACGAAGAAAAGTCTGAATCTTACACATGGCATCAACCCTAGAAATAAAAACAAACACTACAGGTCATGCATGTATCAGTAAGTGTTATGTTCTCTGTTAGTTACCTACAAAGGAATCATATGATCCAACATACCAAACCTTATGTAATACAGTGAGTTTAGGTAAACATATTATTTTTGCTGATTACTGTCAGTAACTCAGACAAAACTGAACTGTAAGGACAACTAATGAGTAATGAATTGGAAGGATGTGGAAGTGGGTAGTTTTCTGATTTAACCTTTATTTGACTGGGTTGGTATTTAAATTTTAGTGCATGGTTTATGAAAGATGTATTATTTGAACAGAAAAAGATACAATAACGGGATAAATAGCATTTTGTGCAAAATAAAATAGATATTATGCAGCATGTCTTAAAAATAGACTAGACATAAAAGTACATAATGAATTTTTACGTGCATTCACATGCCAAAGAAGAACTTTTAAACATTAATTTACATCTTCTGAATAACACCTTTCATATTAGATAAATTAGTGAAAATAATAACTTCTAAAAACTAAAAATTACCCAACACTCACTTTTGCACATCCATACTTCTGTCAGATGTTGCATCAAAAGGAATAACATCATCTGGAATATTCTGGTTACTCTGAAGCACAGTAGAAATTTGTGGTCCAACTTCATCCCACAGTTCTTCAGGACTTTGAGTTGGTGCTGTTTCCTGTGCTGTCATATTTGATTCTAAAATAACAAACATGATACTTAGAACGACATGTATTTTTAATACATAAAAGCACAGAATTACGTTTCAAACCATTTTGTTGATGTACAGCAGAGACGTGTGAAAACCCAAACTGTTTTACCTTGAACAAGTACAGAACCTTCCTTAACATGGCTTTGAACTTCAGATTGAACTCTACGTTATTTTTACGAACCTGACAATTTGGAGACCTCTTTGGCCAAGGAACTGGCAATTTCAAGCAATAACACCCGGAAAACATATACGAAGCAAATTTCTCATAAAGTACACCAATTTGGAAGTGCCCTGTTTTGTTGGAACAAATGTTTCTTCGTAGTTCCTGCAGATGAGGTAACACAGTTTGTTCCAGCATATTCACATACATATTTGTGGGCACTATCTTTCCTTAAAAAAAAAATGCAGTTGCATCACTGGTTTTTTTTTTTAATCTTTATCATTGCACCGTGCATTTTGTAGAGTCATTTAATTAGCACACCAAATAATGCACATACATAAATTTTTTTTAAACGTTTTAATGTTAAAAATTTTATGTATGTGCATTAGTTGGTGTGCTAATTAAATGATCAATCCATTGGGTTTGTTTGTTCTTTATAACACCTGCACAATTTGCAGCTTGTAGGCATACCGTTTAAGAAATCGGCACAGCACTTAGATTATGACTGAGTTTAGAATCTTGAGTTTTTGTGATGGAGAGTGAGTCAATTTTGTGTAGAGATGGACTGAAAAGCTTCCCTTATAGTTGTCATAACTTGGTTTTTGGATACATGGGGTCCTCCTCCTCATCACAATGTTTTTAATACCACTTGTCTCAATAACCTGATCATTGCAATGTTTAAGGTCACATTTTGATGGAGGCATCTCATGTATCAGACCCCAACCTGAGGTTTCACTGAACCTAGGTTGTCGGTTTTGCCTCTGTAAACCACTCCACGCAATACAACTTCCCCTGTACAATCACTTTTTTGTAGCGAACATACAACAGCTCTCACACAGGATGTTCAGCACCATCTACTGCCAACAGATAAAAACACCCACCCTTCATCATGTGTTGTAAACTACAATATCTGATTAGCATCAACAATTCACCGAACGGATTTTTAAATAATTGACGGTATTTTATAAGCAACATGTTATATAAGAACCCTGAAATAGCAAGCTATTTACATGAACCTCCCTCTAGAAAGCATAAACTCATGCACCATCTACCTTTAATGATACTACACATACGGTGAGAGTGGCCATTGCATCATAAACTTCCCCTGCAGCAAGCTACACACAGGCACTTGATTCCACAATGGTAGAGAAACTCCAAAAATTTAGTAACATATACAGGTCACAAAAACACTTCACAAACTTAACTTATCACAAAAACTGCATGTCAGTAGATGTCTCACATGCCTTTACTGCCTATTAAAAACAAATGAATTACAGAAATCTTCTGTATTATTAGGCATTCTTTATTAAGAAGAAAAGTTTCCTTGTGTGAATACTATGTCCATATGCCTCTCATTTCATTATCAGTGACTACACCATTTGTCAGATTTTAATTACATTTGGGATGTTAAGTTCTTGAGATAAAACTGTTGAGCAAATCTGAGTTCTGTGAAATTGCTTCAGTCACAGTCATGAAGTTCTACCCCTAGTTCCTGCTTCTTGACCAGTTTGGCTGAAACTTAAATGCTACAGAGGTACTGTGTGTCTTGTAAAAATGGGTACAGTGGAAACCTTACTTTACTTAATGATGTATATGAATATGTGCCTGTATTTCCTACAATTTTCATCCAATTTGGATACAATTCAGTAAAGCACATGGTCACAACAATTTCCGTGTGATTGTGAGTTTCATAAAAATTGACACAGTGGAAGCTGTACTTTACTTATTATTGTAAATGCACTGGTGTTCTTTTCACAACCATTGTCCAACGTGAGTGAAGTTCAATATAAGAGCTCTATACACTGCTGTAGAGTATTTGTAAGTTTTGGACTAGTTGTATTACAGTTCATTGAAATCTACCAGATAAGACAAAGTGTGACTCAAAAAGATGGATAGACAATGCTTGACAAACCATTATGTAGTGACATGCAAAATTAAAAGCGCTTATTTCAAAGAGGCAACTATCAAGGGATTCTGGGCTTTAAAATATGGGTGTGCATACATATGAGCAAAAAATTACTATCATATCCTCATACTCACTTCTAATCTTCTTCTGTCTTCTAGAAACTGTGCGTTTCTGTACAACAATGTTACGATTTGAACAAAAATGTTCCAGTAATTTCAAAAACATGTGTGCTGTTTCTATAAGATCCTTCAAGTAGGACCTGCAAAGCAGAAAAAACACTACCATGTCACTATCGAACATTAGAAGCACTAAAATCAAAAAAGGTTAAAAAATTGTAGATTTGAAAATAAATTGGAATGTTTGAGGTACAAAAAGATATTTATTTTTTGTTGACAGCACTTTCAAAATTACATGGGACAAAACCTAATTCGCTTAACAACATTCTGTACAGGACAGCTATACCGAATTTTATTAGAATAAGCCAGAAGATTTAGAAGCAGATATAGGCAAAATGGGCTCTTTCATCTTCACCTGTTGAACAGTTTCACTCTGAAATTCAATACATTTCATAACTCCTTCTATAAGTATACTGCAAGGCAATCTCTGTTCAGTCAAGTTTATGTAGTTGTACATATATGGAAGGATGGACAAAGTGACAAGCAAAAGATAACAGAAGAGGTTTAGGATATTACTAATTAAAATGATCGCAACTTCCACATGTATGGCATACAGTCAATACAATACCATTTTTAAACATCTTACTTTATATAAGACACACTTCAATAAATGCTTATTTAAACTGCTTTTACCTGAAGCCAGGTGTGACACAATTACCAGTACCTGAAAGTATACTGACAGGAACAGTAAATATTGTCAGAAATGTGAAACCACTTAACAATATTAAAATAATCCAACTGTTCCTAAATATGTACAAAAATGTAGGTACACAGTAGGGAAGAGACGACTCTGGAGATTTTGCATTACACTCTTGATTGCTTATATACAGACTAATAAGAGGGCATGTAGTCAAAAACACATCTATGTATGTCTAAATAGATGTTATATTCTTAATAACCAAAAAACTACATGTTTCGGCCAGCAGTGGCTGGCCAAAACATGTAGTTTTTTGGTTATTAAGAATATAACATCTAATTAGACATACATAGTTGTGTTTTTGACTACATACCCTCTTATTAGTTTATATACACACAACGGGGATGGCACACTTCAAACTTACATACAGAGTTTACAGAAAATTTTTTAAGGGAACAACTAAGAACTGTACCCAAACACAATGGAGACCTATCAGCACATTTTTGATCAGATGTTTTCACTTCTATGTTGAAAATTTTCCTGGTTTTAATTTGGATTTTATAAAATACAATAATGTTGGCATAATTTTCCAGTTTCATATTTGAGCCTATTATAACCGTATATGAAGAACGGTCATGTGGCAAGAAATAAACTATTCATTAAAGAGAACATCTTCTGCGATAACACTGAACTATTCATTAGCTGGACACTTCAGGATTCTCACACATGTGACAGCCACTGGCCTATGTCAGAATACACCAACTATGTTACAATGTACACTATCTGTATGGCAAAACTAAAACTCACTTTGTGAACTTTATCTCATCAAAATTGAGAAGTAATGTCAGAATAAGCTCCCGATATTCCACTACATAGAATATGTTGTTCTTTATAATTTTTGAGGATTCGCGTATTGCCGAGTCATCTGATTTGTCCATGGCTGTCAGCGTCATTAGCAATTCCTGCAGGACAACAAGAAATAAAGACGTGCTTTTAAATAAAAACATATACACACACAAACATTTACCCACACATGGCATAAAGAAACAAGAAGTTCTAAAAGTATAATGCTTATTTCCCTTCAAATGTTTTGATATGAACAGACCACCAGGAGTAATACATACAATTTACACATCCAGTTATGTGCATCATTTTTACTGTACAGCATGTATTAAATGTATCACATTTAACCTCAAAATCTGAACAAACATGATGTAAGATCTTAAAACTGAAAAATGTGGGGGGGGGAGTTTAAATTCTATGTCTGCACAAAATGCTGCAACTCAATGCAGCAGACTTTTAGTAGTTATCACCAATAAGTGGTAACCATTTTGTTGTTCCACACTGTACAAAAATTTTAAATAGTATAGAGTGCATGCTTTTTGAAGTTTTATTGCTGTTCAGATTTCAGGACATTACAATATGTAATAACAGTGCCGCTTCCATCTTTGAAGTACGCATGATTGTGTTGCTGGTAATACTGATGAGAGGAGATTAAAAAAAAAGTGATCTCTCATGTTGTATGTTCACAAGTAAAACCAAAATTCATCAAACAGTTTCAAACCAGTTATGAGACATACACATGACAAGCAAAATACACACACACACATACTGATTAGTTCTCTCTATTCTTCTAAATAGACATAGCTAGAAATACCTGGTATAAGAAATTGCTGGTATAAGTAGAATAAACAGAAAATAGATTATTATTGTACTGCCTGAAAATTCTATTTACATTATGCTCTCCTTCACCAATTACACATATTTTTACCTTATATGCTCTGAGAGCAAGATGCATCCTTCGTGACCACAGCAACATCTTCTTCTTGTCAGAACTCAGCATGTCGTAACAGTTCTCCAGTTGAGTTTGAATATAGTGGAATGTTTGGACAGACATGGTTTCACTGTAAGAGTTATGTAATGTGACAACAGTAATTGACAGATTCAAAGGTGGGAAAATATAGTATGGTTTTTGCTAGTAAGTGATACTCAATAATGTGCATAATGAAAATAATATTGCAATTTATCACCTAAAAAGCAAGAGCCCACTATAAAAGGTGAACAAAGACATCAGAGTCTCTATGAAGACACTACTGACATATAACAGCTGTCAGTAAACTATGTTATTAAAAGCTCCAAATATGTTGTTTACTACATTTTACATGCTCCTGACTTCCATGGCATAAATTGCGTTAAATGCCTTCTTTATGAGCTTAAATCAAGGCCGGAAAATACACATGATGAAACATACCTGACAAGTTTAACTTGAAATTTGTAATTCCTGTTGAATTCCATAAAAAACTTCATGGCCCACATGTAGTATGATTCATCATTAGCTTGAGCTTTTGCTCGAACAAGTCCATCCTAAGAATAAAACACAGCTTTCTGAAATCTTCAAAGTTTGGGCATTTTCATAATCAACATAGTCTTCACACATGAAGGTATACTTTCTGTTCACATATATATCACTGATTATTGAAATTTCCTCTTCTTGACTATGCCTACTTCATGTTGAGTGTGATGGATCAAGTGGTTACACTTCTGACTTGCATTTCAGAGATGCCCAGTTCTATTCTCACAAAGGATACCCTATTAAGAGTTTCCTGACATTTAGTCAGGCACTCCAGGCACATACCACAAGTACTGTATTTACTCAAATGTAAAATATGGTTTCTTTCTTAAATTTGGCCCTTAAATATGTGAGGTCATCTTAAATTCGTGTATGAAGCACTGAACTGAATTGCTCTGAACCAGACCATGTGGAGCCAAACCAATGCCGGTGTCGACAAATCATGGTGTAGACAAAGGACAGAACAGATCATGACTATAAGTTTGACACAGTCTCTTGTTTTGGATTCTTTCAATTGTCTAATATTTTAAAGAAGCATGGTGAAGTTTCAGAAGCTGGTTCTGTTGCCATCTGCAGGCAAAAAAAGCACTTAGGCTAGTGGACCCCTTAGGTTGAGCTATTCTCAGTCACTGGGCACCACAGAAACAGTAAACTTGTTATGATATGCACCTGACAACAGATCTAGTCCAAGGGTAGTAGCAGGAAAATGGCCATTGAAAAATTAAAAATTAGCCACAAGGCTCAAAAATAAAACCTGGACCAATCCACAAATTAAAAACCATAAAGAAGGCCATAAACTCAGAATGATCAGAACACAAACACAACACAGAAACACAAACACATGTATTTAAAATTCTCAACACCACTACCACCATCTGTGGAGAGAACTGTGACTCTTCATTGGTTCAAGTAAGTTTATAAACCAAGAAATATAAATGTATTGTTTAGTTAACATGGATCATAGCGGCATGGCAGTGCATCACACCAGAAGTGACTGTGAAGGGTTGTAAGAAGTGCTGTATATCCAATGTAATAGATGGGACTGATTCTGGATGGGCATGAAGAGGATGTGACTGTTAGGCATGAGTGTGAGGAAGATGAAGGCACTGACTGTGAAGATGAAGACAGTGATACTAATTTGTAAAGGTAGATAGAACCTGACACACTTTGTGTATTAAGTGTACAAAATTAATTGTAAAATATTGTTTCTTAGCAGTCATCTTATTTTTTAGGGTTGTCTTAGATTTGGATAAATATATTTCCCTTGGCAGACATGTTATATGTGAGGGGTTATCTAAGATTATAGTCATTTTGAATACGGGTAATACAGTATTTATCTTAAAACAGGCCACAAACAATTCTTTTCACACCCTCTGCAGTTCAATATGCACTAATCATCCTAACATTTTGTGCTTTATAGTCAAAGTTCCTTACAGCACATTTAAGAAGCCATAATAAAGAAATAAATAAATGACAATCTAAAATTCAAAATGGACAATCATTTCAGTTATCTGTAGGTCTATAAATACAGTTATTAGGCCCAATTCTGTGGCACAAACAATAATCCTTTAACAAGAGCTCATTCTGATTCTAAACATTGCTTCTCAGGTAAAATACGCAATGTCTGACTCTAATTCACTGTCACCACACATACTATGTTTTCAGGATGCTCACAATTTTGTGTTTTTACCCCTCACCCAAACTATCGAAACTTTATATTCTTACTTCACTAAATTTGTCTCTTATGTAAGCTTGAGCATAATGGGAGTGCACAGTATTTCATGAATATCCAGTCATACTCTGAGATATCAACACATCTTTCATTGTCACCATACAATGTATGGAAAAGCACAATAGTTGTACTTCTATTACAAAATGCCATGTGATGGAGTTGTAGGGACAAAGGTTAAGAGATATTGCTATATGTGAATGCTATTTCTCCCTTGATCATCTGCTGAAGCTTACTTAGTATAAAGCATCCATTAAACGTGATAACATTTTGCACAAAACACAGTGAACTACATGTAAAATTACTTCCTTTCACCAAGAAACTGGCTATAGTTACGAAACCGGCAATGTTTCAGTATTGGTGGTAGTGTAACTAGGCCATAGGCTGGACAATCTGGGGTTCAAATCCTGGCAGGATGAGAGATTTTTCCCTTCTTCAAAATGTCCACATGGGCTCTGGGGACAACCCAGCCTCCAATCCAGAATACTGGGGACTTTTTTGCCAGGCATAAAGTGGCAGAAGCATGAGGCTGATCACTCATCTCCATCTAGAGCAAAAACTAAGAACAAGTGGAGCTATATACTCACTTCCTTTATGCCTTCATGGAATGCAAAGGGACAACTCTACCTTTTACCTTTACTTTTAAGGTAAAGGGAAGATATGAAATCATGTACTTTCAGCATAACAGAATTAACGTTAGGCAGAACTCAATTTAAAAATTTAGATGATTAAAAATGGCCATACATTTATAAAATTTAATATAAATGAAAAACCATTATTTATTTTTCTTGAACATAATCAACTAGATCATCTTGTTAGTTATTGTAGAGTATGTAACAAAAAAAAAACAACAACAGCAGCAGCAACATCAACAACAACAAAACAACAACACAGGTGAGAAAAAGGTGTTGGAGTCTCAGAGTGCCCCATTATTACACTATGCTATTCCATGATCTAAGTTACACACGAATCTAAGTATGTGCATATATGAATCCACTTACTTTGACATGATACATCAGTGTGTTATAGGCGCCATTTAGAAATTCTACACAGAACTCCCTCAGAAACAATCGGATACTGAAAGCAGATCTTCGCTGTGACCCTTCACTTTTCATAGGCATGCGATTTTTTGGCATTTTCTGTCTTGTCTGTAACAACATACAAATCATATGAATGAAAAGCAGAACTTCTGCTTATTTGTAAACATCAACAGCAGCTACTGCCAAAGTTAATGTGTCTTGCAATGGAAGCAATAACACCTATCTCTATGGAATAATCCCTCTTGAAAAGTTAACACTTGTTGACCTAGTCAAGAAATTCACTGTATTTTATGAAACCTGAAGGTTTATCACCAAGCTTGCAAAGGCCAGTCACTTGTACCTAGAATAGAAAAGAATAGAAGAGAATAAATTACAGTAGGCACTATGGCAACCCTTTGCTCAGCAGTTAGCAGCTCATCACTTTGAACAAACAGCAGTACCAAGCTGATACAGATGTTGGCAAAGTCACTGGTTTCAAGAATTGCTGGCCCAGATGGCTAAAGCTTAATACCCATTTGTACCTATCCTGAGCCAGATGAAACCAATCAATAACCTCCCAACTGATTTTGTAGGATAAATTTTAATATTATTCTCCCTTCTATGTCTAATATTCCAAGACCATCAGTTACAAAGATATTAGTTCTTCTCTGATTTAAGAAAGCAAGATTATCAGGAAAGGTAGCATTACTCTTCAAGAGGAAACATGGCTTAATTTTCAATTCACCAATCAAAATGTACAAATAAATGACCTACATGTAGTAAAATAATTTTTTTTTCAAAATTGATAGTAGCTTAGATGGTCAAAAATACATTGCTTTTTAAAGAATCCAAAGGTCTATTACCATATCCACCAGAGCCAGCCAATGGTCGGTATTTGAAGCCTGATAAATGAAGTCCACATCCTCCAATCCTATATCTTTAAGATCCATTTAAAAATTACAATCCTATTGATACACAGGTCTTCAAAGTAACACTTTCCTTACTCATCAACCAACATAAAATTGATACGTATGTGTTTCTCAGATTCTCCATGCGTGCTACATGACCCACACATCTCTATCTCCTTGACTTGATAACAATGTTTCTCTCACAAGTATAAATGGCGGTACAAATTAACGATTTCAAGGAAGAAACGAAGTTATTTTTCGAATCTCTGGTGTAAGAAAGTGGAAACAGTACAAACATACCTGTGGATAAATAAAGTAACATATAATAAGAAAATATTTTATATTACTGTACATGTGAGGAACTCATAAATTTGTACCTTCTGTCTAGTATTGTTCCAATAAAAGAGCAAGTGTGAGATAGGTCAAATACGTAGCAAACGTGTGAAAGTCAACATGCCTGCAACTTCGTTAAGAAAAAAAAATCTCTCAGGAAAAGACTAATTTAAAGAGCTACAAAAATTGGGTTGGTAGCACTGAAATTGATATTAGACAATTTGTTAAGTTGGCAGACCCACATGAGGATAGGGTCAGTCTCTGCTGCAAAATGTAAATACACAATTAAAGACACAAAATTTACTTTCCTCTAAATCTGTAATAACAGGAAAGTGTAGAGACAGAAAATTATTACAAAATACAGGAAAGAGGAAATAAACTACTCAGTATGAGAATTTAGAGGCTGAAATCTTATTAGAAAATGTATGTCTGTGGATATGGTACTAGAGCTTAATTTCTGTTATGGTTATTAAAATATTTGCCTTACCTTATCTTGGTCAAAATCCAAAGAATCTACTTTGTTCAAAGGCTTATGGTAAATGATGTCATTGTCACTAACTGACTTCATGTCCTTCAGCACATATGTACCCCCAAATCGTGAATGCCTGTGCACAACAGAAAATACAAACGCTTACTATATTTTCTAGCATAAATACTTCACAGTACAGGATGGAAAGTCAAGTTCTAGGCTGTCTGAAGGTGTAACAAATGTCAAAAATAAATAACTTGCAGGACAAACATAACTAACAGGAATAACTCAATCTTTGAGAACTTCATTCATTGTTCCATGTTTAAAATAAAATAAATATGGGATAATGTAAAAAGTCTTAAGACTGAATGATAAAGAAATTCTTACGTGCACACATGTGTATGCACGCGCACGCATGCACGTGCATTGGCGCGCACGTACACACACACACATCCATACATGACAACTGGCTGAAAGTGAGTGAATGAACCTCTAATGCCCACTGTCTGAAGTGCCAACAACTTTCTGTTGTCATTCTGCTATGAATTTTCTATTTTTAATTTAATTTGAATGAAACTTTTAATTACAACCTGAGTTCTTCAAGCATATAATCACAATTATTATTTAACCTGAGAAATAATTAAATTACTTTAGTCTGATGTTACTGTTTTTAATTCAAATTACATTCATTTCAGTTGGGGTTGATAACAAAAGTCAATATATGTACATTTATTATTTAAAACACTCCCATTCCTCCATCTGGCACAATGCAAATAACAAAGCAGCACAATAAAAAGTTAAATTTATGGCTGCATATCCTGAACTTGCTTAATATATGTAACACCTCCCATTGCCATTTCATTTGCCATACAGGTTCATTTACCTTACCTACAGTTCAATAAACCAAATGTAAGAAAATGAGATTAGAAGACAGCTGGGAGATACTAACAAAAATAAAGCAACCAAGACATTTCCATGTGATGAAATATGACAGTCTTTCAGATAAAGTAATCACCACACAGAGTTTCATCAGTGCAGTATAAACTGCAGTCACCTCAAACAATCATTGACACTTTCAGTAATGTTCTCATAAAATTTAACAGTCTACTTGTTTTTCCAATTTGTGCGACACTTCCATTGCTTATATTCTTTCCTTCATAACCCCTTCACTGATCACAACTTCAAAATTTCATATGCATAAAGTGAATTAGGGCTGTATCATGTCAATAAATATGAGATGATTTGAAGTTCTCATAGATGATTCAAATCTTCCAGGATCTTACACCATGGTGACAGATAAAGAGGTAATTATTTACCAGCTATGTACCAGATGACACACAGTATTACACCCCAGAAGACTTGAAACTTTTTATTTTTTAAGTGTGTTGTTTAATGCTGTTGTCATTTGTGAAGATCAAAGCACTGGTGATGGACGGATGAACTAATGTTCATGGAACATACCGTATATTCTCAAATCTAATCTGCACTTGAATCTAATCCGCACTAGTTTTTGCCGATTTCTTAAACGGAAAAAAAGTTAGTTCGCGGTTCTGATCCGCACCTTTCCTTCAACCGCCTTCAGAAGGCGCGCAGTGGGTGTCGGCTGCATGGAAAGCCATCCCGGAAAGCATTATTGTCAGATCTTTCAAGAAGTGTTGCATAGGCAATGCTTTGGACGGATCTGAAGATGACATTCTATGGGAGGACGATGGTGAAGATAAAGATGATAGTGCCTGGGTGACGGATAACGATTGAGTTATGAGTGATGATGACGAGTCTGATGAATAATAAATTATAAATATTATATAATATATTATATTATAAATAATAAATGAAATAATAAATTATTGTATTGTATTGTTCTTACGGCACGCACAGCAGCTCTATCATTTTTCCAAAATCCAGCTCACGACTGCCAATCTAATCCACACGCGATTCTAATCCACATATGATTTTTTAGCCCTCTGAAACCGTAAAAAGGGTGTGGATTAGATTCGAGAATATACGGTAGGCTCAATGACAAACACATAGGAAAATCAAGTACTTGGAGAAAAACCTGTCCCAGTGCCACTTTGGCCATCACAAAACCTACATGGATTGACCTGGAATTGAACTGGTGTCTCTGTGGTAACAGACTTGAGACTTTGTGCTTTTTTTTTTTAAGTTTATTTAATGATGATGTCAACTGCTCAAGCTTGATGTTAATAAACACTATGTGACAATAAAACTTTCATTTAAAATACAGGCAAAAGGACAAGACACAACACAACTTCGATTTTTCATATGCAAATATAACTGAACGTCACAGCTAACAGATCAGAAAGTTTACTTTATATTCAGATGGTCTCAGTTTCAAACCTTGGAGTGATGCCAGCTATTGTGACTGAAATTTTCCATGTTTCTGGTAAGTGTCTCCAGGGAAACACTGGAAGAGTACCTTCCTTGCATAAGACCACAACACCTTTCTTTCACAACCTTTCCAGTTCACTGTTCACAACACATCTATCACCTTAAGCTACATAATCTTAGAGACTAGATTCCCTTCAGTAAACCAAACATTTATAAGTAAAAGAAAGTACCAAAAAGTGACGGTACACACAAAAACCACACTGATGGTCAATTTAACTCCCTTTAACTGAAGTGTAAGAGATTGTATGGAGATATTATAGAAAGATAATTAGGACACCTATTCAAGGAAGTGCTGGACAACCTCAGGTTAGTAACAACCACCACCCACATACTCATACACAGTCACACAAGGTGATAATTAAATTAAATAATTCAATAAATTCTTAGTAACAATTTGTAAATGTCTGTCCTGGTCTATTTTACAAAACTAATTTTAAAATATACATACATGTTTTCTCCACTGTTCTGTGTGTTTAGTATACAGTATCAATTGAAGAAACAAGAAACGGAGGGATATCTCTGAGAAGAAACTAGAAAGATGAAGGTCCTACTAGAAGGAAAATATTAAGGAGGACCTCAGGGAAATAATTTGCCACTCAGCTATGGGGCTATTACAGAGATTTTGTTGTTAAAATGAAGAAATGTGGGGCATCATAATACTGGAAATAGAAGGGAAATATAACTGTACATGGAGAAAGCATTCTGTTAGATATCAGGCTTCTGCTGTGGTGCATTTATGGCTTTTGTTCTTCTGAGATGTTATATGCAGGTGCACATCCAGGGAGTAGGGAGGCTGCCAGGTTGCAGCAAACCCCCTCCCAAATCAAAATTTAGAAACACTGATTTTGGACACATGATGATATCATACATAATTTATGTGTGATTTACCCTTTAGCTGAAATCAGCCACTGAAATTGGCTGATGACTAGTACACTGGAATTTTGAAAAATAAAAAAAAAGTAGGATGTCTTAGATGAAGTTAAAAAAGCGAGATGAGACCTTGTGACTAAATTAGGAAAGTCATCGAATATGTACTTATATTTGTATGTATATAAATTCAGTTGCAAATAGTTTTATTTTACAACTATATATACGACAAGATTTTTACATTTTTAAAATCAATCATATAGTACAGTTTCAGTGTCAGGTAAAGCCGGTCCTCCCCCACCCAAAAACATCGTGCCGGCTTACGATTGTAGATGTAAAGGAGGCTGAGGAAAAAATCGAAA
>Ga0123355_10001300_pt1 | contig 34850 bp, 33 predicted proteins | sample TergutEmb28metaG_3_FD_89872 | JGI IMG/M metagenome (GOLD analysis project Ga0123355, IMG submission 89872) | Embiratermes neotenicus P1 segment gut microbial communities from Petit-Saut dam, French Guiana - Emb289 P1 | ecosystem: Host-associated > Arthropoda: Insects > Digestive system > Gut ...
AAACTCCCCTTGAAAAACATATGCTTTGTAGAACACTGAGGAAAAAAAAAAACATAAAAAAAAAAGAAAAAAAAAAAAAAAAAAAAAAAAAAAAAAAAAAAAAAAAAACAGACTTTGCTGCGTTGATAGCACATCGATTGTGAGATCTATGGGATATGGCGATCAAAACATCCGCAATAGACTTTTCTTTACTACGCAGGGCAGTTCATTGCCTACATGGACAGGTAACTTCAATCCCCCCCTTCCGCGTGGGCCCACAAAATTTCCTTCGTGTTAGACGCCTCTGAAATGCATCATGAACTGTAAAAATCACATTTATTTATTTAACTTTTCTTTAGTTGGCTCATAACTGAACATTTGTTCAGCGCAGAAAATTAATTTTAAAAAAACTTATTTTGCTGCTCATCTTGCCGTCCCTTTGACTCTGCCGCCCGGGGAGGCCGCACCAGTCGCACCCCCAAGCTATGTCTCTGCATGTGGGATAGAAAAAAGTGGCGTTGCGATTGGTTTCTCTCCAAGAAATTGCGATTTCGCCTGTCAGCACCATTCCACCACAAAACTGTGATTTCGCACACGCATCCCTGTGAAAAAGGGTAAAGGGCAAAAACAAAGTTGTTCTCACACGCGCCATGACGTTATGTCGCCGTAGTAAAAGTACAACTCCACTCATTCTTAACCTCAACACAAGAGGGATGTAACTGGTCAGGGTCACGGCCAGGCTGCTTCCGCTCCGGCAAGGAGCCCCCATTACTCACTAGGAAGAGGCTAGGTGGCCCCCAGAAATCGTCTGGACGTTTAAGAGAAGAGATGAAGCACTAACCCCTGCCGGGATTCAAAACCTGGATCGTCCAGCTCGTAGTCAAGTCATTATACAAACTACGCTCTCTCAAATCTTTACAGAAAAATGTGGTTCGGAAATACTCTAAGATCGTGCTGTTGCATTTCCACATTACCTTACTTCTATACCACGATTCGCTACTGGAATTCTGTGCTGCTGTAAATGTTAAACATTTCGACTGACACAAGTTTGAGATTTTGCGGCAACTTGTAAACCTAAAGAAAATGTGTGAACCCCTATATGATATAAAGGCTTTTAAATATCATGTAATTTTTATCTCTCTCAAGTTGCCTTTTAATCCCACTTACGCCCACGTGGTAGAGTCGCCAACTTCGAAATTACAGTCTTGACGTGCAAATTCACGATAATGCGTCGGCCTATCAAAGGGGTTTCTAGAAGATTTAGTCTATACACCTGTCAGTGACAAAATATTTCGTAATCAAAACAACGCATTTCTTATCTGCCAGTGATAACAGAGAGACCACTCAGCCACGAAACTTCTTTGTCAAAATATGACATCGTAAGGAAATTCAGTAACTCATGTTAACGTCTTTATTTGATTGCTCAACTGAAATCTTTCACTGTACTAATCGCAGTGCTGAATATCGTAATCTTCCGCTTTCGAACAATAATTTATATCGACAACAAGCGGCAGGCATTTCCATTACATCTTTTCGGCACCTGATATCAGATGAGAATTTTTAATTGATAAACCGAAAAGCATATAAAAAAGACAGAAATAAATAAACATTGTAGTATTAAGCAGTATATTAGCCATTGCAAAAAGAGAAACGTCCTTTACAGACTCTGAATGTTAGGTGTGTTATTTCCTAGCTGTAGCTGAATAGGCACGACCAAACATGCAAGAAAGTTTTCAAGACGTTATCCTCTGTGCCTCATCATATAGAAGGCACATTCAATAAGTGGGAACAGTAATTTTAGCAATGTCAATTGCAGGCAAAAACCATTTAATTCTTGTGAACTTGCAAACGACAAGAGCAATGACATCGTATACACTGGCCATTTAATTATATTTTTAGTGTTGTTGCTGGTGCTTTACATGTCCAAGAAGGTCTTGCTGTTTTGTGGAGGCTGGAAGGCGCTATGACTGGCGCATATTTGTTATTGAAAATAAAGGAAACATTTAATTTTGTAGAATTTGCCTGTTGAGGAATATGAATTGACAATTATCACAAACAAAGGAAGTTAGGTACATTAGCTCTGACAGTCCGAAGGCGTTTAGCTGAATTATTCATTAGGAGGGAGGGTGATTCAAACTTGTTTCACTAGATACGAAGGAAGTTGTTGCCACTTTGATTTTAACGGTGAACTACGTTCAAGACGCCGGTTTGAACCAACGCCAGATTTAACATTTCCCGGAAGATGTCGGTTACAAGAGCGTGACGATAATTTCTACAACTCGGCAGTAAGCTAGCTGGTTAGTGGTGTAGTGTTCAGTTAATTTTTCACGTAAGCGGAAATAAATACTTTTTGACGGGAAATGGCAAAATTGTGCCACACTTATCTCACGATAAATGGGTCGTGGCCACGCAACGTCTGTCTAGGTCATGAATCGCACAGTTATTGAGGACGCCATGACCTATCTTTATGAATTCAATACGAAAATTCAGTGACAATGTAAATTTCTTTGTGGTATATTATTGGACTGAAAGGTCATTAATGCGATATTGAGCTTCCTGCACAAACATATCGGTGAACAAAATCTTAGCCACTCACCGCCTCACAAATATAGTTTCGTAACTTTCACCTTATCAGCCCGGGAGGCAAAAGTCAAGGGCCGAAGAACAAGTAGGCCTATATTGGTATTGTTCAGTAGCTACAACATGAACACAAATGAAGTTCGAATTTTCCAGAAACCCTTCGCCATTGGCACTGGTCAAGTTCCAGTGCGGACACAAAGGCAGATAATTAAACTGCAAAATAATGACAGCCTGAATGACGTTTTCGCCGATATAGAACAGAATTATGGGAACCTACTTGAAACTTTCAACGCCATAAAAACTTTCACGAAAAAAAAGCTCTAACACTACCTGGATGTACTTACGCCTGCGAGCAAGCGTTTTCGTTCATGAACTTCCAAAAAATAAAATTTGTTTCCAGGCTTAATGATTTACACGTTCATTCCAAATTATGCATTTCTTCTTCAAGATTCCAAGCAGACATTTACAAGTTTGTTCCAGGGACACACAATCTCAGAAATCTTACTGCACAGAGTAAAGAAAGAGTGTAAGGGGTTTTAAAACTTGCTAGGTGAGCATTTTTAATGGAGTAGACCTATTTTAGAAATAAATAAGTGCGTGGCTTTCTAGGTCTGTGAAACAAATGCGCGAATGAGTACTGTTACTTCAGTGCTACGCCAGTGCCACAAGGATGCCGACCCCTGATATACAGGAACTAACTGCATATCTTTAATCTTGTTTTACACCAAACTTCATAGTAACAATTTATGCTGACAGATACCTATAATAACCAATGTAAATATAAGCCAGTTTAACACACGGTTAGTAGCAAAATGTGAAAAAGTGCCAAAAGTCGCAATGATGATGAATTCTCCACTCCAAGATAAACTATGTGATGGCAAGTTATAAAACCTGGCTGAGTTGTGCGTCCCGCAGTTATATTATGTTTAATGTAATAATTTTGTAACTTTACATGAAAATATTTTTACATGCTGACAGTCCCGTATTTTCTACGTCTAAAATGAAAAATAAGCAGGCATGTAACAATTTTCAGTTTTAAATTAAGATATTTAAAATATTGAAGCCATTCAGTAAATGAATGTGGAGGGGAATCCCATGTGTCACATCTACCTAAGGAAAGGAAAAGTTTCTTTGTTTTTGGCTTGTCAATCGTAAGCCTGAAGCAGTACCGCACAAACTACTGTCGATGTGTGAAAAATTATTTTTTTACGTGCCGACAGTTTCTTCCGTTATTTTTTTTTTATATAATTTGTGAGGAAGTCATTGGTGTAGCTAATGAATCAAATTGCATCTGACCTAATCATCCTCATTCAAGTGGTTTCTTCATAGGAGTTTTTTTTATTCAATAAGACCAATCTGATAAAATGACGGGTTTTCCCATAGTGGACTATCTTAAGTACCTGCTTCCACCACCTGCATCAGACCGCCATCACGAATTAGATTACACTTCCCCCCACCTTTTCTTGAAACTAATATAATGTGGTTTCACACGTGTTAAATAGCTTTTGTATCATTACTTTCTGTTCGCCGGGAAAATGGGTTCCTACAAATTTCTTACCGTTATTTTGTTTTTGTTACCACTTCTACGATTCTCTTACTTCACGAAGGCACAGGACGGTGAGTATCAAGTGCACGATTATGTGTTAATAAGGAACCGACACGTGTCAAAAGTTAGTAGAGCACCACACATGTTTCATTCTGGGAATGTTGGTGTTTATAACCCGCTGTCAGAAGTTAGTTCCGAAGTTGGTTTGGGTGACGTTTCCCTTTTGAGCTGTCTGGTCTAGAGATGGCGTATCTGCCACGTGTCATTTCTTAGTTAGTCGTGCTATTTCATTTCTAATAGAAACAAGTATTACCTCAATTTTCGACACCTTGCTGATTTAAATTGACGTTAGAAACTTGTTGTAGTAAAACCTCAATATAGAAACTTGCTTCACTCTAATTATTGTTATCATCAGCACATGCAGTATTTTTTGCAAGGTGGTGCATATTACCTATATGTAAAGTGATCACAATTTTTAATGCTCATATCATATCATTTATTCTCATTACGTGGATCCTTACAGGATTACAAAATCCATATGGATATGGTAACAGTCAACAATGATGGATATGGTAACAGTCAACAATGAGCATAATTGCTCACTTGCAGAGAAGCCAGCAATTATTTGCTTAAGGTAGCAGATATGTAAGCCATTCTTGAACAGATTATCTGAAGATTTCGGAAGAAAGTGGGTCTATACATATTTTACCAAATTCTGTGAGTTTGTTCTTGGCGTCACAAGGATCAGTTAGGCATTCAAATGAAGGCAGAAAAATTTCACTGACTTCCGAAAGTTTTCGGTTAACATGAAGGCGTGCTTACTTTGTAATCGGATAATTCTAGCAAATAAATGCGCTCCCGAAGTAGTAAGTTATTTTTCACACTTGACCCCTTAGTGCTTCCCGTTCTGGCTAACAAAGTGCCTCCGATCGTAAATTTACAGATACGTCTTCAGGAATAGAACATGATCCTTATATACAGAGGGATTGCAAAGTAAATAAATACTGAATGGCTAAATCTCCCAAATGGTACATTTTATTCTTATAATTCTTCGGCCATTTTAGAGCCAATATACTACTACTTAGTTTCAGGAATCAGTACAGGCCCCAGCATTTTGCGCACACGTCCAAAAGCTAGAAGACACGGATTCGACTCTTTTCCTGAAGTAGGCAACAGGAACACTGGCAAAAGTGTCTCTAATTTGTCGCTCCAGTTTATCAATTGTTCTTGGTTTTGCTCGGTAGACGTCCTGTTTGTCCCAACCCCACAAAATGAATCACATGAAGTAGGATCGTAAATGAGAGGACGCCATTCTATTTGTCCTCGACGCCCAATCCAACATCCACGATGGCTGTCATGCCAAACACGAAGAGGAAGCGCAGGTCATGAATGCCTTAGTAAGATATAATGTGTAACATTAAATTGTCAATTACGAATTTACTTTTCAGTCACTCCGTACATTGTGTTCAGCTAATAAAAATCATCCCATGTGGATGGTCCTAACCATGGCATGTTTAGGAACCTACAAATATTCCATTGTATGCAGATAGGAAATAAAAGCGTTTTGCCAAACGTCGCGGCTAATTACTTGGCACTCCGGTTGCTAGGGCTGCTGAGAGTCGGTTCAGGGCCTGTTGAAAAATTTTTTCGGGACCGCAGCAACAGCAGACCGGCTAAAATATTTACACTAAATCAGAAAGACTGACTCTCAGTTGCAGAGGAATTTGCCCTTGGTGTGAAAGGGTTACTGTGTATAATAGACAAATAATGGTAATACTGAGAAAAACAAAAAGATATGCAACACAGTTGGGTCCCTTTCCGCACCGCCGCGCCCCAGTAATTTGTAACGGCTTCCTCCCCTTCTTGTCGGCATTACCGGTTGCGTGTTCATGATGTCCTGGGCACAGTGTCCTCGTATGCTGAGACCCGACATTTACATGGTAGCAAAAAATGTACCGTTTTCGGGGTAACAGATGGATGCAGAAAATTCCCCTGAAACTTCGGTAACCATATACGAAATTATTTAAAAACGTAACAAAATACCCACAATCTAAGTGTAGTGCAGTGACTAAGGTCTTTCTCGATTTTATCCAGGCAGATTCTAGGGCGGTAGGTCCACAATCTACAGTCTCTTACAATCCTGGCTTTCGGCGATCTGTAACCCAATAACAAATTAACAGATGATTTAATTTCAGGCGCTCCACGTGCTGAGAAAGTGATCTTTTGCTACTATGGTTCGTGGGCAACGTATCGTTCCGGCATTGCACAGTTCGACGTGGAGAATATCAACGCATCACTGTGCACTCACATTGTCTACAGTTTCATGGGGCTTAATGGTGGCGTGATAATTTCTCTCGATGAATATAACGACTTCGAAGCCAACTGGGGAAAAGGTCAGTGCACTTATCTATCAGAAGTCAAGATAAGGTAACAAGTAATTTAGTAGCAAAATAATGCTCCGCCATATAAAAATCGTAGTAGTGTGTCGGTCGAATATAAAAAATAATTTATCGTTAGATCTCTTAGTGTTTATTAACAACGTCTGAAGAAGTCTTTTCAATCATATCCTGTATGTTGCACTATAGCTGAACACATGTCATATAAGGGCCAAATACATTTCCGTAAATTTCAAAATTGACGCGACTGCCCAGACTTGTCATCAATTTTGGCTCTTACACACACAACTGGAGACTTTCATCTCATCAGTTGAGCCTTTCTATCAGGGCACGTTTAGAATCGGTTTCTAAATAAAGTACATCGGATTAATTTTTTTTACATGTAACTAAACGAAAATATAAAGGATAAAATCACACGACTTGTCTTTTTTTTACGAATCATGATTTTGGGCACATCGAGTTTCAAATTACGGCTAGTGATATTATTTATTTTTACTCCGTACAAGGCAACGTCCTATATTGGAGTTCCTCGACAACTTGTAATTTTAGCGCCGTGCATTTTTCCTTAGATTTAGTGAATGATAAATCGACTTGGCACTTGGAGATTCTCTTCCGTGCTGACAGGTACGTAGAGAATTGGCGGTGAAGCGTTATGAAAGACTTGGACTCGACGGGGCACAGATGCACTGGATTTTCGTAAGGATTTCCCTATGGAAACAATTTTACTGACTTCTCTAAAAGACGAGAGCCCTTGTGCGTTAGACGATAGGCCCGCTATTTCTAGAGTTTTTATTTCATTTCCTATTAGTACAATTGCAAAAATATTGCTGAGGAGAGTAATTAAAACGAACACGTCTGGGTGATAGATGTTGTTCAATAATTATAAAGAGGTGGGCACTGCAAGAACATAATGTTAGCGGATGCAGGCTTCTGTACTTCTATTACTATATTTTTTTTAATTTATTCTCGCCTATTAGTTATAAGGTGGCGGTGTTATAGTTAACCCAGATCTAAACAACAGATGAAAGCGGTTTACCCCAGTACTTTACGAATGATGTATGCAGTGCTCATTAGCGTGATTTTCTGCAGCTCTGTGGCCAATGGGCGACCTGGGAGCAACTGAAATTTCTGAACTAATCCCTTCTTAACTGTTCCTAATGCTCCAGTTTTGTCCCTACTTTCCATATTCTGCTGACCTCGAACCCCAAGTCTTTGTACTTGTATATATGAGAAGACCAACAAGATGCACACTTGTTGGTCTTCTCACATAAATATTGCACGATGCACGGTTCTGAAAATGTAAAGTCTCTTTGTATTTGCTGAGTTTTCAGTTTCCTCTGTGTTAACGTTCGAATCGCCTGGTATGGCTATATCGAACAGAATGCAAATCTTCTCCTTTTTTGTCAAACAGTACTATATCAGGTCGGTTTGCTAGTAGTGTCCGATCTATGGTAACAGGTACATCCCACATAATAGTGATACCTTTGAAATTTATAACCCTTTCAGGCATATGTTCGTCGTACTCGTCAGTAACCTGTAACCCCATACGTTTACATATCGTCCAGTGGATGTAACCAGTCATTTACGTGGGGGTGCTGATAAGTCCTTAGCCCGACCAGGACGGAAACAAGCTACAGCGACCCAAACTCGGGATTTATTCAGCATACGCCCCACGAAGCTCAAAACACTTCTTACTTCTTGCTCTAACGCTTGCAAGCCACTCAAAAAAAAAATTCAGAAGGTTGTCCGTCCAATCAGGTCTCCGCGGCAGCAATGACCTCCGCGTCGGACGAAAATGGCAACCTTTCAATTGCTTTTTCAGTCCAGGGAACAGGTGGTAGGTCGACGGGGCCAGATCCGGAGAATAGGGTGGGTGATCAAGACACTGGAAATTCAGGTAGGCCAGTTTCTTTTGGGTTGCAAGTGCCCGGTGGGCCGTGGCACTTTCGTGCAAGAATAAGACCCCCTTGGTGACCTTCCCGCGGCGTTTTTCCTTCAAAATGTCCTTCAATTGCATCAGCAGAGATGAGTAATACTCCGCGTTGATAGTTTGGCCCTTTGGAAGATAATCAACGAGGAGGATGCCGTCTTGATCCCAAAAAATCGAGGCGAGAAATTTTCCAGCGGATTTTTGCACTCGGGATTTTTGGGGCGCGGTGAGCCGCTATGCCGCCACTCCATTGATTCTTGCTTTATCTCCGGGCCATAGTGATATAACCAGGTTTCGTCCATGGTCACCAATTGCGACAGGAAATCATTTGGATCGAGCCGAAAAAAAATCCAAATTTGCTCAGACGACTGGCACCGCTGAAGTTTTTTATCCGCGTTCAGGCATTTTGGGACCCACTTCGCGCAGAGCTTCCGCGTGTCCAAATCTTCATGAATGATGGACCCAACCCGCCCACGTTGCTCAGCTATTGATAAAGCCGAAATCCGGTGATGTTCCAAGATTAGCTCGTGAATTTTATCAATAATCTCCAGGGTGGTCACTGTTTTGGGTCATCCAGGACGAGGCGCATCACAGGTGGAAAAATCACCACGTTTAAGCTGGGCCACCCAGTTTTTGACAGTGGCATACAATGGTGCATGTTCCCGTAATGTTTCTGCCAGAATGGCATGAATTTCCTTCGGCGCCTTGCAAGAAAAAAAAAAACTTGATGACAGCTCGCGTCTCCATGTTGTTGAAATCGCGCGCGTCACCTGACATGCTTCCTTTCAGCCTCTGTAACAAGAAAAGACTTGAAATTCGGCACATGAACAGACCCCTCTTTCCAATGACACTATCGATTCTATCCTACGACATCGGGAAGTAGGTCGGGCTAAGGACTTAATGAGCACCCCCTCGTATTGTGGCTATTAGTGTATTCAGATGGCGCAATTATTATGCATCCTGCAGTAATAAGTTTTGTGTGTTCTTCCGCCTATTAGCAAATCCTGCATTTACTATCAACTGGTTGCTTCATGATGCTCCTCTAATGATAACTTGTATTGAGTGCTTGATCTTGGGCTGCTATTGTTAAAATCTCCGTTTCACCTTCTACACAACGCCAGGGATTTTTCTTCATCTACTGATGTCAATGCTTTGGTTTCCTCTTGGGTTCTTCTAATTTCTCATTTTCAATGCTGGGCTTAAATTGATTCTTGATGCTTTGGATTATTATTATTTCACTGTCTCCTGTCACAGGCCTTTTTATCCATGGCTTCCTTTTGCGCGACATATCTGTCCGCTCTTATTGCCAGATCTAAAAATACGCATGTTTTCTTTTTTTGTTTGTAGTTACTGTTATTATAATTATTATTATTATTCATAATGCAAGCTACCAAGCTCAAATTTGATATTGTTAATTATATGGTGTCCCAATTAATTATTTACATATACTTTGTCATCTCTGTCAGTATCATTTGCCTTGTTTATTATCCTTATGTGTCTTATGTTCTGTTGTTTCTGCAATTGGCTGTTGATTCAGCACACTAATAAACAAGCAGAATTGAATTATTATTGCAACCAGAAATGAATGCAAAATTTGTAACCTTCTGAACATTTCACATGTAGAATGATTGTCTCTAAACAAGTGAGCTATTGAACTAAACTAGGGAGTAATTTTCGTTGATCCTGTACACCCACGACTTTTCTTAGATAACAGATATTCAATTTGAAAGTGACCAAGTCTATTCAGTTTTCTTTATTTTTAGGTTCACTTAAGAGATTCGCTGATCTGGCAAAGAACAATGGTCTTAAGGCACTAATGGCTATTGGTGGCTGGAATGAAGGTTCTGTCAAATACTCTCAGGTACATCATCTCTATTGACTCCACTGACTTGTCTTTAATTCTGTCACCATGATCATCAGTAACTCACTATTTTAGTGGCTTTGATTTAGAGGCTCATACTAGATGTGCAACAACATTTTGAATACTATTACTGCTTTTGATAAACCTACATGTAGCTGGAATTTTGCTTCTTATTGGTTTAAATTTTCATTTTGCTGATTAGCCAGTGTAGTACCCCTTGAAAAATTCAATGGAAATTCCGTACATTTGATCATCCCACATCCCTCCATCCAGCCAGTAACTTTGCATATTTAGTCTCTACTGTCTAATCATTCCTTGAACCCTTCTTCTTTTTCTTTACAAGTTGCCTACCTGTATTCCTTCCCCATTCATTGCATTTGTCCATACTATCACCCCATTTTTAACAAAACAAGCATTAAAATTCTTACTTCTGATTGATTTTCTGTTTCCCTCTGTAGATTTGGTCTCATTGTTTCAGATGGCTGCAACGCAAGTTGGACGGGACTTTTTCGCTGACAGTGTTGTTACCTTTGTCAAAGCAAATAATTTTGACGGTCTTGATGTAGACTGGGAATATCCTACCCAGCGTGGTGGAACTCCAGAAGATAAGGTGAATAAACAATGCTCTGAAATGTAGGAAGTTTCCTGTTATACCACAATTAAGTTTGAAACTTATCCTTTACACAGAGTGCCAGATCCAAAAAATACTCAACAACCAATTTTTTTCCTACATTTTTAATGATGAAGTACGTCATACTAAAGTGAAATGGATTCACTAGAATATATACTAGAACATATTTCAAAGGGAGGAGGATCACTTACAATACACAGTTGTAGATGGTAGGAAAACATTGATCTGTCTTGCATTACTTGGGCTCAAGGCAGAAAAGTGGTGGGTCCACGTCCATGTAGCAGTGAGCCTTTTGTTTTCATAAATTTCTTGACCAGCTGAGAAACTATTTGCTTCTCAAAGACTCTGGCCTATAGAGTTGGTTCTGGTTAATTTATCCATAATGTCAGCAGCTCAAATTGTACAGTGGTGAAAGGTAAGACAACCAACAAATAACGAACTGCCAAGAATAAAGAAGAGTGTATTTATGGGCTGGTGTGAGTGCGTGTGTTACTCTCCTAGCATTTGGTTGTGAGCATACAATTAGTAAACATTCTAACTAATTTATCTACATGTTTAAATAATGTGTTATTTCTAACTGGCTTAGTATTTCTTTGATAAATCCAGTGACAGTAGAAATACCCACATACACTGCAAACACAAAATTTTCCTTACTTGGTGCTATACACATCTTAAAATCATCAATATATTCCTATCTTCTCTAGTTTCACCTGTTTATTTTGGTATACAGGAAAACTTCTCATTGTTGCTGGAGACACTGGCAAATAAGCTACATGCTGAAGGGTTGATGGTGACTGCAGCTGTTGCTGCTGACCCTTCTATTGCTGCAGCAGGCTATGAATTCCAAAAAGTTGGACAGTGAGTATAACTTATGATCATTGACATTTAAATTAATGTGTCAGATGCTTTCATCCTCAGAAATATCATCCATCTGGGGTCCGTCCCTACTCTTTTACGCTATTACTATATGCAATGTTAAAACACTGACTTTTTTATTTTCAATAAACCCATCTGTGTACATGAAACAGCCATGACAGGAGTTTTCATCTTCCTCCTGTCCCTGCAAAGATACAGCTGGAGAAAAGAAACTACATATCTTCATACAGCTGTCAGTCTGTCTTTTACAGGTGTCTCACATTAAAAAACCTTGAGGTTGAAGACATGCTCATCATGAAATTAAATATTCCTTCATTTTGTACCTACATGCACAGAAGATAAATGCAAGACCCCATATATGCAAGTGCACCATAGAAAATACTGCAGACTGAGCACAAACAACTTGCAAAAATTAAATAATTTGCTAATGGCTTATTCAACAATGTTATCAGTAGTTCTGAATTTATAAGCACAAAATGATAGAATTATTAATTGGATGGCTTTGAGAAGCAGTAGTCCTGTACATTTTGAGGTATTATCCAAGCATTTGCCTTCCAGGCCTTATTAGTAAACCCATAACAAAAACTCCAGGATAGTCTGAATCCTGGCTGTGATTCATAACAGGTACATCATGGAAATAAGCTTCAGCCAACTTGCTGCATGTACTGAACAAAATAAACTTAACATGATCTTTGATCAGAGGGCAGATGTATGGAACACATTAATATTTGATTACAGAGGAGCCTGCTATTTACAGAATTCATCATTTTTCAGGTATGCAGACTATGTCAGTCTCATGAGCTTCGACTACCACACTGCTACCTCAGACCCAGTAACAGGAATAAACTCCCCTCTGTATGAACCTCCAGGAGGAAATCCTAATAACACTGCATTGAACACAGTCAGTATCTTTCATCAGTCTACTTTCTTTAGGTTTCTGTTCATAAAGAACCATTTTATAAACCAAATGTATGTTGCATCCTTTCCTACAGCATAATCCATTGTTTCCTTCTATGGTCTAGTTAGTAGTCAATAACAGAACTTTACAGTGCAGAATCAATCTGTGTCATGTGAACAGCAAGTATTTCTGGAAGCCACAGCATATAAAGCACATATTATCTGACAGCATCTGAACACAACATTCACAACACCTTACTCTTACTGGAAACCAGCTCACCTTCATATTCATGTACCAGGAAAAACATTATACTGTGACATTTGTGAATGAGTCAAATTTAAATCCATTGAGAACTCTTATTATAGGCCTTATTGTGCAATCCAATCATTCTCAAAAATGAATATACTGACAGACATTCTAACAGTTTTATGCAAGTTTGACTACTCCCTGTCTCTTTCCAGGACTACTCTGTCAACCAATGGATAGGGGGTGGATTTCCTGCAAGCAAGTTGCTTATAAGCATACCTACGTATGGCCGAACATACACGCTTGCTGACCCAGAAGACAACGGGCTTGGAGCTCCAAGCCTTGGTAATGGTGAACCTGGGTATTATACAGGGGAGCCTGGATTTATCACCTATTATGAGGTACTCCAATGTTTTTTCCTTTAGAAAAATTCCTTGCTAAAAGTACACAAATGAACTAACAGATCTTATAATGTATGCATGGTGTAAGACACAGAAAGCTTCTGCAGCATATAAATTGCTTTCAAATTCTCTTGTGTCAATTAGCCACAAGGGTGCAGCTCAGAATTTCCATTGCCAATTAGCCCACAGAAATTGAGTGTACTAGAATCACTTGTAAAAAAAATTCACAAGTGCCTTGCATTCTCTGTGAACAGTCTGCTTGCCCACTAATACTGTAATGGGTGCATGCAGATGTCATAAATCAACAAGGGACTATTACTTTCAATGTTATAATGCTTATAGAAATTATAATTATTAACATTCACGTAAATCAGGCAATTTGACAGCATACTGCAGGGCCTAAGGGTGCTATATGCAGGTAACCATCATAAAGACAAACCAAGAATTGATCATTAGCAACTGTAATCTAGAATGTGACAGACAGATCATGAGTGATGCAGTTTTTCATTCCACACAGATATGTATGACTAAAAACTGGAATACTGTGACAGATGATGTCATAGGATATACATATGCTTACCATGACAACATATGGATCAGCTACGATGATGTCAAAACAGCCACAGCCAAGGTAAGTTTATACACTCACACCAGCCATACTCCTCTCATCTGCTTTGAGGTTTGTACCAAAAGGAACAAGGGAAGTTTTAAACATTCAGATGAACCAAGAATGTGAGAAAATTTTACAAAACATTTAGGCTTCAAATGTGTGCCTGCTGAGAAGACTGGGGTTAACTGGTAGGTCAAGAAAGTAGGCTAGCTGAAAGGTCCCCGACTTACAAATAAAGACTCGTAATAATTTTAAAACATCGCAGGATAGGAAGGTAAAGAGGAGAAGTTTCCCCTGTCCACACCATGAAGGCATATAGGTGGAGTAAAGGTGTAACTTCACCCATTCTTAGCCTCTGTGCTAGATGGAGATGAATGGTCTCCTCCACACCCTGGCTGCTTTAGAATATGGAAGGAACCCAGGTATTCATCAAATAGGACTTTGGGTAGGCCCCAGCACTGGTCTGGACATTCTGGAGAAGAGAAAAATCTCTTGCTTTATTAGAATTCCAACACCAGACTGTCCACGCTGTAGTGCTGCTAGAGATTAACTCAATTTAAACAATGCCTAATCATAAGTTTCAAACATCTTTACACAGAACAATTCCTACAAACTTGTTACATCAAATTTTTAACTGCAAACTATCTGCACAGTTGGAAAGCCACTTTTATCCTTATGTTAAAATCTCAAAATTTCACACCTCTTTACATTCATTCACAAGCACAGCCACCACCCTGCGCGCGCACACACACACACACACACACACACACACGGGTAGTATGGGATTGAGTGGTGCTGAAACAGGAAATGACTGAATTTTTTTTTATTTAATTTGGAAGGCTTATGATTACTCTGAAACATACATTTTGGTACATAAGGCAAATACACCAACACCTGAAAGGATATTTTGCTAGATGCAGGTTGTCACACATACAGGATGCGGCAGAAATGCCTGACGGTTTTCAAAATGAAATAGCACAATGAGGTTTCGCCTTTTTATGTAAAAGTTGTTATCACTGGAAAACTCAATACATGCCATTTTAAGTTTTGAAAAGTACGTCACTCATATGTCTCCCACCATTTCTCAAACACTGCTTCAGTCTTACTCCAAGATTTTCCATCATCCGACGAGTCATCTGCTCCGGGATCGCCGCGATTTCTTCCTTTGCGTTTTGCTTTAGTTCCGCCATGGTTCTAGGCTTAGAGATGAAAATTCTTGAGATACCCCCATAAAAAGTAATCACAGGCGGGGAGATCAGGCGAACGTGCCGGCCATGGAACATCGCCGCCACGGGAAGTGACGTGTTGTGGAAACATTTCCCGCAGAACACTCATTGATGCCCTTGCTGTGTGGGCTGTTGCTCCATCTTGCTGAAACCATACTGATGAGAGCTCGATCCCACGACGACGCAACTCAGGTTCACAGAAGTTGCGTAGCATTGCCACATAGCGCTCGGATGTCACAGTAACGGCTGCACCTTCGTTGTCAAAGAAGTAAGGGACAAGAACTCCAAACGATGCGATCCCATACCAGACAGTCAATCTTTCGCTGTAAGGGAGGACGCTGATGGAGCTCTTGTGGATTTTCAGGTGCCCAGTAGCGATAATTTTGTTTGTTCACATAACCTGACAAGTGTAAATGAGCTTTTTCAATCATTAGGACAGTGTTGATAACACCATCATCATTCAGCATTTCGCGAAGTTGCTCAGAAGAAATCCTGCGGTTAGCCATATCGCAATCACTTAATTCTTGAACAATCGCAATTTTGTACGGATGAAAATTAAGATCGTTTTGCAAAATTCTCCGCGCGCTGCGATCGGATAGTCCTGTGGCATCGCACTGCCTCCTCACTGAACGCCTTACTCTCTTCACTTTAGCCATCCTTACCTTATCAAGATTTTCTGGTGTTCGTACCGTAGGTATTCTGCCTCGGGGTTTTCTTTTTAAGGCCGAAGCATTTTCCCAAAAGTTCTGTACCCATTCTTTTATGGTGTTACGATAGGGAACGCGGCCATGACGAGGAATGTTAAAGGGTCTGAGAAATAATCGTTGTTTTGTAACTGCTGAATCGCCATTCTTGAAATAAGCTTCAACAACGAAAGCACGATGTTGCGCGATCCACTGCTCCATGCCTACTGAAATGGCATGAAACCAGCTAGCCAATGACCTTGGTTGCATTACTCCACCAAACACGATTGCCAATTTAAGGAGATTTAAAAACTGTCAGGTTTTTCTGCCGCACCCTGTACAAGAAATACCTGAAGTTATTTGTAGAATATCACTCTTCTTAACACACACAGCTAAAATGGGGATAAAAATGATGATACAAGGCAAGTTATGAGGATCTTATGGTGCATACCGAATCAACTCCCTAAGCACCACATACAAAAATAAGGTACAAAAGGAATTTTCAGTCACAACTGGGAACAAAACTTTATATGAAATTAGAAATTATGAGAAGTTTAAAGCAGTAAACCTGCTGCTTACAGATTTGATTATCACCAATATATTCCCACATCACAATATGGTTTCATTAACATGTGGAAGGATTAATGTGGCTCAAGACAGGGCCTAGTGGTATGCCCTTGAAAAAATAAGTCAGCATCCATGTTCTGCAAAATACATGGAAATTGACTAAATGAACATCTAGCAGCATCACAAGAGACTGTTACTGAGAGTAAGCACATTAGTAATTATGCAGACAGCAACTCTTCATTATTCAGGTGCAGATAATGCTGGGGGAGGGGGCGGGGGTGGAGGCAAATTTTGTTTCTTCTACACAAAATCATATTTCATTAATGTAGACTTATGCTAGCCAGGCTTTCTCTCCTTCCTTCTTTCAGCAGCCAATGTAGTGAATGGGCCAGCAGTGGTAATGTAGAACTGTACAATTGTGGGTATGGGAGCATACTATAGGCAATAACATTAGTTAGTTGTGAAAACAAGAGTCTATTCACTGCTTACTCAAAATTCATTAATAAATTTAAGTTAAAACAATATCTGTTCAATTATAATCAGTGTAATATGGAAGTACACTTCATGAATATTGGTGGTACTAGCCTTCTGCAGCCTAGCACAAGAGGAAACCACCTTACTGCCTTCAAACTTGCCTGGAACATAGACCACCAGTCAGCCCAGTCCTGTACCTTTTATGAAACCAAAGGTTTCAACGAGACCACATGAAGCATATATGTAGTACAGCTATAATTATTCCTTTACAAAAGCAATTTAATGTTTACATTCCATCTATACCTAGATCTCCTTTGATCTCTTCCTTCAAGTTTTCTGACCAGAATTATGCATGCATGCTCCTACATGAGCCACATCCACCCATCTCTTCACAGATCTGATAACTGTATTTTACGAATGAATACAAATTATAAAGCTAAACATTGCATTTCTCCAGATTCCTATCACTTTCTCTCCAGTGGGTCCATCTCATCCTTTAATGCAAGATGAGGCTTCACACCCACACATACAAAACAGAAGATACAATTTTAGTTATGCACATTTTCACCTCTGTATTTTGAAATATGTATATATATTTGAACGGCTTCGGTGGTCTAGGGGTAGCGTGCTGGCCTTTAGTACCCAAGTTTGCAGGTTCAAACCCGGCCAAAGCCATCGGTTTTTTAGGGCGAAAAAATCCTCAGCACGCCTTCCTTCAGAGGGGAAGTAAAGCCATCGGTCCCATGTCGTAGATTTGCAGCATGTAAAAGGTCCTTAAATTTACGTGGAAGTCGGAATTTAGGCAAAATTACTACCAAGACATCTTTCTCACCCACAGTTCCACCTTTCGCTGCTAGGATCTCTCGCGTCATTGCAGACGGAGGCACCTGGCGGCTAAAGTGGGAACGTCTAAAGGCGGGGAGAAAGCAATGGCAAACTACCCCCAAGAACGTGCCCAGGATGCAGTGTGCCAGAGCCATACCGGTCACATGACTGGGCTCTGGTTCCTGCCAAGCCCCACCTTCAAGGCTGAATACTAATGAATGAATATGTATATATATTTCCCAACATAGTCATACACACCACCATACATATAAGGCAATTAGGTGGCAAGTTTCAGCTTATTCGAAGCCATCATCAGGCTTGCTCTTTTAAGAACCATTCAGTGAAACTTAAAACTGCATTTATTAAATAGATCTCTTCCTTTACACAGTATTCGCCATTGGAATATATTAAAAACATTATTAGTAAAAAGTACTAGAAAAATATTAGTGGCACAAATATGCAGTGTACGGGTAATACGTAAATTTTGTGTGTAAGAAACTGTTTTTAAAAACTGTAATTTTTAACAATAACTTTTGAAATATATCCATATGACACACTGTGCAAAGGAAGAGATCTCTTTCCAAACTGTAGTCAGAAGTTTTTACTGAATGGTTCTTAACCTTTTGGCACCAGAATTATTTTTTTTTTTATTTTAGCACACACTGCATATAAAATGTGAATAAAACGGGAACCAAATACATTAGAATTATGAAACAAACTGCATTTTGAAGAGAAAAAAAACAGAGAGTATATACCGTGTTTAAAATATTCAGTACATATATTTGTTGAATAAATATATAAAATGCAACATTTAGAGGTTAGCGGTGCAGTATGACCACTATAGAGGTCGTTAGGCGTCAAAGGGTTAACAGAGTGGGTCTTATGTTTGCCTGTCAAAAATCACAACCTGTCGCGACTTACATATGGTGTTATGTATGACTATGTGTTGGAAAATACACACATTTTATCAACAGCAAAATGGGGATAGCACCTTTTATATTTTTGGACTGGAAAAAGAAAAACAAAGATATTTCTAACTGCAGCTGAATTTAATCTGCTCTTCTTGTGTTTGTAAATGCAACTTAATCTTTTGCTGCTGTTCCCAAGTATTTAAAGTTTTGCACATATTCAAAGATACATGTTCTATCTTTACTGTATAATTTTTCCCACCACCCTTTAGGTGAAACATGTACCTACTTTTCTGTGCCTATATCCCAACAATTCTTACAAGAATTCTGACTGAGCTACAGGGATTTCTTTACTATAATTACACACACAGGACTGAAACACAGCCTAATGTTCTGTTTCTGCCATTGCAGGCTAAATATGTGATAGACAACGGCTTGGCTGGAACAATGATATGGTCCCTAGAATCTGAAGACTTCCGTAACGTTTGTGGTGAAGGAGCAAATCCCCGTCTCACAGCAATCAATAAGGCGTTTGGACGCCTATGACAAAATACTAGAATAACTGCTCTCTGTCTCACGCTGTCAGGGAGGTGAAGTAAACATCAAGAACAGGGAGGATGAGTCTTAACATAGGAATGTATCCTAGCCCTTAATACATGCTTTGCCTGGGAATTATATATGCAAATTACCAAAAAATAATAAATCAGTCCATTCTTGTTCAATCTCAAAACAATGCACATATCATTTATACTCTACACTTTTATACATAAATACCACATGACAAGAAATTCACCTTATAATCATGTACGAAGTTAAAACACATTCTACGCAGGTATTTTCCTGAAATTTAAGACTGTGAAGGAGTCACCATTTGGGTAAAAACTGGATTATACAATAAACATATATTCAACTTGGGAGAGCACATAACACTTCTTTATATGGGACATACGTGATGTGTGTATACAATCAAGCAGTATAAACCAGTAGAAACCATCGAATACAATTAAATATTAAATTACTTTGTTGCTCTAGGTATGGCAGCTACACGCTTTGGCTTGAATTCCATTAACCTTAGACAGGCTCTTGTAACAATTATACAAAGAGGAAAATCATTAATTTTGCCTTAATTTATACACCAATGTATGCTCTTCCCCTGTTAACTCTTGCTACAACCTGATGGTGCCTTAATGAAAATCAAGCTGAAACATGAAGAGTACTTGCCTTATTTATAACAAAGTAATTTGTTCACTAAATGGCTGTGTTTCATAGTCTTTACTATTCAGATGTTCACCACTTGTTTGAAGAGCTCAATCTCTTTAGAATGATGCTACTGCTACAATGTATGCTCAATACAATATATCAAGTGACAATTTCATTGTTACTATGCATGAAATATGTTCATATAGGCAACCAAGCAAACTTTGTAACAGGAACATCACTAGCACGTCAGATTTTGTAGCTCATCCGTCACAAGTGGAATCTTTGTACCTGTACCACAGTCGATAAATATTTTTCCTATCGCAACACTGTGAAGCACACTGTCACACAGCAAAACAAAAAGTGTAAAAACTTCTGCTGCTCATACATCTATTACACTGGCTCCTACCAACACTTTTTATATTTTTACCTCAGACACACCCCACAGAGCTTTATGATGTGGCCTGCTCATGTTTTGATACTTAAGTTTTACTGTCCTTTGGAATGCAACATCAGATATTTTGCAAAATACTGAGAATTTTATTGCCTGTCAAAAAACTACCTACACACAACACTCCATCATATGTTTAAGTTTACCTATCCTTTCGTATCATGGAAGGTATGTAGACAACATGGCGATTCACAAGGGGCTGGACAGTCCGGGGGTTGAATCCCAGTGGGGGTGAGATTTTCCTCACCAATCCTGACCAGCGCTGGGGCCCACCCAGCCTCCTATACAATAAGTACTGGGTATCTTTCCCCAGGTTAAACCAGCCAGACCGTGACATTAACCACCCACCCACATCTAGTGCCGCGTTTAAAGAAAGAACAGCGCTATACCTCAAACACCCCCCCAGGCCTTCAAGGCCTGTTCTAAGGTGAACTTTTAACTCTATCCTTTCATATCACTTAGTAATTGTGAAATAATTGTTTTGGCATTTTTTAAGTGACAGCAAATTTGGCAGTCCAAGAAATTAAAAAAAGTCTTCAGAAAATGTGTACAGTGTCAGAGAGAGGGTACAGACACCAGTGAATGCCATTGATTACACTACTGCTCTACAAATTAACAGAATAGACAAATCAGAAAACCTCGGTATTCTGTAAGAATTTCCTGCACAGTAGGTTTCTCATGTGTAACACATTCCTGCATTAAAGGTTCATACTTTCACAAACTTTTAGAAAAAACTTTCCACTTTAATACGTTTTAAGACATTTACTACAAACTGACAACAAACAATTCACTCTGCACACAAGCACAACAAATCTATAGTAGTCGTGCACATATGAAATGTATCTGCTAGAACAGTGTGTGTTGTGGAACAGTACTTAACTGATAAAAAAAAGGTGTGTGTGGAATAATGCAGAAAACTGTCCTTACAAGAGATAAGAAACATGGATGTGAACACAGCTTTCATTCCTACTCATCCAGCAATTCCAGTTCTGGTTAAATTCAACCACAATGAAATGTTCCTTCACAACAAATTTTCAGCAGAAAATGCAAACCACATTAAGACCCCTGCATGCTCTGCAATCACACTGCTAGCTACAATATTCATGGAGCAGAAAACGTTTTCAACAAAAATTGCAAATAACCAGAAAAGAAACTTTACGTCTAACAAAACATGTTCTACAAATTAACTTCAAAATAATTAACTGTCAATATTCATGGAGCAAAAAATGCTTCCAATAAAAACTGCAAGGAAAAAAGACAGCTTATGTTTAATACAACCTGTTATATAAATTAACTTCAAATAATTCAAGAAAGGTATTTTTACACTGCATCATGCCTAACCTAACTGCTGATCTGATGTTAATGGAGTTTTATATTTGAGACTTTCACAGATCTCATGTTCATGTCAGATGTGTGTAACCTACTATCAACACCTAGTGCACAGGACAGATTTTTAGAGGCATTTGCAGTTGTGAAAAGTGACTATTTGCAACATCACATACAAATGTCTTTCCACATGGAACTCAACTCCTGCCACATGCATTTTAAATGTTATACTGGGAGGTTTTGCTAATCTCTTGAGAAGATGGAGTTTGGGCATAATCTATCAGAAGTAACTGACAGCTTACAAGAAGACATACACGCATTTACAACTTTGGTTACTAGTATTACTACAGTTACTGTGGGTGAGTAACCACTATCAATCCTGACAGTAATCAATACCATTAAGTCTTATTTCAAGCAAATCCCATAAAGAAGTGACATATATGACCACAAATTTTACAAAATTAATGTGGACACGCAAGGAATAAGTTCTGTGAAAATATAGAATGCTGTATGCTATGCATGCAGTTCCAGTAACGGGGAATGTGACCGCAGTGCATAAGTTGTATGGTCATCTATAACGAACTACAGAGGGTTCAGGATTCAAAGATCCAAACATGCCTCAATGTTGTTATACACACATCTCCTAACCTCTTGCAAATTCAATGTGAGATTTGCTGAAAGCTGCCAAGTAAATACAATTTTCAGCCATATTTAATCCACAATAAAATCCCCTTACCCCAAGGTCACAAATGGACTTCTTCATATACATTCTGAAAAGGCTAATCAAATTTTATACATAAACAAGTACAGTTAACCAACTGCATACACCACATATGGGAATTTATGTATGCTACATTATGGAGTTCCAGCGTTGTTAAAAACTGGAGTGTTATATCAAGGTTTTTAATAAGACAGATGTCATCCTTCAAGGTGAAGTCAACTGCAGACAAATCCATAGATTGAAAACAAATAGTACAACTACAAATTAACGGTTTCCTTCTTTATGTCCTGAAGCAGCTGCCTGTTTCATCCTTTAATTTGCCACTGGCTCACCAGAGTCCCATCCTGAGCTCAGATGTGCTACTTCTAACCCCTGTAATGTTTATCTGTCCCAACCTTGTTAATTTAATATAGACTCAAAATGTAAGCCTACCTTCAAAACTCTGGTAACAACTGACAGAATGCCCAGCATCAGATAAAGGAACGTTCTTAATATTCATCAACACCAGAATCTGTACCTCACTGGAGTGAGTTTTGTTTGTAGTGGGTTAAGGCTGCAGGTTTCAAGGTGCCAATAGCAGTCTGAATATCAAAAGACTCAAGTCTTCCACATGAAAATCTCAATAATTTGCAAAGACACTGCCAAATAACCTCACTGAATATTTTATAGTCAAAGAAAAGTACAGACTACATTACACTGGAAAATGAAGACAAAACATGCACCAACAGTACACAGTGTTTCTCAGAAAAGATGTTCCCAGACATAAGGTTTTCCTGTCTATTAAGTTAAATTTCTAGTCTGCCAAAATTCCCATGCGAATAGTGTTAAATTTTCTCATACATAAGTTCTCCCATAATTTTTCTTGCCTTCAAGGTTAACATTCTTCAGATTTATGTTGTATAGAACAGGTTCCATTTAAAGTTGGGGTACAGTAGGCCTTCAGTGTGAGAACATTCAGACACAAAAAAATTCAGAATGGTACATACTGCACAAATTCTCACACCATCTTTTCTAATTCAATCACCAAGAAGCAGGAATACAGGCTCTTCCAGCAAGATTGTGTAACTGCCCATACAACCAATAATTGAATAGTCACCTTACAAAATATTTTTCAGGACCAAATGATTTGTCATTCTTTGTGGCCTCCTCACTAATCTGAACTGACACCACACGAATATTTTCTGTGCAATAATCCACACACACATACACACACAGGATAAACCTATAGAAATTATCAAGTACATACTTCCAGCTATTTCTGGATAAGACCTTCAAACAATTTCCAATAATCCATACAGCTGGTACCAAGCCTGTCTCACAGGTGAAGGAGCACCTACACCTGCAAAAATGCAGCGAGTTGTACCATACAATAAAGATTGATAACATAGACTGTATGAGTATGTCTCATAAAGTTTATATGCAGGTCCACTTTTCAGCTGGACACCCTGTGTGTATGAACTTGTGTACAGAAACTAGATGCACTCAACTGCAATGTATGTTTCAAAATGCTTCTCCTTATACAAAAATTATGGTCTTATTACTGGACCTTGTAAACAGCATTCAGTGACAATCCAGTGAAATTCCAGAAATTGAGTGACTATAAGCACAGCACACTACTGTCATATCACCTTACAATGAAAGCTACAATCCGCAAAGCTGAGTCCTATCATGGTAGAATACAAGACGTTAAGTTGGAAATGTGACAAGAAAATCTGAACCAAGTAATGCAATTTTTCATCTCTTTATTTTAAGAACAAGACATAGGAGCAGCTAGTTTAAAATTGCAGGTTTCACTACACTAATGAAAAATTCTGGACTGCTGAAAACTCATTTTCCAATATCCTGAAAAGTATTACATAAGCACAAAAACCTTATGAATAGAATTATTATGCTACTCAATGCATTCTACACTGAATGTGCACTAGGAATAAAGAACGAAATTATATTATTTTACTGTCATAATGGCATTTATAGTAGTGTTTCCTACTTTAACATTCAGGAACGAACACCCATCTACAAAACTGGTGAATGTCAACAAGCCATATAAAAAGCAATAAACAGTGACACATGAAAAATAAATCCTGTCCTGTCCTTTTAATTACAGTTCAGTATTCCATAATAAAAACACCTAACAGCTGAACACTGAAATATCAGAAGGAACTGACAAAGAAAGGAAAGCAACAGTCGCAGTGCACTCACAAAATAAAGGAGCAAATGTTTTGCTAGTTGCGTGCATCATTCTGGGTGTTGCCATTCCTGTCCGTGGAATCGCGACCCCTGAAAGTGAGAGAACATTGCTATCAAACTGCAGAATATTCAGAGACTTCAGGATCCTAGCATTAACTTTTTTACTTGGAGACATAACACCTACATTTTCTCATAAACTTTATGAACACCCTTTGTAGTATGGCACGGTCAGCAACAGGAAGTCAGAGTACTTTAGTTTCCAGCAACACTGTATTACTGTTTAATGTGATGAGTGATTCAAGTGGACCGATGTCAACCACACCAGTAAAGTAAATATTCTGCAAAAGGCACTGGTGACCACTGTGCACCAAGACAACTGTCTGCATATTTGCTGGTGTCCTGCATGATGTTCCAAGAGTTATTTCCTCTTCAAAGGTGCAAAATAATTTTGTGTCAGTGCTAAAACCTGAGTGCTCAGCTCCACCATCCAATTACATATACCCTCAAAACATAACCTTGTATGGGGAAGGATGGATTTCGGCACCACTGAAGCGGCCAACAAATTCGGAATTACCATACACATTCACATCGCCATGGTCAAGTTCTTGAAACTACCACACGACGTAGGAATCGTTGTCTAAATGTATCACTCACGAAAAGTAGTTACAATTTTTCTTAGCAAATAGCTCCTCCACGACATTAGTTTCTAACACATTCCCTCCATTTTCACACTTACAGTACTTCAACTTATTCAGATAATTATGCATGACATAATGAGGTGTGTCCTCGGCACAAAAGCTGGACAGCAGTGTTGTACTGGTAGCAATGGATGTCTTTATAGTTTCATAAGCCCACTCACTTTCATTCAAAGTAGGAAAAAGGATGACTTAATAACAAACCTTTGAGGTAATGCTGAAAAATACTGCAATGTAAGCACATGAAACTGCAGGTGCAAGTTAAGGTTTCACTTCATCTCAGTGCTGGCAAAATAAAGACAATCAGGTAAACCAGTATCTCCTACAAAGCATTACAACTGCAAGGGCATGAAAAAAACACCTCAGGACAAAGCACTGAAGAAGTTAGTTTCAGAGACCCACAAAAGAACATCAGCAGATCTAACAATGACACTGAGCAACAGTGGAGTCCAGATTAGATCCAGAACTGTATGCTGATATCTGGGATTGGTTTTAAAACTTGTGTTATTGAGAAAATGGAAGCTGACACCAATAAAAAAAATAAGGTTTGGGAATGACTCGCTAGTATAAAAAATGAATTAAAGATGACCCTCCAAATGCACATAAATTCCACAGACAACACTGTTCACAAAAACGTAAATGTAAGAGGTTCCGTTCTAAATAAAGGAAGTCTTGCTAGTCCTCCAGGTACACTCAAGTACACTTCTTTACAGGCATACTTCTCTGATGATGCAACACTGCAAATAATTGAACAGCCCTCCATTCCTAAAGCCTAGCCCTGAAAAACAGCTGAGTGAAAAACTGTCAAATACTATGACAAAGTCATGTCTGCAGCATGGTCATGGCCCCTTCAAAAGACACAGCTCCACTATATGATGTAAAAAAGAACAGTGCACACAAGTTCCGGACAAGTACCTCTTTACAAAGTAGAAAAATATGATTTCCACAAGACAATGCACATCTCTTAGTAAGTGCCAAAGGAGGGACAAGGTATCAGAACAAGCCCTCAACTATGAATGGTAAAATCAACAAGGCAGAAGTGATATGTATAACACATTTAACCTGTATAATTTTTTAAATAAGTCTTACAGCAAAAGAAAGAAAAATTCCTACTTTTAACCCACAATACACAGCACTGAGTAATCAATCTTCAAGTTCTACATCAATTTCCTGCAACTCAAAAACCAGAAAACGTCTTTACAGTTGAACCACAGAGACTTGAAGGCTCTAAAAATCCACAAAAAACCACCAGCTATGAAAATACAGTACAATTCCAACTGTATAACTACTGATAAATTCAGCACAATATACATTTCCACACATTTTAGGCTTTTCAGACAATCAAAATCACCCCACATTTTTGCCAACCTTCTCAAATGCAGGACAGCAGCGGCTCTAAACCGTTTTTAAAGCAACCTGAGCCTACAAATTCAGCAAGGCTGCCATCAACGACCCACAGAAATTGATGCACCAGGCGTAATATTTAAAACACTACTGACAGCACAGGCAAGTTCGGGGTTGTGGGAGCAGCAACTACAGACGCGTCACCTTGTTCAGTTTTTTGTGTTTGGAATGCAAAAAGTTCACTAAGGAAACTCGATACAGAAGTTTTTGACTTTTCTGTTCCGAAGGACTCGTTTCTTCATCATTACAGAATGGAAAGACGCTCTTTTTCTACACAAGGTGAAAGTGTGTTCTCTACTGTATAATTTACTGTATCAGCTTCCATAATTTGTAATTTTCATGGAACTTCAGAAATTCAAGAACAAAATCTTGCAGAGTTGCTACTGATGAACCATTACAGGGCTTTGCAAATGGACCAGTGGACTGTTCATGCTACCATGCAGTGTGTTACAAATCGCCAGTGTTGTACAAACTCTTAATGCTGTCATTTAAATGTTAATGATTTTTGCATGTGTTTATGTCTTATTCTATAACTAGGTGCAACTAGCATGGAATTTCAAGTGAAAATCATGCAAGCCCGATGAGGAAAAATTTTCAGCCTCTATTGTAAGAGGCTCGAATTTGTTAAACATGGAAGGTGTTAGCCTGAAAACATGGAGAGCTCTTGAAGCCATTTAAAACAGAGATGCTGGTTTAAATGCAGGGCCACGTGTACCGTCTTTGAACAGATACCGAACACTACACTTAGACGGGAAAAATTATTTTGTAGTGTAAAACATTCAAGTTACTGCCGAAGGGAAATTGGTTAACTGTTTTTCACAGTTGGAGCAATGTATATTCATCACTGATATATGAAGCCTGGCACATAAAGTTGCTGAACTAAATCATTTTCCTAACATACCCATTAAACACACATACCGCTGGAAAAAAATGGTACCACTGGTTCACCAGACAACACCCACATGATAATTCAAGTCCAGGGCAGAAGGTTTCATTAAGGACAGACTAAGTGAACTCTTCAAATTGCATAAAAGAACTGCTGAACATAAAGTTAATGCTACTTGAATGTGTGTATAACACAGATTGATGAAAGTGCCCTAACATTTTTATATATATATATATATATAATAAAAAAAAAGATGAAGAAATGAAACACGTAGATTCGGTTAATATGAGGTGCAAAGACAGGAACCATTACAACTATCTGGTGTGTCAGCATTGCTGGCTGTTATGCACCTCCCATAGTGATACACAAAACAGTAAGAACATGTGAGGTTCTAAAAGCCCCACCAGGAATTCTTTGCACTAAAATAAGCAGTGATGTCAGCGAAGAATATAACTTCAACGGACCAGCCTCGTGGTCAGTCTGACTACTAATCATGAGGTCCCCGGTTCGATTCCCGGTTCTACCGTGGGAATTTTCCCTGAAGGGGAGGATTCCTGTGGTGACCATGATCTGGGTAGGTTAGTAGAATTTAGGTTTAAGGGCCCTCCTGGCACTACATCCTCCTATATCACCACTCACATCATCGGGACAATGTAACCGTGCCTCATGGGCGTCCCAACCTCAGAAGTCGGTTACACTTCTACAATGCCCAGGAGGGAGGACCACGAAGTCCACAAGGACATGTGGTGGCATTGGAGGGGGAAAAAAATAACTTCAACAAAATGTAATAATTACTGCACATACAAACATGAATTTTCCTACATTATGCTTATGATCCCCTGAAGTAAACAATGTGGTCCATTCAAGAGACCCTAGTGCAAGTTCAAATAAAATATTTTTTTTTGAGTAGTTATCAATGATAACTGTCAACACAACTAAGTTTTGGTGTGTTGTCAAACTAGCACTATCAACAGCAGCAACCTACAGACTGATAACAAAATTGCTCTCTCTCTCTCTCCTGCATATGACAACCGACAACTGCACACTTCCAATCAACCATATTGTGTCTACACTACAGCATCATTACTTTAACAAGAACTTTCACATACTTTAACAATGTAATGAATTTGTATGATGATATTTCAATATTCACAGAAAGCAATGTATACTGCCTCTCAGTGTTTTTACATGTATGTAGGCTGAAGATGGCCCATGTGGGCCAAAACATTTTCCTTTAACAAACATCAAAACTTAGTTTTGTTAACAGTTGTAATTTTACATACCTATCATGCAGTCACATGATGGGACTTCCACCAACAATTATGAATGAGTTAGGTTTGTGGAACATGGCTTAACATAGTAAGGCAAAGCAAAATTTGTTGTCTATGTGCAACACATTCCTTTATTTTTGTCGCTAATGTTTCACTGGTCCTTCAAAAGCATCCCAACTCTAATGCCATTTTCTTCCTTTTATTTAGCTGGAGCCTACCTCCTATGAAGCAAATTTAAAGTTCTTGCAACTATTTTTACAAAACTATGTAATCAATGGCAGTCTAAAAGTATCTGTACTGTGCCCAAAAGAACTATAAAACATGGTTCAAACATGTGCTTCCATTCTTCAGGGACAAATATATCTACATATTACCATGTCACACATGAAGGTGACAGACCGTCCACAACCAGCACCCACCCAAAGCTCCAGACATTCCCTAAACTTCTTGGGAAGTAAAAAGCATGAAATGAGAGAAGTCCATGACAAGCAACTTGAACAAATGCTGCAACATACTGAGATGCTTCAACTGCTATTCTAAAGTAACACTGCTTTCGTAGTACAAGGTTATCCAGAAATTAAACACACAAAATGGGTGGGAGGGAAAGCGAGATCACCCCTGTGAATGTTGCAACACTGTCGTGTCTAGCATACTCCCATTTCTGTCTGTTTTTGCATTTAAAGAAACATCTGGCCAGCCAGTAATTTCAAGAAAACAAAGAGGTGAAAATGGCGTCACTAAATATTTGTACGCATACAGGCACAGGTCTATGACGTGGGAATAAAAAAACTCACACCCAGGCTAGGCTAAACAAATGCTTTGACAAAGGTGGTGATTATGTTGAAAACTAGCTAAAGGTATGTGTTAAAGAGTTTTTTGCATTCCATTTTGTTAACAAATACTTCTAAAAATTTTACTGCCTTTGTATCTTTACTTTCTGGATGTCCTGCATAGTATAAAATGACATAGATCAATGCATCTGACATCTTCAATGCAACCTGCTGGTAATGGTGGTATTGTTTCCAAACACTGTACAACTATAAGACTTGGTAACTACACACAATCAGAACCTACCCTAGTGCAGACTTCTTTATGATATACTGCCTAACCTTGCGGCACCATTTAAAAACCAATCCCAATACTGCATTGTGGGAAAAGAAAATATTGTAATTTTATATCTTCTAGTGTATACAGTGGTCAAAGACAATGTGCAAATAAAAGGCTTCAATCTGAAGTTCGAAATGTGTCCTGATGTGGTACAGTTGCCTAGTTCACACAACAAACATCTTGGAAAATTATTTTAGTTTACAACAGCTTCGGAGATAAAAATGTCCTATGACTAAAACAGACATCACCCCCTTTGTTTCTTGTGAGCCGATTTGGAAGCTTTCTCTGCTGATGGATTAAGGGTTCAGACACTACAGACGTTCTTCTTAATCTTAGTAATTAACCAACTTAATGCACAAATTCTTGTTTTATAATAAGTTTATTATATGGCTCTACATGTTTCGAGCACTATGTGCTCATCATCAGGAGGTCAAAATTGTATTATACATCATCTGCTATCATCACACCTTTAGGTGGCTGTCGCATGCACAGGTTGAGACAGAACGACCACCTACAGGTGTGATGATACCAGATGCTGTCTAGTACAAATCTGACCACCTGATGATGAGCACATAGCGCTCAAAACATGTAGAGGCATATAATAACCTTATTATAAACCAAAAATTTGTGCATTAAGTTGGTTAATTACTAAGATTATACCACGAAGCAAGGTCAGCAAAACATCACAAAACTACAGATGCTGCTGAACCTGTACCCTACACTCAGTTAGAATTGGGACATAATGTGAGTTTCACACACTTGCTGGGTGTTGAATAGATCCAAATCTGCATCCTTCCATGCACTTTGGAAGCAATCTTTACCAATACACCCTGCTGGGCTTTCTTCCAACTAACCCCAACACATAAAAAGCAAATACAAATTAAAATATGGTCCCATACCAATATACAGCCATTTGGGAACAAACAGGATTCCATACTTCAACCATCACTTACACCTCAATGACAGTGTGATAAACACACCTATGAACAATAAGAGACAAAGATACTAACCAACTTTAGTAAACACGTGTAAAAGTGTGAACAAGACCGCCAAACAACTCAATTCCTTTCCTGTCCAAGAGAACAAGACACAGACCAAAAAGAACAAAACTGTCTTTTGATTCAAATGCACAGGATTTAGCAGCCAAACCTTCAATTTTTATGACAGTTTAATCTCATACTACTTAATACAACATGGAAGCTTTTACCATAAAGTCATTCACCTACGTACAATACATACTACAGCTTTGCCATCAATTTGTAGGAACAGGACTAAATAGCTGCACTACTATGGTTATGATGATGTCATTTCATACTACTTAACCTTACAGCCAATGTCAATGCAAGGCAGACAACACCAGTTCTGCCTATCACTGCAGTAACATAACCGTGATCATGGTTATTACTTTGATGGGAGACAGCTTGTACAAACATCACACTGGCAACTACCACAACAGCAACTCACATTCGCTGATCAGCAGCACCTGGGACAGTATTTCTGACACTAGGTAGCTGCTGAATGCTTAAGTGAACAGGATTTCACAAAAGTTGAAAAAATGGTTGACGTGCAAGTCACTTAAGTGCCTACGTCAAAGATCAAACATTAACCTTAAACCTACATAAAATCTTTTGGCACAAATTTACTTACTGACATATGATGTTCAAATGGCAAAATTCAAACTTCCAAGCTTGAAACCAAGCACAGATGACTGTGTGAGGAGGGAAAGTTGTGGATACTATGGGGAAGCAGTGACTACTATTATAAATGCAAAAACTGCATTCCTCTGGGATAATGCACTGTCACTTTGTTCATTGCACATTTGCAGAACATGCAATGGCCTCATCTTCAGGGTGAACAGTATAATTAAGAAACCATGACAATAAAAATATCAACACACTAAATGCACACAAATATAATTTCAGTTTGCAAGCTGGCATGGTATATGAAAAAGTGAATGCAGTAAGTTAAGGTGGCACAGAAACTGTATTTCAAAAGACAGACTACACAACTGCATAACACACTTCAACAAAATAAACCACTGCAGCTTAATAAATGCATCAGTGTTAAGCTTGGTATAACATGACATTTAATTACCTCTGCTGTTTCAATACATTTCACAATTCTTCCACATCCAAATTGATGATTTCACATGAACACAAACACATGAAATTGCAACATTTAAATCACACATTGTTACAGAGCTACTAGAGTAATTAGGTGATAAAGAATAATGAAAAATTCAAGAATACAATGCCAAATTCTTGTTTAATCCACTTCATCAGGCTGCACAAATGCATACATATTCCTTTCCCAGATGCAGCTCTTACCTGCTCCTTGACCGAGACCTGGATTGGGAACGGCTTTTAGAGTGGTTCTGGGGTGAACGCGAGCGTCCATGGTCTCTGGAACGGGACCTGTCCTTAGGACTTCTGTCCCTGGATCTTGACCTGTCCTTCGGTGAACGATCATGATCCCTAGATCTGTCTCTAGAAGACCTGTCTTTCGGAGAGCGAGAGCGCGAGCGGCTGCGAGAGCCACTGCGTGACCTGGTGCGGCGGTCCCTGGAGCGGGAGCGAGACCTTGAGCGGGAGCGCGAGTATGACCTACATGCCCAACAGGAAAAAGAACATGTAGCATTATAGATATTGTAGCAACAATTACAGTCTAACATGTATAACATGACCAATACAATCATTTGATAAGTGGCAAACTTTCATCTGGCAATCACAAACCAAAGCAAAGAGAAATGTTCAACAAAATTCTGAATCATTATTTAAAACTGGCCTGAATATAAATGTTTACTTAAATATGAGCAAGTACTGAAATACGAGTTCATTTTCAATATGGTACCTCCATATGCAAATTTATTACCTGGACCTCACTCCAGTATAGGCAAATGTCATGCAAAAATTATCAAAAATGAAAAATGCTCGCAACTGTATATGTGGATGAAATGCTTTCCTCTTTTACTCTTAACACAGAGTAATTTTAAATGAACCCACACAAAGACTGTTTTCCCCTTGTACCATTGCAGAACTCACATATTATTATGAACAGTGATTCAATTAAGAACCACTGGCGAGCTCTAGTGGACAATCGGAGAAGCTACGCTGAAGCAACAAGTCGTGCGTGTCATATAAATCTGGGCGTGTGTGGTGCAGTGGCGACTCTATGCAGGACCCGAAGACTCAACAGAAAAACTGGCTTGTAGCAGAAGATGTGAAGGGGGAGACAATTAACGCTTGTAGCCTGCGTAGACTTGTAGTAATTTTACTGCAGACTCTAATCCAGGCTCAAGCCTGTCGATTCTCAGCTCTGAAGACAAATACAAAATGGCAGGACAGACGGAGCGGTCGTTGGACCAGTTGTGCTACGAAGTCTCAGCTAATTTACTACGACGGGTCGGGATGAGTTTTTCTAACTCTCGCGTGTTGGATGGGTGGGTGTGTGCCCTCGTCTCTGAAGAATTCATAGGAGTGGCAGTAGTTCAGCCCGATTTGTTGACTTTAGACTCTCAGTCGAAGGAAGTAAGTTGTGTTTTGTGATCTTATTTTTCAGCCATATTTCCTAAAAAATGTTAGGAATACATTATCACAATTTAGTCCACCAGTTTCTTAACAAATTAGCTTTGAATTGTCATTAATTTTTAATATCAGAACCCAAAAGTCATCTGTATCAGAAAATGAAATAATACTGTACCGTCAAACTGAGAAGCTTCCGAAAAAAATAAACACAATGGATATACAGCATGCATACCTGCGCCTGCCCCCTCCACGGCTACCCCTGTAACGGTAGCAATCTCTGGCATAATGCCCACGTTCACCACATTCATAGCAGCGATCCTCTGGGTGAAATGGTCTTCCACGTCGGGGTGGTGGACCACGATAACGACCACCTCCCTTTCCTCCCATGCCATTCGACATCTCTACTCGTACTCGGCGTCCACAGATAGTTCTGAAATTAAATGATTCAAGACACAACACTTGGTAATGTGTGCCAAAAAATTACAGGGAAATTTCATGCCAATGGTGTAATTCCAATAGGTTATTCCTGTGGTTACTCTCAGTGAAGAATTTCACATCAACAAGGACCTATGTCTCAACTTAATCTAGATCAACGATCCAAAGTGAAGGTCAACCATGTGATTCTAAAAGAAAGACTAAAAACATGAACAATGCATAACCACCTACCCAAGGCAATTTTAGAAGGGCAAATAAAAGACTAATAAATCTATTCCCATGTGCCAGAAATTTATCAAAATTATGGTGCTTAAAACACTGTGTCCCTCCCCCACTGTCTTGCCAAATGACTGAAAATACAGAATTAATATATTTTTGGCATGTTTGAAATAAAAAATTGCAAAGTTGGACCCTTCAGCTGTATAGGACACCTATGGAACAGTACAATGAACACACTTTCATGACATGTTACAGTAAAGGCTAATATTAGCCAGCACTTTCTGATTTTGATTAAACTTGGACAATAGCAAACTCTAACTCAGGAAACAAGACTCATGAACTCAAATTATTTTAGACATAACACAAAGATGGTTTAAATCAAACATACTGCTATTAAACTATGATAAGACCACTTTCATGCAGTTTTCCTCAAACATTAGCTGCAAATCTCCAGTTAACCCACAGTCCACTGATAGTAAAATTAATTTCACCAATTCTACTAAATTTCTGGGCATTAACATGGAGAAAACATATTGATTATACAAATTCAAAGCTACCTTCATTAGGATATATACTTCATTCCCTCAGATCTGTCTTATCATTAAAAATTATAAAACAGGTTTATTCTGCATATGTACACTCAATTCTAAACTATGGTATCATTTTTTGGGGCAACTCTTCATATTGTAGAACCATATTTATAACACAGAAAAGAATAGTAAGAATCATTATGAAAGCAAAAGCAAGGGATTCCTGTCGGGAAATGTTCAGTAAACTTGGAATTTTAACT
>Ga0123355_10001301_pt1 | contig 34846 bp, 31 predicted proteins | sample TergutEmb28metaG_3_FD_89872 | JGI IMG/M metagenome (GOLD analysis project Ga0123355, IMG submission 89872) | Embiratermes neotenicus P1 segment gut microbial communities from Petit-Saut dam, French Guiana - Emb289 P1 | ecosystem: Host-associated > Arthropoda: Insects > Digestive system > Gut ...
CGCCCTATGCTTTGCGGGAACTTGTTAAGGCTGTTTATGTAGAAGCGCCAGATAAGAGCAGCGGCAAGCGGCGGCAGAAGATTCATGTCAGCTATGATTTAGTTGGCTTTATTCCGCTAGATTTGCTGGCGAAACAGGAAACGGCATGACCGCGAAAGTCATGCCGTTCCTGAAAGATAACTACTTACTGTCTTACGAACACCCCACTAAAGGCCGGGGGCTTAATTGTTTTACGCTACGGATACAGGTTCTAAGAGTGCAGCGCCAACGGTTTTTGCGCCGGCTCTTTCTTTTTTATAACGATTTCATCGCCCGAAGCGGTGACCAGCATCCGGTCGCCTTCGCTGAACGTGCCGTCCAGTAGCGCGGTGGCGGCGGCGTCCTCTATAGTTGTTTGGATTACCCGGCGCAGCGGCCTTGCCCCATACTTGGGATCAAACCCTTTTTGGGCGAGAAGGTCGAGCGCCTCTGCGTCCACCTCTAAGGCAATGCCCATTTCAGCAATGCGCTGCTCCAGTGAAGCCAGCATGATCCCGGCAATTTTGTGGATGTGCTCGCCGGTGAGCTGGTGGAAGACGATAATATCATCGATGCGGTTGAGAAACTCGGGCCTGAAGGCGTCCTTCAAATCTTTCATCACCTTCCCGCGGATTTCTTCAAGGCTTTGCACTTCCTCTCTGTCCGATGAGTCGGAGGCAAAGCCCAGCGACTTTTTGCCGTCGGTGATGTTTCTTGCACCCAGGTTGGAGGTCATGACGATGATAGCGTTCTTGAAGTCCACCGTCCGGCCGTGGGAATCGGTCAGGCGGCCGTCCTCCATTATTTGCAGGAGAATGCTCCAGACGTCGGGGTGAGCCTTTTCGATCTCGTCGAAAAGGATGACGCTGTATGGTTTGCGCCGCACTTTTTCGGTGAGCTGGCCGGCCTCGTCGTAACCCACATAACCGGGCGGTGAGCCGATCAGTTTTGAGGTGGAGTGCCGCTCTATGAATTCGCTCATGTCCACCCGGATTATGGCGTTTTCGTCCTGGAAGATAGCCTGTGCCAGAGCTTTGGTCAGCTCGGTTTTTCCAACGCCGGTAGAGCCGAGGAAGAGGAACGCGCCCATCGGCCGCTTGGGGTCTTTTAGGCCGACCCTGCCCCGGCGGATGGCTTTGGAAACAGCGGCAACCGCTTCGTCCTGGCCGACTACCCGGCCATGCAGGATTTCTTCAAGGTTTAGCAGCCGTTCGCTCTCGTCCTGGGTCAGCATGGTTACGGGGATGCCTGTCCACATTCCAACCACGCAGGCAATGTCTTCGGCGGATACGCTCAGTTCCTGGGACTGATCCCGCTGGCCGCGCATTTTTTCCAGCTCCCCGCGCAGCTCGTTTTGCTGGTCGCGCAGGAGGGCGGCGCGCTCGTAAAGCTGGTTTTGCACGGCCTCTTCCTTTTTGATGTTGAGCCCGGCGATTTCGTACTCCAGCATTTTGAGATGCGGCGAGGCGGGCGAGTTGCCGGTGCGCACCCGGGAAGCCGCTTCGTCCACCAGGTCGATGGCTTTGTCGGGCAGGTAGCGGTCCTGGATATAGCGTGTGCTCATCTTGACGGCGGCCTCAATGGCCTCGTCAGTTATGGTCAGCTTGTGGTGATCCTGGTAGCGTTCGCGCAGCCCCATAAGGATTTTTATGGCGTCCTCCTGATAGGGTTCCCCTACGTTTATCGATTGGAACCGGCGCTCAAGGGCGGAGTCCTTTTCGATATGTTTGCGGTATTCGCTAAGGGTGGTTGCGCCGATAACTTGCAATTCCCCCCGGCTTAGTGCAGGCTTGAGGATGTTGGCGGCGTCCATCGAGCCTTCGGCAGAACCCGCGCCTATGATGGTGTGCAGCTCGTCGATAAAGAGAATGATGTTTTCAGCCGCCGAGGCCTCTTCAATACAGTTTTTGATCCGCTCCTCGAATTCGCCGCGGTATTTCGCCCCGGATATCATCTTGGTCAAATCCATCATGAGCAGCCGTTTGCCGCTCAGGGTTTCGGGGATATCCCCGCCCACGATGCGCTGGGCAAGGCCCTCGGCTATGGCGGTTTTGCCCACGCCGGGCTCTCCAATCAGCACCGGATTATTTTTTGTGCGGCGGGAAAGAATCTGCACCACCCGGGCAATCTCATCCTCCCGGCCTATGACCGGGTCAAGTTTGTCATGAGCGGCCATCTCGGTCAGGTCCTTGCTGTACTCGTCCAGCGTCTTGGTGCCCGCGTCATTTTTCTCATCTCTTTGCTGCTCTTGATTTGGCCAGCTATTGTTGCCAAGCATTGCCCAAAGCTCGGATGTTAGGGACTGGGGCTCAACTCCGGTGGATACGATAATCTTGGCCGCGCCGCAGTTTTTTTCCTGCAAAATGCCCAGCAGCAGGTGCTCGGGGGACACCCTTTTGTGGCCGAGCTTATCCGCCTGCATTTCCGCCAGCTCGAGTACACGTGCGGCGTCGGGAGCCAGACCCTGCACTTGAAGTGCGCCGGCCTCTCCCCGCTGATCGTAGCGGTCAATCACTTGTTGGATTATCGAGCTGTCCAGCCCGACTTCCCGCAGCGCCTTAAAGGCGCAGTGTTCTCCGGCCCGGCTCAGGCTCCAAAGTATATGTTCGCTGCACACAAAGCTGTGGCGCTGCTTAAGCGCAAAGCGGAACGCACCCTGCATCACTTCCTTTGCCTGGCCGGTAAAAATATCTCTATGCATCATTTACGCACACCTCTTTCTTCCATTTTGTAAATTTCGTCTCTAAGCGTTGCGGCAGCTTCGTAATCCTCTGTCTGGACAGCGGCTCGCAGCTTTTCTTTGAGTTCGCCCAACCGGCGCTGGAGCTTTATATCCTCACCCGCGTCCAGCGGAAATGAGCCGCCGCTGAGCTGACCTTCGCCCACGCCTTGCACGGTATGCAGCCCAAAGTTTGGCCAGCCATGGGCCTGCGCGGAAAACAAGCTCCCTACCCGCACCTCGTTAAACAAAGATGAGAAGTACTGCCTGACGTTCCCCAAGCATTCGGCGCAGAGATAAACCTCGGCGGCGTGACCGGGGTAATTTATTAAGAGGCGGTTGGTTGCCTCGTTTTTTGCGCAGTTATGACATTTCATATTAAATTCCTCCCAGATTGCGCGTTTGTGTTTAGTCTTCGCAAAGCACCTGCACCAGCATTTGCTTGAAGATGGCCGCCCTCAAACTCTCCTTGAGCGGAAACGGCGCCGCCCGTAACGTAGATTCCGATAAAGCGGCGTGCATCAGGCGGGATGTTTGGATGTCTATCGCACCGGCGTCAAGCAAATTGCAGATGAAGGCTTTGACGAGCGGCCAGCTAAGTTCATCGCCAACCGCGTTTACGGTGTGCATGACAAGCTGCTTGGGATCCTGCCGAACCCTGCGGATGCGGATATACCCGCCACCGCCCCGCCTGCTCTCGACCATGTAGCCGTGCTCGGGGGAAAACCGCGTGGCAATCACATAGTTAATTTGGCTGGGAACACATTTGAACTTGCTTGCCAGCTCGGTGCGCTGCAGCTCGGCGCAGCCGTCCTCGCTGTCGAGCATCTCGATGATAAACCCGGCAATTATATCGCTTACACCCATTTGCTCCGCACACTCCATTGCAGACTTGACTTTGACTATCTTTGACCTTTGAGTGATAATATACACTAATTCAAGCACAGGCGCAACTTGGAATCCGAACGATTATTTGAGTTTATCTCGGGATATCTCGCGCTTGCTGATGTTTTTGCACTTTTTCGCCCATTGCCGCCAATAATGGAAGCGATTGACAACAACCTAAGTCTTCGGGTCGTTGTCAATCGCTTTACTGACTTCTATCTTGCGCTGGTGTAGAGCTTTCAAGGGCAATTATCCGCGCCAGCGTCCTTCCGGGTCAACAATGCGGTCTTCGTTTATGGTGATGTTGACGTATTCCCGGAGGGGTTCATCGGGGTCCATCATCCTGGCCATGATGGCAAAGCGGTACATGGTGTATCTGTGGCCTAGCAAGGTGACACCGCCGGTCGGGTTATAAATGCAGGTGGACAATGTAATGAAGCGGTCGTTTGCGTCAAAATGCACATCGTCGAAAAAGAAAAGGGAGCGGGGGATTACCGTGTTTTCGATGATGTAGACAAAGTCTTCGGGGTTGGCGGGGTTAGTGTTATAGGCAAACGCGGGATTGTCAACGTTGCCGTAAAAGACAGCGAATATCTCAAACGCGATGTTATCCTCAGGAGTGGAGAAGAATATGTAGGGGTGATATCTGGCAAATTCCGGATCCCTGAACTTGTGCAGCTGGCCAAACATGATATCGAAAGCCTGGGATGTGGGGTCATCGGTCATAGCGTGGCCGTAGATGCAGGTGTTCACGCCGAGATAATCCCGGGTAGGCCCAAAATTCGAGCGGATATCGCCGTAAAAGATTCCGTCGAAATAAAACTCCCGGTAAATATTGCGCCGCAGATAATAATTGTTGTCAATACAGTCGGGGTTGAACACCACAACGTCTTCAATGTTGGTGCCGGGTACTTGCAGCCAGCCCACCACATGGTCGTTGATTTGGTACATCGTTTCGATCTCAAAGGCAAAGTCCGGAGTGATCGAGTGAATTCTTGGCGTGTCGTCATCAACTTCTATTGGCGGCCGGGGGGGGCGATCCTCTTCTTCAGGCTCTTCGGTTCGCGGCGCGCAGCTTGCAAACAGGGCAACCAACATTATGAGCGCCATTAGCAGGGCTAAACGTTTCTTCTTTAAAATCATAAATTATTCACCTCGGTTATAACCATATAAATTTGTAATAATTACAACATTCTTTATTGTACATGTAAAAGGGGGTGTTCGTCAACCTTTAGCGCGCATTTTTTAATAATCAATATAATGCAACTTTAAATGATAATTTTGGCGTATGATTTTGTTTTCGGGATTGAGCAATCTCCGCGATGATAAATACTTCCCAAACCTCCCTTGAGTGTGTTTTGAAATGGATTATCGTATCAGCGTGGTGCAGCAGGCACATTTTAAGCCGCACCATTAATACTATAGTAACTATATGAACCCTTTTTGCTGCGAAAACATTACTTGGGGCGCATCTTGTAATATTTAGATTGCCCCAAATGTTGCGAAGGCAAAGTTCCTATGCGTCGCAGCACTTTTTGTGTTTTTTGCCGCTTCCGCAAGGGCAGGGCTCGTTGCGGCCCACCTTTTGGGCCTGAGTTTTGCGCACCGGCTGTTTTTTCACAGTGCCGTCCCCGCCGTGGCTGGCAGTGGTGGGGTTGGCCACCCGAACTCGCTTGGGTTCTTCCCCTTGTTGGCGGATTTGGAAGACAAACAGCGTCTTGACTGTATCCTCCCGGATGGCGGCAATCATATCGTCGAACATGTCAAAACCTTCAAGCCGGTACTCAACCACCGGATCCCTTTGGCCGTAAGAGCGCAAATAGATGCCCTGCTTGAGCTCGCTCATCGCGTCGATGTGGTCCATCCACTTGCTGTCCACGTTGCGCAGCAGTATTACCCGCTCCATCTCCCGCATGAATTCGGGGGTGAACATCTTTTCGCGCGCGGCGTATTTTTCGAGTGCCCTCTCTTTTAGCGGCTGCGCCAGATCGTCTTTTTCAAGCGCCTCAAGCTGTTCGACACCGTAGCGCAGGTCGGCGTCTGTGGTAAGCCATCCCTTGAAGTATTCGCGCAGGCCGTCAATATTCCAGTTGTCGTGGATATCGTCTGCCGGGATGAAGCGGTCTACCGCGGCGGCGATAACCTCGTCTATCATCTTCTGGATGTTGGTGCTCATATCCTCGCCGTCCAGCACCTTGGCTCGCTGGGAGTATATGAGCTCGCGCTGCCTGTTCATAACGTCGTCGAACTGCAACACATTTTTGCGGATTCCAAAGTTGCGAGATTCCACCTTGCGCTGGGCGTTCTCGATGGTGTTGGTGAGAATTTTGTTCTCGATGGGGATATCGTCTTCCAGCTTGAAGGAGTTCATGATGTTTTGGATGCGCTCACCGCCGAACAGGCGCATGAGGTCGTCTTCCAGCGAGAGGAAGAAGCGGGTGGCGCCGGGATCGCCCTGTCTGCCCGCGCGGCCGCGCAGCTGGTTGTCGATTCTGCGCGATTCGTGCCGCTCTGTGCCTATGATGAACAGCCCGCCCGCCTCTTTGACTCGCCCGGCCTCGGCGTCGGTATTTTTTTTGAAGGCGGCCATGTAGTCGGCAAAGGCTTTGCGCGCCGAGGTGATTTCCTCGTTATCGGTTTCGGAGAAGCCGGTGGCCTCGGCGATGATCTCCTCGGCGAAGCCCTCGCCGCGCATTTTGGCTTTGGCCAGATACTCGGCGTTGCCGCCCAGCACGATATCGGTGCCGCGCCCGGCCATGTTTGTGGCGATTGTCACAGCGCCGTACTTGCCCGCCTGCGCGACGATTTCAGCCTCTTTTTCGTGGTATTTGGCGTTGAGAACCTCGTGGGCTATCCCGCGCCTGCCAAGCATTTTGCCGAGCAGTTCGCTGCGTTCGATGGAAACCGTACCCACCAGCACTGGCTGCCCCCTCTCGTGAGCCTCCACGATCTCCTCGATAACGGCGCGGTATTTAGCGGGCTCGTTTTTGTATATCACATCGGATTTATCTTCCCGCACGCAGGGCTTGTTGGTGGGTATCTCCACCACGTCCAGCTTGTATATTTCCTGAAACTCGGCTTCCTCGGTGAGAGCGGTGCCGGTCATCCCCGAAAGTTTTTCGTACATCCTGAAGTAGTTCTGAAAGGTGATGGTGGCCAAGGTTTTGCTCTCCTTTTCCACCTTTACCCGCTCTTTGGCCTCTATAGCCTGGTGCAGGCCCTCGTTGTAGCGGCGGCCGAGCATAAGGCGGCCGGTGAACTCGTCCACGATGATTACCTGCCCGTCCTTGACCACGTAATCGACGTCCCGCTTCATAATCCCCCTGGCCTTAATCGCCTGATTGACGTGGTGGGAAAGGGTCATGTTGTCGGCGTCTGTGAGGGTTTCCACACCGAAGTGGCGCTCAGCCTTGCTGATGCCGTGTTTTGTGAGGGTGGTGGTTCTGGCCTTTTCGTCGATGATTACGTCGCCGTCGGCTTGGTCGTCAACGTCTTCGCGGTTGTTTATGTCATCTTCCCGAATTTTTGTATACCGCAAGGTGGAGGCAAAGCGGTCGGCTTTATCGTACATCTCGGTGGATTTCTCACCCGGGCCGGAAATGATAAGCGGGGTGCGCGCTTCGTCCACAAGGATGGAGTCAACTTCGTCCACAATGGCGTAGCTAAAATCCCGCTGCACCTTTTCCTGTTTGTAGATCACCATGTTGTCGCGCAGGTAATCAAAGCCCAGCTCGTTGTTGGTGCCGTATGTTATGTCGCAGTTGTAGGCGTTTCTGCGCTCCTCGGCTTTTATCCCGTGGACGATAAGCCCAACAGTAAGGCCCAAAAAGCGATAGATCTTGCCCATCCACTCGGAGTCGCGCTTGGCGAGGTAATCGTTGACGGTGACTATGTGAACCCCGCGCCCGGTAAGGGCGTTGAGGTAGGCGGGCAGGGTAGCGACAAGGGTTTTGCCCTCTCCGGTTTTCATTTCGGCTATACGCCCCTGATGCAGCACAATACCGCCGATAATTTGCACCGGAAAATGGCGCATGCCAAGCACGCGCTCACCGGCTTCCCGGCAGGCGGCAAAGGCGTCCGGCAGTATATCGTCGGTGGTCTCTCCCTGCGCGAGGCGTTCTTTGAGTGCGGCCGAGGTGGCACGCAGCTCGCTGTCACTCATTTCCTTGTATTTACCGGCTAGAGCTTCCACTTTATCCGCGATGGGGTATACCCGCTTAAGCTCACGGTCGGAATAGCTGCCAAATATTTTTGTCATAACTCCCATGGCACTTCTCCATTTTCCGCCCGCCCAGAGAGGCAGGCCGCGTTTTTCTTCGAGGATGCTCCCCCGCGGGAAGACCGTCATTAGATATTGTACCCTCATTTGGGTGGATATGTCAAATGTGTTGACATATATGGCCGGAGCAAGTAGAATTTTATTATGAAGAATGCAGGGGGTAAAGCAAAATGAAAACATTGAAGTGTGAGCTTTGCGGCAGCAACGAGTTTGTCAAGCAAGAAGGAATGTATCAATGCCAGGATTGTAGAACGAAGCTGACGGTTGACGAAGCAAAGAAAATGATAATCGACGACTCCCCCAAAGCGGATAACTTAATGGTCAGGGCCCGGCAGTTTTTTCAGGACGGGAACCTGAGCTCTGCGCAAACATACTGCGAAAGGGTTCTTGATATTGACGCATTCAACGCGGCAGCAATAACCTTAAGTAAAGAAATCGGGTTGACCGGCAAGCTGAATGAAGCAAATACGCTCAAAGATCTATGCAAATTGGCAGATGAAATGAAGGGCACCGGTGCCGTTGAAGTTGAAAAAGAATTCCATGTGCGCATGGAGAAATACATAACCACCGGTTCGGCAAAGTTTGAAGTGAGTGGCGAGCGCAAAGGTGCCAATAAATTTCAAAAAGAAATCCTCTTTATGGATGGCGCCGAAATACCGGATCAACTCAAAGCGCTCCACAAGAAGTTGACGCAAGAATATGTCGAACTTGTAATTGAAGGCGACATACTATTCAACGCGAGACACATATCTGGAATTGACAAGTATCAAGACAACCTCCCATATAAGTGTCACAATACGGTCTTGCTGGAAATATTAAACAAGGGCAATGAATACGCCAAACAGATTAACGAGAAAATAAAAAAATACCCTCCCATATGGATACCCGATTATTTGTCAAGCTATTTGCTGGGCGCTGAGGATATGCGCGACATTGACATAGAATACAACCCCATTACATTCATGTTCGGCAGAACAATCCAATTCGGGCACAAGTATAGCAAGCTGAAGAGATCGAAAATAGCGATAGATGGCAGTATTATTCAGGCAATAGATCAACACTTCGAGAAGGATGTTGTCAAACTCAACAAAATACTCGATAAGGCAGCGAAGAGGAGAAGCAAAAATCGTTGCGCTCTTTGCGGGGGTGTAATTGAATCGATGAGTTGCAAGAGCTGTAAATTATTCCAACTGGGGGGGAATAATAATGATAAGGAACTGATTTTATATTATTTTAGGGCAGAGAAAGGGTTGTGTGGATATTGCGGCAAAAAATACTCGGAAGGGTGCGAATGCAAACGCAAACCTAAATATGGCTCCCGCAGTATAAAAACATATTAGGGAATGCTCACCATCACCAACTACACGGAGGCAAACCATGAAGCAACTCGAAAAAACCTGCATATGATAACACTCCCCCTGCCTAGAAGCCCGATAAGGGAGATAACCTGATACTTAATCCGCAGCCAGCGGCGGGATATTCTGGTGGATAACGCCTTTAACGACTATGAGTGCAAATAGCTTTATGCTATTATGTTTTTACACAACCTCTTATATTTTCGGTGGAGAGCAAAAACGAAAACAGATATGTTAGGAGCTTTTGTATGCGTTTAAAACAATCTTCGGATACAGAGCATAATACCGGAAATAAAGGCTTGCAGGTAAGCTCATATTTTCGCACGCGTATTGCCGCTCTTGTTATGACTTTGATAGTCATGGCAGGACAGACATGGATAGCCTATGCGATAAATCTTGATTTTGTGTGGATATTACCACTCGTTTCAGGCGTAATGCTAACCTCTTCCATACTTGCCTATTCGGGCAGCCATACTAAGCCTTCAAGGTCGGCACGCGCGCTGTCGATTGCTGTTGTTGTTCTTTTGCCATTGATTAATCTGCTTTGTATGGGGTGGTTTGTCTACGACATGCTTAATCCGGCTACCGTAACCCTCCCTCATCAATTGCTATTTGCGGGTTTTGCTTTGTGGGTCGTGAATATTGGCGTCTTTTCCCTAGCTTACTGGGAGCTTGATACAGGTGGGCCTGAGGTTCGCGCGTTGGGTCTGCCAACAGTATTTCGCAACAAAAATTACCCGGATTTTGTGTTCCCACAACAGATTTCAAATGATCCGCGGCTTGCGCCAGAGAACTGGACGCCGGGGTTTATCGACTACCTCTACCTGTCAATTACAACGGCAACATCGTTCGCGCCCGCTGCGCTAACCCCCTATAGCCATATGGCAAAAATGATGGCGGGCTCAGAGGCTTTGGTTAGCCTGTTTATTCTTGGTTTAATTGTTACCCGCGCAATGTCGCTATGACGGGTGCAAATTGTAATTTGACGCACAGCAGTACAACAACACAACCACACGGAGGCAAACCATGAAGCAACTCGAAAAAAACCTGTTTATGATAGCGCTCCCTCTGCCCCAAAGCCCGATGAGGGAAATAATCTGCTACTTAATCCGTGGTCAGCACAGACATTTGCTGGTTGATACCGCGTTTAACCTCGACGAGTGCGAACAGTCCCTCATGCGGCAGCTTGACGAAATCGGCGTTAAAATAGAAGATACTGATATTTTCATAACCCACAGACACATTGACCACTGCGGGCTTATCGGGCGCCTTAAGCGTGAGCAAAATACTATTTATGCAAGCGCTACCGACAAGGAAGCAATTGATGCCGGCCAAACCAACGCTCACCACGTGCGAATTGCGGCATTCCTTGCATACACCGGCATTCCAGAGCAGTACCGATTAGCACCCGAATCACATGTTGCGACAACTCTGAATAGTGACCGCCTAGTTGACATCACTCCATTGAGCGGAGGGGCTAAACTGAGTGTCGGAGATTTTAACTTTGAGGTCATCGAAGTTCCCGGACACTCACCCGGGCATCTTGCGTTGTGGGAGCCGGAGAAAAAATATTTATTTAGCGGCGACCACATCCTTGAGGATATTTCTCCCAACATAACTGCCTGGGATTTAACTGTCAATTACCTTGAACTCTACACTGAGAGCCTTAAAAAGGTGCGCGAAATGCCAGTGTGCAAGCTGTTCCCCGCGCACCGGGCCACACCGACTGATATAAATGGGCGCATCGACCAGTTAATACAGCACCACCACGACCGCTCGGAGGCCATAATACAAAACCTTAAGGCCGCGGACAGACCGATGACAGCATACGATATCGCCCTGCTGCTCGAATGGAATGTGCGTACCCCTCTGCTGCAAAACCAGCGGCAACCGCGGTCATCCACCTGCACGGAGAGTTTGCCGCACTTGCAGTTGCAACTGTGGTTCGCCTGCATGGAGACTTTGGCGCATCTGCAAAATTTGCGGTTTAAGTCCAAGGTGCAGTGTGAAGAGCAGGGGGCTGTGCTCTACTTCTCTGTTTAGGGGGCGAAAAAATGGTAAAAAAATTCGCGGCTGGGATTTTTGTGGCAGTATTGCTGCTGGCACATCTCCAAGTGGATGCATTGGCCACCCACGGTTTTGACTCCTGGCCCGTACCTTTTGTTGTAGACGATGAAGAGTTTGTGCTTTGGGGGTACGGCGGCGATTGGATACCTGGATCGTCTTTCAGGCTGCGGGATATTGCGTATATATTGAACGGTACGCCCTTTCAGTTTGATGTGCGTGAATACAACGACGAAATCTGGGACATTTTTATGGGCGAGCCGTACACGGTAACCGGCGATGAGCTGAACCCCCACACCGAGCGCAGATTCGCTTTGTTCGGGTCTTATGGGCGCGTCCACTGGTATGGGTTTCCGGATCCCATACCCGCAACCGCTATGCTGCACATTGATTTATGGGAAGTGCCGCCGGAAACTACACATGTGCATTTGCGTGTCCGCGGGTCTATGTCTACCGAAGATGGGTGGGCGCAAACCCTGGTAGTAGATGAACCGGGTATGGCGGTCGAGGATTTCCCCGCGCAGTTCCCGCTGACCGGCACCGGCGGAACAACGCTTGGCATATATTCGGTGGATCAGTCAGGCGAGGAAACGTTTAAGTATTGGCGCCAGGTTAACTTCCCCGATGTAGCGCTAGAAAGGCAAATTATATTGAGGATACACGGTGCGGGCGACGAGGTTGCCTACCATACTTTTTACGCGCTCAATGATATAGACGCACCCTACTTTTACCTAGACAGGCTGGGGGAACTTTTCGGGTTTGATTTTGAGCGAACTTGGGAAGCGGGTGTAGGCACAGTCTATACGATGATAACAACGCCTTATGATGAGTATGACTACGAGGCCACCGAATACGAAGAGCCGGAGGAGTACGCGCTGCCGGACGACCGTGAGCAGGAAATAGAAGACGATGCCGGCCCCTCGAATTTCCGCACGATTATACTTTGGGTGGCATTTTTAGCGCCGCTTGCAGGCTGGCTTGTGTGGAAGTGGCTGCGCAAAGGCAAGCGGTAAAATAGTATTAGGGGGATTAGCAAGTGAAAAAAATTTTCGGCATTTCCCTTGTCCTGTGCATTGCATTGATGTTGGCGGCGTGCGAAAGAGCCGATTATCCGGTTTCACCCCCGCAGGCGCCTCCGGTTGAAGAGACAGACATCGACACACCTCCACGGGAGTATGACTTGGAACCTGAGGTCACACCTTCCGGGGAAACGGAAATTCCCACCAGAGAGGAATTGCCGTTTAACATCTCGATGACCTTCCTTGCAAGCGACGAATTTCTCAGCGCGTTTGATTATCTACATGAGGTTGACTACAGCTATGCGCGTGGCCGGGGTGCTATTGATACCGACTTAAGGCTTGTTATCTGGGCGGACGCCCCGCTGCGGGAAATCGCTTTGTTGCAGCTTGGCGGCGGCGATATCAGCTGTATTGGCTGTGACGGCTGCAATGAAGCTCTGCCTTGGGGCAGAATGATTCGCGTGCCGCGTGATACCTTTGGCTTGGTTGAAGAGCTGCCGATTGGGGAAGCATTTGTGATTAACAACTATATCCCAGGTGGGACGTGGGCTGCGAGTGGGATCACCCTTGTGGACGAAAACGATGTGAGGCGTTATTTTGTGATAATTTCCGATCAAATGGGCTTTAGTGAGGAGTGGTTTGTTTTGCATCGGTTTGAAAACTTCGCGGATACCATGCCGCCGGATTGTTGGCAGCCGTGGTGAGGAGCAATTAGCATTATTCCGGCGCAAATCGCAAAAAACTCCCCCGGATCTAAAATCCGGGGGAGTTCGCTCGTGATTATTGTTCTGGGTAGATGCTTACTTTTTTGCGGTCGCGACCCCAGCGCTCGAAGCGGACGTTGCCATCTACCATGGCGAAAAGTGTGTCGTCGCGGCCTTTGCCCACATTAGTGCCGGGATGAATTTTCGTACCGCGCTGCCTGACCAGGATATTCCCCGCCAGTACGAATTGGCCGTCGGCGCGCTTTACGCCCAGACGCTTTGAGTGGGAATCCCGGCCGTTTTTGGTCGAACCCACGCCCTTCTTGTGCGCGAAAAATTGTAAGTTTAAACGAATCATGTATTTACACCTCCGTAATGGTTATATGTCTCGGATACTGCTGCTGCAAAAGGGTAAGATGCAGGTGCAGCGCCTGCAAAAACGCTGAAGCCGCGCCGGTTGGTTGCTGTGGCAGGGCGATGACAACTTCGTTTTCTGCAAGGTCAACGTGGGCGTTTTCTTTCAAAATCTCGGTTACTGCGTTGGCGGTGAGCATCACTGCCGAGGTAACTCCCGCGCACACGATGTCCTCCCCATCCGGGGCAAAACCCGCATGGCCGCCTACCCGCACGGATACAAATCCCTGCTCGCCTCTGCGAAAATCAGCCCTAATCATGTTAGCCGACAATCGACTGGATTTCCACCTTTGTGTAAGGCTGGCGATGGCCCATCTTGCGCTTTTGGTTCTTCTTTGGCTTGTAGGTGAAGACGGTGAGCTTTTTGCCCTTGCCTTGCTTGAGCACCTTCGCTGTGACGGACGCCCCCGCCACCGCGGGATTCCCGAAGACCGGGCCGCCGTCTTTCCCAACTGCGAGAACTTGATCAAAGGTGATGGTGTCGTCCTCGTTTGCGTCCAGCTTTTCGAGATAGAGCGTGTCACCCTGCTGGACTTTGTACTGCTTGCCGCCGGTTTCAAATATTGCGTACATTGTTCCATGCCTCTTTTCGTGTGGCTCGCTGCGCGGGGCGATACCGGGCTTGCGCCGGATATGCTTTTGGGCCCACGGCATGCGGCAACGCTCAGTATAGCATAGTTTGGCCGGGCGTGTCAAGAGTTTATGTGAGTATGTTTGGGGAGCTTTTCTGCACACTGTATTATGGGATTTTGATATCGTGCCAGCCTGAAACGTCGAAATTTTCATTGTCGTCCCATCTCCATGAAGATACCACGCTGCCGTCCGAGCGCAGCCCCACGCTGTGTATCATACCCGCCGACACCGCGACAATGTCGTACCAACCCTCAATAGTGCGGCTGTGGCGAAAATGATGCTCCTCAAGCATTGGCGTTGCCACCACTGTGCCATCAGACCTCAGACCTATGGTATGGGTGTCGCCTGCCGACACCGCGATGATATCGTACCAGTTGTTTGCGCGCTCCTGGCCGTGATTGTGCCACAGGTAAATAATCTCTGTGGTGACCACTGTGCCATCGGCGCGCAACCCCACACTGTGTGTGCTGCCCGCAGACACCGCGACGATGTCGCGCCAGTCGGACACATTGCCTTGGCCGTTATCAAACCCTCTAATTGAGGTGGAGATCACCGTGCCGTCCACGCGCAAGCCAAGGGTGTGAAATGGCCCCGCCGAAACAGCGACAATATCGTACCAATCTCCGACGTCGCTCTGACCGGCGTCGAGATCGAAATCCTCGGCAGAAATCACAGGGGTTGAAACCACCGTGCCGTCCGCGCGCAAACCAACAACGTGCCGGCCACCTGCCGACACTGCGACAATATCGCGCCAATCATCAACTGTGTGTTCGAAGCCCATCTCCACTACCGTGCCGTCCGCGCGCAAGCCCACAATGCTCCAACCCCGCGTTGACACCGCCACTATATCGTGCCAGCCGCTGACATCAAACCGGGAGTGAGGGTCGCGGTGGGTTCTCACCACCGTACCGTCAGATCTCAGCGCAACGGTAAGGTTGTCAACCACAATAGTTGTTGCCTCGCCCAAAAAGCGCGGCTCTTCACTTTCGCTTACGCAAGCTGCAAGCCCCAACAACAAAACAACCGCCAGCAAAAGGCCGCACAACTTTCTTTGCATTTTCACTGCCCCTTTCTTTATAATGTTCTACGGGTTTTTGCAGACTATGTATTGAGGGCTGTTCATACAATCGTCTTTAAGTAACGCAATCCCCAACTAGTGCACTGTCATAAACGATAACCACCATATTCGAGAAGTCATCATACGCTCCTACATATATAATCCCAATACGAGTAAAATCACCATCAATGGCTTTACTTATAAACTCGCCAGTATCTTCCATATCTTCTATACTAAAGCCCAGGAACACGCTGTAATCAAAACCACTCACTGTTATATCAAGTAGCTGCGCCAACGTAATAACCCGCTCTCCGTTAGGCAAGGTTTGGAAGTCGCCGCTTCTTGCGTCAGCATCAAAAAATATCTGTGTTGCGTATTCGCCCGCAATGCGGTCGAGGTCCTCGTCCCGCACAAGGAGCGGCTGAGAGGCTTCGGCTCGAAGCTCGTTTATTCTGTCGTATAAGTTTTCGGCGATATGTATCATAGCAAGTTCGGCCACTATAGTTGGCTGGGGTAGCACCGACGGGTATTGTATGCCGGGCATGTTGCGCAGGATAGGTAGACTTAAGTCTGCGCTCCACTCCCATATCTCATCCAAATCCAAACCTATAGTTTCGCGCCAAAAGGCTTCTGTTGCAATTTCGTGCGCGGCCACAGTCTGCCCTTGCTGGTTATTAAGCTGGCTATCTTCCATAAAAGGTTGGCCGTTTACAAGTACGCCGGAAGAAGCAAAGTTATTAGCGGCGCCACCTCTTAATGTACCATAAACCCACACCCGCCCGATGGCGCCTTCTGAACTTATATTTGAGTTTAGGGCCACACTATACCGCACGGCAAGCCGCTCAAGAACTCCGCCGGTTAAGCCGCCAACACGATGTTGACCGCTGACATTACCGGTTGCGTAGCTACGCCACATCCGCCCATGATTTCCGTTTTCTCCCACCAAACCGCCTACAGCTGTACCGCCGCCACTTACATCTCCCTTGGCGTAGGAGTCATATAAAAAGCCGAGATTCGCTCCGACTAAACCACCCACTCTGTTCTCGCCGCTTACATTTCCGGAGGCAAAGCTATTTGAAATTTCGCCCAAACTCTGCCCGACCATACCGCCAATATTGTTGGTGCCCGTTGTGTAACCCGATGCAGAACAATTAAATATATAGGAGCGGTTCCAACCGACCAGGCCGCCTACAGCCGAGCGGCCACTTACATAGGCATCGGAGCTGCTGCCGATAACTTTTCCGTTGTTTGTTCCTGCCAATGCACCTACACGATGGTTGGCATACACATTGCCGGCCACATTAAGATTGCGAACAACACCGTTGAAGTTTATGAAACGGAACAGCCCGGCATGATCCATCTCCGGGGAATATATCTCCACCGTAATAGTGTTATGCCCTCCATCGAAATTCCCCGAAAAGCGTAATGCCGGCGAGCCTATCATAAAGTTTTCAGGCGCGGTGATGTCGTTCATCAAAACAAAATATCCTCCGAGCCTTTCTTGGTCGTCGTTAATCCAGAGCAAGTGCTCGGGTGCAGATAGCTGCCATGGGTCGGCTGCGGTGCCGGAACCGATGGGTTCATGCGGTTCCGGCGCAAAAGCGACTTCCGAAATTTTAGGAAAGCTAATTGGCGCTTCCGATAGTTCCACTTCGTCCGACCGGCCGCAAGCAGTAAGCAGAATAGCCACCAATATCGCTAAGGTTATAACAATCTTTTTCACACAAATACCCCCACTTTAATCATAGCTCAATACGTCATAAAATCCATATAATATGCAGGCTGGCCGTTGCAAGCTACCAAAAGTAATATAGTGGACACAACGGCGAATAATCGCACGAATATCTTTTTCATGCTCACAATTACACCGCCACAAAATGAAGTTGCCTTGCCAAATATTGTATCATATCTCATATCGGAATTCCACATCGGAATTTCCTGCTAAATATTTAAGGCTAGGGCGCATAGTCACGCCCTAGCCTCGAATAATGAAGGTAATCATATTGAGGGGCGGCGTTGTGCCAGATTGAAGAAAAGGTCCTTTCCGGGTTTGCCGTGGACGAATTAGCCAGTTTAAGCGGGCTTAGCGATAAACTTCTTAAATCGCTGGAGACGGCCTTTATACGATATAATGTCGTAAGGGATTAAGCAATAGTAAGCAGGATAAATGTCATATTCCTGTATGCGAGCGTTCTGTTTGGATGCAAGTCGCTCAACATGTGTATTGAAAATAGCGTTTGACAATTTGAGTGTTTTATATTATTATAATTGTTGATAGGTGTCCCCAATAGATTTCTATTAGGGGAATAATAGGGAATCGGGTGAAAATCCCGAACGCGCCCAGCGCTGTGAAAGGGAGTTGTCTGCGTAAACCACTCCATTTAAGCATCACAAAAAATGGGTTGTTTAGTGACGTGCCCGTAAAATTGTGAGAAACATTTGCGGAGCAAATGTGCTGAGGGGGAAGGTGCAGACTGACTGTGAACTGAGTCAGAAGACCTGCCTGTCGCTTTGTTAATGATGGATCTGGAAAGTCCACATCTTAATTGATGTGGGCTTTTTTATTATATTAAAATATGGACTAAAGGAGGCTGTTATGAAATGCGCAGTGATGACTTCTTTAAAAGGGCTTGAGATTGCCGGGCGGGAAGAACCTCCCTGCGGCCCTGGCGACGTAATTGTAGCCGTAGAGGTATGCGGCGTCTGCCGCACCGACCGCAAAATGTTCAACATAGGTCAGCGAGACCTTGTTCTCCCCAGAATTCTTGGGCATGAAATTGTGGGAATTGTGAAAGAAATAGGGGCAAATGTAACAGGGTTCCAGCAAGGTGACAGGGTGCAAATTTCTCCCGGAGTTTTTTGCTTTTCATGTGAGTATTGTATTTCCGGCGCCGACCACCTATGCGACAAAATGAAAATCATAGGTTTTCATCTGGATGGGGGATTTGCCGAGCTGTTACGGGTTCCTGTAATCAGCAACGACTCCCCAATTCTCAACAAGATCCCCGGCAGTCTGGATTGTGAAAGCGCGTGTCTTGCCGAGGCGCTGGCATGCAGCATAAACTTACAGAAGAGGATGGATTTAGAAAAAGCTGAAACGATGGTCGTTTTCGGAGGGGGACCATTAGGTGTGCTAAGTGCACAGCTTGCACGTTTTCTGGGCGTAAAGAGGGTTGCCGTTGTAGAGCAAATGGAAAGTCGACGCAACTTTGCTTCCCGTTTTAGTGACTGCCAATTCGGCTTCGACCATAAAACCGCACAGAACATAATGGATTTCTCTAAAGGGCGTGGGGTTGACGCCGTGATATCATGTTGCCCGAGCAGTTCCGCTTTGCAGATGGGGTTGGAGGTTGCGGCCAAACGCAGCCGCATAGGTTTTTTCAGCGGGCTTACTGATAACGCCGGTATCTCAAACTCCACCCTTAACATCATTCACTACAAGGAGCTAAACATTATAGGATCATACGGCTGCTCGTTGTCGGACAACCGGGAAGCATTAGCGTTGCTGGCGTCCGGGCATGTAAGCGCTATGGGAGCGCCATCCCTTAACATATCCTGGCGCGAGTTGCCTGAAATCTTAGCCCGCCTTGAACCCCAAGAAGATGTATTTACATTTTTTCATCCATAAAAATTTAAGGAGGCACAGACTATGACCGCAAAAGAATTTGGAGCTTGCATAACGAGGCTCATAGAAAAACAAAGCCTGACAAAAGAAGAAGCCGCCAATTGTTTTTCAGATATTCTCAAAAACAACCAAAGCGATATGCAGCAGGGCGCTTTTCTTGCAGCTATTACTGCCAAAGGCGAAACAGCCGAAGAAATAGCGGCCGCCTGGCAAGCCATATACGATTTAGACACCGTCAAAGTCAGCATCAATATTGACCAGCCGCTGGTTGAAAACTGCGGCACCGGCATGGACGCTATCAAAACTTTTAATATAAGTACTGCGGCATCCATAATAGCCGCGTCCGATGGCGTACCGATAGCAAGACATGGTGCGCGCGCAATAACGTCCAAATGTGGAACGGTAGATATTCTTGAAGAGCTTGGCGTAAACGTCGAATGCCCGCCGGAAACAGTTAAAAAAAGCATTGAAAGCACCGGCATAGGAATCTTTAACGGCATGTCACCCCTTGTACATCCCAATGCTCTGGGTAGGATACTTTCCCAGATATCTTTCGGCTCTGTGCTGAATATAGCTGCCTCTTTGGCAAATCCCGCATTGCCCAAAATCGCCGTGCGCGGCGTTTACAGCCCCGATATGTTGCTTCCTGCCGCCGAAACTATGAAAGAAATTGGCTACACACGGGCTATTGTAGTATACGGTGAGGGTGAACCCGGCAAAAATGGCGGAATCGATGAGGCTTCTACCATGGGGAAAAGCCATATCTGCGAACTGGTAAACGGGGAAATCTCCCAGTACATAATCAGCCCCGAAGATTTTGGGATAAAGGCAGCTCGCGCCTGCGACCTTATTATGGGCGAAGACATATCCGCCGAAGCGATGCGCATGAAAAGCCTGCTCACCGGAGGCGACACGCGGGAGCGAACAGACGTCGTATGCCTTAATGCGGGGCTCATCCTGTACCTAACGGGTAGCCAGCCTACCATTAAAGCCGGATATGAGCGCGCATTGTATCTTGTTTCGACGGACAAGCCTATAAATAAACTCAAGGACTGGGTGGAGGCACAGCAGTGACAATAATTTTATATGCGTTAAAATGCGATGGGGGATATATCAAGGTGGAGGAAAATTCCCTGAAAATAGTGGATATGCAAAAAGCAAGCGTGTTTAAAAACGTGTATGATATGCATTCCGCTTTAAAGCGCGCATCGGATATAGAAGGCATACACCCTGTCGAGCTGACTATCACAGAGCGAAAAATCAATTAATATAAAGGAGATGAGACCATGAACTTAAATGAAATTATCAGCGGAATCAAACCGGTAAACAATGAGGCGAGAAATGTTGCAAGAGCAAGAAATGACGTGTTAATAAAGCCTATTGGAAGCCTTGGTGAGATTGAGGAATTATCCGTCAAGCTGGCGGGGATAACGGGCGACGCCTTTAGCAGCTATCAGAAGAAAGCGATAATCATTATGTGTTCAGACAACGGCGTTTATGAAGAAGGCGTAAGTCTTGCGCCCCAGATGATCACTTTAATGCAATCCACCATGTTTCAAAAGAAAATAACAGGCGTGGGAGTGCTATCGCAACTGTCAAACTCTGACATGGTTGTAGTGGATATTGGGATAAACAGCAGCGCTCAATCAGAATATTTTTTAAACCGAAAGATTCGCAAAGGCACCGGAAATGTTGCCAAAGAACCGGCTATGACAAAAGAAGAAGCATTTGAAGCTATAAACATTGGCTTTGATGAGGTTGAAAAACTATATGAAAAGGGCTATAACGTAATTGGAACCGGGGAAATGGGTATTGCCAACACAACCACGGCAAGCCTGATTATTATGGCTTTGACAGGATGCAGCGTGGAGGATGCAACCGGAAAAGGGGCGGGACTGACAGAAGAACTATTTGAGATGAAAAAACAGGTTATTCGCAATGCATATGCATTACATAAACCGGATGTGGAAGACACTATTGACGTGCTTTCAAAACTTGGGGGCTTTGATATTGCCGGGCTGGTGGGTGTTTTTCTTGGAGCCGCATATTATCGCCTGCCGGTTGTTATTGACGGCGTTATATCGGCGAGCGCGGCGCTTGTCGCATATAAGCTATGCGAAACTTCCAGGCAGTACATGATACCATCCCATAGTTCGGAAGAGCCGGGATACGGTGTAGCGATGAAAGCGTTAGATATGGAGCCTTATTTTAATCTGAACATGCGGCTTGGGGAAGGAACGGGATGCCCTTTTACATTTTTTCTTATTGACGCGGCAGAAAGTATAATCAAAAAAATGGCTACCTTTGATGAGGTGCAAATGGATAGCAGCACCTTGGTTGATATACGTGAGGATAAGGCGTCTGATAAGGCTTTTAGCACATGAGAAATGAAAAATAGTACGTGTATTGGTTTTTACGTGTACAATCTGGGGCTGCTCGAACAACATATGAGCAGCCCCGACTTCTTCAAATAGAAAAAGCACGTAAATTAATAACGTGCCCCTCATTCTCCTTATGCATATCCAATTTATGGCACAGTAAAGATCGCGTACCCGCACCTGCCGTCCGGAACACGCAAACAACAACTCTCCGCTTGGGTCAATCGCCATGAGCGGTAAGTTCATCTTGGTTATAGCTGTCGGCGGTTAAACGTTTAAGTCTTAGGAGCCTCTGATAATCTTGTAAATAAGCTCCATATCAAGATTTTCACGAACAGCGTCAGCCAACTTATTGTATTGCTCGTTTTTATACGCAGAAAAGTCAAATACCCCGCTTGGCGTGGAAATACCTTTCCTGGCGCACAGTGCCTTTATCAGCGCAGAGCGGCAATCGTCAGAATCAAAAAAACCATGAAGATATGTTCCGGCTATGTTGCCAAGTGCGCAGCCATCAGCGCAGTTGCCTTCTTTTATGACCAAGGGTGCGGTTTTTTCTACAAATCGTGATACACCCGTATGAATCTCATAGCCCGCTAAGCTGACGCTATTGAGCAGGCTTAACGCGCCCGTGGCCCCAACTACTTCTCCGGCTGTGCGCAGACGCGTTTTTTCTGCGCAAACCTCGGTGACAACGGGAAGCAGCCCTAATCCATTTATTTCGCCGCCGCCCTGCGCTTTTTCACTGTCTTTTATACTTTGTCCCAGCATCTGATATCCGCCGCAAATACCAAAAATAATAACCCCCTCGCTTGCCAGGCGAAGGATGGCCGCCTCTAATCCGTTTTCGCGCAGCCATTTTAAATCTGAGATCGCACTTTTGGTTCCAGGTAAAATAATCATATCAGGTTGCCCTAACATGTCGACGTCGCTTACATAGCGCAGCCCTATGCTGTCGGTGGCTTCTAATGCCATAAAATCGGTGTGGTTTGATATTTTCGGAAACTTAATTACGGCGATATCTAATACTGATGGCGCCCACTTCCTGTGAAACCTTTCCGAAAGGCTGTCTTCATCCTCAATATCTACAGATAAATATGGGATTGTTCCGACCACAGGCTTACCGGCTTTTTCTTCAAGCATGGCAAGACCGGGGCGGAGCAATTCTATATCACCCCGGAATTTGTTGATGATCAATCCCTTTATTCTATCGCGCTCTTCATCCTCAAGCAATGCCAATGTACCTACAAGCTGTGCGAACACGCCGCCGCGGTCTATGTCGCCCACAAGTAAAACAGGCGCGTTCGTCATTTTAGCAAGTCCCATATTGACTATGTCGTTTTGTCTGAGATTTATTTCAGCGGGGCTGCCCGCCCCTTCGATAACAACGATATCGTGGCGGTTCGATAAAGTTTCAAAGGCACGCATTATATACGGCACAAGCGTTTTTTTATAATCAAAATACTCGGTGGCGTTCATGTTACGGAAAACTTCGCCGTTTACAATAACCTGCGCCCCCATATCGGTAATGGGTTTTAGCAGTATGGGATTCATCAATATATCGGGAGGGATGCCGGCGGCTTCGGCCTGAACTGCTTGAGCGCGCGACATTTCAAACCCTTCATCTGTAATATATGAATTGAGGGCCATGTTTTGCGACTTAAACGGCGCGACACTGTAACCGTCCTGATTAAATACGCGGCAGAGTCCGGCCGTCAACAAACTTTTCCCCGCGTTTGACATGGTTCCCTGTATCATAATCGTTTTTTTCATGGCCAGCTCCCCTTTATGTGCTCACAAAAATCTTCTATGTGGCAGACCTCTCACATCACGCTGAAATTACCGCCGCATTTATTCCCAAAAGCAAAACAGGCAGTTAGTTCGGTGCTGCTGGGCACCTCTCGGCAGGCGAAGTGTTTGCGCTCGCGGTCGCTTAAAAATTTATGACTTTCCCTTGGCTATGTGGTAGTCCTTCCTGTCGCCTCGTATAGCAGCGCGTTGCAAATGGCCGCGGCAACATTGCTCCCGCCCTTTCGCCCTTTCGCTATTATATGTGGGATATCCAACCCCAAAATCAACTCTTTTGATTCAACAACATTGACAAATCCTACCGGCACAGCAATTATGAACGCCGGCAAAAACACTTGGCCGGTTATTAGCTCATGGAGCCTCATCAATGCTGTCGGGGCATTGCCAACGATAAAAATAATAGGGTTTTCAAGAGTTTGAGCAGCGTGGTCAACCGCTGTCCATGCCCGCGTAAAACCACTTGCCTGCGCAAGCGCGTCCACCTGTGGTGCGTCAATAAAGCAGTGAATGTCACAGCCAAGCTGCGCTGCGGCTTTCTTGTTTATCCCCGCTTTGACCATTTGGGTGTCGGTTACAATCTTTGCCCCTTTTTTCAAAAGCTTATTGGCAATGGTTCCCGCCCCTTCGGAAAAGGTCAGGTTGTCCGCGAAATCGAAGTCGGCAGTAGTATGTATAACGCGCTTTATCACATTAATATTCTGCCGGTCAAACTGTCGGCCGGCAAGCTGTTCGGATATTATCTTAAAGCTCAGGTTTTCGATTTCAGTTGGGTTGGTGATCAAATTCAATTCGAGTTCCTCCTGTTTTTATATGCCACGCACGCGTTTGCAAAGTTTTCCGCGAAATCAGGGTTCCCCCAAAAGTGTAGATGCTGATATCCCGCGAAGATGTTTTTCGCCGAAACTATGCAGGGGAGTGTTTTTCCGCTCTGCTTTACAGCCAGAAAGCAATCACCCTCCCGCTCGCTCGCAGAGTAGCGGAAGAAATGGGCGCCTATTTTGCCCCCCGCCCTACACAGTAAATTGTCTCTTTGCGCCTGAATTTCATAGTAGCCGAAGTTTTGCAGCTTCGAGGTCATCTTCACATTTCCGGGCAGAGCGCCCAGCATCTCATACTTATTTTCCCGCAAGTCCGTCAGGCTTTGCTGCAGATATACGAAACCTCCGCCCTCCGCGTAAACAGGAATCCCCGCGGTTATTCTGGATTTCAGGCTTTGTTTCATGTCCCTGTTGCTCTCGAGTTCTAACGCATACAATTCCGGATAACCGCCCCACAACACAAGGCCGTCGGCGTCATCCGGAAGCTCCCGGTCATGTATCGGAGAAAAGAAGCGTATCTCCGCACCCATAGCGATCAATAAATCGTGGTTGTCCTCATACCAAAAGGAAAAAGCCTGGTCACGGGCTACATAAAGTTTAAAGTTGCGATCGTTTTTTGTGGGCGGCAAAAAATCAAGCGCACAATCAAAGGCCTCGGCTTGTCCGGCAATGTCCAGCAACGCGTCGATATCAATACACTTCAAGGCATATTCCTTTAGCACGTTGATTTTCTCTCTTATGTCCGCGATTTCGTCAGCCATCACCAGCCCAAGATGCCGCGACTCAATTTGCGCCTGAGGGACGGGGGGCATGAACCCGATAACATTAATATTAAGCCGCTCTTCAATCATCTGCCGATAAAACGGGAACACGGCCTCAGACACATTGTTGAGTATAACCGCGCGGATGTTGTTTCTTTCAAACTCCAAAAAGCCTTTTATCAACGCACAGACGGACAACGCCGCGCCTTTCGCGTTGACAATGAGAATAACAGGGGTATTCGTCAGCAGGGAAACATGGTTGGACGATGCGAATTCCCCGCTGCCAAGCCCGTCATAAAGCCCCATTGCGCCTTCCAGTACGGCGGTTTTTTTGTTGGCGGCATGATGCGCCAAGCTGTACTTTACCCCGTTTTCTCCCATAAGGAAAGCGTCAAGGTTGCGGGACTGAACGCCCGCCGCCTTCCTGTGGAACATCGGGTCGATATAATCCGGGCCGCATTTGAATGCGATGACGTTCTCCCCCAAAGACGCAAGGGCGGCGAGCAGGGCGGCGGTCACTGTTGTTTTCCCGCAGCCGCTTCCCACTCCGGCTATCATCACCCGATTAAACATGGTTAGCGCCTCCTGTTCCGGCAACTATGTACACGGGGTTTTGCGCCATCATCATGTCGTATCCACCGACTTTCTTTGCTCGGGAGATGTTTACACAAATAATATCCACGCCCCCAATCCCATGCCTCTCAAAGCCATCCGTAATCTGACGCAGTGTTTGAAGGGTCACGGCGGTTGCGGTGATCTTTATGCCCGGATTGAGTGAAAGCAGCTTTTCCAAAATTTCGCCCATATTTCCCGAACTGCCGCCGATAAAGGCTTTGTCGGGCGAGGGGAGGCCCTCGAACGCGCCCGGCGCTTCTCCATGTATGATTTGAGTATTAAACGCGCCGTGCTTTATGATATTTTCACGGGCCAGAGCGCAGGCGTTTTCCTTGGCCTCAATAGAGTAAACGGCGCCGTCAAAGGCTTTTCGCGCCAGCTCAACCGAGACGGAGCCTGTCCCCGCGCCAATGTCAAAGACAACGTCGGAGGGGCTGACGCCCAGCTTTTGGATGGACAACCAGCGCACTTCCTCCTTTGTCATAGGAACATCGCCGCGGATAAAATCGCTGTCACAGAGCGGTATATGATGATTTGCGGCCGATGGATTTTCGATATACATAACGGAAAGACTGTCAAAATCTGTATTTGCAAACTCACTCGCCTGACTGTTGATGATCCTTTCATCTGGATAGGAAAGCCTTTCCCCCACGCAGACACTTACATTGCCGAGGCCACAGCGGCAAAGAACACGGCAGATATCGCGGGGGCTGCTCTCGCCGCCCGCCAGTGCGAAAACCTTCTTGTTGTAGGAGACTTTAGCGGCGATGTTGCCGTCTCTGCCGTGCAGGCTGACCAAAGCCGCATCGTCGTAGGGAACTTTGATTTTCGCGCTTAAATACTGAATGCTTCCAATGCCGGGGATTACCTCCAGTTGGTAGCGATCCCCAAAATCCCTGACTATCGTTTTCGCCGCGCTGAAAAAACCACAGTCGCCGCTCACGAGCACCGCCACCGGGCCTTGTTCGGGCTTGTTGAGCTCCGCCATCAGCGAGCTTAGCGGCATTTCTCTTGTGTGCAGAACCTTCCGTGCTGTTTTGAGTGCATTTTTTGCCCTGTCGGTGAGCATTGCCTCATCTCCGGGACCAAGGCCGACAATAAAGAGCTTTTCCACACCACTCAATCCTTTATCCTGTCAACGAGAATATCCGCCAGCCTTTTGTCGACGCCTAAGTGCTCTCCCATCGTGATTTTGATATGCGGAAAACCAGCGGCGCACTCCGCTATGCCTTCCGGTATATCCTCCTTCATGTGGACGCCCTTAAACAGAAAATACGGTACAACTTTAATCTCCGAAACGCCTTTATCCGCCAGCGTTGAGACGCCTTTTTCAATCGTCCTTTCCGAAAACTCCATGAACGCGCATTCGATGATTAAGTCGGGCAAATCCGCCTTTACCATCGACAAAACAGCCTCTAAGGCAGCTTCCGTTTCCTTGGCTCTGCTTCCGTGCGCGATTATAAGAACACCTTTCATATAACACCCTCGCCTCTCATCTTTTTTAGCGCTTTCTGTGCGGCGTTCAGTGTGTCGTCTATATCTTTTTCTGTATGCGCATAGTTTATGAACGCTGACTCGAATTGCGACGGCGCGAGATACACTCCCGCCGCTAACATTTCGCGGAAATACCGGGCGTACAAATTTGTATTTGCCATCTTAACCGACTGGTAATCTTCAGCCGCCTCAACCCCGAAAAACTGACACACAAGCGAACCGGCTTGATTTACAACGGATTTTATCTCCAAATTTCGCGCTATGTCTGTAAGCCCGGTCGCCAGTTTTGCGCCCATTTTGTTGATATGACCGTAAATGTCCGCGTTTTCAAGAGCTTCGAGCTGGGCAAGGCCGGCCGCCATAGCTACAGGGTTTCCGGAAAGCGTGCCGGCCTGATAGACGGTGCCGATGGGGGAGACCAGTTCCATGATTTCTGTCCTGCCGCCATAGGCCCCCACAGGCATACCGCCGCCAATGATTTTACCGTAAGTGGCCAAATCGGCGCGGACGCCGTAATACTCCTGCGCGCCGCCTTTAGCGAGCCTAAAGCCGGTGATCACCTCGTCAAATATCAACAGCGCTCCATAAGTATCACAAAGGTCCCTAAGGCCGCTCAAAAACCCTTCCCCGGGCAAGACTACGCCCATGTTTCCAGCGACCGGCTCTACAATCACGCAGGCTACTTCATATTTTTTCAGAAGCTCCTCGGTTCCGGCCAAATCGTTATATGAGGTGATGAGCGTATCTTCGGCGACACAATCCGTAACGCCAAGGCTGTCCGGTTGTCCGGTGGTAAGCGCACCCGACCCGGCTTTGACGAGCATACTGTCCGCGTGCCCGTGATAGCAGCCTTCATATTTAATAATCTTCCTCCTCCCCGTATAGGCTCTGGCCAGACGCAAGGCGCTCATCACCGCCTCCGTGCCGGAGTTCACCATACGGACCATCTCGACGCCCGGCGCAAATGAGACTATCTTTTCCGCCAGCTTTACCTCGGCCTCTGTCGGCGCGCCGAAACTCAAACCCTCCTGCACGGCGTTTATCACAGCTGTACGGATCGCGGCATTGTTATGTCCGAGAATCATCGGCCCCCACGACGATACATAATCAATGTAGCTGTTTCCATCGACGTCGTAAATTTTTGACCTGTCCGCCCTGCTGATAAACAGCGGGGCTCCTCCCACGGATTTGAACGCGCGCACAGGGCTGTTTACCCCTCCCGGCATGACTTTGACCGCTCTTTCAAACAACGCCTTTGAATTTTCCATTACCCTATATCCCCCTTCTTTATGGCTGCTGTCAATTCCTTAGCGAAGTATGTAATCAAAATATGCGCACCGGCGCGGTAAATACTGGCCGTACTTTCGCACATGACATTGTATTCATCAATAAACCCGGAAGCCGCAGCCGCTTTTATCATCGCGTACTCTCCGCTGACGCTGTATGCCGCCACCGGAACGTTGACTTCCCCTCGCAGTTTGGAGATGATATCCAGATAAGGCAGGGCAGGCTTTGCAATTACGATATCCGCGCCCTCGGCTATGTCTATTTGAGTCCGCTTTAAGGCTTCCTCGCTGTTGTGGCAATCCATCTGATAAGTCTTTCTATCCCCAAACGCGGGGGAGGAACCGGCCGCGTCCCTGAACGGCCCATAAAACGCGGAGGCGTACTTGGCGGCGTAACTCATAATGGGAATATCCGAAAACCCTTCTGCATCTAAGGCTGCCCGGAGCGCGGCGACTGTCCCGTCCATCATACCGGAAGGGGCTACCATATCGCTGCCCGCCCGGACATGGGAGAGGGCGGTTTTTGCCATAAGAGGCAACGTGCTGTCGTTAACCACTTTTTCGTTCTCAATCAAGCCGCAGTGGCCATGCGACATGTATTGGCAAAGGCAGACGTCCGTGACCAGATAAGCATCCTTCCCGAATGCTGTTCTCACGTTTCTGAGCGCCTGCTGGACAACTCCGTTTTCGTCATATGCGCTAAAACCGCTCTCATCCTTGGTTTCGGGAACTCCAAACAGCAAAAACGACCGAACCCCCGCGCTTAAAGCTGCCTCAACGCCTTTTGCCACGGCGTCGGGGCTATATCTGATTTGCCCCGGAAGTGACGGGATATCCTCCTCAATCTTTTTTCCCTCGCGCACAAACAGGGGATAGATAAGGGAATCTGGGGAGATTCGCGTTTCCCTCGTCATCCGCCGGAGTGTCTCGCAACCGCGCAACCGCCTTGTCCTGATTACCATTACACACACAGCTCCTTAATTTTATTGACCATGCTGTCCACAGTGGCTTGATCTGAAATATATACCTTCATACCGTATGATTTGGCCGTGTTTGCTGTCCGATCCCCGATACAGACGGCCTTTGTTTTGCTTAAATCCATATTCGCGGCAGATCGGACAAACCACTCCACGGCTGAAGAACTGGTGAACGCCGCGAGATCAGCGCTAGGGTCTATTATCTTCCTCTCGCCGGGCGTTTTTTCGTATATCGCCACATCGTCGAAAGCAAGGCCCATGTCTGTGAGTATCTGTGTCAACTCCTCCGCGCCGTCTTTTGCTCTGGCGATAAATAGCCTCTCGCCGCTTTTGACAAGCTCGGATAAACCGCCGGACAAAGCCGCTCCGTTATATTCAGACGGACAGTAAGCGGCCCTGACTCCGCGCTCGTTGAGTTCTTTCTCCGTCTCCGAGCCAACGCAAGCAACTTTCAAGTGATGCAGCGCCCTTATGTCAAGCCCCTTTTTGCGCAGGTAATCGAAAAACACGTTTACCCCCACGCCACTTGTGAAAACCAGCCACGAGTAGGCGTTGATTTTTTCGAGGGTTTGCTCCAAATGGCAGCCGGGGGAGGTGAGCGGTGTAATCTTCGCGCCTGACAGTTCGGTAACATAGCAGCCCGCTTCTCTAAGCCTGTCCGATAAATTCGATCTCCCTGCTTTCGCGCGCGCGACAATAACGCGTCTGCCAAGCAAAGGTTTTTTGCTGACCCAATCGCAGCGGTCTGACAATGTGCAAACTTTTCCGATTATAATTACAGCCGGTGACGCCACGTTGTTTTCACGAGCCATTGCGGGCAGAGTCTCAACAGTACCGACGAATTTGCGCTGCATACCTGTCGTGGCGTTTTCCACAATCGCGGCGGGCATATCCCTGTCCATGCCGGCGGCAATGCAGTTTGCGCATATGTCCCCGATGAACGCCAGGCCCATCAAAAACACCAACGTGCCCTTCGTGCGTATAAGCGCGTCGTAGTCGATGCGCGGATCACTATTCTTTTTGGCGTGACCGGTTATGATGTGTAGGGAAGAAGCCCAATCCCTGTGGGTTACCGGTATTCCGGCATGGGTGGGGGCGGCTATCGCGGAGCTGACGCCGGGTATGACCTCGAAGGGTATACCGTGTTCGGCAAGCAGCTCCAACTCCTCGCCGCCACGCCCGAAAACAAACGGGTCTCCGCCCTTGAGCCTGACCACGTTAAGCCCCTGCTCCGCTTTTTCCAACAACATTCGGTTGATATCGTCCTGCGGAACAGGATGCCTTCCGGCAGTTTTGCCAACGTCTATTTTTTCGGCGGAATCCGGTATCATATCAATGATTTCTTCCCCGACATGCCGGTCAAAAAGTATGACGTCCGCGCTTTGAATCCGCTCTGCTCCTTTGAACGTTAAAAGCCCCTTGTCGCCCGGCCCGGCCCCTACTAAAGAAACTTTCATTTATCATCCGTCCTCGCTTTTAGTTGTTTTGCAAGGCTTTCTCCAAGAAACTCGGCTTTGCTTGCGCCGCCGCTGACCTTTCCTGTTTCCACGTTGCCGGAGCTGTCAACATACATACCCATAAGCAAAATTTCGCTGCCGTGAAGTTGTGCGTATGCCGCCACAGGTGACGAACACCCGCCGCTTAGAGTTTTAAGGAATTGCCTTTCGGCACCCGAAATAATTTCCGATTCCCGGTTGTGAAAGCCGCGAAGGTAAGGGTAATCCTCACCCTGCCTGCCCTGCACCGCCAATATTCCCTGCGATGCGGACGGAATCATCTCATCCGCAGTAAAAACACGGGAGATCCTGTTTTGCAGGCCAAGGCGGTTCAGGCCGGCCTGGGCAATTATCAGCGCGGAATATTCGCCTCTGTCAAGTTTTGACAAGCGTGTGAGCACATTGCCGCGTATCGATTTTGTCTGAGCTTCCGGGTACAGTCTGTTAAATTGGATTGTGCGCCTAAGGCTGGATGAGCCCACAGGAATTGAGTTGCCAAACTCCGTGGAACCCTCCGGCAATACCAACGCGTCGTAGGGGGAATCCCTTTTAGACAAGGCTACTATGGGCAGACCACGCGTTTCCTCATAGGGTATATCTTTGTAACTGTGCACAGCAATGTCGATGCTTCCGTCCAGGAGGGCTTGCTCAAGTTCTTTGATAAACAAACCTTTACCGCCAATTTTGTCCAGCGTTTTATCCAGAATCCTGTCTCCCGTGGTGGTAATCGTCACAAGTTCAAAGTCTATGGTCGGATTTTGTTTTTTTACGGCGTCCATAACAATCTCGGTCTGCTTAATTGCAAGAACGCTTCCGCGGCTCCCTATCCGCACTTTCATATTCACGTGTTTATCAGCCCCCTTATTTTCTCGGCCATGCGCTTAACCCCCGCGTGATCGCCGTTCTTTGATACGAGCCCCGCGATATAGTTCTCGCTTTCCGCAATCGCCGGAAAATAGCAGGTGCATTCCTCGCGGCAGTCCGCAACCGATACCGGTATATTAAGGCTTGAAGCTTCCGTCATCGCGCTGTGGTTTGATAGCCGGTCGTCTGTCGCTGCAACAACAAAAAAAGGGGAGATAGCCGCGACGTCGCCTGGTTGGTATTTTCTTTTGAGCAAGCGAATTTCTCCCAGCGAAGCAGCGTGTTCAATGTATTCGGTAGCTGTGGGCGATATAACTGTAATGTCCGCGCCGAAGGGTTGCAAAACCTTTACCCGCCGCTCCGCCACATTTCCGCAACCGGTTACAAGCACCTTCTTGCCGCTGATATCGACAAATAGCGGGAAAAACGCCGGTTGGCTCTGAATTTCCTCACTGGTTGTCTTTGCCCCAAGAAGGTTTAGAATTTCGTCCAGTGTATAGCCCTCGCCCTCAGCCGGACGTTCTACCACGATAACTTCACAGCCCAAGTTCAGCGCTGCCGATATCTTCGCCTCAAACCCTCCGGGATCCCCCGAATTCTTTGTAACCAGGAATTTCGCGCCGGTCATTTTAAGCATTGCCGCATTCATCTCGCTGTCAAAAGGGCCTTGCATACAGATGATATTCGAACCGCGAAAACCCAGACGGGTTGCCTTTTCAAGAGAATCAAGCATTGGCAGCATTCGTACGAAAAGCCGTTCGGCATAATTTGGGACGCCTGTAAACGGATCCAATTGCTTGCTTCCGATTGTCAAGAGCGCTTTTCCATCGCTTTTACTGAGTAGTTCCACAGCGGCAAACATGTCCGGGACGTATGTCACGCCGGGGATCACGCCGCTCTCCGGTCTTTTCAGGCGGATGTATTGCAGCCCCGCGGTACGGCAGGCGGATCGGATATTTTGGGTGACCAGGACAGCGTAAGGATGTGTTGCGTCGATGACGCAATCAAAAGAGCCTTCTTGCCCCAGCAGCTCGACCATCTCCTCCTCCGTTAGCCTGTCCGAGAAAATCTCAGCGGCGTCATCAGCGGCGGAGCTTTTGCCATACTCCGTAGCCACGGACAGCATAACTTGAATTCCCGCACCCGACAGCGCTGCTGACAATCTGCGCCCCTCGGTGGTGCCGCCGAATATTAAAACCCTCATAGCATGTATCCCCTGACGGTTACCAATTTGCCGTTTATTATTTTTGTGTGGGAATTTCCGATAATCACGGTTGTGAACATATCTACACCCGCCGCCCGCAGCTCGGAGAGTGTACACACGCAGACCTCGCTGCCTTCGCCTCTGAAAGCATTTCGCACATAACCGCACTTGGTCGCAGGGGGTTTATGCCGCAAAGCTACGTCGCAGGCCCGTTCCAGATAGTCGCTTCTCTTTATGCTTTGAGGGTTATAAAGGCAAATCGCCATATCCGCCGACGAGCAAGCGTCAAGCCTTTTTTCGATCACATCCCAGGGCGTCAGCAAATCGCTCAAGCTAATGACAGCAAAATCATTTGTCAGAGGGGAACCCAATATAGCCGCCGCCGAAATTGCCGCCGTAATACCGGGGATGACCTCGATCTCTATCGAAGGATGTTTTTCCGCGAGTTCATAGAGCAGCGCGGCCATTCCGTAAACCCCGGCGTCGCCGCTTGAAACAACACAGACCCGCTTACCTTTAAGGGCCGCGTCTATGGCGTATTGACACCGCTCCGCCTCGCTTTTCATCCCTGTCGCAATTACTTCTTTACCTTTTGCAAGCTCAGGGATAAGCCCTATATAACCCGTGTATCCCGCGATAACATCGCTGTTTAGTATCGCCTCTTTAGCCTTTGGAGCGAGATAACACGCATCGCCCGGTCCCAGACCAACCGCAAATAGTTTCACGCCCTGCCTCCTTTTACGCCCAGCGCCATATTTGTCCTAAATCCAAGCCAGCGGTAATATTTCTCAACATGCTCCGCAATGATCTCATCTATCATCGCGATGCTTTCCGGCGGGAGTGCGCGGTGTTCCCCAGATATATCGTCTATTGTCAGCAGTGTAACTCCGCGAATCTCACTGACCCAAGGCTCAACATCCCTTGGAACCGCCAAATCCACAATGATTTCCGGCAACCTCGCAAGCCCACTAAGTTCATCCCTGTGTATGGTAAAATGCGGACTTGTCGTGGCGCTTAGCAATATATCCGCGTTTTCAATTGCCCTGTACCGCTGATTGTAGTTTATCGTGCCCGCCCCGTCCGGAACCTTGATGACGCCTTTTTTATATTCCCGCAGTGTAACCGTAACGTTCACTTTTTCACGGATTAGATGCTCTGAAACCAGCCTGCCCATCTGCCCATTGCCGATAACGACGGCATTGCGACCCGCTAGATGGCAAAGCGTTTTCAATTTCTCCACAGCCTGGCCCGGTATGGAGCCAACGCCAAAAGACTTTAGGATAACATTTGTCTTTATATCCTTCGCTGCCTGTATAGCCAGCTTGAACATGGTTTCCAGGTAGCTGTCCGCACAGTTTTGCTCGCGTGACAACTCCAATGCCTCGCGGACTTGGGTAATAATCTGGTCGTCACCCACAATCTGAGAATCCAGCCCGGAGGCCATACGGCAGAGATGCCGGATCGCACTCTCATCGGTCCTTGTTGTAAAAAGGTGATCATAATCCGCAAAATCCCTGTCAAGCGCGCCGCACAGCACTTTAGAAGGATCAAACAAACGGATGTCCGGCACAGAAGCATACAGTTCGGTTCTGTTACAAGTGGATATGAGCACACATCCCCCGGCAATGCCACCATCATTGATAGCCGCCAAAATTTTTTGCGTTTTTTCCTTTTTAACCGCAAATTTCTCCCTTGTTTCAAGGCTTGCGCGTTTATGGTCAAGCCCGGTCATTATCAGTTTCAAAGGACACCCTCCATCTTTCTTTCGCTATTGCCAGCGTCACTCCACATTTAGCGGATTTAGGCAATATAATAACCCCTTCTTTTGAGGACAAGTACGCCGCGGCCTCGCAGATATTCCCTGTGCCTGTCTGCGCTTTCACAAATTCCGACTGCTCAAATAAATGGGCGGTCTTATCCAGCTCACTCGCGCGGTAAGTTATATAAGGGATACGGTACTTCTCCGATATGGACGTTATCGCCTCCTCATCTTTTTTGAGATCAACAGATGAAATAGAGGCCACGGCTTTCAAAGGTATTGACAAGTTGTGCAGGGCTTTAAGAAAAAAATCCTCCGACAACTTGGCTTCTGCGCCTCTTCTTGCGCCTATGCCCACATGAAAACACTTCGGCATGAGCAGCAACGTCTGATCAAAAGGCTTCTTTGTTATGTCCAGGCTAATACATATCCCGATGTTTCCGTTGTCACTGAGAGTCATCAGCCGGGGCAGGCTGCCGGTGATTTCATAATCCGAGTGTAGGCCGACCTCCACGCCGTCCAGCATTGCGGATGAGATAATCTTTATCTTTTCAGGGTTTGCCACGACGTATCCGCTTTCGCGGGCATAATCGTCAATTGAAAATACGCCGTTTAC